>Ga0099364_10000312_pt1 | contig 81528 bp, 75 predicted proteins | sample TergutTh196P3_FD_73070 | JGI IMG/M metagenome (GOLD analysis project Ga0099364, IMG submission 73070) | Microcerotermes parvus P3 segment gut microbial communities from Pointe-Noire, Republic of the Congo - Th196 P3 | ecosystem: Host-associated > Arthropoda: Insects > Digestive system > Gut ...
CCCTTGGGGATTATTTTGGCGTTTCTTCCGTCGGGAGCTATCTCGAGCGTTCCCATAGGGCTGTCAATGCCGCCCGGGTCGGTAAGCCGCCATACCAAGTCTTTGTATGTGGCGTTTTTTGGCAAAACGTCAGCGGTTATATGGTATTTATCTTCGCTCTTTGAGATAAGCTCAATCTTGCGGATAGGTATGTCGTCAGAGCAGACGGACACCTCTACCCGCGGTTTTGAGATAATGCCGTTTGAGCTTTCTGCGCGTACTATAGCGAGCAGCTTGCCGCTAAACATATAACGGCTGTGCGAGTGGTATGATTCATAATCGGTCGAGTCACCGTTATCCAACGCAAGCAGCTCGCCGCCGGAGACTTTGACATTTACCCGGCAGTTTGCGTTTTCCACCGGATTTTTATTTTCGTCTATCGCCGTAATGGTTACAAAATCAAGCTCGCCGTACGTTTTTGTTTCGGTCACAAGATTTTTGACATCACCAAATGACTTGCGCTCCATTTTTGCGATCATTTTCCCGGCGGCATCGTAAGCCTCCGCCGTGAGCGTACCTTTTTTGTAAGCAACGCGCCGGCTAAACACCCATCTTTCGGAGCCGGCCTTATTTTTGTCCCAATCGGCCTGCCCTATTTTTTCGCCGTCCAAAAATAACGCCACGCGGGGCGCGTTTGAGCATACACGTACATCAATGATTTGACCGGGTGAAAAATCCCAATACGGAAACACATGCACAAACGGGTCTTTTTCGTGGTCTGTCCATGCCGCCTTGAAGATATAATACGCATCCTTTTCAAAGCCCGCCGTGTCCGCTTGCCCGAAGTAGCAGTTTTTTGTGTGATACGGCGTCGGCTCTCCGAGATAATCTATGCCCGACCACAAAAACTGGCCTAAAGAAAACGGCGTATCATAATCATCCGCTATGCAGGTCTCTACATTTTTTGTCCCCCAACTGGTCGTGGTGTTACCCAGCGCCGAGCATTGAAGATCGTCGTCGGCAAGCACCGCCCGGGATAGCGGAAAATGGTATATGCCCCGGCTTTGCAGCGTCGAGCAGGTTTCACCGCCGTAAATAACCCAATGGGGATATTTCGCGTGATGTTCATGATAGAGATTTTCGGTGTAATTGTATCCGATTATACCAAAGAGATCAACGCACTTTTGCGTGTTTTCCCATGTCATGTAGTTTGAGCAAAGGGTGGCGGGCGCATTGCCCTTGGGGTCGTGCTCTTTGACCAAGTCGAGCAGCAGCTTTAGCGTCGCCATTCCGTCCTCAAGGTCAACATGCGTATCATGTATCTCATTGCCGACGCTCCACAAAATGACGCACGGATGGTTGCGGTCGCGGCGTATCCATGAGGCCGCGTCGCGGCTGACCCACTCGTCAAAAAAGCGCGCATAGTCGCCCGGAGTTTTGGCGCGGCGCCATATGTCCGTCAGCTCGCTCATTACAACAAAGCCCATCTCGTCGCAAAGCTCCATCAGACCCGGCGCCGGAGGGTTGTGCGCCGTGCGGATAGCGTTGACTCCCATAGCGCGGAGTATGTCAAGCTGCCTGCGGGCGGCATCCTTATAGAAAGCCGCTCCGAGCGAGCCAAGGTCATGGTGCTGGCAAACGCCGTTTAGCTTTATATGCTTGCCGTTGAGCAAAAAGCCCCTATCCGTAGTAAACTCTGTGGTTCTAAATCCCATGCGCGTATCAATCGCATCCGTCACCGCCCCGCCGACAATAAGCTCGCTTCTTATAGTGTAAAGCCTCGGGTCATCTATGCTCCAAGATTTTATTTTGTTTTCATCGCTCACGCAAAGCAGGCCCGGTTTTTCAAAATCGTCCATCAAGGTATGCCTCACCTCATAAGGCCGGGCATCCGCCTCTACCTCGCTCTCGGCCTCCCATGTCCACTTGCCGTCCTTGAGAGCCGTGCTTATGTAAATACCGTCGGGCTTAAAATGGCATGAGTTTCTGCAAATGAGCCAGACATCGCGGTATATGCCCGCCCCGGTATACCAGCGCGAGCTTTGACCGTTATAATTTACCGTAAGCTCTATCGTGTTTGGTTCTTCCGTTTTAAGAAATTTTGTGACGTCAAACTCAAAGGTCGTATAACCATATTTCCACACACCCGCCTCATGCCCGTTCACGCGCAAAACGCTGTCCATATACACGCCGTCAAAACGCAGGCTGATTTTTCCCCGTTCGTTTAGACATTCGGCGAGAGCCTGAGCCGGGGCGAGCTTATACGTATACACTCCAACGCCCGATTTATAGTGGTTTGGCGCATCGCCGATAAGCCAGTCATGCGGCAGATTAACGCTTTGGGACTCTCCTCCGTCGAGAGAAAAGCCCCATCCTTTGTTCAGCAGTTCTTTTGTCATGTCTTCCCCTTTCTCTCAAACCCTACGCAAGGTGAACCTGATGATTTTAAGACAGTCACGCATGGCAGCTCGACAGACTTAAATCCAAAGAGTTTGCAACCTCTCGGATGAGTCGGATTCCAGGTAACAACAAAATGAATGCAGTTATAGCAGTTGATTTTTTCGTTTTCCTGATTATCCATTTTATGCTTAATAGTTTTCCGCCTTGATTTGGAAGTAGGCTTTCGGGTGGAAGCATACGGGACAAACATTCGGAGCTTCTTTGCCCACTATGGTCTTGCCGCAGTTTGAGCACTGCCACTTTGTATCCTCATCTCGCGCAAAAACCTTGCCGTCTTTGATGTTTGACAGCAACGTCCTGTACCGCTCCTCGTGTTCCTTCTCGATGCTCGCGACCATCTCAAACTGCGCGGCGATTTTGTCAAATCCCTCTTCGCGCGCGGTTTTCGCAAAATCCGCATACATACATGTCCACTCTTCGTGTTCTCCGTCCGCCGCGGCCTCAAGGTTTGTCAGTGTACCGGGTATTTCCCCCCCGCACAGATACTTAAACCACAGCTTTGCGTGCTCTTTCTCGTTTTCGGCGGTTTCCTCAAAGATATTCGCCACTTGAACATAGCCTTCTTTACGCGCCTTTGAAGCAAAATAAGTGTATTTGTTTCTGGCCTGTGATTCTCCCGCAAATGCCGTCGCGAGATTTTCCTCTGTTTTTGAACCTTTTAAATTGATTGACATTGTGTTGTTCTCCTTTCAAATTATGTGTGAATAATACTTCTATACTACAATCTTCTTTAGCTTTGCAAAGCGCGGCAGGCCGTTATTTAACTTGCGGCTGTTCTCGCCCGAAATAAGCGGCAGGGCGTAATCTATAAACTCCTGCGTGACATTATTGCCGTGCGCGTTGATCCATTCTCGCGGAATCTTTTTTTCTGTGTTGGCACAGATGGACAGCGGCTGATATGTGATGCCGCAATGGTATTTGCCGTTTTTTTCCTCTCGCGTAAACGCGACCATTTTTCCCGTGCCCCCGTTTACGGCATATTCTACCGCCGATTTTCCCGCGAGGTATGCCTCGTCAATGTCTGTTTGCGACGCTATATGCGCGGCGCAGCGTTGAAGCAGGCTAAGTTCGATGCCGCGTACCTTTACGCCCAATTTCTTCCCCACGATACCGGCAAGAGTCACCGCCGTACCTCCGAGCTGCGCGTGGCCGAACCCGTCCGTCGCGGACACTTTTGCGTGTGATACGAATGTGCCGTCCGCATATTGGGCTCCTTCGGAAATTGCGACAAGGCATTTTTCTTTTTCTTTGTATACCGCTTCGACTTCGCTTAAAAACTTATCTAAATCAAACGGCAGCTCCGGTAAATATATGAGATCGGGCGCCGCATCCGACAGGGCGGCAAGGCTTGACGCCGCCGTGAGCCAACCCGCGTTGCGCCCCATTATTTCAACAATCGTGACAGTTCCTACGTCATATACATAAGCGTCCTTTTGCACCTCGGCAACAGATGTCGCAATGTATTTTGCCGCGCTGCCAAACCCCGGACAATGATCCGTGCCGTACAGGTCGTTGTCAATCGTTTTCGGCACGCCCATAACACGGCACTGGTAGCCGACTGTCTCTAAATAGTCGCTGACTTTGGAGCAAGTGTCCATAGAATCGTTGCCGCCGTTATAAAAAAAGTATCGTATATCGTGTTTTGCTAAAACCTCGTAAATGCGTTTTAAGTCGTCCTCGTTTTTTATCTTATATCTGCACGATCCCAGCGCCGACGACGGCGTGTTCAGCAAAAGCCTTAGCTCTTCGTCGTCCTCCCGGCTCATATCGTACAAGGTTTCATTCAAAACTCCCATAATACCGTGCGCCATGCCATAAACATTTGTGATTTCAGGCGCGTCAAGCGCGGCGCGTATGACGCCGTAAGCGCTGGCATTTATAACAGACGTCGGGCCGCCTGACTGGCCGAATATTGCGGCGCCGATAAGTTTTTCCGCCATTTGATAACCTCCGTTTTTCGTTTTCGCGTTTTTGCAGTATGTTTTTGCGAATGTATCCGCGTGAGAAAAAGAATACCACAAGCACAAGCCAAATGCAACAATTTGATAGAGTAATATTGTTGTTAATTTTGGATAATATGTGATATAATGATTTTATCATCTTTTCGCCAAATTTTTATTGTGGAGGATTATTCAATGCCATTAGTCACATCAAAGGAAATGTTTAAAAGAGCATATGAGGGCGGGTATGCAATCGGCGCGTTTAATGTCAACAACCTTGAAATCATCCAAGGTATTACGGAAGCTGCCTGTGAATTAAAAGCACCGCTGATTTTGCAAGTATCGGCGGGAGCAAGGAAGTACGCCAAGCACATATATCTTATGAAGCTCATTGAAGCGGCTGAGATAGACACGGGTTTGCCGATTTGCGTCCATCTTGACCACGGCGACGATTTTGAAATCTGCAAATCATGTATAGATGGCGGCTTCACGTCCGTCATGATTGACGGCTCAAAACACTCGTTTGAGGATAACATCAAGCTGACATCAGAGGTTGTAAAATACGCCCATGATAAAGGCGTTACCGTAGAGGGAGAACTCGGCAAGCTCGCCGGAATCGAAGACGACGTCAATGTTTCCGATGAGGACGCCGCCTTTACGCGCCCGGAGGAGGTCGAAGAGTTTGTATCACGCACCGGAGTTGATTCGCTCGCTATAGCCATCGGCACAAGCCACGGCGCGTATAAATTCAAACCCGGCCAAAAACCTAAGCTGCGCTTTGACATACTCGACGAAATCTCAAAGAGATTGCCAAACTTCCCGATAGTGCTGCATGGGGCGTCGTCGGTCGTGCCGGAATATGTGAAGATAATCAACGAAAACGGCGGCGATATGCCCGATGCCATCGGCATCCCCGAAGAAATGCTGCGTCAGGCGGCAGCCTCGTCGGTATGCAAAATAAACATTGATTCCGACCTGCGTCTGGGCATGACAGCCGGAATCCGCGAGCATTTTGTAAAGCATCCGGATCATTTTGACCCGCGCCAATACCTCAGCCCCGGACGCGCCAACATCAAAGCTCTTGTGGCCCACAAAATTACAAAGGTGCTTGGCTGCGACGGCAAAGCTTAGAGAGTGGCGGCTTGGCGGGCTATAAACCTATCAAGCCGCGATGGTGCGGACATCAACTAATGATACAATAAACCCCCTTGTTTGTCATGCCGTGAACCCGACAGCGCAGTTTAATTTTCAAAAACACCCCTTGCTATTATCATGGTAACGCGCTACAATTAAACCGCGAAGGCGTGGTTATGGCATGAAACACTATGAGCGGCTGCTTAAAATGGGCTGTTTCACTTGGGAAGAACTGTGCTGTGCTAAGTATCTCTGACACCGTCATTCAATTATAATCTTCTGCCAAAATCTTATAGCTGCCGCCGAGGTCAGCGAATCTTCCATCTATGATGAAATCTGGTGAAAACTCAACCTTGCTTACCGTGTATTCGCCACCTATTAAATCGTAATCAAATTTTAGAATCCCATCTGTTAACAAATGCGCCGAAACAAATTCCAATTGTGCTATATTATCGCCCATAGGTAACAATGGTAAGCTTTTCTCGTAATCGCATGTTGAGTTAAACTGTCTTATATAATCTTGCATAACAGGGTCAATTGATAGTATTTCCGAAGCAGTTGACCCAATTCCTATAGTAGAGAAATCAGCATATGTCAAAGCTTTACGCATAAGGATCGGGTATCCGCCATATTGCAATGGCATCATATCAGAAGCTTGTTTTGTCAGCAAAAAGATAAACAATCTTGCACCTTCGGTGGTCTGATACATAAGATAGCCGCAACCTGTATCATCTTGCAGGTCGCGCGCCGCCGTTGTTGGGGCAAGTGCCAACAGTCTTCCCGCCAAGCTATCGCCCATACTAATAAAAGGAGAAACATAGCCGTCGCGCCCAAGCACCAAACGAGCTTGCAAGTGATGATAACTCAGCTCTGTAACGAACTCGCCGTTTGTGGTGTGTCTGCGTTCAAAAAGCAAGTCAAAATGATCATATCGCGGAATACGTATATGGCATCCCTCGTTGGTAAAGCTGAGTTGACCCGCCAAGTCAACTTCGTGACCTTCCGGCAATCCTTCAATCAAAAAAGGCAGCGTTCCGCCGTCATAGTATTCTACATTTGTGCTATCCATTTTTAATTCCTCCGTTGGAGTTGAATCTTCACTCATATTTCCGGGTAGGTGCAGTGCATTCATGTCATCATTATCTGATGACGTATTGTTTGCTGCAATAATAATTAAGCTAACAACTAATATAATCACGCATAAAGCAAATATGCAAAAAAACAATGGTCTCTTCTTCACATCAAGCTTTCCTCCTAGAAAATATTGGCGGTGCTAAAAAAATGATGACATTTGTCTATTAATGTGCGGCAATCGTATAACCCTCCTTAGCCTTTTGTATCTCATGATTTTCGTAATACTTCAATTTCAATCCCGGGTGATTTTAATTTTTTAGACAACCCAGCGGAACCACCCACACCCCGTTTTTCATTTGGAATGCATACTCAGTGCCTGTTAGTACCATAAGAAAAGATGGTTCGTTCATTTTTTCCGTGTCGACGATTTTATGGAGCTTCAATAAGTTTTCTGCTGCTTCTTCAATCTCTGAAGCACCCATTTTTATTTCAGCAGCACCCCATCTACCATCGGCAAGTTGAATGATAGAGTCAACCTCAAAGCCACTCTTGTCACGGTAATGAAACACACTGCCGTCAATGCTCTCCGCATAAACTCTTAAATCCCTTATACAGAGAGATTCAAATAATAAACCGAAAGTGTTAAAATCGGAAAGTAATCTTTTCGGAGCTGCGCGAAGGGAAGCTGTTGCAATAGAGGGGTCAGTAAAATGTCTTTTTGCGGTAGTCCTGATCGCTGTTTTTGAACGGAGCTTTGCACTCCATGCAGGTAAATCCTCAATGACAAATATTTTCTTTAATGCGTTTATATATTGGTGAACCGTTGCTTGCGACAAGGCTTCATCGTTTGCGAGCAAATCATTTAATATAGTAGTGGCTTTTGCCTCACCTGAAACATTCCGGGATAATGAGCGCATAAGCGCTTTTACCCGTTCTGGATTCTTTTCAATACCATCCGCTTTAGATATATCTTCATTGGCTACGGCTTCAACATAGTCTGCAGCGACAGTCAATGCGATTTTTTCATCAGTTTCTTTTGCCACGGCTGGCCAACCACCTCGATTAATGACAAATGCTAATTTTTCAATTGTAAGGGGGGATTTCCCTTCAATATCAGTATTTCCGTCAAAAAGGGATTTCAAGGAAACCTCGCCGGTGGAATCCCCGGTTTCATATAATGACATCGTCCGCATTTTCATCCTGGCAATACGACCGGTTCCCGTATGCATATCATCTGTTCTTGTCGGGATAACAGAGCCAGTTAATATGAACTGTCCTTTTTTGCGGCGTTTGTCAACAGCAAACCTTACGGCGTTCCACAGTTCGGAAGCAACCTGCCACTCATCAAGCAAACGTGGCGTTTCACCCTCCAAGAGCAGTGACGGTTTTGCTTGTGCAGTTAAAATGTTCATTTTTGAATTGTCGGCGTCCTGCATATACAATACGCTGCCCGCAACTTCTTCAGCAGAACTTGTTTTGCCGCACCACTTCGGACCTTCTATCAATACCGCGCCTTTGGCGCGAAGAAGAAGATTTAATTTTTCATCTGAAAGTCTCTTTAAATAATCAGGATTCATTTCATCACCCTTTATTAGGGTAACCCGAACTATCAACTTTGTCAATAGCTTACTATCATTATTGGCGATTATTTGCTATCGTGTTTGGCGACTGCGTATTTACACCTTGTACTTGCCGAGATATTCCACGATTTCTTGACGAGTATCAAGTTTTAGGTGCTTGCCCCCATTAAGTCTTAAGCCCGGCATTGTATTCTTCCTTTCAACAGAAAATTTCCCGGACTTAATGCTCCATATTTTATTTCCCAAACTAAATGCCACTCGCGCCGCCACTGTTCCACTTACTTTGGGAATTTACTCAAGAAGTTTTCTTGCTCGGCGGTTCATTTTTTACCTGAAAACATTCTAATTTTAGTATATAATGATAATATGATGTTTTCGGGGGCATGTTGCATGAAATATTTAAATGTAGAAGCGGACTTTGCAAAAAAACAAAACGAAGAAGTTCTGCGTTGGTATGACAATATGCAAAAAACCATCCCGACATGGTATCTCAAAGATTATTTGATTCAAAAAACCTTTGAGGAACAAGTAGGAAGCAAGATAAGAGCCATTCATCAATTCGAGAATGTTCAGAATAACAGCGTCTATAAAATAGAAACAGATACAAAGCCGTACATATTCAAGGTCTACACCAAAAGGGACTGGCCGGAGGACGGCAAGTTGCCGTTTATCAATCAAAAGCTAAACGATTATAAAATTCCCCATGCCAAAATGCTCATTTTCAACCGAGATGACAACAGTTTTTCCAACGGTTTTCTAATCGAAGAATGCTTGCCGGGAACAACAGCGGACAGCCTTTGCCTGTCGAAGCATGAAACCATGAGTTTGTTTGAAAAACTTGGGAATCTGATTTCAAAAATACATGGAATTGAATTGTCCGGTTATGGATATATAGGAAATGGCAATCCCGCGATATGGAATACGTTTTCAGAGTTTATGTACGATGTTTTTAACGACAACAGCCCGGTTATAATTGAAAATGGTTTTGCAAATGAATCGGAGTTAAGAAAAATAAATAAAACGATTTGTAACAAAATAAAGTGTTGTGACATATTCCCGCCTACCTTGTGTCACGGCGACCTTTCCTTGAAAAACGTGATTGTTCATTCAGATAAAATAACGCTGATTGATTGGGACGATGCTCAATCATTGTGTTGGGTAGCTGATATAGCCCGGCTTACTTTTTGGATGAGGTTGGAGTACGGAGAGGAAACCGCCGCTTTATACAAAACGGCATTTCTTACCCAATATGAAACTATGTATGATAGAAATATCTTTTATGAAGTCGAAGACATTCTTCACGTTTGGTACGGATTTGATTACCTGACGTTTTTCAACAAGGGCGAAAAATGCGAAAGGATAAAAGCTCTTTTACATGAATCTCTTGTAAAATGTGGGCTGGAAAATCTCAAGGAAAAACAGATTTAATATTTTGTATGGATACAAGTGTTACCGGAATATCGCGGTCGTGGCTTGGGTGCAAAATAGTATCTGAATTGGTGTCACGATTAAGGGATAAAGCACTGTTTGTCACGGTAAGCTGTGCATACCGATACAGGGTTTGCATATGTTCAGGTGTTTTACACTGATGTCCAAACACTCAGTGAAATGCCCGACTTTGAAATGGCTGAAGTGCGAGCCGCGAAGGCAAATTCACCAACTAATGATACAATGAACCCCCTTATCTCTCACGCCGTGAACCCGACAGGGCAGTTTATTTTTCAAAAACATCCCTTGCTATTATCAGGATAACGTGCTATAATTAAACCGTTAAAGCGAGGTGAGGGCATGAAACACTATGCGCGGCTACTTAAAATGGGCTGTTTCACTTGGGAAGAACTGTGCGCGGTGGTCGGGAACACAAAAACTGCTGAGTCACTTGCGAGCAGTTATGTAAAAAAAGGATATATCCAAAGCGTTAAGCGGGGTTTGTATGCGGCGGTTGATTTGGCTACAGGAGAAGCGGTCGTAAGCAAATTCCGCATAGCCGGTAAAATCACGCCGACATCCTATGTGTCCCATCACGCCGCTTTTGAATACTACGGTTGTGCCAATCAGGTGTCATATCAGGCCCAGGTGTCCTCCGATTCGGTGTTCGCTCCTTTTGAGTATGCGGGCATCACCTACGCTTATCTCGCTTCCCGTATCAGTGGCGGCATAATGACCCGCCCTGACGGTGTGCGAGTGACCAGCACGGAGCGTACCGTTTTAGACGGCATACAGGACTTTGAGAAGATAATGGGGCTTGAGGAGCTGTTGCGCTGCCTTGAGCTGCTACCGACAGTCAAGGAAGAAAATCTACTTGCGCACCTCTCCGTATACGATAAGCAAGTTCTGTATCAAAAAACGGGATATATTTTGGAGCATTTCCGTGACACTTGGAATTTAAGCGATGACTTCTTTGCGGCTTGTGAATCCAAAATCGGAAAGAGTAAGCGGTACTTGTACAAACCTTCTGTGCATGAGAAAATGAAATACAACCGCCGATGGCGGCTTGTCGTGCCACATGATTTATTAAAAACATCAGACAAGGGGGTGAACGTCGATGCCGAAATATGATAAAACCGTATTAACCGAGCAAGCGCGGCGGTTTTTGCTTCTCAGACATGGACTTGCAGGCGAGCATAAATTCGTCGGCAAACAAGGGATTCTTGACTTTATAGAAATGGCGGGCTGTATTCAATATGACCCCATTGACGTTTGCGGGAAAAACCCCGAATTGGTTCTGCAATCAAGGGTTAAAAACTTCACAAAGGATACGCTTTATTCGCTTTTATACGAAGAAAGAAAGCTGATAGACTATTTTGACAAAAATCTTTCCATATATAAAGTTGACGATTGGACTTATTTCGGAAGAACAAGAGAATGGTATTCTGCGAACAGCAGAAGCCGTGATGAAGTGAATAAGGTTCGGGAACAGATTAAGAAAATTATAAAAGAGAAAGGCGCGGTAAGGTCGCAAGACCTTGACGAACTTAGCGGAAAAGTGAGTTGGTATTGGGGCGACACGAAGCTCTCCCGCGTAGCTCTCGAAACCATGTATTTTACGGGTGAGCTTGTTGTACATCACAAAAAGGGAACTAATAAATACTATGATTCAGCCGAAAATCTTATCTCTCAAAAATTCTTAAATGCAGCGGAGCCGCTCCCCGACGCAATCGACCACTTGACTTGGCGAGTAAAGCGGCGCATAGGCGCAGTCGGGTTGCTTTGGAAAAAGCCGTCTGATGCGTGGCTTGGAATCGGAGAATTGAAAGCGGCTGAAAGAAACGCGGTCTTTGAACATCTCATAAAAAGCGGAGAGATAACGCCCGTCCGCGTTGACGGAATAAAAGATACGCTTTATTGCCTAACCTCAGAGATACCCTTGCTTGATGAAGCGGCGGAGTTATCTTCGATTGAAAAAAGATGTGAATTTATTGCCCCGCTTGATAACCTGATGTGGGACAGAAAAATAATCAAAGCCATATTTGACTTTGATTATAAGTGGGAGATATACACACCGCAGAAACAGAGAAAATACGGCTACTACACCCTACCCGTGCTATACGGCGACAATTTTGTCGGACGTATGGAGGCTGTATGCGACAGAAAGAACAAGGCTTTGATGTTTAAGAATTTTTGGGCGGAGGATGGCGTTAAAATCGGGCTTGACAAGAGCGGGGCATTTAAGCGCGCCTTTGAAAAACGGCTGAAAGCATTTGCGGAATTTAACGACTGCGCAAGCGTAAAAGGGTACGTGAAATAACCTCAGAAAGTTGCCTTCACAACAGTATATTTTCCTCAATCCATTTTGCTACGCCGTCGTTATTGTTTGTGTTGCAAACAAAATCAGCAACGGCTTTTACTTCGTTAATAGCGTTTCCCATTGCCACACCCACACCGACGTATGCAAGCATATCTATATCATTTGAGTCGTCGCCGAAAGCTACAATCTCAGACTGAGAAATGCCCCATAGTCGCGCAAGCTGTGTGAGAGCTTTTGCTTTTGTCGCATCTTTGTGCATTATCATTCCCAATCCATCTCGAGCTACTTTCAAATACATATTATCCGTCATGTATTGCTCGATAAAGGTTACGTCCTCCGCAGTTACCGAGGCTACGTTAATTTTCTCTATATCGACATCATGTGTAGAAAAGTCAACAAACCTCCACATCCGTTTCTCAAATTCAGGCCATACAGTGTCAACATCCTTTTACATTCCTCGCATAAATCCGATTTGCCGCGTGACGGTGCGGTATCCCCGATGAATTGCAATCGAAAATATACTCAGCGCAATTTTCAATGTGCCAATCGTGGAAGTAGGTAAAGAGCTGTCCCGATTTCCACAAAAAATGATAGCTGTCGTCCGGTGCGGGCGGAACAAAAGGCTTTTCTACAAAAGCATGAAAACTGTTATGTGACATATTGACGTGTCTGAAAATGATTTTTTGCCAAGAGCGGAGGTTCGGTTATAATCGAATAATTGCTGATATAAATATATTTTTCGGTTATAATCGAGTGATTGCACGGCGGGTCAATGAAACAGGGAAATTATACAAACCGAAAATCGAATTTCTCAAGAAATTCCGCAGGCGATACCACTGTTCCGTCCATAGGGAAATGCCGCAGATTACCCGTAATGAGCACTGCGTTGCAATGCTTCGCAACCTCATAAAATTTCTTGTCGCTCAAATCAACGAACGGTATATCCATGGGTTTTGCGACCACTGACATCCCGTCATGCTTTATTTGGGAAATAATATCATTTATTTCCCACGAGTCAAAGCCGAACTTCTTTCTTGACAGTATTTCCAAGTATTCGGTCAGTATTCGGTAATCATAACATGGGGTTATCAATCTATTTTGAATCAAGCTGAGTATCTTTGCAGGATTCCCTTTTTTTGACCAAAATGCAGAAACAAATACGTTGGTATCCACAACAACGAGCATATCATTCTCCTTTTTCCTCTCGATATGCCGCTATTTCCGCTTCTATTTCTTCATCCGACATAAATCCTTGTTTAGCCGCTTTCAAGCGCATACTGTTAAACGCAATCATAGCTTTGGCTTGGCGGACAGTTTTAACAATCTCGTCAAAGTTGTCTTCTGATATACCCATCATCAATGCGGTTGGCTTTCCGTTGTTGGTAATAATGACTTCACCATCAGCCGACAGGTCATTCCATATAGATTTTGGTATCGTTCGCAAATCCCTCGCAGTATAAAAATTCATAATATCACCTCACAAAAACAATGTACCATATCGCATGTCATTTGTCAACGCATATGGCTAATTTAGTCTATCCCCACCCACCAACGACTGTAGATTCTCCGCAATCGTCCTTTCAAGGTATTGTACCTCTGTGTTCAGCGTGGTAAGCTCCGCGTTCAGCGAGCGCATTTCTGCCCTGAACTTCTCCTCAGTCATGCCGTCGTCTTCAATCATCACGCCGACATAGCGACCGGGGTTGAGCGAATAGTCTTGGTCAATGAATCCATCCTCTGCGGGGGATCTACTACAGTAACGACATTTGAAATTATCCCTTGCCCACACACGTATTGTTAATCTGGCACTGGGTTGACGAGGGGTTCTTTTCTTTTTTGTGGCGGGCTTTGGGACGATTGTTGCTTTGGGTTCTTTGATAACCTTATCAACTACAAGGGAAACTGTTTGAACTGGTACTTCATTTTCTAGTTCACTCGTTTCAACAGGCTCACCATCATCGGCACTGATGTGCTCGATAAAGGCTTCTAAAGCCTTCCGCCAACTTCCAAAGCGGTTCTCGTATGTACCTGCCGAGTATTTTGAAACGCCCCCTTGGCAAAAGTCCGTGTATCTAGGCTGTTTGCCTAATTGTATCCAAGTTCTCTCTATTTCCCGAAATAGCTCTTCATTTGTAACGCCAAGGTTTGAACTGCCCTAATCTGCCGTAGTTAAAAACGATTGCCCCAGCGAGTCAGCAACCTTTCGCACATCCTCAAGCAGTTCTTCGTTGGAAACATTTCGATGGTATGTATTCAATTCAAATTTCATGTCAACCCTCCTAAATTTAGCGTTCTCATGGGGCATATGAAAACCAAGTAACGAAAGCTTTCCCAACAAGGAAAAATCGCGATGGTGCGGATAGGGAGACTCGAACTCCCACGCCTCTCGGCACAAGAACCTAAATCTTGCATGTCTGCCAATTCCATCATATCCGCAGGTTTTATCGCCGTATCAAATACCGCTTTTATAGTTTGCCGCGGCAGTTAGCTGCTCTTGCGCGCTGGCGAGCGTTACATCTGTTATGTTCTCTCCGCCGGACAGCCGCGCAAGCTCGCGTTTGCGGCCTTCAAAATCGAGTTTTTCAACATGGGTAAATGTCCGTCCATCCGACACGCCCTTTGTTATCGAAAAATGCGTATCCGCCATAACCGCGATTTGCGGCAAATGCGTCACGCACAGCACCTGACGCTCTCGCGCAAGAGCCGCCAGCTTCTCCCCCACTCTTTGCGCCGCAACACCGGACACGCCGGAGTCAATCTCGTCAAACACCATAATCCCCATATCCGAGCCGCCGAGCACATTTTTTAGCGCGAGCATGATACGCGCCAGCTCCCCGCCCGAAGCAATGCGGTTTATCCTGCCCGGAGCCTCCCCGGCATTTGCGGACATCAAATACCACACCTCATCTGCGCCCGTCGGACACAGACCGTAATCTCCCAACTCTCTCGCCAAACCTTTGACATCTCCAAACTCGACGATAAAGCTCACGCCCGGCATATTGAGCTCCGACAGTTCGTCTTTTACTTTCTCCTCTAAGCGGCGCGCCGCTTCTTTGCGCTTTTGCGAAAGTTCTCCGGCAAGGCTCTTTGCCTGCTCTAAGCAAGAGGCAAGCTGCGCTTCCAGCTTTATCAGGTTGCTGCTTGAATCTTCTATATCAAGAAGCTCGGCTTTGGAACGCTCTAAAAACGCCAAGGCTTCATCCTCGCTGTGATATTTTCGCGTTATGCGTTTTAGAACGTCAATTCTCTCTTCGAGCGTGTCAAGCTCGTCCGGAGTAAAGTCGAGTTTTGCGCGAAAATCGCGCAGTTCATCTGAAATGTCCTCCGCCGTATAGCGGATGTCGTTTAAGCGTCCGCTAAATGCTTTTAGCTCATCGGAAAAACGCGAGGCGTGGTCAAGCTCGCCGCAAGCCTCAGAGATGAGAGCCACGGCTCCGGGCGTATCCCCTCCGCCGTGCAAGGCTTCAAACGCCGATTCCACAGACTGCGTGAGCCTTGAAGCGTTCAGAAGCATTTCGCGCCTTGCCGTAAGCCCTGAAAGCTCTCCCGGCGAAAGCCCGGCTCGCTCTATTTCCTCTGTTTGGTATTTCAAAGTTTCTATTTTGCGCTCTTTTTCGGCCTCATCCATAGTGAGTTTTTCTATTTTTGACTTTTTGTCTCGGAGCGCGTCAAAAGCCTCCTTATACTCATAAAGCTCCCGCGACAGGCCGCCATACGCGTCGAGATACTGCAAATGCGCATTCTCGTCGAGCAGTTTTCGCCCGTCGTTTTGACCGTGAATGTCAATAAGCGCCGAGCCAAGCTCGCGCAAAGCCGCAAGCTGTATCGGCATGTCATTTGCGCGGCAAACATTCTTGCCATCCGCCGTTATCTTGCGCAAGACGTATATCTCGCCGTTTTCATCGGGCTGCACCCAATCGGGAAGCGCGTCCTTGTCAATTTGCGAAAATACGGCAGTGACCGAAGCATAGTCAGCGCCGGTTCGGAGTATATCGCGTGATGTCCTGCTGCCGATGGCAGCGGACAGAGCGTCTATGACGATAGACTTTCCGGCGCCGGTTTCTCCGGTAAGGACATTCAGACCGCTCGAAAAGACTATGTCGGCTTTCTCAATAACGGCTATATTTTGCAGGTGAAGTTGAGTAATCATTTAAGCATTTCTTCGATTTCTTCGCAAAATCTCTCGGCGGAAGTTATATCTTCCATTGCCAGAAAACCCGTGTCATCTCCGGCGATTGAGCCGACGATGTTCTGTATTGCCATGGAGTCAATAGCGCCACAGGCGGCTGGGGCAAGACCCGGCAGAGTCTTTATGACGACAATGTTCTGAGCGTTGGCATATGAGATGACGCTTTCTTTGAAAATGCTTCTTAATCGGGATTTGTAATTGTGAGTGTCCGGACGGTCGCTTACGGTATATTTGTGCAACCCGGACGGCGTCAGCTCTTTGATCAGGTTAAGTTCCCTGATATCTCTGGACATCGTCGCTTGCGTGCTCTCAATCCCCATTTTTTTCAACTCGTCAATCAGTTGATATTGCGTGTCAATGTCAGTGCTTGTGACAACGCGCAGCAACGCGCTTTGCCTCTCTCTCTTTGTTCCCATAAGTTCCGCCTCTCTATTTTTTTGTGTTTTACTCCTATTGTAACCTCGCGCAAGATAATTTTGCCCAAATCCTATGGTAAAAACTCTTGTCAGACAGCTTTACAAACTGCGCGGGGCTTGCCGATTTGGTTACTTTTACCGTATCTTCTCTTTGAACGCTCAGGTGGCCGCCCCCATCTACGGAAACATATACAGGATTAGCTTTTTTGGGGTCAATTTTTACGGTGATGATATTATTTGCGGTCAGCACAAATGTTTTCGCCTCTAATGAATGTGCGCAAATCGGAGTTATGATGATATTCTTTGCTGTAGGCTCAACAATCGGGCCGCCCGCCGACATTGAGTATGCCGTCGAGCCCGTCGGCGTGGCAATCACCGTGCCGTCACCCGAAAAATGGGTTATCTTTTGATCATTTGCAAATACCGTCATTTCAACGACTTTATTATCACCTCTGACAACCACGTCGTTTAATGCGTAATCCTTGTATATTTGTTTCCCCTCGCGCAAAACCTCAATGTCAAGCATCATTCGCGCTTCAGTCACGTATGGCGTGCTCCCGCCGCTCATGACTATTTTTTCGATAAGGCCAATGTCGCCCGGCTCAAGCTCCGCCATGAATCCCTTTGAGCCCAGATTCACGCCCAATATCGGCACGCCTTTTTTTGCCGCGGCTCTGGCCGCATGAAGTATCGTGCCGTCTCCGCCAAAAGTGATTATCATTTCCGTGCCGGTAAAATCCGGGTCGTCCGGGTACGGGCACAGCACAGCCCGGCGTCCCTTTGAAGAGAGCATGTCGGCGACTTGCTTTGCCGTCTTGAAGTCAACATCGCTTTTAGCGTTTGAATATAGGATAATGTTTTTTTCGTTACTCATTATGTGTCCAGCTCTTTATGTGATTTATCCACTATATTTTTTATGTCTATGGCATTGCGCTCAATGGGCATGGTTTCGGACAAAAAATCCGCGCTCAGGTAAGCCAAGTATTCTATGTTTCCTTTCGGGCCTTTAATGGGCGAGTGCGTTATATCATTGACGGTAAATCCCGCGCCCGATGCATATTCCATGAACGAGCATAAGACTTCTTCGTGTACTTTCGGGTCGCGGACGACCCCTTTTTTTCCGACTTTCCCTTTGCCCGCCTCAAACTGAGGTTTTATAAGGCATATGGCTTCACAGGAGAAAGAACTTTCCGCCGCGCCGATTATTTCCTGTGAGCCTGTTTGCCCGGAGCTCATATCCTCTCCTGCCTTCCCGGAGTGCGCTATATGGTCCGTCATAAGTTTATGTACGACCGGCAGGACTATTGACAGAGAGATAAACGATACATCAATCACGGCAAGCTCCGGTTTTACCGGGAGCATATCCGACGTCACATAACGGATATTTGTGCGTTCCATAACTTTTACGCGAGGGTCGTTGCGAAGCGGCCACGCAAACTGCCCGTAACCTACATCTACCGCATATACATACTTTGCGCCCCCTTTGAGCAGGCAGTCCGTAAATCCACCCGTTGACGCGCCGCAATCAATGCAAACCTTGTCTTTTGCCGTCACCTTGAAATAATCGAGAGCTTTCGCGAGTTTTTGCCCTCCCCGGCTGACGAAGTTGAGACCGTCGAATATATCCGCCTTAGAGTTATCTGCCATAACATCACTCATGGTTTTTTGCGTCTTGCTTTCGTGATTTTTTATCTTGATTTTCCCGCTTGCTTTGCTTTTCTTTTGCCCGGCGTGGGGCGGCGGGATTTTTAAAAAAATATAATATCTTTCCGACGCCAAGCATTATACCCGTACTGTTGCCGAACGCAATCGTCTTTCCGATCGCCTTGCCCCCGACCGTCAACGCTGTCACCGTTGATGAAATAATGATGGGAAATATAAGAAGCTGCGCTGAAAAACCTTCCATGAGCCTTGCCGCTATGAGCGCCGCCGCTCCCCCGCTGACGATGCCCGTCACGTCGCCGACTACATCACTGCAAAAACTGTTTACCTTGTCAGCGTTTTTTATGAGCCGGAGCGCTTGGGCTGCCCCGCGCTGTCTGTGCGTCGCCATAGAGTTGAACGGCGCTTCATCCGCCGCCGTTGCAGCGATGCCGATGATGTCAAAAATTATGCCGATGACAATGAAAATCGCCACAATCCCAAAGGACAATATATAGCCTGCATACCCAAGCGCTTGCGTGGATGCCAGCGTAAATACCGCGGCTGCCACAAGGCTGATGAGCGTGATTTTTATTATCCACTTTACATTTGATTTTTTCATTTAGCCGTTACAAAAATTCCGGTAATACACAGTAATTTTCAAAAATAAGTTCTCTTTCAGCTTTGATAAGGTTTGTATGAAAGCGGCGGCGAGTGGAGTAAATCTTGCGGCTTAGGTCGGGCCGGATTTCCCACGCGGCTGCCTCCCGTTGCCGTTGAGGCGGTTTCCCATTAAAGCCGCGCATAAGCTGTCACCAATTCTCATTGCCCGATTGCCACTTAGTCCGCACTGTAATCCCCCGCTTGCCCCGGGAATGATTCGCATCATGCTCGGACAGCCTAGGTGTTTTCCACTACAGTCAAACCGTCTCTTAGCCTCTTTTGCAGGAAGTATTTCAAGAGCAGACCCGCTTTTCGCTATGGCCATAGCTAAAGAGGGCGATTTCTCTATCCGCACTCACCACTCAAGGCAGGCTACTCTGCACACAGCTTACACCGCAATGCAGGTTCATCTCCCGTTTCGTACAAGACAAACTCGCACAATAACAGGTCTCCACGCAAACAGGGTCGGATTCTCCATGCCATTGGGGAGCGCCCTGAGAGCGTAAGCATGGCGGGGGCGGCGCTATTCGCGGCTCGCCTGCCGTTCACGCTTCCCCCCAGCACCCACCCCAAACTGGGCGTTCAAAGCAAGCACCAGGGATTTCAACGATATGCCCTTTAAAGGATTTTTAGCCCCTTCCTGGTAGACGGCAGATCTGACTAGGATACTGCGCCGCCAAACTCACGCCGATAAATCGGCGCAAAGGCGCCGGAACACCGACGCCATAAGACTATACCAGTTATAAACCCAATATTCAATAGTTTTTCCAAAATATATTAATAAGTTTCAATTTCAATTGTTTCTGTCCGCCAAGGTTTGGGCGATCCAAGTAAGAAATTTTGTGTTTTCAAATTTGCCTTCGAGCGCCTTTATTGCTTTTTCTGTTTCCTTGTGGATCAGCTTCTCACACGCATCTATTCCGAGCAAGGAAACAAAGGTTGATTTCTCGTTTTCAATATCCGACCCTATTGGTTTGCCGAGTTCTTCCTGCGTTGATATGCAATCGAGCACATCGTCGCGGACTTGAAAGGCAAGCCCTATGGCTTTTGCATAATCGCCCGCCGCCTTGATTTGCTCGGGCGTCCCGTCCGCGGCTATGACGCCGAGTATGGCCGCCGCTGATATGAGCGCCGCCGTTTTCATTGAGTACAGTTCGATAAGCTCATCGAAGGTGAGCTGCCATCCCTCGCCCGAAAGGTCTAAATACTGACCTCCGCATATTCCGTGAGGCCCTGCGGCTTTTGCAAGCACCTTTATCATCCTTATAACGGACTGCGGTTCGAGCGCGGAATTTGCAAGCGTTTCAAACGCCGACGCCTGCAGCGCGTCGCCTGCCAGTATTGCGGTAAACTCTCCAAATTCGATATGATTTGACGGTATGCCGCGCCGCGTATCATCACCGTCCATGCCCGGAAGATCATCATGAATGAGCGTGTACGTGTGGAGCATTTCAATAGCGCACGCGGCCTCAAGAGCATCCGCCAATTCGCCGCCCGCCGCTTCGCAAAACTTCATACATATTATGGCGCGGATCCGCTTCCCGCCCGCCAAAAGGCTGTAGCGGATAGATTCAACCAACGTCGCATAACTAAGTCCGGCCTCGGTAAACATTTCGGACAAACGCGCATCTACCATATCCCGGCATACGCCTATTTCTTCAAGGCTACTCGTCATCGAATATTATCTCCTTGGTATTTCCCGTCTCCATGCTCTCTTGCAAGCCTATGACCTTTTGCTCGGCTTCGTCAAGCATTTTGCCGCAAGTCTTGATGAGCTTCGTTCCTTCTTCAAACATTTCGAGCAATTTATCGAGCGGTGTTTCGCCTCTTTCCAGCAATTGGACGATTTCGTCAAGCCTTGCCATGCCACGCTCAAATGATACTTTGTCTTCCACCACGGTTTTCTCCTTATAGTTTAAGTGTTGCGTATTTGCGCTTACAGAGCCACGCAGCTTATCTCGTCTTTTTGCAGCCTTACTTTTATTTTATCGCCTTTTGTCACATCGTTTGCCGATTTTATTACCGTATCGCTGTCGGCATGGCGCGCTATGGCATACCCGCGCCCCAACACCTTGAGAGGGCTCATCGCGTCGAGCGACGCTGCCGCCGATAAAAAGCGTTTTTTGCTCTCCGCCACTTTCCATTGCATTGCCGCTATCAGTTTTTCTGTGCCCCTGTCAAGCCCGATCCGTTTGTCATTTATGTAGTTGCCGGGGTTTTGCAGTACCCTTTTGCCGGACATATCGCATAATCTTTGCCTGTAGATTTTAAGCCTGCCTGCCGCAGCCTGCCGCAGCCTTATATTTGCCGACAGCAACTTGCCATAAATCTCCATCATGTCGGGAACAGCTATCTCGGCAGCGTTTGACGGCGTTGCGGCCCTGACATCGGCAACAAAATCGGCTATAGTAACATCCGGTTCGTGCCCGACCGCCGATATTATCGGTATGTCGGACGCGAAAATCGCCCTTGCAACCTTTTCGTCATTAAACGCCCACAAATCTTCTATCGAGCCGCCGCCCCGCCCGGTTATGATGATATCCGCCTGTTTTGTCTCATTTGCCTCTCTTATGGCCTTTGCTATCTCCTGCGGCGCTTCAACCCCCTGTACCCGCACCGGCATTACGATAACCCCGGCAAGCGGCCAGCGTTTTTTCAAAATTCTTAGTATATCTTGCACGGCGGCTCCGGCGGGAGAGGTGATGACCGCGATTTTACCCGGAAAGCGCGGGAGGGGCTTCTTGTGCCTTTCGTCAAAAATGCCTTCGCTTTGCAGTTTTTCTTTAAGCTGCTCATATGCAAGGTAAAGCTCGCCGATACCGTCGGGGATCATGTCGCTGACATATAGCTGGTACAGTCCGTCGCGGGGAAACACCTGGACTTTTCCGCACGCAACTATGCTCATCCCGCTTTTCGGCAAAAAGCGCAGCTTCATTGAGCTGCCTTTGAACATGACGCATTTGAGCGAGCTGTCGGCGTCTTTCATCGTAAAGTAATGATGTCCCGACGGGTATATCTTATAATTTGAAAGCTCGCCTTTGACATATAACCCCGCAAGGGCATTATCCGCATCAAGCACACGCTTGATGTAGCTGTTTAGTTCCGTGACGGTGTAGGTTTTACTATACATTTTGCCCCCGCTCCGCAGACCCCGTCTCGCACGTCGTCTGCCCCGCCTCATTTTCCGACCCGCCATGCCCGGATTTGCCGCCGCAGCACTCAGAGCGGTAAAAGCTCCCCAAAATACCGTTTATGAATGAGCGCGTTTCGGGTGTCTCATATTTTTTCGACAGCTCAACGGCTTCGTTGATTGCCGCGTTATCCGGGACATCGGGCATATAGAGCACTTCAAACATGGCAATTTTCATTATGGTCGCCGCTGTTTTTGATATTCTGTCATACTTCCATCCGACGGCATATTTTTGGATATATCCGTCAAGCTCCGGCGCATTTTCATATACGCCCGTGACGACGCAGGTTATGTAGTCGAGCTGTTTTTTTGCCGGTTTTTTTGCGTAGAGCCTGTCTTCTCCCGAGAGCGTCTCGTAATATTCATCGTCGAATGCGCGTCTTAAAAACTCGCCCGGGTCGGAAGGGTTTTCGGATAAGGCAAAGCATAGCCTAACAGCCAATTCCCTTGCCGCTGTTCTGTTCATGCGTTTTTTGCCGCCTTTTTTAACGAGATTCCGCTAATGCTTACATTGACGGTGTTGATTTTGACGCCAATCGCTTCTTCAACTGCGGCCATAACGGACTTTTGCACCTCTCGCCCAACCTCGCTGACAGAGCAATCCATCTGCGCGATTATAAAGACATCCGCCGTAATGACTTCATCCTCAACCGTGATTTTAACCCCTTTTGATATGCCTTTCTTTCCGCTGACAGCGGTGAGCTCCCTGCCCGGGTATTGGTAAAGCCCGTAAACCCCGTCAACATCAGATGCCGCCGCCGCCGCTATGGTGGCGACCACGCTGTGGCAAATACTGACGCTGCCTTTTTCGTCGCTTGTTTTGATGTATCCTTTTGTTTCCGGCATTGTAGTTCTCCTGTTATAGATTATTGTTGTTTGCGTTATCTATGCTTTTGCTTATTGATTTCGTATGTTTATTGATCTCGCATCGTCCGCGTTCGTCGCATTTTGTATCATTTTAGCATATCATCTTTAAAACTTCAAGCTCACCGGGTACGCTCGGCAAGCCGCCGTGAGTTTGCGTCGAAAGAGCGGCGGCTGTGACGGCAAACCTTGTTATTTCCGCAAGGTCTTTTCTGTTTAGTTCTTCTGGAGCTTTACCGAGCTTTAATATCCGGCTCATCGCGCTGCCAAAGAAAATATCTCCGGCGCCCGTGGTATCTATCGCCTTTACGGGCGGCGGCAGCTCGCGGACCGCCTCACTGCGGGTGGCCAAATATGCCCCTTTCGGCCCGCATGTCAGCATTACAAGTTTTGCGTCCGTTTCATCTAAAATCTTTTTTACCCCGATTTGCGTATCGGAGCTTATATCAATGCGGTATGTAAACTCCACTTCCTCATCGCTGATTTTTATCACATCCGCCTGCCGGAGCCCCCACAGTATCTGCTCTCTCGCGGCATCTTCACTGTCCCAGAGGACAGGTCTGTAATTTGGATCGAAAAGAATGTTCGTATCATTTAACGCGGCATATTCCACAGCTTTTTTTACCGCCGTGCGGCAAGGTTCATTTGTCATTGGCAATGAGCCAAAGTGCAGATATTTGGCGTTTCTTATATGCGATAAGTCAAGCTCGTCAAATCGCAGGCATGTGTCAGCGCCGGGTTTGCGCGAAAAACTAAACGAGCGGTTGCCCGTGTTGTCGAGCGTGACAAAGGAAAGCGTGGTGAACACATCCGGGTCTTTTATTATTCCCGATACCTCGACGCCGCTGTTTTTTAGCGAATTTATCAGCAGCTTGCCAAATGCATCGTCGCCGACCTTCGCATATGTGTATGTCACCGCCCCGTATTTCGCGAGCGCGGCAAGGAATATACCGCAAGCTCCGCCCGCTTTCGCGGCAACCGTGGGGTATCCCGCCTCATCCGCGCAAACCGGCGCGAAGTCAATAATAAGCTCGCCAATCGCCGCTACATCATACATAACGCACACTCCAAATCAGTCGCTCCATGTTTTCCAGACTTCGGGACAGTAACCGATCGTAGCTGTCTTTTTGTTTCGCACTATCGGCGTCTTTAAGAGCTTTGGGTTTTCCATCAGCTTTTGCTCTTTATCCGCTTCATATGCCAAATATGCGAGCATTTCCGCACCATCCGCTTTTTTGTCAATCATTGCGTCAAGACCGACAGCGTTTTTTACCGAGGCAAACTCGCCCCGGCTGAGTCCTTTGCTGAGAACATCAATACGCTGACAGTAAACGCGCCGCTCGCGAAAGTAACGCTCGGCTTTTTGCGTATCAAAGCATTTTGTTTTTCCGAAAATCTGAATATTCATAGGAGTATATTATATCATATTTACATGATATAATATAAAAAATATGTACTTATAGGGGAGTAATCATATATGAAAACATACTATGTGGCAAAAACAGGCTGCGATACCAATCCCGGCACGAAGGATTTACCGTTTCTTACCATAAACGCCGCCGCCGAAGTCGCAAGGGCGGGCGACGCTGTTGTTGTACACGAGGGGGAATATCGGGAATGGGTCAAGCCGCACGAGGGCGGGCATAGCAATGCTCGCCGCATCACTTACGCGGCCGCCGACGGTGAGCGCGTCGTCATAAAAGGCTCTGAGCGTATACAATCGTGGGAACAGGTGAAATCTTGCGATACCGTGTGGAAAGCGGTTTTGCCAAACTCATTTTTCAACGGCTATAACCCCTACCGGGAGATCGTTGTCGGAGACTGGCTGCTTGAACCGCAAGGACGCTCGGCTCATCTCGGGGACGTATATCTAAACGGTATGTCATTTTATGAGGCCGAGAGCGCGGAACATGTTTTTCGCCCAAAAATACGCACCGAAACGCTCGACCATTGGACAAAAAAGATGACTCCGATAAAAAATACGAACCAGACCAAATACTTATGGTTTGGCACGGTAGATGCCGAGAACACTACTATTATCGCCAACTTTCACGGCGCCGACCCAAACAAAGAGCTTGTCGAGATCAATGTACGCAAATGCTGTTTCTACCCTGAAAAAACCGGAATAAATTATATCACCGTGCGCGGTTTTGAAATGGCGCAAGCCGCCTGCCCGTGGACTCCCCCAACGGCCGACCAGCCCGGACTTATCGGGGCACATTGGAGCCGCGGCTGGATCATTGAAGATAATATCATTCACGACGCCAAATGCAGCGCCGTCTCCATAGGCAAAGAAATCTCGACCGGGCATAACGACCGCACTTTCCGCAAGGATAGGCCGGGCTATCAATATCAGCTTGAGGCAGTTTTTAAAGCAAGGAAAATCGGTTGGTCAAAAGAGAAAATCGGATCACATATCATTCGCAACAATGTGATCTATGACTGCGGTCAAAATGGCATAGTCGGTCATCTCGGCTGCGTTTTTAGTGAGATTTACGGAAATCATATCTATAATATCGCGGTGCGCCGCGAGTTTTACGGGCACGAGATTGCCGGAATCAAACTCCACGCCCCTATTGACGTGCAAATCCGAAACAATCACATACACGACTGCTCGCTCGGTATCTGGATGGACTGGCAGGCGCAGGGTACGCGCATTTCCAAAAATCTGCTCTATGATAACAACCGGGACCTCTTTATGGAGGTTTCACACGGGCCGTCGCTGATTGATTATAACATCTTTGGCAGCGCGTATGCTCTTCACAACGACGCGCAGGGCATGGCGTATGTCCACAATCTGTTTGCGGGTAAATTTGCCCTGCATTTTTCTACAGACCGCGCCACGCCATATCATGTTCCGCACAGCACTGAAGTTGCCGGATTTTCAGCTATCTTTGGCGGTGACGACAGATATTACCAAAACATTTTTATCGGCGGGCGCACAGACGACATGGTTGGGCTTGCGGGTTTTGCCGGGCATACCGTCTCTTTGGATGAATACATGGATATAGTAGACTCCCGTCAGCCTTGCGACCACACCGAGTTTATGAGCGTAAAGCAGCCTGTCTATGCCTCGGGCAATGTGTATTTTGGCGGGGCTGTCGGTCTTGAGCGTGAAAATGACAAGCTCGACTTTGGCGAATTTGACGCCGGATTTGCGATAGAAAAAGCGGCCGCTGTCTGCTGCCGCGAAAAAGATTCTATCACGGATGATGGCATGGGCGATTTTCGCGAGGGGGATTCTCGCGATAACAATTGCGCCGATGGGGAACACGCTGTTTTCTTGAATATCACCTTGCCCGAGAGCTTTGATTTATACAGATCGGCTGCTCATACCACCCGCTCGCTCGGGCGCGCACGCATCGTTGACGCGGATTACGAGATGCCCGACGGCAGGCCGCTTGTATTAGATGTTGATTATCTCGGCAACGGGGTTGATGACGTTTCGGTAGCAGGGCCTGTCAGCACGCTAAAACCCGGCAAAAACCGGGTGCGCGTGTGGTGACGGGGAGAGCTGTTTGAGGCATATAACTGCTTTTTACGGCACTTGCAGCATTATGGCGTTTTCGATGCGCCTTTTGAAAAGCTCGCATCCGAATTTATAAATGCCGCTTATGCTTCCGGTATCATGATATGCGTTTGCCGCGCACCCGCCGCTGCAATAAAACCTTGCCCAGCAGCATGAACACTCTTCTTTTGAATATATGCCGCAAACCGCAAACTCCGAGAGCAGTTTGCGGTTTGTTACGCCCTGCCATACATCGCCCATTTTCATCTTATCATCGCCGATAAACTGATGGCACGGATAAAGCTCCCCGTTTGGCGTCACGGCAAGATACTCCGTCCCCACGCCGCATCCGGCAATACGCTTGTGTATGCAAGGCCCAGAGGTCAGATCAAGCATGAAGTGATAAAAGTTAAATCCCTTGTCTATCGCCTTTCGCCTTTGCATTTCAAGGGCGAGTTTATCATACTCTCCGAGCAGCCCGGTCAGGTCGTCCATTGTAAACCCGAGCGGGTTTTTATGCTTTGTAACTACCGGTTCGAGCGATATTTCTCCAAACCCAATGTCTGCTATATGCAAAATGTCGTTTGAAAAATCAATGTTTTCTTTTGTGAATGTGCCTCTGATATAATAGCCCTTTTCCCTGCGCTCTTTGACAAATTTTTTGATTTTCGGCAATATTTCCCCGTAGCTGCCGCCGCCGCCCGGCACAGTGCGCATTTTATCGTGTATATCCGGGCGTCCGTCAAGGCTAAACACGACATTGTGAAACTCCCGGTTTGCAAAACTAATGACGTCGTCGTCAATGAGCAATCCGTTTGTCGTGAGCGTAAAGCGAAATTTCTTATCCGTCTCTTTTTCGAGCCGCCGCGCATATGCGACGGTATCTTTGCATACCTGCCAATTTAGCAATGGCTCGCCCCCGAAAAAATCAATATCAAGGGTTTTGCGCCCGCCGGAGTTTGAAACGAGAAATTCAAGTGCTTTGTTTGCGGTCTCCTGCGGCATGAGTTTTTGCTCGGTGGAATTTTCAAAGCCGCCCTTTGCAAAGCAATAGGCGCAAGACATATTGCATGTATGCGCCACGTTCAGACATAAGGCTTTGATTGGTGCGAAACTGTTCGCCATGCCCCCGCCGATTTTACCCCCGTCGAGAGCGTCCGAAAAGCTGTCTTTTGTAAACAGTTCCCCTTTGCTAATGAGCAGCTCTATATCCACAAGTATCATCAGTACGTCTTGTTCAGACAGCTTTGGATGCTTTTTTTCAATATGCCTTGTGATACGCTTTGCAAGGGTTTTGAGTTCACCGCTGCCGGCCGGCGGTTCATGTTCGCGCATATCTTCATACACGCAAATAACATCATACGCAGCATCGTCAACGCTATGCACAGCGCCGCTTGCTATGTCGAGTATGATGTTACGTCCGCCGAGCTTATAGGCATGAATCATCTTTCGGATTATCGCGCTTTCGTTTGCAAGCCGGTTTTGCTTATATCTGCGGGTTTTGTATTTTCGCACCGTTGGTTTGCCACGCCGCAGGATGTTTTGCACGCGGATTGGCAAGATGTCTGGCACTGCCCGCATCCGCCGTCAATGAGGCTTTTTGAAAGGCTGCGAGTCTTTATGGTCACTATTCTTTGCATTGTTTACTCCTTATTTTGTATTTACTTTAATCAGTATATCACTTCATATTTCGGCTTTCAATATTTTTCGTCTATACCTCAACTGTTCCGGCGTATGTTTTGGTGGCGGAGCCTGTCATGAAAACCCTGCTGCCGTCATAGCGAATTATAAGGTCGCCGCCCGGGAGCTTTACCGTGATGTCGGTATCACGCTTGCAATGCCCGTTTTCACAAGCAGCTATGGCGGCGGCGCAAGCGCCTGTGCCGCAAGAGAGCGTTTCTCCGCTGCCGCGCTCCCACACGCGCACAAGCAAAGTGTTCTCGTCCAAAACCAGAGTGAACATTGTATTCACACGCTCGGGAAATATCGGGGCATTCTCAAATTTCGGCCCGATTTCTTCCAAATCAAGCGTATGCACGTCGTCGCAAAAAACAACGCAGTAGGGATTGCCGAGCGAAAGGCAGGTTATCTCATGCTCACCGCCGGCTATATGCACGTTTTTACCGATAATCTTCTCTGTGTCAAGATTTACGGGGATTTTTGCGGGGTCAAACACGACTTCCCCCATGTCGGTAGTAACCGTTGAAACCTTGCCTCCGATTGTCGCCGCGCGCATTGTTATAATAATGCCGCACATTTCAACAAGCACTTCCGGTTTATACACGCTCCCCTCGTCATACAGAAACTTGCATACGCAGCGCAAGGCATTTCCGCACACTCCGCCTTCGGTGCCGTCGGGATTGTACACTCTTACTTTGGCGTCCGCCCTTTTTGAAGACTCAATGAGGACTATGCCGTCTCCGCCGACGCCGAGATGACGGTCGCTGAGCTTTATGCTCAGGCTTTCGGGGTCTGTTATAACGTTATAACCCATGCAGTTAAAGTATATGTAATCGTTTCCGCATGTTTGGATTTTGGTAAATTTGAGTTCCCTTTTGCTCGGGCGCATATCGTTTATGTTTACAAGCTCTATCGTGGTGTCCCAATACTTGCTCATGAGACAGTCCGCGACGGCGTTTGCCGTGTCAATGGACGTTAAGCACGGAACGCTGCGCTCTACGGCTTTTCTGCGGATTTTCACGCTGTCCCTGTCCGGGTCGCGGCCTTTTGCCGACGTGGAAATGACATAGCTGATCTTTCCGCTTTCTATGAGCGGGAGTATGTTGTTTTCGCTTTCATGGATTTTGCCGACGGAGACCGTGTTAAGGCCGACACGCGAAAGAACCGCCGCCGTGCCGCCCGTCGCGTATATCTCAAATCCCAGCTTTGCGAATTTATGCGCGACATGCAGTATCTGCGCCTTGTCACGGTCGCGTACCGATATGAATATACCCCCTGTTTTTTTCATCTTATAGCCAGCGGCCCGCATACCTTTATATAACGATTCTTCGCGCGTGGACGCTATGCCGAGCACCTCTCCGGTTGACTTCATTTCCGGCCCGAGCTGAGTGTCCACATTGCTGAGCTTTTCAAATGAAAAGACCGGAACTTTTACCGCAACATACGGGGACTGCCTGAAAATATCAGTGCCGTAGCCCATGCCCGCGAGCTTTTCACCGAGCATACAGCGCGTCGCGAGGTCTATCATTGGCACACCCGTCACCTTGCTTATATATGGAACAGTGCGCGACGAGCGAGGATTGACTTCAATGACAAAAAGCTCCCCTTCACTGAGCAGATATTGAATGTTTACGATACCTATGATTCCGAGCTGTGACGCTAATTTTTTTGTATGATCGAGGATTTTTCCCGCCATATAGTCGTCCACGTTCCACGCCGGATAAACCGCAATCGAGTCGCCCGAATGAACCCCCGCGATTTCGATATGCTCCATTATGCCCGGTATAAGAATGTCGCTGCCGTCGCATATCGCATCCACCTCAAGCTCCGTGCCGGGCAGATATTTGTCAATGAGTATCGGATTTTCAAGGCTTTGCCGGAGAATGATGTCCATATATTCGCGGATATCGTCTTCACTGAACGCTATTATCATGTTTTGGCCGCCAAGCACGTATGACGGGCGCATGAGTACGGGGTAGCCGAGCTTTTGCGCGGTGAGCACCGCATCCTCCTTGGTCATTACCGTGCCGCCCTTTGGCCTTTGTATGTTCAGCTTTTCGAGCAAAGCGTCAAAACGCTCTCTGTCTTCCGCCGCGTCAATGCTGTCCGGCTGCGTCCCGAGTATTTTCACCCCTATTTTATTGAGGTAGCCTGTGAGCTTGATTGCCGTCTGGCCGCCGAACGCTACGACGGCGGCATATGGCTTTTCGTTTTCTATGATGCTGTGCGCGTCCTCGTTTGTCAGAGGTTCAAAATAGAGCCTGTCGGCCGTGTCAAAGTCGGTTGAGACCGTTTCGGGGTTGTTATTGACCATGATAACATTGTAGCCGGCAGCCCGCAGCGCCCATACGCAGTGAACCGACGCATAGTCAAACTCTATCCCCTGCCCTATGCGGATAGGTCCCGAGCCGAATACGATAATGGTTTGCTTAGAGCCGCTTTGCACGGCTTCATTTTCACCTTCATATGATGAGTAGTAGTACGCGCAATCAGGCGCGGCGTTTGCCGTATCGGAGGCGGAGCTTGACGCGCGTGTGCCGACCATTTTAAATACGGGATAGCGCGGGTTTAAAATCTTTTTGCCCGAAAGCCTCTCTATGACCGCATCCGGCCATCCCATGCGCTTAGCCTCTAAGTACAAAGCGTCGTCAAGAGGATTTGCGCTTTTTTCGTAAGCGCGAAGTTCCCGTTCCATATTTACCAGATTGTTTAGTTTGCCGAGAAACCACTTGTCAATTTTGGTTATATCATAAATTTCATCTATCGGGATTTTGCGGTATAACGCTTCGTATACCACGAAGATACGCTCATCTGTAATATCATGCAAACGCTCGCGGATTTTATCCGTCCCTTGGCTCTTGCAAATTTTATCTATAAACGAGTCCTTGCCGATTTCCGCGCCGCGCACCGCTTTCATCATGGCTTCCTCAAATGACTTGCCAATCGCCATAACCTCTCCCGTGGCTTTCATCTGCGTACCGAGCGTACGTTTTGCGTACACAAATTTATCAAACGGCCATTTCGGGAATTTCACCACGACATAATCAAGCACCGGCTCTGCGGATGCTCCTGTTTTTGTCCCGGTTGTCTCGCCATCAATCTCGTCAAGGGCGTATCCTATCGCGACTTTTGTGGCGACCTTTGCTATCGGATAGCCCGTGGCCTTGCTCGCAAGAGCCGACGAGCGCGATACACGCGGGTTGACTTCAATCACCATATAGTCGGAGCTGTACGGGTCGGCGGCAAATTGCACATTGCATCCGCCCTCGACGCCAAGCGAGCATACAATATCCAAAGCCGCTTTGCGCAGCATTTGATAATCATTGTCCGATAATGTCACTGCCGGGGCTATGACTATGCTGTCTCCCGTGTGGACGCCGACAGGGTCAATGTTTTCCATGCTGCAAACGGCTATCGCGTTGTTTTTGGCGTCGCGCATGACCTCAAACTCGATTTCTTTCCATCCCGCCACCGATCTTTCAACGAGTATCTGCCCGATTGGGGACATTCTGATACCGTTTGCCGCTATTTCGTCAAGCTCATCACTGTTTTGCACCATTCCGCCGCCCGTGCCGCCGAGTGTGAAAGCCGGCCTGATGATGAGCGGGAATCCGAGTTTTTTCGCAAAATCACGCGCATCCTCAAGCGTTGTCACGACCTTTGACGGTATGATGGGCTGACCGATTTCAACCATCGCGTCCTTAAACAGCTGCCTGTCCTCGGCCTTGTCTATCGTTTCGGGGTTAGCGCCAAGAAGCCTGACGCCGTGTTCTTTCAAAAAACCGGACTTTGCAAGCTGCATCGAGAGCGTAAGCCCCGTCTGACCGCCAAGCGTCGAGAGCAGGCTGTCGGGCTTTTCCTTTATGATTATCCGCTCGAGCACCGGTATTGTCAGCGGCTCTATGTAAATCTTATCCGCTATTTGATTATCGGTCATTATTGTTGCCGGGTTTGAGTTTACCAGCACGATTTCGATACCTTCCTCGCGCAGTGCGCGGCAGGCTTGCGTCCCCGCGTAGTCAAATTCCGCGGCCTGCCCGATTACGATTGGGCCTGAGCCGATGACTAATACTTTCTTTATTTGATTATCTCTCACTTATGCTTCTCCTTACTTAATCCTCTATCTTCTATCTAAACCAGACGTAAATGCAAAACAAGATAAACGCGAGAAATGTGCCGAGAAAAACGGCCAAAACAAGAGACACGGCCTTCAAAACCCCAAAAGTAAACGCGATATTCTCGCGCAAAGTAAGTTTTTCCTGTTTTTCCTGTATGAGCTGTGACGGCATAGTCTGCGCTGATAAACCGCTTTTTTCACTATGCCACGGCATACCCGATATGTTCATGGGCGCTATAACTCTGCCGTCATCGTCATCATATATTTTTCGCTTGCCTCGTGCCATTTGCCTCCTGCGCGCTTTTTGTTCTCGCGTTTTTGCCTTTTAAATTCTCAGCTTACTTTCGCGGCTGCCTCCGCCTTTGCCTCTTTTGCCGCAAGCTCCGCCCGCGCCCCGCGCTCGGCGTCATTGTACAAATGACACGCGCAAAAATGCTCGGAAGTAACCTCTGCAAACTCCGGCGTCGCAAGAGAGCAGATTTCCATACACTCGCTGCAGCGCGTGTGGAACTTGCATCCTTTTGGCGGGTTTGCCGGGGACGGTATGCTGCCTTCCAATATTATCCTGTTCATTTTTATATCGGGATCAGGATACGGAATCGCGGAAAACAATGCTTTTGTATATGGATTGAGCGGATTTTCGAATAACTCCCTCGCGTCGGCATGTTCAACGAGAGTGCCAAGATACATGACGCCGACCGTATCAGAGATGTGTTCGACAACAGACAGGTCATGCGATATAAACATAAAGGTCAAACCAAAATCCTCTTGAAGCTGTTTGAGCAGATTGATTATCTGAGCCTGAATGGAGACGTCGAGAGCCGAAACCGGCTCGTCGCATATAATAAAATCGGGATTTAACGCCAAAGCCCGGGCAATGCAAATCCTCTGCCTTTGACCGCCGGAAAACTCGTGCGGATAGCGGTCTTTGTGATATTCCTGCAATCCGCAGGCTTTCATTACCAGCGTAAGATAGTCGTCAAAATCACTGTTTGGCACTATGGAGTGTTCGCGGACGGCCTCTCCGATAATCTCACCGACCGGAATACGGGGGGAAAGACTCGAATACGGGTCTTGAAAAATAATCTGCATCCGCGGACGCATTTTTCTAAGCTCTTCGCGTGAGAGCGCAAACACGTCTTGCCCGTCAAAGGTAAACTCTCCGCCGGTCCGATCCATTAGTCTGAGCATTGTCCTTCCGGCAGTAGACTTGCCGCACCCCGACTCGCCGACAAGACCCATTGTCTGACCGCGCTTTATCTTAAAAGATATGCCGTCAACAGCCTTGACGTTGGCTATCGTGCGCATGAGAAAGCTCGAACGTATGGGAAACCATTTTACGAGATTGTTTACTTCAACTAAATAATCGTTTGTCTGACCGCTCATTTTGACCGCCTCCTTTCCAGAAGCGATTGCAAATTCATTGTTTTGGGATACCTCAAAGGCTCGCCGTCATTTTTACATCTCCAACATGCCGCGCTGTGCTCTCCGCTAATGCGAAACTCGGGAGGATAATCGCCGTCACATTCGGGTATGCGCATTTCGCATCTGTCGCGAAAATAGCAGTAGTTTGGCATGTCAACCGGGTTTGGCACGCTGCCCGGTATGTTGTATAGCTTAATGGATTTGCCGCCTATGCGCGGCTTTGACTTCATAAGCCCGATAGTATAAGGATGTGTGGGATTGTGGAAAACATCGCTTGTCGTGCCTTTTTCTATCACGCGCCCCGCGTACATGACGACAACTATATCCGCCATGCCCGCTATGACCCCGAGGTCATGCGTTATGAGCATGATCGAGCTGTTTATCTTATCTTTAAGGCTAAGGAGCAAGTCCAATATCTGCGCCTGAATCGTGACATCAAGAGCCGTCGTAGGTTCATCGGCAATGATGAGTTCGGGATTGCAGGCAAGCGCCATCGCGATCATAACGCGCTGCCGCATACCGCCCGAAAGCTCGTGCGGATACATTCTATAAACAACGGCGCTGTCCGCTATGCCGACAAGATCAAGCATTTCTATTGAGCGCCGGCGGATATCGTCGGGCAGCATATCCGGGTTGTGCAAGGCGATAACCTCATCTATTTGCGCGCCGCAGCGAAACACGGGGTTTAGGCTCGTCATCGGCTCTTGGAAGATCATTGATATTTTGTTGCCGCGAATACGCATCATCTCGCTGTTTGGAATGTTGACTATATTGCACGCTTTTCCGCCGCCCATATTGAACCGTATCTCACCGCCGGTGATTTGTCCCTGCGGGCGTTGGAGAAGCTGCATGACAGATAAGCTCGTGACGCTTTTACCGCATCCCGACTCGCCGACGACTCCCACGACCTTACATTTCGGGACTTCAAAGCTCACCCCATCCACAGCCTTTACGACGCCGATGTCCGTAAAGAAGTAAGCGCATAAATCCTCAATCTCAAGGACATTGCCGTCATCTTTCATAACAGCCGCAAACTTGCTCGGATCGGCGTTTTTGACGCGCCGCTCGCTTTCAAACCTGTTTGTAACCTTTCGGTTATACCGCGATATTTTTTTTGCTTCGCGCCATGTCAAATAGGACGCGTTTTTTTCACCTGCCATAGCCTACCTCTTCATCTTTGGGTCAAAGGCATCGCGCAGACCGTCGCCGACGAAATTAAACGCGATGACGGTAAGGCAAATCAAGAACCCTACCGGAACCCAAATATATGTAAACCTGATTATCGCTTCCGATGAACCTGTGACAGAGTTTATCATCGTGCCCCACGTCGCCAGCGGATGCCTGACCCCAAGTCCCAGAAATGACAGCGTAGATTCGTAAATGATCACGGACCCTACTCCCATTGTCGCCGTAACTATAAGCTGCGGCGTCACATTTGGTATGAGATGGCGGAATATGCGCTTGCGGACTTTCGTGCCCGTCGCTTCCTGCGCGTGCATAAATTCCTGCTCGCGCAACGAAAGTATCTGACCTCTCACAAGCCTTGCGATGGGGGCCCAGCCCAATATTCCCAAAGCCACCATCATCCACATAAGACGCTGGTATGGGTCCATCTTTAGTTTATCAAACATCGCCCCCATTATTATAAGTATGGGATAGCCCGGTATGCAGTAAAAAATATCCACCACGCGCATTAGGAGGGTATCTACCCATTTGCCGAAAAATCCCGAAACGCCTCCGATTATGACGCCGATGATAATCTCTAAAAACACCACGATAAACCCGACCATGAGCGATATTCTGCCGCCGTACATCATACGCGCCAGTATATCCATTCCGTCGCCGTCGGTGCCAAACCAATTTTGCTCTGAGGGCGGCGCGTACATGTCCATAAGATAGGTTATCTGCTCACAGCGCAAGACATATTCTCCCGTTACTCTGGTCGCTATTTTAAACTCCGTGTCTTCAAAGACCGGATCGCCAAGCTCGTCAAATACAAATTCTCCGTCGGCGTTGATCATTTGGACCGGATATATAAATGTATCTATTTGCCCATTGGTCGCGAGCATCATTTCGATGGCATCTTGCGCCGTATCTTTAAATCCCACTGGCAGCGTGTCCTGTCCCGAATAGCGTCTGATTGCGTAGCTGCCGAGAGCCGCGACATCATTGCCAAGGCTGTCCGCGATAAACAAATCTCCGTTTTGCTCATATATCTCATAACTATTGCCATCGGCTGTAAATGTACCGCTTTCGTATATCGCAGCGACGGCATTTGTGCGAAACTCTTCGGAAAGCGTCACAGACGTATCGTATGAGTTAAAAACAAAGCTCGAAGCGATAAGGATACCTATGTCTTCACCTTGCTCGATGATATTATATATGCCTTTGCCCGCGCCTTTTATCTCGTAAGCTTTGCCTTCATACTCAAACTCACCGGCATCCAAGTTGTTTTCTACGGCGGATCGGAAATCGCCGCCCGGCGCCCTGTCGGAATATTTCATGGCCGTGCCGAGGAGCGTGACTGTATAGCGCATCCTGACTCTTGTTATCTCGTACTCGGAGCCGTCATATTCAAATGCTTCTCCGATGATGCCGGAAGCGATCATCTCACCCACATAGGCTTTGAAATCTTCGCCAAAATCCTCGCTGCTATACGTAAATGAACTGAGCGTTCCGTCGGTGCTTGCAATTTCGGCGTCAATAAAATATGTGCCCACCGGGTTCATATCATGAGTGAAAAATTCATACACCCCTTCTCCGTGCTTTCTTATCGTGTATTCTATGCCGTCTTGCGCAGTCACCGCATATTCATCCGCCCCGGCTGCTTTCATATCCGTTATGTACGAGTTGAAGCGGTTGAGGACATTAAAGGTTATGTCGGGCGCGCCCGGCAGCGGATATAGCGTGTAGTCACTTTTTTCGGTGGCGCTGGCATAATCAATGAGGAGTGAATCAAATTTATAAAATATTTGCGTTTGATAGTACGGATAAAATATCGGCCCCAGAAACGCGAAAACAAACATAAATATAAGCAGGCATAGCCCGACAAGAGCCAGCTTGTTGCGAAAGAACCGCTTCACCACAAGCCTGCCGGGTGAAAGTATTTTGGTGCGCTGCGTATCGTCAAGCGCAAGAGGCTCATCGCCCGCTTTTTCGCCGCTATGATCTATGGCGTCTTTTGACGCTTTTTCTTTCAAGGCTTGAAAGAGGGTGTTGCCTTTTGAGGTATTTCTTTTTCTATCCATATTTTCGTCGCTTTTTCTCATATTGACGCCCCCTTAGTTTACGCGCACGCGCGGGTCAACGACCGCATAGAGCACATCGGCTATGAGGTTTGCGAGCAGCGTCAGCATCGCTATAAACATCAGGTAAAACATTGTAAATGGTATGTCTCCGTTTATCATGGAATAAAACGAAGTGTAGCCGATTCCTCTAATCGCAAAGATCGTTTCGGTAATCAAAGCTCCCGAAAAGAGCGCCGGAAGAGTGCCGCCGAGTATCGTAATGAGCGGCAAGAGGGTGTTGCGAAACGCGTGGTGGTTTATTACTTTTCTCTCGGACAGCCCCTTTGCCCGGGCTGTCCTGATGTAGTCCGAGTTTAGCACCTCGAGCATATTGGTACGCGTGTAGCGCATCAAAGGCCCGATGCTGACGATTGTCAGCGTCATAGCGGGCAAGACCATATGAGCGCATAAATCCATAAATTTCCCAAAATCGTCCAGTAGCAGATAGTTTCTGCCCTGCATCCCAAACATATCAAACCAGCCCAAATGGACCGCAAATATCAACTTTAATAAGGTTGCCGTAAAAAATGTGGGTAATGATATTCCTATGAGCGCAATGACCGTAATGGAATAGTCCGTAGTGCTGTATTGCTTTCGCGCCGCAGTTATGCCGAGCGGTACGGCTATGATGATCTCAAAAATAAACACCGTTGCAGTGAGCGCAAAGCTGTACCATATGACCTCTTTAAATTTTGCGGTGACATCTACCGTCCATTGCCAGCTCTCGCCAAAATCACCCTTAAAAGCGCTGCCGAGCCAGATAAAATACCCGCCCAGTATACCTTGGTCAAATCCGTATTTGGCGTTAAGCTCCGCCAGCCATTCTGCGGATGATTTTAAACTTCCGGGTCTTGCTGAAAGATCATATGCCATTCTCTCAACATAGCTCATCGGCAGAGAATACATAACTGCATACACCACAAGCATCACAAAAAACAAAATGACGATACCCATCAAAATGCGCTTAGACAGAAATTCAATCATTGCAGTACTCCCGAAAACGTATGATAATGCGTCAGGAAATTGGGCGCATAGCGCCCAATTTCCTTATAGAGGTTAGTTTTAGTTGACTTCGATCAACTCGATGTCGTTTCTCCAATCCCAGAAGGTCGTGATGTCGGGTGTGACGGTTTCCATCTTTACGCGCTCCGTTGAGAAGATGAAAGCATTGAGGCGCTGATAGTTTGGAACTTCAACCGCCCAGTCAATGATGATTTCAAGGCAGCGCTTATAGGTCGCCTTGCGGAAAGCCTGATCTGCGCTGGTGCGGGCTTCGAGCATGAGTAAGTCAAGCTCGGCATCCTGGATAAAGTAGGAATTAGAGCCGGTTCCGCCGCCGCCCGGCGTGTTTGAGCTGTGATAGATTTGATACATATCGGGGTCTATCGCAGCCTGCCACGCGGCCGCCCAAGTCTCGAGGCCTCCGTTATTTAGATAGCCTTCCAGTATAGACCATGCGACATCCTGTACGTCGAGCGTGATACCGATAGTGGCAAGCGCGTCGCTTGCCGCAACGCCGACACCGTATGCCGGGTGGTCGCCCACGCCGTCGGCGCCGATCATGTAGCTATACACGAGAGACGCGCCTTCGGGGGCTTCCGTAAACATGCCGGATGCTTCATCCCATGTGTAGCCGGCAGCTTTTAAGAACCCTATCGCCGCTTCGAGCGCGGCGTCGAATTTTTCAGCCTCGGTCATGCCGTCGGTATAGATACTATTGCCGTCAACGTCAACCGAAAACGCTATCATGTAACCGTCGTCGCTCGGACGCGGCGCGGCCCAAGATGTGTTTGAAATCGGATATTGGATCGTGCTGGCCCTCTCGCCGTAGTATGAGTTATTTACCGTGTCGCGATATACCGAAAATACGGTGGCAAGTGCTCTGCGAAGATTTTTTGACGCTTCGCTCGACGGCTCTCCGCCCACACTGATAGTGTCGGCGGCAATGCCGATGTAACCGTAGCCGAGGTTATCTACGGTCTTTGTGGTAATTATGTTACCCGTCAGCTCCCCGTTTGAGTTATAGTCCAAAATGGAAGCGACCGTTTCATCCGAGAAGCTCGGGTCTGTGAGGTCAAGGCTTCCCGACACAACACCGGCAAGTTTGTCCGGTCCGGGTGTAAACTGGAATTGGATGTACTTGGTTTTGGGCTCGCCTTTGTAGTAGTACGGATTGGCTTCAAAAGATACAACGCCGTTTTGATATGACAGGAACTTATACGCTCCGGCGCCCATCGGCACGGTCGTTTTTTCTCTGACTATTGTGAGATCGCCCTTTGTGAATCCAAACATATTATTGTCATAATCGTAAAGGCTCACGTCGCCGTAGTAATGGAGCGGAGCAACCTCTATGTCGAGCCGATATATCGTCGTAGCATCAAAGCTTTCGGTTGTAACTCTAAGGCTGTAGTCGCCGGTCTTCTGCAAGCCCTCTATGTGCATGACAGCGCCGCCCGCGTCCGGGTCTTTGGGGCCTTCTGACATTACAAACCTTGTGATGACGAGTTCTTCAATGTCGGCATTGGCGGCTTCATATCCGATGCCCGAGTCGCTCAAATCATAGCCGTATAACTCGACGATTTCATTCCAATAATCATCGGAGGTCGGGAACTCTCCCGCCGCCATATCGTATTCGGTTTCCGTGATATATGTGATGAACGTATCACCGTCAGGCTCACCAAAGCCCCACATCATCATACCGAAGGCGACATCGTTAGAGTAAACTGCTTCATACTCCTCGGAGTAGGTTCCCGCATACGGGATGCAATAATCAATGATATCCTGCGCGAAAATGCTACCCGCTGCGGCAAAATTGGCCCAAAATGCCTGCGCCAGTTCTTCAGACCAGTTTGAGAAATCATCGTTATCCGGGCCCGCTTCGAGAATAGCGTAAGCCAAATCGAAATATTTTGCATATGTATCGGATGAAACCCCTGTGCGGAACTCGTTCATACCTATAATAGGCGCTGAATAGAACGTGCTGCTTCCGTCATAATCGGGGTCAGCCTTGACATAGAAGTTGAAAATAACGTCGTCTATCGTGAGAGCCACGCCATCCGAAAATACAAGGTCGTCGCGAATCGTAACGTCATAGTCCACCGTGCCGTCAGCGTTTTGCGTAATGTTAAAGTCGGCAATGCCTCTGTAGAAGTAGTCAGTGCCATTGTAATTTCTCGTTTCTCCGTTAATGGCGTTGAATACTATGTCGCCGACACGATCGGTTGTGAGCAAAAGCACTTGTGTCATTTCTGATACGTCGCGGTCGTAAGCCGACGTCGCAAAAAACGGACTGAATCTTTCGCTAAACTCTGTGTAGCCGACCATCAAGGTCTTTGCTTCTCCGGGCACGGCAGGCGTCTGTACGTCTCCCGGCGTCGGTGTGCTGTCAACTCCCGGCGTGGGCGTGGCGTCTTCAACAACGCCGTCGCCGCAAGCCGCGACGAATCCCAACACCATTACAAGTGAGAGTAGCAAGCACAGGATTTTGCTGATTTTGCTTTTCATTTTTTTGTTATCCTCCTATTTTTGTTTTTCTTTCATGAACAGCGGGCGTTGTTTTCGCCTGTGTCTGCGACACTTTTTGCTGTCCTCGTTTATTATCCGCACGCTATGCTCCGGGTGCTTCGGGTTGCTCTGCGGATGCAGTTTCCGGGTATAGCATGAAAATAATCGGTTTTGCGCGGTATCTTGCGGCGAGGCGGTCATATCGGTTTTGCGCGGCGTGGCGCGGTGTTGCGGTCAGTTCATCGCGACGGCTTTTATGTTTTTTGTGCCGATAAAGACTGCCGCCGAGCAAATTGTTATAATCAGCGCCGATGCCGCGAACAGCGCGTCGTTTGCGGAGTATTTTTCCCATGTAAGCGCGGCTGATACTATGATAGCAAGCAGTGATCCTGCGCAGAGGATTGCCGTGATGATCGAGGTCAGCGGCAAGCTGTTTGCTATTTTTTCGGCTTCTTTTCGCGTCAGCGCCGAGCCTCGCAGTCTTGTTTGCTCATCCCCGCTCATGCCGCCGCCGTCTTGCTTCTCTGACGCGCCTTTTTCGGCTTTGCCCGCGCGGTATAATGACAGCGCCGCTTTTAGCATCTGGCATATCGGCAAGCCCGCAAGCGCAAACGGCACGATAACATATATGACCCGCGCCGCCTGTGTGACCGGAACAAGGGCAAGCGTGAACGCGAGTGCCGCAAGCGCGGAAGCAAACAGTATTGCTTTGCGCTTTGCCGCCGTTACGGGCGGGGCGAGCATGTAGTCTGGGCCGATATAAACGGTACGTGTTTTGACACGCCCTTTATTGTCAAACTGCTCTTCTAAACGATAGTCGCTTAGGTATTTTCTCGAAATCATCAAGTGAGTATACCATATGTAAAATATGTTTTCAATAAAAATATTTAACAAAATCATAATTTTCTGCCCCGCCCCCATCCCCTCTGTAAATGTCAATCTTGCGTATTTGAGTATATTGCGATACAATCTATACAGCCTACCTCTGAAAACAAGGCAGCATGGAGGAAACAGTGAAAGTACGAATGGCCGACCCGGAAAACCGTCAAATATTTCGTCTATTTTGGCCCGTATTCATCGAACTTGGACTGTCAACACTTATCGGCGTGGTATCTGCAATTATGGTATCGGGCGTGGGCGACTTCGCGGTCAGCGGCGTGACCTTGGTTGACACGATAAACCAGACGATCATGGCGGTATTCACCGCGCTCGCAGCCGGGGCGACCGTCGTCATCGCGCAAAAAATCGGCGCGAAAGCCACCCGTGACGCGGGCGAGTTCGCAATGCAGGCTATCTTGATCTGTGTGCTGTCGGCGGGAGTGCTCGGCCTGGCGGTGGTCTTTGGCGGAAAATACGTGCTCGCCTCTCTCTATAAAGGCGCGGAAGCAAACGTGCTGGAAGCGGCAGGCATATACTTTCTCTTTAGCGGTATCAGCTACCCATTCATCGGGCTTGGCACGGCCTGCATCGGCGTCATGCGGGCGGCGGGAAACAACCGCTCGCCCATGCTCGCGTCGGCGCTTGCCAATATAATCAACATCACGGTCGCATATATCCTCATATGGCTCGGCATGGGGGTATACGGCGCGGCGATAGCCGTGCTTTGCGCGAGGGCGGTATCGGGGGTTTTCGCCCTGATCATGCTGCAAAAAGGCAACTTCCTCGGCTTTATTTTACCCAAAAAATGGCTCCGCCTATCGCTTGACATACTAAAACCCATACTGCGCATAGGCGTTCCGAGCGGTGTTGACTCGATGATATTCAACGGGGCGCGGGTGGTGCTGGCCGTGTTTTTGTCACAAATGGGCACGGCTGCCCTGCACGCCAATGCCATAGCAAACTCGCTCAACGGATTTATCCTCCTGCCCGGAAACGCCATAGCCACCGTTGCTGTCACGCTTGTCGGTCAATCTTACGGCGCGAAGCTGTACAAAAAAGTAAAAGGGTATATGAAAACCCTCAGCGTTTACTGCTCGGCGGCAAATTTTGTCATGTTCATTATATTGTTTATATTCTCCGACCGGCTGATAGGGCTCTATGGGCCGTCGGAAGAAACGGCGATGATCGCGCAAAGGCTTCTTATCGCGCTCGGCGTGTTCGCGAGCCTCGTCTGGTGCTTTGCCTTTTGCCTGCCGCAGACGCTCCGGGCGTGCGGCGACGCAAAAGCCACGATGTTTATCTCCGTGCTTAGCCTGATTGCGCTCCGAGTGCCGGGCGCGTGGCTCTTTGGCATACATCTCGGCTGGGGTATCTATGGCGTATGGGCGGGTATGTTTTTGGATTGGTGCGGGCGCGGCGTCGGCTTTTTCATACGCTCGCTTCGGTTTAAATTCCCCCAGTGACGCCACGCGTTAATATTTTATCGGAATCAAATCAATGTAATCTTGCAAACCGCCGTCATTCATGCAGACATCAATGATTTTTTTGCCGAGCGGGTCAAGCTGCGGCACATCATAGGTCAAAAGCTCGCGTTTTACAAACTCAAGCAGCTGCTGCGCGCCCGCGTCATAGCCTGCCGTGCCGACCTCGGCCTGCGTTTCAGGCCGCAAAAACGCGGTTCTGATAAATTGGCCGTCTATTTTAAGATTTTCCAAGCAGTAGCCGAGTATCGGCAAACGCGCCGGTACAAGATGCTCCGGCTTAAACCTCGCGCTGCCGCGCCTCGCCAAATACTCACGCATGAGCCATTGCGGTTTGAAGCCGACCTTATAGCAGCCGATATGCTGATTTGGAACGAGCACAAACCTTGTGCTTTGAGTGTTTTGGATTTGCGCGAGCAGCAAGTTTGCGTGATTTACGCTCGTGCCCGTGAGAAACGGCCCGTATGAACCAATGCCCTCGCTCGTGATGCCGTCGGTTTCGATGATGCTCGGGTTATTATGTCCGCGCGGCGCGACAAGACGCCACAGCCAGCCAAGCGCCGGAGGCAGAATATGTATCATGCCGATAATCCCGTAGCTCGGATGCTTCTTTGTGCATGGCGGGGTGCGGATGCCAAAGCTCCTGACATCTACCTCAACGGGCTCGTTTATGATGCCCGGCACCATTTTTCGCGGAAGCACGACACGCGGGTTTGGACAAGGCTTGCCGTCGGAATCTGCGGTATGCTCCCACACTAAGCAGGTCGCGCCCGGCACGCCTTGAATATTGATAAACACCAATGGCTCGGATGGGTGGACATAGAGCTTTTCATGATGCGGCTCCGTGCCGTATTCTTTTATGTGGTCGAGCCTGATAAACCATCCGTCCTCCGCGTCGCAGATGACAAGCCTTTTGCTGTTTTGAAAGCTCGGGTGGCACAAGGTCATGTCGTCCGAGATTGGGCGCAGCTCACACGGCTCTTCCAAAATCAAATAGAAATTTTCTTCGGTCATGAGATTTTGCCCTATGAGTATCTTTCCGTCGGGCTCACGGTGGATATTCTCGCCCATTTCGCTCTTGCCGCCGCCCGACGCCCCTTCGTGCATTATCACGATTTCGTTCTCATAAGGGGTTATGACCTTGACGGCGGACGAATGTGTCACGACCCAGCCGTCTTTTTCCGCGACGTCGAGCAGAAAACCGTAGACCCCTTTCTTCGCGCTCGGCCCGGGGTAGAGGTTGTACGAAAACATTTCGTACAGCTCCGGCGTGCGGTTATGCACCACGATTTGCTTCCCGTCAAGGTGCGTGTGCCTAAACGGGGGCGCGAGAAATATTACGACCGTGGGCTCAAACGTCCCTTTAAATTCTTCTGCATTTATAAAAAGCTGCAAACCTGTAAGCCCGGCGGCAAAAAACGCGGCGTTCTTTGGCGCGATGAGCGCGCCGTGATAACCTCCGTGCACTCCGCCCGCCATGAACGGCACGACTATCAGCTCTTGCTCTTTGAGCCATTTAAACGTCTCTTCCCTGAGTACGGAAAAATCATAGCCGTATTCGTCGTTAAATCTCGGCTTGTCGCTCGGCAGATCGTCGGCGATAATGAGGCAGTCGGGGTCGCGGCGGCGCATATAGTCTTCGGTATAGTTGACCGCCACGCCGTTTTTGCAGCGGACTATACTCGCCTCATGATATTTTTTGCCACGGGCAACATAGCATACATCATAGCTGTCTGTGTCCGGGCTTCCCAGCGTTATGTCTATAATTTCCTCACGCGTCAGCGGCACGGAAACATTTTTACATTCCTTTAAGACCTTCGTTATTTCTTTGTTGAATTTTATCTTCTCCAATGTTTGTATACTCAACCTTTTTACTCCTCCAAATTTGTTTTTTGTCTCCGACAGTGTACCATATCTAAGATTTTTTTGCAATACTATTTTATTGTTCTTGCATTTTTTTATATATTCGCACGCAATCACCCTTGTTTTTGCAAGTTCTTCTTGTGCAACTTTCAAAACTTGATTACACTCAATTATTGCAACCCAGACCCGGTGAGGAAGGCTGTATTTTTGTCCCGTAAGCGGAGCATGGACGCGGAGCGCGCGAGTTAGGCGCATGGATGCGCCTCTTGTCTGAGCGTAGGGATAAAAAACAGCCTTTCGAGCGCAAGGGGCTGGGCGTAACACATAATTTGTAGCTTCTCATATTTCTCTCATTTTTCATGCGGTTTTTCTTGATTTTGAGTTTGCATAGTGATAGACTGTCAATAAGCTACATTTGAAAATGGAGGAATTATCATGGGACTTATTAAAGCGGCCATCGGAGCGGGCGGCGGAGTGCTCGCCGACCAATGGAAAGAATATTTTTATTGCGACTCTTTGCCCGCAAACGTCCTTGCGGTGAGAGGGCAAAAGCGCGTCGGGGGACGCTCCTCAAATAAAAAAGGAGACGACAACATCATAACTACCGGGTCGGTCATCGCCGTTGCCGACGGGCAATGTATGATCGTCGTGGAACAAGGCAAGGTTCTTGATGTTTGCTCCCTGCCCGGCGAATTTATTTTCGACTCGGGCGGCGAACCGTCGCTCTTTGCGGGAGGCGACCTCGGGGCAAATTTTGTAAACTCGCTAAAAAGCGTTTGGGAGAGGTTTAAGTTTGGCGGTCAGCCCGGCAAGGACACCCGAGTCTTTTACTTCAACACAAAAGAGCTGATCGGAAATAAATACGGCACGCCAAATCCCGTGCCATTTCGCGTGGTTGACACAAACATCGGCCTTGACATTGACATATCCATACGCTGTTTTGGCGAATACAGCTATAAGATGACCAACCCCATTTTATTCTATACGAATATAAGCGGCAACATTTCCGCCGCCTATACTCGCGACGCTTTGGACAGCCAGCTCAAAACCGAGCTTATGACCGCTCTCCAGCCTGCTTTCGCGAAAATTTCCGCGCTCGGCATACGCTACAGCGCATTGCCCGGCCACACCGCCGAAATCGCGGACGCGCTCAACGAAGTGCTCTCGGCAAAATGGCGCGACTTTCGCGGTATAGAAATCGTCTCTTTTGGCGTATCCTCGGTCAACGCGAGCAAAGAGGACGAGGATATGATAAAAACGCTGCAAAAGAGCGCGGTTATGCGCGACCCGGGCATGGCGGCGGCAACACTCGTCGGGGCGCAGGCCGACGCGATGAGAGCGGCGGCAAGCAATGAGTCAACGGGCCCGATGATGGCTTTTGCCGGAATGAACATGGCCGCCGGAGCCGGAGGCATGAACGCCGGGCAATTATTTGCCATGCAGCAGCAACAACAGCAGCAAATGCAGCAACAGCAAGGGTTTGCGCAGCCGCCGGTGCAGCAACAGGCGCAGCAACCGGTGCAGCAAGCGGCGCCCGGCTGGTCTTGCAAATGCGGAAGCACCGGCAACACCGGAAAGTTTTGCGGCGAGTGCGCGTCCCCAAAACCAGCGGGCATACCGCAATATAAATGCGACAAATGCGGCTGGACGCCCGACGACCCGGCAAAACCGCCAAAGTTTTGCCCGGAATGTGCCGACCCTTTTAACGACGGAGACATCAAATAATGGCTTTACAGGAATATAAATGTCCAAATTGCAGCGGACCCGTCTCATGGAATCCAGGGGCGCAGGAGATAGTTTGCCCCTACTGCGCCTCCGTTATAAACCCGGAGGCCATCAGCTTCATGGATGACGAGCCAAAGCAGGCCGACGACGTCGGGGCCGCGTGGGATTATGACGGCAGCGCGTGGCGTGACGAAGAGCATCCGGGAATGGTCGTCTATTCTTGCAACTCTTGCGGCGGCGAGGTTGTCGGAGACGAAACGCTCGGCGCGGCCGCTTGCCCGTTTTGCGGCAGCCCGGTGCTGATATCCGGCGTCTTTACAGGCGCATTGCGGCCCAACCTCGTGATACCTTTTAAACTCGACAAAGCCTTTGCTTTACAGTCGCTCGATAAGCATTATACGGGGAAAAAACTTCTCCCGACGGTGTTTAAATCGGCAAACCATATAAGCGAAACAAAGGGCGTTTATATCCCCTTTTGGCTTTACGACGCCGACGCGGATGCGCACATAGATTACAGAGGCACCAAGGTACGCACTTGGAGCGACAGCCGTTATGTTTATACCGAAACCTCACATTACAAAATAGCTCGCGGGGGTTCTCTCGGTTTCTTGGCCGTGCCCGCCGACGGTTCAAAAAAGATTGACAATACGCTCATGGAATCCCTCGAGCCTTATAACGTTGGGGAAGCGATGGAGTTTAACAATGCGTATCTTGCCGGGTTTTATGCCAATAAATACGACCTTGACGCAAAAGAATGTTCCCCCCGGGTTAACGAGCGCATAAAAAGCAGCACCGTCAGCGAATTTAGAAAGACGGTGACCGGATATACCACAGTAACGCAGACCGGAGCCAATATCCGCGTCAATTGCAGCCGCATACACTATGCCCTGTTTCCTGTTTGGCTGCTTGGCTCGACATGGGAGGGCAAGAGCTATATGTTTGCCATGAACGGGCAGAGCGGAAAATTCGTCGGCGACCTGCCTCTCGACAAAAGCAAGAGATGGAGCTATTATTGGAAGATGTTCGGCATTATTGCGGCATCCTTGCTCGTTCTCACGCAAGGCTATATAGCTTTCTTTATGTGATCCGGCAGCCGATTTGTCCGCTCGCGCAACGCTTCGCCTTTTTAGTTGATACGCACCGCGCCAACGCCGCTTTAAAATCCGACAGCCGATAGACAGCCGATAGTTTGGAGAAAAAAATGTCTGCACTCATACGAAAAATCGCCGCCATTATTATAACGCTCGTTATCCTGACAGGATTTATCATGCCGGGCATTGCCTCAGACGCCCTCGCCGATGAGCCCGTGCCGCAAAGCTATGCAAACAGCACAGGAGAGCAAAGCACACAGCAAGACGAACGCTTTCAGGCCCATGTTTGGGCTGCCGTCGCAAGCCTTGCGATAGCCTTTATCGTGCCGGGCATTATAGTTGGCGTTTGGACGGCACAGCTCAAAACAGTGCGCCCCAAAAACCACGCCTGCGACTATGTAAAGCAAGGCAGTATGAACCTTAGCTTGCGGCGCGATATTTTTCTCTACCGCAATGTCCGCAAAGTCGCAAAACCTCAAAATAACAACAACACGCGCCGTTAGTTTGCTTTCCAAACAGACCCGGCGAGGAATGAGAGCAAGGGTCTGTAATGTAACTGCGTTTAGTTTGTTTATTTTAAATACAGCGCCGTAAATTTTTCGCTCAAATAATCCACATAATAACCGGGGTTGAACGCCTCGCCGGTCGCTTTGCGTAGTATTTCGTCAGGCGAGCGCAGCATACCGTATTTATGCACATTCTCTTTGAGCCACGCCGTGACGGGAGACAAGTCCCCTGCTGCCGCGGCCAAATCAATATCCACGCCGGCAGAGCCGCCAAGCCCTTTTCTCATGGCATTTATAAGCTGCGAGCCATATGCCGTTCCAATGGCATAGGACGGAAAATACCCGACCATGCCGCCGCTCCAATGGACATCTTGCAAAACGCCCTCGGCGTCATTTGTTGGGCGTATGCCCAAATATTCTTCATATTTATCATTCCAAAGGCCGGGCAGCTCCGCCACTTCTATATCGCCACTTATGAGCGCTTTTTCGAGTTCATACCTGACCATGATATGCAGGCTGTACGAAAGCTCGTCGGCTTCTATGCGAATGAGCGACGGCTGCGCTATATTGACCGCCTCAAAGAGCATTTTTTCGTCCCAATTGCCGAAGAAATCAAACGCTTCCCGGAGCTTTGGCAAAAGCACTTTCGCAAAAGCGCGGCTGCGGCATATAATGTTTTCGTATAAACGGGATTGGCTCTCATGCATACCCATTGACGCGCCATCTGCGAGCCTGTAGCGTTCGAGCCGCTCGTCCATATTTTGCTCGTAAACGGCGTGTCCCGCTTCGTGGAGCGTGGAGAAGAGCGCCGACATCAGGTTATCTTCATGGTATTTTGTCGTAATGCGTACATCATTGCGGCTGAGGGTCGTGCAGAAAGGATGCTCCACCTCGCCCACTTTGCCGCGTGTCCTGTCATATCCGACAAAATCGCAAAGCCACGGCATGAGTTCCCTTTGCTTGCCTATGTCGAATATACCCGTGATTTCTTTCGGGCGTTTGCCGCTTTTTACGATTTCCTTGAGGAGCGGGGCTATTTTCGCCCTAAGTAACGCAAAAAAGCCGTCGAGCATCTCCACATTCGCGCCTTTCTCATAGTCGTCCAAAAGCGCGTCGTAGGGATGCTTCTCATAGCCATACCAATCGCACAGACGCCGCTGATAATCAAAAATCTTTTGATAGTACGGCAGCATCATGCTAAAATCGCTTCTCTCGCGAGCCTTTTCCCATACCGGCTCCGCCTGCGCGACAAGCGTCTTAAATTTTTGAAACTCCTCCGGCGGCACTGCCACGGACTTGCGGTACTCATGGCCTGTTTCCCGTACTGCCGCCCTTTCAAATTCGTCCAGCTCACTATCGTGAGCCTCAAGGGTTTCAACCGCTTTTAGCGTGTCCGACAACATAAAGCGGCGAAACTGCTCTCCGCTAAGCCACCCCATGTCCGCGCCGCGCAAGGCCAGTGATTTTTCCGGCACGCCCGTAGTCGCCGCGTCCCAATGGAAAAGCGTCTGCGCGGTCTCAAGCGCCCTCTCGGCTTCGTTTTTGGATAATAGCAGCTCTATTGCTTCCGTTTTAGTCATGATAATTTTTCCTTTCAAGTTAATGATATGGCTTTCGCGGGGCAAAACTCGTGGCAGCAGTAACATCTTATGCAATTTTTCTCGTCTATGCAAACCATTTTGCTTTTTCCATCCATTTTTATACATTGCATCGGACAAATGCGTTTACATTCGCCGCATCCTATGCAATTTTCCAAAATTTTCGGAGGGTTGTCGTCTTTATGTTTTTTCGCGGGTTTGAACACTTGGCGCAGCTTTGCGTAATCATCGCCAAGCCAATCGAGCGTCAACGGGTCTATCGGGGCTAAATCCCGCTCTTTCGCTTCCGCGAGCGTATAAACGCTGTCGGTGCGAAGCCCCATCAGGTAACACTGCGCCAAATCTGCCGCATAGGGCGATATGCCCCCGATAATTACGCCCAAATGCTTGGGATCGCCGCCCGCCGGACCGGGTCCTTCCATGCCGATCACGCCGTCCGTTATGCAAAAGCCGGGCTTGATTTTTTGACATATGTCAACGAGCATTTTTGCAAAATCTTCCCGTTTAGGGAATTTTCGGTGCAAAAGAGGTTTGTCCATGCCGGGTATCGTGCCGAAAAGGTTTTTGACTGCGCCCGTCATTGCCTGAAACCCGTGCGTTTTTACCTTTGCCAGCGAAATAACCAAGTCGGCCTCGAGCACGGGCAAAAGCAGCTCGCTTTTTTCCAATATCCGCCCTTCGGGATATGTCACCTTCTGGCTTTTTGTGTTGTATGACAGCTTTGCCCCGCTGTTTTCGGCGGCTTGTTTAATACCTGTTTTTCCGTACAGCATCCCCAAAACAAACCTTGTATGCGGCCCGCCGGTTGAGTCAATGATGGAAACATCCGCCCCGGCCTTTATAAACGCTTTGCAAACGGCTTCAACCACACTGGGATGCGTCGTCACCGCGCCGTCAGGCTTGCGGGGCATGAGCAAGTTTGGTTTGACAAGAACTTTTGGCGGGTCTTTCTCCGCCGCGCTGTCTAAACCCGGACGCTTTGCCGCCGCGTTTTTCAAAATAGCCTCCGCTCCGCCATACGCGTCCAGCACCCGGCCTATTGCCTCATTTACCTTTTCTTGCTCATAATCGTCGCATTTTGCTATAAATACACGTTTTTCCATTATTGCTCTACCCTCGTTTTTTATTTTTTTGTTTCGCTCTGCTTTTTTGCTTGAAATTTTGTTTTGTAAATTTTTACCGAGACGGCAGCGGTAAAAATCTTAGTATAAGGGAATATATTTTTTGATTGGCGAAAACACGCTCCACATAATTTTGCGTCTCCGAAAACGGTATATGGTCGAGGGTCTTTCCGTCGGAGCTGTAATCGGGGTTTTCCAGCCAGCGTTGCACATTCCCGCCCCCCGCATTGTAGGCGCACAGCGCGGTCTCAATATCTTCAAACCTCTTTATCTGCATATCCAAGTAAAAGCATCCGATTTGTATATTTATTCTGGGATCGAAAATTTGACCGTAGTCAAAATCTTCTATTCCCATCTGCGGCACAAGCCAATACGCCGTCTCCTCCATTATCTGCATCAACCCGCTCGCGCCCACGGCAGACACCGCGTCTTTGTCAAATTTGCTTTCGGCGTGAATGACCGCCATGACAAGCTCGGGCGCAAGAGAGTATTCTTTGGCGTATTCACTGACTATGTCAAAATAATGCAGCGGATAAAAATGGCTCACCAGCATATAGGCGATGACGGCAATAATCACGGCGGATAAAAGCGTGAACAATAGTATTTTCCAAAAGGTCTTTATCTTTTTTCCCGGCATTGAATACTCCATACGTCAACGAGTGAAATCGTCAGAAAGATTGCGCGGACATCCTGTGATATATTTTGACTTGACAAGCTATAGATAGTTTGATAAACTCATCATGCTTTATAAATATGTGCGGCGTTTATAAATATGTGCGGCGAACGAATGGCATTGAAAATTGAATAAATTTGTGATAGAATAAGCACATCATGGGGGTATAGCTCAGCTGGGAGAGCGCTTGAATGGCATTCAAGAGGTCAGCGGTTCGATCCCGCTTATCTCCACCATTTTACAGTAAAGCCTTGAGAATATCAAGGCTTTACTTATTCACGAAGAATGGCCTAACTTTGCCGATTCTTCGCATTCTCCGTCTTGTTGCGATTTTAATACGGCACATATCCGAAATTTGAGCTTATCCGAAAGCGGCCGGTTGCCGCTGTGTCGCCAAAGCACGTCTATGGAGCGGTTGCTGTCACTCTCGACTGCGACGGCAATATATTTACGGCGAAAGGCAAAAGCGATTGCTACGTTCTGGGCGGCGAAAAAGAAGCCACTGACCGCTGCTGTTATCACTGCTTTGCTCAAAGATGGGCGTGTTTCGCTCAAAGGTCTCCATTCGGAGAAAACAGGCAAAAAATACGACGCAACAGTCATTTTGGACGATACCGGCGATGGCTTTGTGAACTTTAAGTTGGAGTTTGACCCCGCGGCAGGAAAAAACGTAAGAAAAAATGGCAAATGGCTAAAAAAATATTGAAAAAGCGTGAAAATAATGTTATTATGTCTACGTAGGTTGCCGTATAGTGACTGATTAAGTTGCAACGGCTGATAAAAAGAAAAGAATAGGTTTATTAGAAAGGACGTAAAGAAAATGGCAGAATTAGAAAACAGCAAGGCATTATCATTCGAGGTTTTATTAGCGGAAAGAGAAGAAAGACAAAAAATCGCAGGTTCGGGAAAGTTTTATGAGTTTCCGCGCGAGTTAATTCTGAGAAAAAAAGTGGTACCGTTACAGGAATTTATACAAGACCCTGACGGAAAGACTACCGCGACGTCGAAGTTAGACGCGCAGGGCGAGCCTGTAATGGGCGTAAGCGTTACTGTTTCAATGCCCAAAGGCAGCACGTATGAAGGTTATTCATTTACCACTACGCGCCCAGTGTTCAAGGCAAGCGAGTTTGGGGTTGATGAAAATGGAAAAAGAGTAAAAATCGGAGAAAAAGAAGGCTACAATGCGATTAAGCTCTATTCTGAAGCATCGTACACCATTGAGAAAGTCCCTTACAAGTTACGAGAGGATGGCAAGCGGGAGATGAACGAGCGCGGCTACCCTGTGCCTGACTGGGATAAAAAAGAAACCAAAACGATTACGGGCGCAGAGCTTGGTGAGGTTCTTCTAAGTGCTGACAAGGCTATTGAATCACAAAAAAGGCGTTCATGGTGCGAGGTAAAAAAGAGTGATATAGTCAGCCTTTCGGTACAGCCGAAAACAAGGTATGACGAAACGCAATTAAACGACAAAGGTGAGCTTGGAAAGTATGTGCCTGTAATAGATGAACAAACGGGCAAGCCGGTAATGGAAAATGTCGCAAAGATACGGATACCGGAAGGGACTGAGCTTGCGGGGTTTGTGCTTACGCTCAAAAACCCCCACTTATACCCTGCAAAGCTTTATGTTGACGGTCAGGAAGCGGGAGTTGACGAGAGCAAGCTGCGCTTTTCGCTGCAACAGGTGCGTTCGGACGGTGAGACAAGGACTTACAGTCTTCAAAAAACGCCGTATGTAAGAGATGAGAACGGCAATGTGGTGATGGAAAAAGTCAACCTCAACGGTAACGATATTACAAGATCGAAGCTGGACTGGGCTAATACGGAGCATAAATCCGTAAACGCTTCACAGTTGCAATATGCTTTTGGCGGCGGCAGGGAGACACAGATGTCTCAATAGAGGTAGTATAATATGCGAGGCAATTATAAATATAAACCCGAAGACTTCGCCGGGATGTTAGGACTTCCGCAAGAGTTGCAAGTTTTTTATGAGTTGCTGGAGTGTTACAAGAGCGGTTCGTCGGATAGCAACTGGTTTAGATTAAGAAATCATTGGGAAAATTTATTCTTCCTAATCAAAGCCAGAGGAGTTGAAGGCAACTTAAGCCCTGTAATGGCACAAGAAATGCATGAATATTTGGAGATTTTGATTAATGATTGACTTCGATACCGGTCAAAAACGGTTAAATAAGTTCACCGGGTCTGAAAAGAAGACAACCATTTTATATGATGGTTTTGTCTACATGATAAAGTACCCCGACCCTATAAGAACCCAAAAACTCAAAGGCGTAATTAGCTACAAAAATAATCAATTTTCAGAACACATTGGTTCAAGCATATTCAACTCCTGCGGTATTGAGTCACAAGAAACGGTTTTAGGTTGTTATACCGATACATCAGGAAAAAGAAAAACTGTAGTCGGCTGTAAAGATTTCACCCAAAACGGCGGGGTGCTTTATGAAATTGACAAGTTGTCAAACGACATCGCCCCGGACGAAGAAAAGTTAAAAACAACCATCGAAAACGTCAATCGCATAATTGACGAAACCGAACTAATCAAGAACAAAAAAGCAATCAAAGACGGATTTTGGAATATGTTTATAATTGATGCTTTAATCGGAAACAAAGACAGGCATTTCGGAAATTGGGGTATTCTCGTCAAAGATGACGACATAACATTCGCCCCCGTTTACGATTGCGGCTCATCTCTTGGCGCCTTGTTGGACGATGGTGAAATGGCACGATTATTAGATAAGCCGGACGAGTTGAAAAGCGCGGAATATAACGTCCCTTCTGTTTACTACTCAGGTGGCAAGCGGATATTTTATCACGAAATATTCAAAGGCCCGCCAAGCGGATTAGCCGAAGCCATAAAACGCACCGTCCCCAAAATCAACATGGAAAAAATATATAGTATAGTTGATTCTACCCCACAAATATCCGAAATTAGAAAAGAGTACATGAAGAAAGCAATGACTATGCGATATGAGCAGATATTCATGCCTGCATTAAAAAGGATAATGCGAATCGAAAAAAGCAAAGCACCTAACCAAGATATACTCCGAAACAACGCACCGGAGAATGGCGACAGTGGCAAGGCAAAAGTTTAAAGAAAGAGGGAAAATTGTTATGAGGTATATTACGGGACAACACGCCCTTAACATTCCCTGCAAGCTTTTAACTTGCGGAGACTGGCATCAATCGGCATTACAATGGAACACTCCCTTTTTTCGCGATAGCGCTGACAGCATATATCGTGATTATGGTATAGAGCAAAATGTTTCTATCCCGGAACATACCGAAAAATATAGTGTTGCTAACCATATTAGAGCGTTGTTGGATTTGTTGGAGCTGGGAAAATTTTCTTTAGCTCAGGGAATGAACAAGGATTTTATTTGTAACGATACTTATACAGAAGAAATATTTGCCCATGTAATAAAGCTTTCGAATTCTTCGTTGTGGTTGGATATAGATCATTTCATGGGAAAAGAGTATTTATCTGTATGGCTTAATTATAAGAAAGAGGTACTCGCATGAGCTATTTGTGGAAAGAACACGAGTGTGCGATTTACTCTTTTCTCAAATATCTTAATATTACTCTCAACTTTCCGGGCAAACTGTATTGCTTTTGCGTAGTGCTTTTGAGCACAAGGGAAATGAGCAGTTTGATTATCTTGTAAGAGAACAACACGACGAGTTAATCAATGACAAAAAGCTTGCTGATGATTTTTTGTCTATGTATGACAAGCTCGGACTGCTCTATGATGAAAATGAAAAGCAAATACTTTCTTTAATTGCTCATAATGACGATCAGCGGAATGTTTATGGTCAAGATATACTCCGAAACAACGCACCAGAGAATGGCGGGAGTGGCAAGGCAAAAGTTATGGCAAACAAAGACACAGCAAAATACAAAGAACGAGCTGCTGAAAAACAAAAGAGCAAGCAGCGTGTGAAAACGATAAACGGTAAAGCTGACACTTCCCGCAACGAGACTTTATAGTCACTTTTTCAATGAACAGACATGAAAAAAATGAAGATGGTGTTGTTACGCTCCCCTATCCTGTATATAGCGAAGAACTCATAAAGTTCATTGATGTTTTCTATAAAAGTGGACTATCGGTGGATAACTATCAAGATGAACTGAATATGGGAACTTCGGGTCTGCTTGACCCGAAGTTGAAAAGCAGTAATAAGTTTTATCAATGCAATTTGGTGATTTTGTAACCGTAGATAAATATAGATAATCTAGAAAGGAATGGTCTTACCGATGAACGAAATAATGGAAAGGGGCTTTCAATATATTACTGAACTCCCCCCATTGATAGTTAATATTGGAGTGATCCTTGGTATACTCGCAGTGCTTATTCCATTATGTTTATTTTTCGTGCGAAAAATAAAACGTAGATATGCCTATTGGGTCAAATGGGGAAAGCATTTTAAAAAAAGCTCCCCTGAAGACCGGATTGACCACATTATGGCTTCGCTTGATAATGGGACAAGTGAAGTTATCGTAGAAGAACGTGTCACAAAGGGGGATAACTCAAATGAATAATAATTTATCAGATAAAATTAAAAGAATATTTCATTTTAAAAATGGGTATTCTTCACATGATCAACTCTCGGGGTCAGTAATTCCGGAGCAATTTGAGACTGCGGTTTTGAAACATATTATTTGCAATAACACTGCCATATCTGTTCCTAATCATAATTATCCTTTATTATTAGGGATACAAGGTCCGTACGGTTATGGAAAAACATATATGGTGAAAGAAATTTGTAAAAACTATAATATATTTTTGACCTCGCTATCATCATCTCAACTAAGTGGAGAAATGGAAGGCGATTCGAAAAAAAAACTTCAAAGAGAATACGAAGCCATATGTATAGAAGTTGCAAAAAGAAAACATTGTGGCTTGCTTCTAATTGACGATTTCCATTTAACCATTGCTACGGAAGATACTATTGGAAAAACAGTAAATTCAAATTTGTTAGCGTCTTACTTAATGAGTTTATCCGATAACCCTAATATAGCAGGTATTAGAGTTCCGATAATCTTAACTGGAAATAATTATAAACGGGTATATCCTGCGATCGTTCGAGATGGGCGAATGGACATATTCACTTGGAATCCCACAATAGATGATATCGCTCCAATTGTACATCATATTTTTAATTCTAAATTTGTCGGTATAGAGAATGAAATAATTTCGACGATGATACAACAATACTCGGATATGAATATTGCTTTTTTTGAACAAATATCACAAGACTTAATGAACAGTAATATTATACAAACAATAAATATGTTCAAGACAAAAAAAGGGGGACTATCTATAGCAGAGCTAAGTAATTCAGTTCGATCTTCATTATCTACTTTAGAATTAACCGAAGATGCTTTATTATTTTTTTGCCAGAGAAGAAAAGCATCTATACTTCTTGATTTCGAAAACTCAACTAAAAACAAGGTGGAAAATGGAGAGGAAAGCTAATGGATAATAAGAATAATGTTACCGTCAAAACGTCAATAGCTTCGCCTGAATTATCACTTAAATCCATCAATAGAGTCTCGGCAGTATATAATATTTGCTATGAAATATTTAAAATATTTCATGCACCCAAGTCGACGTTTCGAATCTTATATGATGGGATCATGGATGAACATGTCTTGAAAAAAATGACTCTATATTTTATATCACCTGATGATATAGTAGAATTTATGTTGATTTTGTCGATTGATTTAGAGTTACATAACGTCATCATGCAAACCTCTAACGTGGGTTCTATCCAAGTAAATAAGCAGCTATCTACGGTCGAACAACTTGTCGGAAATAGGGAGGGATTTAAACAGCTATATAAGGAAATGATGAAAACTAAACGAATAAAAACCCGGATAGTTACTTATCGATATATAACACTTAGCTCTGATGAGCATAAACGAATAGACAAAAAATTGGGATTAAAAACACTCACTGGTGATTTTACAATGAGTGGTAGATATCGTACCTATAAAATAACTCCCAAACAACTGTCAGAAACATCTTTGACGATTCGTGTGCGGAAAAATGATATGTCCCCATCAGCAATGCGGCACTTTATAAATATATTAAGGTCATTTTGGGACTCTTTTTAGTCCTTCAATTAGCATGGCATGTTAATTTAGCAAAAATCGTGAAGTCCGTCAAGGGTAAATGAACGGCTGCGCCGCTCAAATGGCGGCAGCGCAGTTTTTCCCATCAGTCGGAGGGCAGGCATAACACACTAAACTTTGCCTACGGCAAAAGCGGCACGGCAGCAATATGAAAAACAGTCGGGCAAAAAAGTGGTATCATCGTTAAACGCAAAAAACCTTAAAGAGTTAAAAGGGAAAGAGGAAGGTAAGTCCGAGTGAAAGCTGTAATATATGCCCGTTATAGTTCGGACAGTCAGCGAGAAGAATCGGTTGAGGGGCAAATACGCGAATATACCGAGTACGCCAAACACAACAGTATTACCATTGTTGGCACATATCTTGACCGCACCCTGTCAGCAAAGACGAATAACCGTCCGGAATTTCAACGCATGATAAAAGATAGCGCGAAGAATATTTTTGATGTAGTTATCGTCTGGAAATTAGACCGCTTTTCCCGCGACCGCTACGACAGCGCACATTACAAACGGATTTTGAAAAAGAACGGCGTAAAAATAATATCGGCAAAAGAGAATATTTCAGATGAACCGGAGGGCATCATTCTTGAATCAATGTTAGAAGGAATGACAGATTGGTATTCCGCTGAACTCTCGGAGAAAATACGTCGGGGACAAAAAGAAAACGCTTTGAATGGCAAGAACAACGGCGGCGGTATTCCATTGGGTTATATACTGGGCGCTGATCAAAAACTATTGGTTGACCCTCTCACCGCTCCGCTGGTTCAAGAAGCGTTTCCCCGATATGCCGAAGGGGAAACAGTCAGAGCGATTGTCGAGTCCTTCAATGAGCACGGATTGACTACAAAGGAAAACCAGCCGTTCAATATGAACAGCTTCAATGTCTTATTCAATAACAGAAAATACATAGGTGAATATAAGTATCAAGATATTATCATTCCCGGCGGTGTTCCCGCTCTCGTTTCGGTAGAAGCCAGACAGAAAAACCCACTACTATTACAAATGCGGGCTGCCAAACGTGGTAAAGGCTGTAAGCGGAAAGCGGTCAAACAGGATTGGATTTAGCGGATTGTCGTTATTTGGACAGCTACTCAAGTTTTGAAGGACGTGGAATGGGCATTTCTCTATGCCTCAGCGCAAAACGGAGAGTTTCAGGCAATCTCAACCCGGCTGCCAAGGAGCATCTGCAACATATCGTCAAAACTCATCCAATAGTAATCGCAAATCGCCCTTATTTCTTCCTCCTGATCGGCGGATGACAGGTCATATATGCCGCCAACCATAAAACCGGCTGCTTTTGCAGTTTTCATGGCATACAAGGCATCTTCAACAACAAGGGTCTGCGGCACATCCGTACCCATATGCCCGGCAGCTTGAAGATATATGTCCGGGCTGCTTTTTCCCGCGCCGACCTCCTCGCACGTAAAAAGCCTTTCAATGTATTTATATAAGTCAAAACGCCGCGCAACGGGCTGGGCAAGTTCCCGTTCCGTCGCCGTGGCAATACACATCTTTACGCCCCTCTCGCGCAAAGCCTCAAGCACTTCAAGCGCGCCGTTTTTGAGCGGAATTTCACTGCGATACTTCTCGCCGATTAGCGCGTTGCGGCCGAGTACAATTTCTTCCACAGATTGCGAAACTCCATACTCGCTTTTAAAATACTCCGCTTCTTCGATACTGCTCAAGGCGCGAAGCACCTCCATCAATCCCGGGCGCGGCGTCGCCCCAAGGCTTTTGAGATATTCAATCTCAAAATGACGCCAAACTTGCATGGAGTCGAGCAATGTTCCGTCAAAATCAAATATTACACCCTTAATATTCTTCACTATATCAATCCTGCCTTGAAAGTTATGTATGGCAATCATTATATCACGAGCGCAAGCGGGAGGCAAAGCCGGATAGCAAAATCAGAAAAGAATTGCAATATGCGCCGCATGATGGTAAAATTTATCGCGGAGTGTGAAGCTATATGAATAGAACAGATTGCCGCTTTCGCGGATATATAAAAAACAGATGCAAGTCGGTAATGGGGAGGATTCTTACCCTCTTGCTCCTTGTCATCGTCATTTTAAACACAGCCAGCTGCGCCCGGGACACACAGAGCCCCGAAGCCTCCGAAGCCCCATTTATGGCGCTCCGTGACATTCCTGACATAACGGACGCGGAAATCGAAGCCATAGCGAAGCTGCAAGCCGCAGGTTCTCCTTTGATATACGCCGCCACCCACAGCACCGAGCTGTTTGAGAAAACAGACGGAACGCTCGGCGGCTATACGGTTTTGTTTTGCGACTGGCTCTCGGAGCTTATCGGGATTCCCATTTTGGTCGAAACGCACAGCATAACGGAGTTGGACGCGGGGCTTGAAAGCGGCATATTTGACCTTGCGGCCGTCATGGCTACACCGGATAGAGCCGAGATATTTTCCCTAAGCGGTCCTATTATCCAGCGAATTTTTGTAAATTACCGTTATGAGGGCAGCCCGACGCTTTCTGAAATCAGCCGTGAGAGACTGCCGCGCTATGCTTTTACCGAAAACTCCGCCGTGATTCCGATAGTCGCAGACGCGCTCGAACCCGGAACTTATCTGGAGGTTATCGTAGCCGATGAGGACGCGCTATACGAAGCTCTCAAAAACGGAGATGCCGACGTGTTTGTGCTCACAGAGTCATTGTCGGCGTCGTTTGACCAATATGACGGGATATATATCGAAGATTTCTTGCCGCTGACTATTCTCCACGTCTCCGTGGCGGCGGCAAACCCGGATTATGATGCCGTTATCTCCGTGATTACCAAGGCTGTGCAAAACGGCGCCGCCGGATATTTGGCCGATTTGCATATGCAAGGAAACTTAGATTACAGGCGTCACAAATTCTCCTCTATGCTCACCGGCGAGGAGCTTGAATATCTGCAAAATAACCCTGTAATACCGTTTGCCACCCAATACGCATCTTATCCTACCAGCTTTTACGACTCACACGAAGACATCTGGAACGGTATGGTCTTTGATATTTTGAGCGAAATTCAAGAGTTCATCGGTTCGGACTTTGAAATGGTTCACGATGAACATTTGGAGCTTCCCGGCCTGATGGAGCTTTTGGAGAATGAAACGGCTTACTTCATGCCAAATCTTATCCAAACCCCCGAACGGGCGGGCAGATTTGACTGGCTGCGCACATATTATTTCACAGACCGGTATGCCCTTTTGTCCAAGCAGAGCTTTCCAAACGTCGAGCTAAACGACATACCCACCAAAAGAGTTGGCCTTATAAACGGCACGGCGTTTGCCGAGGCATTCAAGGCATGGTTTCCCAACGCGCTTTACGTGACGGAATACCCGACCGCGGATGGAGCTTATATGGCGCTTGACAGGGGCGAGGTTGATCTTGTCATGTCCATACAAAGCAGGCTGACCACATTGACCAATTATTACGAGCTTTCAGATTATAAGGCAAATTATCTGTTTGACGACGGTTTGCACGTCACTTTTGCGGTCAACAAAAACCAAACAGTTCTCCGTTCAATCCTCGACAAAGCTCTCGGACTTATAGACACCGACAGAATCACCGAGCAATGGGTGAGCAGGACATACAACATCGAAACCATGCGCCTGCAAGCGCAGCGCCCGTGGCTGGTCGGCGCGATCGCGCTGTCTTCCGTCATGCTTGCCCTTGTGCTGATTTGGTTTTACACACGCAGCAAAGCATTGGTGCAACGGGCGGTAATGAGCAAGACGCGGGCGGCGGCAAAAAAAATGCAAGAGCTTGAAGAAGAAAAACACACCCTTGAGGAAGACCGCCGGCATTTGTCGGAAATCTTAGATACGCTGCCTGTGGGAATCAGAATACTGAGCCTTGACGACTGGACGCTTCTTTATTCCAACAAAGCCTGTTTGGACGTTTTTGGCTGCTCGTCTTTTGAAGAACAGGTGAAAGGGCGCGACGGACTTGGTTTTATGCCGGAAATACAGCCGGACGGAGTACCTACGGCGGAACATCTCGCCGAAATCGCCAACACCGACAGATTTGCGGCGGAGCTTCAATGCTTTAAATTGGACGGCCAGCCGTTTATCTGCCGTATCACATCCATTACGATAAATTACGCCGGACACCGCGCTTCCCTCGCGGCGATGGAGGATATAACCGCTGATATGGAGCATCAGGAAAGGCTTCGCAACGCCGTCATCAAGGAACAGGAAGCAAATCAGCTAAAGAGCCAGTTTCTGGCGCACATGAGCCATGAGATACGGACTCCCATGAACGCGATACTTGGCATTACGGAGATAGAATTGCATAGCGAATCCTTAAGCAAAGAGACAAAAGAATCTCTGGGCATGATATATGAATCCGGAAATTTGCTGATGGGCATCATCAATGACATCTTAGACCTTTCGAAAATCGAATCCGGGAAATTAGAAATAATGCCGGCCAAATACGACATTCCGAGCCTCATAAACGACACCGTCCAAATAAACCGCATACGCTATGAGAGCAAACCCATAGAATTTTCACTTGATATAGACGAAAACACGCCCCTTAGTCTGCAAGGTGACGCGCTCCGCTTGAAGCAAATCTTAAACAACATTCTCGCCAATGCCTATAAATATACCGAAAAGGGCAATATCAAGCTGTCTGTTTCCTCAAAGGCATCTTCCAAAGACGGGGAAATCACTCTCATCTTGCAAATCAGCGACACAGGTCAAGGCATGACCCAAGATCAGCTTGATAAGCTGTATCTCGAATACACCCGCTTCAATTTAGAAGTCAACATCGCAACGGAGGGAAGCGGGCTTGGCATGACGATTACAAAGCGTCTCCTCGATTTGATGGGCGGCGAAATATTGGTGGAGAGCGAGCCGGGCAAAGGCTCGACATTTACCGTATACATCCCGCAAAAGCGTGTAAACGAGCTTGTCTGCGGCGCTCATCTCGCCGAAGTAATACGAAACTTCCGTTTTCAAAGCGCGGCAGTTGAGCAAAGACGCCAAACATTGCGCGAGTATATGCCTTATGGTAGCGTCCTTATTGTGGACGATGTAAAATCAAACCTATATGTCGCCAAAGGTATGCTTCTGCCATACGGATTAAAGGTAGATTCGGCAAACAGCGGGGCGTCGGCCATTGAAAAAGTCAAAGACGGCAATGAATACGACATCATCTTTATGGATCACATGATGCCCGGAATGGATGGGATAGAGGCGACAAAACTCTTGCGCGAGATGGGCTACACCCGGAGCATCATCGCGCTGACCGCCAACGCCTTGGTTGGACACGCCGAGACATTTTTGAAAAACGGCTTTGACAGCTACATTCCAAAGCCGATTGATTCGCGTGAGCTGGATAACATTCTGATCAGTTTTATCCGCGACAAAAAACCGCCGGAGGTCGTCGAGGCGGCATGGCAGCAGCGATGGGTGCAGCAGGAAGATCAGAAGGACGAAGAACCAGCGGCATCCGATTATTTGCAGGCCGCCGGCATGGATTTGTCCGAGATTGAAACTGATTTCCTGCAGGACGCAGAAAATTTCATGAACATTTTGGATAAATTTCGCGCAAAAAACGGCGGTTTTGATGACGGCGATTTTGGCGAAGCGGATTTAAGAGACTATGAAATCGCCGTGCACGGTATGAAAAGCGCCCTTGCCATTATAAATGAGGCGGAGCTTTCAGGTTTTGCCTACAAATTGGAGCAAGCCGCGACGGCAAATAATCTTGATCTGATCCGCTCGGAAACATCCGCGTTCATAGACGCGCTTTGCGCCCTGTGTGATAAAATACGTGCCCGCGGTTAGATTATAAAATTATAAATTAGCAATGGAGGTAAAAATAGTAAATCCAATGCCGAATAAATCAGATAATGAGATAGTGCGCTGCGCGTGGGCTAAGGGCGACGAAAAGATGGCAAAGTATCACGATGAAGTATGGGGCAAGCCGGAGCATGACGACCAGCGGCTGTTTGCCAAGCTGTGCCTTGACTTGATGCAGGCGGGGTTGATGTGGCGGACGATTTTATACAAACAAGAGGGCTTTCATGAGGCTTTTGACGGCTTTCACATTGAAACGGTCGCAGGTTATGATGAAGCAAAGTTTGAAGAACTTATGCAAAATGCCAAAATCGTGCGAAATCGTTTGAAAATACGCGCCATTATCAACAATGCCGCCCGCGTCATGGAAATCCAAAATGAGTTCGGCAGCTTTGACGCCTATATATGGAGCTTTACACAAGGCAAAATCGTGAAAAACGCTTGGGAGAACATCGCTGATGTCCCGGCGTCAACACAGCTTAGCGATACCGTCAGCAAAGACATGAAAAAACGCGGCTTTCGATTTGTCGGCACTACAATCATATATGCTTTTCTTCAAGCCGTCGGCGTTGTCGGCGATCATTTGACAAGCTGCTTTTGCTATGCTGGGTCTTGCGATGTTTCAAATTAAGGCTGCTTTTTTATAAAGCTCTGCAAATGGGCGATGTTGCAAAAGTCGTGCCTATTGATAAATTCAGTCAATTGAACAGTGTATAGTGGAATGGATGTAAAGAATGGTTGAATTATGGGATGTTTACGACATTAACAGAAATAAGACCGGTCGGCTGCATGAACGCGGTAAGCCGATGGAAGCCGGGGACTACCATCTTGTCGTACATATTTGGATTATGAACGATAAGGGCGAATTTCTTATTTCAAAACGTGCGCTCGATATAACCGGCTGGGCTGGTATGTGGCAAACGACCGGGGGAAGCGCGGTTTCAGGTGACGACAGCTTAACTACCGCATTAAAAGAAACCGTCGAAGAAATTGGTGTTGTGCTTGACCCGAAAAACGGGCAATTATTCAAGCAATATATGTCCTCTCATGCTAACGATGAAGGCGGTGCTTTTTATGATGTATGGTTATTTAGACAGGATGTAAACATTTCATCGATCATATTCAAACCTGACGAAACGTGCGATGCGATGTGGGCGAATAAAGGGAAAATAAAACAGATGATTGACGACGGTATCTTCATTTCGGAAGAAGCCTATCCATACCTTGATGAATTGTTTTATTTTTGCGATAAACCGTTTTGGGAAATCGGCTGCCAAAATAAAACAGCTTCAACATTCGCAAGGAAGGCGATAGAGTAAAAAACGAATATACGAAATTACATATAAAATCAAGACGTAAAATTAAAATGCTCTTGAAAGAATGGGGGATGACAGCGAAATGTTAATACGATGGGCGACAGAACAAGACCTCCCTGCGTGGTATGATATAGCTACCGAATTATCGGTAATAATGCGGCATCCGGCTGATATGGGTAAAGACCCGGAGCTTATGTCGTACGCAAAAAACAAAACAAGCAAAAATGAAGCATTGACCGCTGTGGATTATATGAGTAATCAAAATATGGGTTTCATCGGCTTTTCACGAACATTTAACCGCATTACATGGATAGGTGTATCGGAGAAATATCGGGGCAAAAGTGTCGGCAACCGATTACTGAAAACCGCGCTGCGCCAACTCGACCACACGAAACCTATCACAGTCGAAACTTACCCCGAAGGCTACGAGCCGGGAGTTCCTGCAAAGAATCTTTATCGGAAATTCGGCTTTATTGAGACCGAATCTGATTTGCTTTTACCGCACTTTTACGGTCATCTCGTATGCCGCATGACAGCGGATTTATCCTATGAAAAACGCGGCGGAAGTTTCCATTACCGCTACCCCGAATTTATTAAAGCGGCACAAAAAGAAAACTGCCCCGCTTGCAATAATGAGCCGATGCCTGATGGTCAAATTGACATTGTTTTGACTGATAAAATATGTGTCGGCGGTGAATACCCCGGACAAGGGCGGCTTTTCGGTAAATGTTATGTCATGCCAATGGAACACTACTTTCACTTTGAGGATATGCCCGAAGCGGATGCAGCCATTTTTATGAACGAAGTCCAACGTGTCGGGAAAGCACTCCGTAAAGTCACCGGCGCGGTGAAGATAAACTACGAAATGCACGCAAACTCCGGGGCGCATTTACATATCCACCTATTCCCGCGTTACCTCGACGATGATTTCCCAAGCGCGCCGATTGATTACCGTATAAGCGAACCGGCTCCGTATGAGAGTTACGATGAATATTTATGGTTTATCGAGCAAATGAGGAAGGAATTATATTTTGCTTGATGAATTGTTTTAGAAGTGTGCTAATAGAATGACCGCAAAAGAAATGCATCGCAACGCACAGCTTGCCGCGCCGGGTTTGCCCCGCATGGGCGTGTGTGTACCGTGGGCGGTTTGCCGATGCGCTGACCGCGCCGACAGGGTGAGGTATGGGTGGCAATGCTTGCGCCGTCCCCCGTTAGTGTGTGAGGTTTGTGCATTGCCGTTTCAAGTTATCATCCTTTCCTTGCCCAAATGGTCGCTCTAACGTAATCAGGCTCATTTTCGCTCAATGGTTCATCTGTGTAGTTACGGTAAGTCTTTTCCACATCAAATCCTGCGTCGGCAAGCCATCCGTAAACCTGTTTCAAAGTTGGAATGTGCTTATAGCCTGTTGTAGATTTGATTATTCGCTCACCGTTGTTTGTCAGCAAATCGCTATGACTCGCCCAAGTACAAATTCGCGTTACAGGGTCGTACACATTGCCATAAATTTTGATTTTACCGCTTGTTCCAAGCTCGTCGGCATATGTAGATTCGTCGCCCAAACGTCCGCTCTCTCCCAAATGGTTGAAAAACTCAATCGCCGATGTGTCCGAGTGCTGGTCATAATCCAAAATCAAATGCCCGCCGGAGCGGAGCGTCGCCGCAGATTTGCGGATAAATATTTGTTGCGCTTCGGCATAATCCAACTTGGTTTCGATGTTGATGAGGATATTCCCGGCCATTACGACAACATCATAGCCCGTTCCCCAATCCTCGCTTATAGCGTCGGCTTGATAGCAAGTAATGCCCCGAATATCCTTCATCCTGCGATAACAGCGTAGCAGCATAAATTCATCCGCGTCAAAACCGGTGACTTTGTGACCCGCCTGCGCGAGCGGGACGCTGATCCGACCACCCCCGCAAGCGGCTTCAAGAATGTTCTGCGGTGTCCCATCGGTCTGTTCACGCAAGACTTTTAAAAGAAACTCCACATCGTTTGTTTGGTTTTCAAACTGCTCATACGAGCTTGCGTACCAATGCTTTGCGATAAATTGCTTGTCCAAAATGTTTTCCTCCGTTTTTTTCTTAGACTGATTGCTTGATTTTTCATTATTAAACCTTTATCTCAATCAGGCGGGCATTTCACCGTACCATTTATTTAATTCATTAGCATCGCAAACTCCGAGTAAAACCGATACATCGTTAAATAAATCGGGAATAAGTGCGTAAGCGGTCATTCTCCCGTGTCCTTCAAGAATATTATAACGGCTTTGATTTTCGTCCGTCAAGAATATTAAAGGCGGAAATTTATGACCTGCCTTTATTTTTTCTGCTCCCCTGATTAAATTATCGTTTGGAACATCGTATATTGTTTTTCCCGACAATATTGTTTTAGCCGCTTCAAGAGGTGAGCCTGTGTAATTAGACAGTTCGTTCCAATAACTGTATTCTATGTAGAATATTTTGGTTATATCTTCCTTATCAAATACAGTCCAAAACCAATTTATTTTTGACGGAAATCTTTCAAATATTTCTCTGTCGCGATACCCTCTAAATTGCTTTAATATCTTTGCTCTTAAAACATTTTCTTGTTCAGATTCGATATTCCCGTTTGTAATAACACTCTTGTCAATGTTCAGTTCTCTTAAAGCCGATAAGATTTTTTCAAAATATCTGTCAGAGGAAAATTCCATCTTCAAGAACTCGTAAATCATTTCGTTTTCACTTGATTGCTTGATTTTCTTCATAGTGTTTGAACTTTCGATAATACAAATTTTATCCGCAAGTCTGCGGGAGCGGTTGATGTGGTTAACGCTCTTACTTTTTGCTGTACTGTCCTGTCATTTTGCATTATAAAAATATCAGAGCTTGTACTCTCCCGATTATGATTATAATGTACCCCCGCATTTGTAGAAGCGGGGGCCTTATGGTTTTGTTAAATAATTACCGCATTGGGCGGGATAGTTTCGGGGTGTAGCCGTTCAAACTCTGCGGCTTCTGCAAATAATTCTTCAAGGGTCATATCTTCCCAAAGATTATCGCGCCGCCATTCAGTATAGTCGAAACCTTTATTCTTAATGTTGACTATAAAAATTTCAGCTTCAACTACTCCGAGAGCTTCGCGCAATGCTCTCATTCCCGCACTCATTATAGCGGAAGTCTGTACATTATTAGTCATGGCTTTCCTCTCATATTGTAACAACAGTTATCTAAATAAATTTTTAACTTATCCATACAAGGCGTATCCTTTCACGCATAACTGCCTATTATGATTATAGTGGCGGTTTTATTACGTTGTCAAGCAAAACCTTGTAAACACTCGCAACCTCTCGGAAACATGGAAGCCTCGCTCTTGCGAGCGATTAGTTTCTAACATAGCCTAACAGGATGCCTTATCACCGTTTTCAGCTTTTCGGGCGTTGTTTTGCGCGGGTCGTTTAGATAAATTTCATGGTGACGGCGTGTGTTGCTTATATCGCTTGCATAACCATTGTCGGCGGTAAACTCCATGATTGCGGCGTTTGTTCGCGGTTCATCATCATACGAGCCGATGTGCATTGCCTGAACGCAAAGCCCCTCTGTGAATTTTTCAAGTCGCACTTTTGAAGTATCAAGGTTCGGTTTTTTCTTGTCGAGAGAAGTCTTTGCCGCTTCAAAAACTTCTTGTGTGACAAACGCAGGCTGTCGAATCATCGAAGTCCAACAGTATTTGCCTTTGTCCTTATACCATTCTTCCGAGCCGTCATTTAGCCACCACAAGCCCTCAAGCGGCGGCACAACGAACTCCAAAATGGATTTGTTTCCCATTTTGATGGCATAAGAAAGCCCATAAAGAATTTCGACGGCGGATTTGTATTCCTCGCTTGTGTTGGGATTGCCCGTGCCGTCCACCATGATAAACACCATCTCCGATACGTCAATGACGGTCGGAGTTGTTTTCGGGTGATAGAGGTCTTTATCGGTTTTCTTGAAATCAATCGTCATTTTTCACCCCATCTTTCCTACAAACTACCCTCTGTTTCTTCCCAATCAATGCACAGCTTATATTTCTCCGTCGTAAACCTCAAAACGCAATAATTCGGGTCGTCTGCGCCTGAAAAGTGATTTTCCAAGCCGCTATACCAGTTCTCTTGCTTGGTTGTCGCATCGGTCAAAATCTCTAACTTCCCTCGTAGCGTAATGCTGTATTCTTCGGACGAAAAGCAGACGGCGGCGCGATTGTCACGCTCGGCGCGTTTCGCCCAGTTGCTTCCGACACCGGAGCAGAACGTAAGCTGTCGTATTCCATCCGACTTGGACGGCGTAATGGTAGCGGCGGTCAAACGTCCGTCCAAATCCTCCTGCGCGAGAACGCAGTATTGGTTCTTGTATTCGCCCGATGCTGTTCTGCCTTTGATGATTTCGCTTGCTTTTTTCAGTTTTTCGCTCATGTCGTTATCCTCCTATTTTTTTCTAAGTTTTATTACTATGTTTTGCTCGTCAGCAATGGCTTGAAACAGCCCGACAACGGCTTTTGCCCTTTCTTTTATTGGGTCGTCGGGGTTTATTTCACTTTCAATGCGCCGCATGATTTTTTTTACATCTTCAAGCTCCAAAAGATTGACGGCGACACAGAAAAAGGTTTTTCTGCGCCCGTCGTTGAAATTAGAAAGCAGTTTTTGTAATATGGCGACTTTCTCATTCTGCTCGGCAATATACGATTCTATGCCGATTTGCTTGGCTTTTTCAATGTCCTTAAATTGATTTTTATGCGTGATAAAAGAATCGCCTGTATCGGCATTGTCGTACCGTTTGCATGGGTACTCGTTGCAATCGGGGCAAAATTCAAACCCCTTGCTCTGACAGCAGGTAAGTATTACGCAGGGAGGGTGTGCATCCGAAAAGCCCTCGCCGCCGCAACCGGGACATCTGAACGCGCCGTCGGTGTGCTTGTAGTATTGCGGGCACAATCCGCAGTTCAACCCGCAAGCAGAAAATTCGGGGAAGGTGCGTGTTTTATAGTTCATATTTTCACCTCAACTCCCATAAGTGTGCATTTATGCGCACTCTCCAATCAGGCTCGTGAAGCTTTAGCTTCACCTCGCCCAACCCCTGCAAACCGCAATCCGCGCCCCTGTGGGCTTGTCGCTATGTTCATCTTCACCGCAAGAAAACTCTTTCAAAATGTCGCAGGGAATGTCGGAACACTCGCCGCAATGCGTATACCCCTTGTTTTGAGAGCATTTCGCAACGGGGCACTCTCCCCAAAACGGCTTACCCTCTAAAGCAATACACCCGATACAGCCGTGGGATTCTTTGAAGCCGCAACCGTCACACAGCAGCCCGCAGCGGGATTGCACGGTAAGCAGTGCGTCAATCGTAAATGCCGCATCTTCGTTATCAATCCACAGCGACACCCGCTTGGTACACATTTTTACGACACAGTAATTCGGGTCGGCTTCGCCGTCGGGAAAGATATGAGGCATCCAATCCAACACCCAAAAACGGCTTTTCGTTTCTTGGTCGGTGAGGATTTCCGCTTCGCCTACAAGCGTTATGTTGCAATTATCAGTCTTGAAACACACGCTTGCTTTGTTATTTTTATGCAGGCGTTTGACTTTGTTGCCATTTATTTGTGTGGCAAAGTGCACCTCGAAAATGTTCTTCGGCATTATTACCGAAACTGCCGAAATGCTCGGAAATCCATCCTCGTCAATCACTCCAAAATATGCCGTGTCACAGCCCTTGATAATTTGGTTTGCTTTTTCAAAAATGTTTGCGTTCATGTCTTTTATTCTCCCAAAATTTCTTTTTGTATTTTTTTGCTGAATCCGTTTAGAATCAACTCATACGACTTGTCCGCCATATCGCGCAAAACATCATCAGGAACATTGCCGTCAACATAAACCGAGTTCCAATAATCCTTATTCATATAATATCCCGGCACAAGGTCACCTTTGTACACTTCTCGGAGAAACTGCCCGTGCATAGGTTCAAGTTTTAGGGTTATAATTTCTTTTCCCTCTTTATCGCCGCCGTGCATGATAAACATTTTATCGCGAATCATATAGCGGTGGACTCCCCATTCCTGCTTCCATTCTTTGTACGCACCTTTTTTCGACTTGCAATAATCCTCAAACCAGTCATATTTTTGGCTCATAATTTTACCTCGCTCAATCTCATTATCTTACAGCCCTTACTTTCATAATATCGTAGCATTTCGTCAATTTTCCTCTTGTCGTAACTGGTAACGCAATCCGATAACACAGTAACACGATAATCTGCCTTTCGCAAGTTGTAGCAGGTTGATTTAACACAGGCTACAGCATCCGCTCCCGCTATGTAGAACTCGCATATTTCGTTTTTACTGATAAAATCCATAAATCCCTCGCTCGTCAAAGCGTTTGTTTTGTATTTTGTAAAAATATTTTCAGACACTATTTTCATATCCGAAACCAACTGCGCCCCATTAGTGCTCGGCTTAAAAGTCCTCGTACCGTCTGATAAATTCTCATGCCTAATATAAACAATATGAATATTTTGAGCAACCGCCCAATCAACAGCTTTGTTGATGTTGCCGATGATTTCCTTGTAATTCTTAGTAATGTCGTTTTGAATGTCTATTATGACTAAGGCTTTTTTCTGCGTGGTGTTTCTCGGCATTTCTATCCCTCCTCGTTTATCCTCGTTTATCCTGACAATTTTACAGACAGCAACCGTGCTTTGTTCTTGACAGCTTTCAATTGGCGCACTTTTGGCGCACTTTTATATAATTTGAAACTGCCGATTATGAATTAAAACAGCTTTACCGTCCGTTAAGTCAATATGCGTTACAGTGTCATTATCGAAAACGCCGTCGTCCATGCCGTTTTGCATATGTACATTTAGCGTAGCTTTCAAGTAGCCAAGATTATTCGGCAGGTTGCCTGCGGCGACAATAGCTCCCGCGCTGACACCGACATAAACCCCGCCATTGCTGACAAATTCGCTCAAAGTTTTGTCAAAGCCCGTGTCGTTGATTCTTTCAAGCAGATACTGTGGGCTTCCTCCCGTAAAATAAACCGCGTCGAACGCTGACATTTCTTCGGTTGATAATGAACAGTGCAAATCAAAGACCTTGATATTCGCCGCAGGAATCCCTATTTTTAACAAATCGTCCATGCACTTAGGCAGAACCTCTATTGCGGCAGGGGAAATCGCCGCGGTGGGGATAAACAGCACTTTTATATCCTTCGGCTTCTTACCCGCAAGGGTCAAAAACGTGTCGCTTATCGTTTTTGTTTCAAACCCTGCGGAGGTCAACAGTATTTTTCTCACAAAGCCGCTGTTTTTGGCTGTTTCTTTGTAACCGCTCATTATTGCTCTATCCTTTGAATATGTATTTTTAACTCATCATACCACACTAAACACGACAACAGTATGTCTTGTTTGGTGGGACATGTATTAATTTTTTCAGGCATTTTCTCAAATATATTCTTATTGTGTATGACAACAGCATGTCGTGTTTATTCATGCTTTGATAAAATTTTTTCGGCGGCAGCTGTTAAATCCTCCGCAATAGTTTTCGGCTCTAATACCTTCACCTTGCCGCCAAAGCCGAGCAGCCAACCTACGAGAAAATCGCGGTTTGTAAAACCACACTCAAAGCGCAAGCCCTCGTCGGTTTCGGTATAGCAATCAAGACCGTAAAGTTCAATCAGCTTATACTTTTCCGACGGCTCAAACAACGCAACCAATTTCATTTCGTCCGCAAGCTCCGCGTCAAAATCCCATTTTCTCGGCGGTACTTCCCTGAGTATGAAACGCTTGTCACATAGCGTTAAATTCCATAACCGTTGAAGTTTGAACATACGAAAGTCCTGCCGCTGTAAGCAAAACCCGAATACATACCATGACGACCACCTGAAAATCACAAAGTACGGCTCAATGCGGCGGTGACACTCGCCTTTGTCATAATAGTAGTCAAACTCTATGAGCCGTGATTCAAGGACGGCTTGCTTGATGAGTTCTATTTTTTCGGTAAGCTGCCCCTTATAGTGCGAAGCAAGGTCAATAATCACAGGCTCGCGCATGGAAACAACCGCGTCGGCGTTGGCGTGGAGCTTGTCCAAAGTGCGCTCGATGTTTGACTGCCCCAATACACTGCCGATCCCTTTTAGCGCGGCGATAATGTCGGAGAGTTCGTCTGTCGTGAGCACGCTTTTATCTAACTTGAATCCCTCTGCTATTGAAATGCCGCCGCCGCTTCCCTGATGGGTAATGACTGGAATACCCGCCATGCACAAGGCGTCAATATCACGCCCGATTGTGCGGCGTGACACCTCAAATCTCTCCGCAAGCTCCGGCGCGGTTACGAACCGGCAAGCGCCATCGCCTTGTCTTTCTTGAAGCAGCACAGTAAGTATGCCGAGTAATCTGTCAAGTTTCATGTTTATCAGCGCCTTACACAATTGTTGCACCAAATGGCATGAGTGCCAGTTTTGCTATCTTAAAACACTGCAACCCGAAAGGGATTCCAATGATGGTGCAGCACAACAGTAAACCGTTCACGGCAGCGCATATCGCGAGAGGTATACCGCCGAATAATATCCATAAAATATTCGCAATCAGCGACGGAGCACCGCCGCCGTATTCTACTTCCTTGCCAAATGGCGCGAACGCCAACGACGCAAATTTGAAACATTGCCGCCCTATCGGGATTCCAACGATGGTGATACACCATAGCAAACCCATAACAAACCACGCTAACGCTTGCCATATCCCGCCACATATTATCCAAATAGCATTTCCTAAACAACCCATAAAATCAATCCTTCCAATCCCACCAATTTTGTTTATCTGGCGGCATCTCCCACCGTGACTGGCGTATTTCGCCGCATTGCAGATACTTTGATTTTTCCAGTCGGATTGCGAGTCGTATGACTGTATAACTTACATACATAATTATATCACAAATTATTAGTGCCTTCTATTGATTTATTTGTAATTTTGGTGTATGATAAAAATGCGTTATAGGGGTGGTGTAGATGGACGCGCAGGAGAAATTTGATTATTGGCTTGACATAGCGCAATATGACCTTGATACGGCTAAAACCATGCTGAACAGCGGTCGGTGGTTGTATGTGATGTTTATGTGTCAGCAAGCAGTTGAAAAACTCGTTAAAGGTCTATATGTCCTCTACATTGACGATAACGTGCCAAAAACGCACAATATCCGAGTTCTTATTGAACGATATGAAAGCCTATTACCTGAAGAGATAACAGATGAACGCTATAATTTATTTGAAGATTTGACGATACACTACTTGAACGGGCGATATGCCGACTATAAGCAGAAATTGAGCGAATGGCTGAACGAGCAGACCGCTACGGACTTTTTTAACCGAACAAAGGATGTGTTCGCATGGCTATTAACATTGAAACCGTAAATAAAACAGTAACCGACTATGTGGCAGATGTAAAAAATGCCATGCCGATAGATCGCGCTTTCCTGTTCGGCTCCTGTGCTAAAGGAACGGCAACGGAACAGAGCGACATAGACGTGTGCTTTTTCTCGCGCAGTTTTGAGGACTTGACAACGGTAGACATTATGACGCGACTCTTCCGATTGACGAGAAAATACAAGGGGATTGATATAGAGCCGCGTGGATTCCCGACATCGGAATTAGAGAATGATAATCCGTTTGTCAAAGAGATATTGCGGACAGGGCAGGAAGTATAATAGCAACAGTCTGATGTTTGACAAAGTGTGTAAATTCAAGGAGTACAAGCAATTTTTCAAATGTGTCCTTATCGTTTACGACAACTGTGTGTCTTGTTTGAAAATATAATAACGACTACGCCATTGAACGGTCGTTGGAGCGCAATCCCACCAATTCGAGAAATTATCCGATGTGTATCTTCACAAATCTGTTTTTGCCCCGGCTGATGATTGCATCGCAACTAACAATCAAATTTATATCGCTGACCGTTTTGCCGTCAAGCTTGATTCCGCCGCCCTCTATCAATCGTCTTGCATCTGAGTTTGAGGACGCAAAACCCGCCTGCTTGAGCAGCTCGATTATTGGCGCTCTGCTTCCCGAAACAGAAATCATCTGCATATCGCCGGGCGCGTTTCCCGAAGCTATGGCAAGGTATCTTTGCTCCGCTGTCTCTATGGCGTCGGTCCCGTGATATATCTTCACGATTTCCCTCGCGTACATAAAATGCGCTTGTCGAATATCATGCGATAATATATTGGCATATTCATCTTCCACAATGTCCGTGGTCAACCGGAAATAGTCCGGCAAAATATTATCCGGTATCTTCATGCACTTTTCAAACATAATTTCCGGCGGCTCGTCAATTCCGATGTAATTGTCGAGAGATTTGCTCATTTTTTCCACGCCGTCAAGACCGGGCAGCAGCGGAAAGGTTATGACTTCTTGCGGCTTCTTTCCATAGTCTTTTTGCAGCTCACGCCCAACCAAAAGATTAAAAGTCTGGTCAGTTCCGCCGACTTCTACGTCGGCGTTCAGCGCGACCGAATCATATCCTTGCATCAGCGGATAGAACAACTCGTGCAATCCAATAGGCTGATTGCTTGCATATCTATTGGAAAAATCATCGCGTTCCATGATACGGGCAAGCGTGTATTTTCCGGCAAGCCTGAGAACTTGAGCGAAATCCATTTTACCAAGCCAATCTGAATTGTATGTTATGCGTGTTTTTGCCGGGTCAAGGATTTTTGAAACCTGCTCGAAATAGCTTTGCCCGTTGCTGCGGGTTTCCTCAAGAGTCAGAGGCTGTCTCGTTTTATTTAGTCCTGATGGGTCGCCGATCATCCCGGTAAAATCACCTATGACAAAAATGATTTCGTGACCTTTGTCTTGCATTTTTCGAAGCATCCGCAGCGTAACGGAGTGCCCCAAATGCAAGTCCGGGCGGGATGGGTCTGCGCCGAGTTTTATTTTCAAAGGCTCGCCTGTTTCAAGCCGTTTCTTAAGGCTTTCTCTGGAAAAAATATCCACCGCCACCCGCTCGATTGTTTCAAATAAGTTATTGCTTTCCATATTATGACAGTTCCTTAATTTTTATATATCGCCTTCGCCGAAATGACCGAACCCGAACGCTGCCGGAGGCAGAAGAAGTGAGGGTGCAGGTTCACTGAGCTCGAGGTAAGCGGGGGCGAAGCGAAGAGCGAACCCGTAGCGAAGTGCGGTATTCGGCGAAAGCTCACAAACTCTACGCGTTTGCATCACACGCAAAGCGTTTGATGTTTTTAACAAAATCAGTCGGAGCTTGTACTCACCACTGATAGAAGTGGGAGAATTATGATTTTGTTAAAAAATAAATGCGGCGCAAAGCATTTATTCCCGAGCCGCCAATCGCGCTTGACTACTTTTAGTCATGGCGACAGCACTTGCGGCAAATCTACCAGCTAATGATACAATGAATCTCTCCGTCTGTCAAAGATATTAAATCTTTGAGGGAAAATACAGCGATGGGTAGTAAAACTTATACCCATCGCTGCCTATTTCTTTATACCTTAGTTCTCGCTTCTATCCCATCACTCTCATCTTACGAAACCATATGCCTCGCAAAGCAAATCATACTCTGAGGAACCCGCAAAACCGAGCAACACCTGCTCACGGGTCATGCCGGAAGCCAGCGCGTTTACCCAGTGTGCCTTGCCGCTCGGATCAGATGCGCGTCCAAAGAACACTTTATACAATGTCTCAACAAAATCCTCGTCGTCAAAGTTCCTTGCTGTCATCCCCGGGCTGAACATGAAATCGGACATGGCTTTTGTTGCGGTCGTGGAGTCATCCACACGCGCGGCAATCCAGTCATTATACCCTCTTGCCGCTATCCCATGATCCAAGCAAAACAGGACGAACTCTGTGGAATTAGAAAAGCCGAGAAATATCTGCTCACGGGTCGTGCCGGTGGCCAGCGCGTTTAACCAATGTGCCTTGCCGTCTGGGTCTGGCTCACGCCCAAAGAATGCCAGATATAAAGTTTCAACGAAGTCATCGTCACTAAGGTCTTTGGCTTCCATCTCCGGGCTGAACACGAAATCATACACGATTTCCGTAGCGGTCACAGAACCGTCAAGAAGGGCGGCAATCGTGTCGTCATACCCATCTTCATCCGCGTCGCGACCTAATATGTTTTGGTATAGGTCAGCCAGAAATGTTTCAGGCGATTGGTCTGCGATAGGTTCGGGCGATGGCGGAGGAGCGGGAGGCGGAGGTGGCGAGCTACTCTTCAGTTCCGTAAATGTTACGGTGAATACTACATATTTACCATCGGCAGCTACCTCTGTGATTACAACAGTGGCATCAGCAATGCGTAGGTCTATATCGTCCTTGCCGACAAATACTACCTCATCTTTTGCGGTAAGCGTGATGGTTGCCACAGGTATATCGCCAACAGTGAATATTTCATCGTTGCTCAAGCCGCTCCATATTATTGAACCCTCATAGTATGTCGCAGATAAATCACTTAGCGGCGTATCCCCAATGTGAGGTCTAATAGTCCAGCCTGGAATAGAAATATCCCTAAGCTTTACTAATTTATCCCACGTTGCGGTGAGTTTCACATATTTGCCATAGGAATCAACCTCTGTGATTACAACAGTGGCATCGGGAAACGTGATTGCTATATCATCGGAAAATATTACCCCTTCTTTTGCAGTAAGCGTAATGGTCGCCACAGGTATATCTCCGAAGGTGAACATTTCATTGTCGCTCAAGCCACTCCATGTCATTGCGACATCATAGTAAATCACGTCATCAAGATAAACAAACTCACTTGGCACCAGTACCCCAAGAGAGGGTCTATAGCCAAAGTCCACACCAGTTATCGTGGTTGGCGGTGATAATTCGCTCTCTAATTCATCCCATGTTGCGTCGAATGATATCCAAGTTGAAGTATGTTCATTTTTTGTTACAGCTGAGGCTCCGGGAACTGTGATTACTATATCGTCATCGAACTCATATCCTTCTTTTGCCGTTACAGAGACAGATGCTAAAGGTATATCTCCGGCGGCGAACACCGCGCCCTCTTCTCCGGTCGCGTGATTCCACGTTATAACGACAACTGTTTCATCGTTCTCACTAAAAACGATATCCATTTCGCTGCCCACTGACTTCGCCTCAATATCGAGAACGATAGCTGAAATCTTTTCTGGAGCTTTATCTTCCCTAAACTTCGCGTATAGTGTAGTGTTTTCTTTTACCATATCGGTACTGAAATCCCATATAGTTGTGCAGTCCGGGTCTTTATACCACCCGCCGAATGTATGCCCCGCATACGTAGGCGCGGAGGGAGCGGTGATTTTGGACATGGGAAAAATACCCTCAAAAGCCAAGATTTCAGAGCCGCCTTGCGAATCAAATTCCATTTTCAACGGCCACTCCATAATCGTATAACCGGCAAGCTGCGATACGCTTTGATAAGCCCCTTTTGAATCAATGGGGACATATAGGGTTGGTTTCGCTTGGTTATCGAAAACATTATCCCCCAACACTGATGGCGGAGCTTCTCCAACAAAGACAACCGCTCGTTCATGACCATCAGTGTCACCAACCTCCCAGTATGGTAACACAAATGCCTCGTTGCCTATTTCTGTGACACCGCTACCAATTGTCACTAACGTAAGATTCTGGCAACCAGCAAATGCTCCATCTCCTATATCTGTGACGCTGTCCGGGATTGTTATTGACCTAAGATCCGTGGAACGAAACGCCTCGGTTCCTATTTTCAAAACACCGTCAGGGATTGTTATTGATGTAATGTTCCTGTTGTAAATAAACGCTCCAAAATCTATGGTTTCAACGCCGTCTGGAATTTCATATGATGTACCTGATGTACCAGATTTATTGCCCGGGTAGCGAATGAGTGTAGTTTTCTCTTTGTTAAACAAAACTCCGTTTTCTGATGAAAAAGCTGTATTATCGGAACCGACATAAATATCTGTTAGGTTTGCTAAATACCTAAACCATCCTTCATATTCTGTTTCTGTATCTGCTATACCTGTGACGCTGTCCGGGATTGTTATTGATGTAATGTTGTAGCCTGAAAACGCTCTATAACCTATGATTTCAACGCTGTCTGGAATTTCATATGACGTATCTGCTTTACCGCTTGGGTAGCAGATGAGCGTAGTTTTTTCTTTGTTAAACAAAACTCCGTCATGCTCCGAAAAAGCTGTATTTTCGGAATTGACTTCAAAAGCGGATATGGGCACATAAAGAAATGAATCACAGCCTATACTTGTGACACCTTTCCCGATTGTTACTGAAGTAAGGTTCTCAGCTCGCCAAAATGCTCCATAACCTATGTATACAACGCTGTCTGGGATTGTCACCGTTGTAATTGCGGTGAAAGCAAATGCATTGTAGCCTATTTCCGTGACATCTTCCCCTATGATGAGTGTTTGAACCTCAGCGGGGTTAACTTCGCCACTGTGCCAATTCGTTGTGCCTGCATCGGTCGTGACTGTGAGCGTACCTGTTGAAGCGACAAAGCTCCAACCGTCGCCATCCGCGTCGCCGCTCCCGTCGCCGCTCTCGTCCGATGACCACTTCGCGTATAGCGTAGTGTTTTCTTTTACAGTATCGGTACTGAAATCCCATATAGTTGTGCAGGCCGAGTCTTTATACCACCCTCCGAATGTATGCCCCGCATACGTAGGCGCGGAGGGAGCGGTGATTCTGTCCATGGGGTAAATAGCCTCAAAAGCCGAAACTTCAGAGCCGCCTTGCGAATCAAATTCCACTTTAAGCGGCCACTCTATAATCGTATAACCGACAAACTGCGATACGCTTTGATAAGCCTCTTTTGAATCAATGCGGACATATAGGGTTGGTTTCGCCCGGTTATCGAAAACATTACTGCCGAGCGTTGTTGGCGGAGCTTCTCCACCAAATATAACCGCCCGTTCATGACCATCAGTATCACCAACCTCCCAGTATTCTAATACAAAGGCACTGTCGCCTATGGCCGTTACACCGCTTCCAATTGTCACTAACGTAAGGTCCCAGCAACCAACAAACGCTCCATTGCCTATTTCTGTGACGCTGTCCGGGATTGTTATTGAGTAAAGATTACCCGTGTAAAAAAACGCCTCAGCCTCAATTACTTTAACGCTGTCCGGGATTGTTATTGATTCAGTGGTCCAGTTTTCAGCAAACGCTCTAAAAGCTATGGTTTCCACACTATCAGGAATTTCATATAATGTATCTGCTTTATTGCTCGGGTAGCGAATGAGTGTAGTTTTCTCTTTGTTGAACAAAACTCCGCTTTCTGATGAAAAAGCTGTATTTTCGGGATCGACTTCAAAAGCGGTTAGTTTATTGCAAACTTCAAATGCGCTATAGCCTATGGTTGTGACGCTGTCCGGGATTTTTATTGATGTGATGTTAAAGGTGTGAGCAAACGCAAAATTGTCTATACGTTCGACGCCGTTCGGTATTTCATATGATGTATCTGATTTACCATTAGGGTATATGACGAGCGTCGTTTGGCCTTTGTTAAACAAAACTCCGTCATACTCCGAAAAAGCTGTATTTTCGGGATTGACTTCAAAAGCGGATATGGGCGAGAGCTGAAATGCTCCACTTTCTATAGCTGTGACACCTTTTCCAATTGTCACTGATGTAAGGTTAGTAGCTTGCATAAATGCTCTATGACCTATGTATGTAACGCTTTCCGGGATTGTCACCGTTGTAATTGCGGTGTAAGCGAATGCCCCGTCGCCTATTGACGTGACATCTTCCCCTATGATGAGTGTTTGAACATCATCATCGCTAACTTCGCCGCTGTGCCAATTGGTTGTACCTTCATTAGTCATGACTGTGAGCGTGCCTGTCGCGGCGACAAAGCTCCACCCGTCGCCATCCGCGTCCCCGGCCGCGTGTGCCGAATTCGGCATGGCAGGGAGTAGTGCAACCATCATTGCGATTACTATTACCGTGCTGAGTATTCTTTTGCTTTTCATTTGTTTCATTCTCCTTTTGCTATTAATTTTTAGTTTTTAGCAAAAGGCCATAATAAAAACGCACGCAGAAGGGCTTATAATGCCTGTGCAATCACGTAAGTGATTGCCTGAGCCCGCGAAGCGGGCTTTGCCTACTTCCTGTGCGCCGATGTATACATTCAGCGTTTATTGCGGATAGCCTGCCGCGAAAGTCACAAAATCAGGTTGAAAATACCGAGATGAAAAGGTATACTGATAATGTCGTAGCGGCGGTTTTTCCGTGTTTGTAGGCTTTGACTTTTAGAGTGTCCCTACATTCGCCGTGAAGATGTTGCAAGCATCTTCGCGGTCGCTGCGGCCCTTTGTTATGGCCTTGCGAGCGTTAATTTATCATATATGGCGGCAAAATGCAAGAAAAATTTGCGAATTATTAACATTTGTGAACAATATGTACGAAATTTCTACACGAAACGTACATATTTTTTTGTGCAATCGTTGTTCGGGTGTCAATGATGTGCGAAAGATTTAAGGAGTTTAGATTCCATGCTTACAAGTAAACCTCTCCATAAACGTGAGGTATAAAAAACAGGACTAACATTGTGAAACCCTTGTGGCTTCAACATTTTCTAATGTTAGTCTTATTATGACAGATTAGTAAATCACTCCGCGCAGGGGCTTTCACCCTCCTCGTCTGGTTCAGGTATTTCAAGTTGGGACTCCGCAAACTCAATTTCCCTTTCAATTTCTTCGATTGTCGGCAGATTTGTCATAATTTCATCCGGCATAACAGCGGCAATTTCATTTTGCCAGTCCGCAACGCCAATCGGATTTGTGTAACCGGATAATGAGTATTCCACAACCGTACGATTTTTCTCTTTGACCAACAGCAATCCTATTGTTGGTTTATCATCCGGGTGTCGCAATACGTCATTGACGACATTTTGATACATGCTTAACTGACTCACGTCGCCGGGCTGAAAATCGCGGG
>Ga0099364_10000313_pt1 | contig 81292 bp, 69 predicted proteins | sample TergutTh196P3_FD_73070 | JGI IMG/M metagenome (GOLD analysis project Ga0099364, IMG submission 73070) | Microcerotermes parvus P3 segment gut microbial communities from Pointe-Noire, Republic of the Congo - Th196 P3 | ecosystem: Host-associated > Arthropoda: Insects > Digestive system > Gut ...
ACCGGCCCCCATGCAAATCTTCCGCAAAGGAATCGTTCACAAAAAATTTGTTCTCAAAAAGCCAACTTTCGAGCGATGAAGAAAAGGGCATTGCATCTATTTTAACTTACGGCACTCAAACTGCTTCGCATAAACTCGTATTGCGTCTCCAACAAGCCCATCCGGGTAACCAACTGTTGCATCGACGAAGTGATCTCTTTGATTTTTTCTTCAATCGGCACCAGTTCGGTACAAGAGCAACAAGGCTGGGCACACTTATCATCAAAGACGAGAGTATGTGCCCCTTCCGGCCTGATGTCGAGGCAATTCATTCCTTTGAACGTAATGTTGCCCGTCTCATCCGGAAACACTCCGTTGATCGACCGGAAACGTGAAGAGTTAACTTCGGGAGTGTTAGCATGGATGACCACTTCGGTCATCGAACCCGATATGGTCGGGTACAGACAGTTCAGGTCTTCGTTGGTCCGAATCCCCAGCGTGATATTCTCCCCTTCCTCAAATGTGACCGTGCCATGAAATGGACCTAGCAGTTGTCCTTGTGATTGGACGTACAGTTCCGACAGTTCTTTAGCGACGTACCGAATACAAAACGGGTCGAGCATCGTTGCTGCCGGATCAAAAGACCATTCTCCCACCGGTTGCCGGGAGAGTCCTTCTATGTCGCCGAGGACGATGAGCCCGCTGAGAATCATCGGATTGAGACCAAGAAGTTGGACAACCTTCGGCATGGTGCCGCTTGAAAGATCGACGGTTGTTTCGGCAACCTTTTGACCGGCATCTCCCATGCCGTAGTAAATCTCCAGTACAAAACCGGTGTGATAGTAGGTCAACTCTCCGATGTAGAACAGACCGGGATCATCATGAGTGCCGCTGACATTACAGGAAAGATAGAGCGACACAATCAGATCATCAGGAATTGTAAAGAGACCATCCCTCGAAACCGCTGTGCTGTCAAACATCAGCGGGAATCGGCGTGCCTTGTTGTAATGCGTCCAGCTAAGGTTACGTGGTTCCTGCATAATGCTATTTTAGAAAAAGTTGAGCAGTCCGGACTTTCGCAGCACGACAAGGCGATCCGGAAAACTGTCCGGTGCTTTCCGCTCGATTTTCAAGATGAAAATGTCCCCCGGAGATACGTGGACGCTTGCACTCTCCACAAAATAGTATCGCTGCGAAATTTCGGAGTTCTGTAAGCCGCAGTTGCATGCGAGCGGAGTCATCTCCAAAAGCGGAAAAGCATCCACTGCACTGTTCTTGGACATCGGGTTCTTGATGATCCGATAGGAGAGTTGCAAAATGTCCGCAGGAATACTTCCTGCTCGGGACACCAAAATCCCCAGCCGCACCGACACCGCAATATCAGTAAACAAGGCACTGTACGGAACAAGCAACTGAGTCAGCAGTGATGTAGGACGGTCCTTGTTGAATGCAAGCCCCACGGCTTCCATCACAAGAACTTCTTCGACACCGTTGAGATGCGTGGCTTCAATCGGCAGTTCAGAGCCCACGACTCCGGTAGGGTCAGAGAACGTCAATGCCCCATGATGATGGTTCCCATCGAAAAAGTCCGAGTTCGTGATTTGGAGAACGCTGGAGTTGATCCTGATTTTGGAAACAATCGGCGTTTTTTGGAGGGTGAGTCCCGCAATGTTTCCGACGGCAAAGCCCATCCCTTCCGCTATAACCTGTTCGTCAAAGGCAAGATCAAGACCCACTTCTAAATCGCCGGTGATTGCCGGACCGCCGTAAGGATATTGCCGGGCATACAATCCTTTCCCGGGCCGAAGTGTGGTGACCGTGGGCTCTTCGAAGCCGTAGCCTGCTTGGGTGACTTCAAGCCACATCCGGTGCGCATGGGTGCCGGGCAATTGGTCTGTTTGACCATCTACATATTCCCGTTCGATGTCCCACGGCAGGATTTGATCCGTGAGCCACCAGATGGTTGTCTGATCGATGCGATACATTTCCGGCGGGATCGCCGCTAAAAGAGGGTTCTCGGATCGCTGCCAACGCAACCCCGCCGAAGAAGGAGATAAGATAGGCCAGCCGCATCCTTGCAAAAAGTTGGGGTTGTATCCGAAGACGGCTCGTTTCGGCAGCACACCGTTGAAAAGGGCATGGTCAGACGGCAGCCATCCCGGGACATCCGTATTCACATGAGCAATGGCAGTCGATACGTTGCCGTCAGGAATCCACGTCCCCGCCGGTGCCGCGGAGAGTTCATAGGAACGGTGTTTGTGAACACGCGGATCCGCGGCAAGGTAAGAGCGGACGAAAAACTGAACCTCTCCCGACTGTTTCACGCCAATCAAAAAGCCGACGCACTTGTACGGATACCGGACCTTATCCGTGAGACCTCCGGAAAGAGTATCGCTCAAAAACCGGATGCCCGGTGTCGGCAACAGAAAATAGTTATCCGTGGTCGGGCGGAATTCACAAAGACCGTTAGTGCAAATATCTGCCTTGTCGTTGCGGATAGCGACGACAACACCCCAAACCAATGATGTTTCCGATTCAGCAACATTCCCATCGGAGACCGTAAACTTCGCCAGTCCCGGCTTGAATGCTCTGTATCGGACATCATAGCAAACAAAATCGCCAATGCGCACATCAGGGGTGATGGGCATCTGCCAAAGATACTCTCCGGAAAGATTATGGAACCGCTTGATCAGTCCATGAATGTATGCCGTATTGGCATGATTCGTTTTCGGCAATCGGTTCGCGACGGCGGCACTCACCGGTTCGCCATCCATCACCGGACGGCTGGTGAGTAATGTATCGCCAATACCCAGCGGAACCGATTCTAAAAATTCACCTTTCGGAAATGCACTCATAGTAAATCCAGCGTAAGCATCACATATGGGAACGAAAAGAAGCACATCAGAGTAGACGATTTTTTGGATGTTTGACGCAAATTCGTCGCAAACGGCAATTTTTTTCTGGAAAAACAAGGAAATTTGGCTTAATTTTGTGAAATTTTCACAATTGGAGGGGTTGCCAAAGACGAAAAATAGATTATACTTTACTCCACCTCCTGAGGATACAGTACCATGCTTATTGATTTCAAGGTCAGTAATTATCGCTCCTTCAAGACTTCTGCTTTATTGGATTTACGGCGTGTCAATAAGCTCAAGGAACCATTGTTAGATGGCACGGCGTTAATCAAAACTGGGAGAAAGGACTTGGAGTTACTACGAGCTGCCATAATTTATGGAGAAAACGGTAGCGGCAAATCCAATTTGTTAAAAGCTTTTGGATTTATGAAATATTTTATCAGAAATTCACACAGCGATTCTCTATCTGGTGACCCTATTCCTGCCGTCCCGTTTAAATTCGATGAAAACACGGTAAATGCCCCATCTTATTTCCAAGTAAGCCTGCTCCTTGATGGCAGCATTTACCGTTACGGTTTTTCTGTGACTCGTGATTCTGTTGACGAAGAAGTATTGGCGAAAGACAACAAAGTTCTTTTTCATCGCAAACAAGGTAAATTAGATTCACACGCCGAAAAAATCTTTGTGGAAGGGAAAGAACGATTCGGCTTTACGCGAGACAATTCTCTTTTCTTATCGGTTTGCGCACGGGACAATGGTCGTATTTCGTCAGCGATTGCGAATTTTTTTAGCGACGACAATTTCATCGTATTGACTGGTGTTTGTGATCGTTGTTATCGTCGGGGTGATTTTCGATTTTTAGGCAATTCAGACAAGAAGGATAAGGCTCTCCGATTCATGGAAGAATTGGGCTTGAACATATCGGATATTTCTTATACAGCAAAGACACCATCGTTCGTCGAAAGGGATGATGAATTGCGAAAACGAACGACACGAGACCGTACGTATGAGACAATCCAAACTCATTACCAAGTCGGAGGCGATGCTTACCAGTTGGATTTGAATGCGGAATCCGAAGGCACACAAAAGCTCCTTACTTTGGCAGGTATTGTTATTGACGCATTGGACGAAGGAAAGGTTTTGGTAGTCGATGAGTTTGACGCGAGAGTCCATCCAACACTAGTCAGTTATCTCATGCAATTGTTCTGCTCCCATTACAATAAAAAAGGGGCGCAACTAATTGTTGCGGTTCATGATACGCATTTGCTGAAACAAGATTTTATTCGCCGTGACCAGTTTTGGTTTGCAGAAAGATGTCCCGACAGTATGGGTTCTCAATTAAAGTCTTTGGCAGAATTTAAAGTCCGCAAAGACATATCATACGAAAAAGATTATTTGGGCGGTAGATATGGAGCCATCCCCGAAGTTCCTGCCATCAGCCGCCGTGAAAACGAAGCAATATATCAAGAAGATTAGGAGGATTTCATGCAACATTCATTTTTCGGCGAGTATAAGCCTTTTGACATTGACAAACGTATCCCCAAGCGCAGGATACTGATTTATCTGAACGTCTACAATAACCAGTTTGCGCTACAATACTTCAATCGGCTTAAAAAATTTGTACGACAGACTGTCGTTTTGGACATCAAAGATACTCCCCCACATCCCGATGATGCCATCACTCTGGCTTCAGATTCTCTTGAAACTAACGAATATGATGAATGTTGGGTTGTAGTCGACAGAGAATTATCTTTTAATTTTCAGCAGGTGCTTGAAAAGAGCAAAGAGGCGAATGTCAATGTTATATATTGCAACCTTTCTTTTGAACTTTGGGTTCTTTTACATTTTAGAAACGTTGATAAAAATGAACGATTAGACAGAAACTCGATTTGGCAAGAATTGAAAAGATTGTCAAAATCGGAAAGACATCAAATTTTGGATCACATGTTGGATGAAAACAACATGGCAGTTGCCATCAAACGAGCCGAACTTCTCTACAGAGAGCAAGGCGGATCCGGCGCATGGAAAAACAATCCTTCGACAAATTTCTTTGAGATAATCGAATCAATCGTTAACCTGCCCTAATCGACGAATGCCATCGAACAGGCGAAGAAGAGGGGAAACTCCAATGAGACAGTGGGGATTCGACGAAAGATTGGAGGCGATTTCTGGCAAATTTGCCCTTTCACATCAACCTGAAATACGATACAATTTCACACGAGTCGTTGAAAACATTGTAAATTGCCATGTCAGTTGTAGATAGTGCCGATATAGCAGTTTTTGAAGCCATGCAAGCCAATGCAAACGCCCAGATGGGGATTGGGCAGTCACTATCTCAAATGTCGGTTTTCAATGAAGACGTGGAACGGCATTCTTCCAGCGTCCCCGAAGAGTCTGATCCGTTTTACAGCGAGAGTAATCTCAATTATCTTCGCCGAGGGCTGACCGCACTCAATAATGGGCAGGGGATAGAGCGTGGTATGATTGAGGTGCCTGAATAGCGGTCAGTTTTTTGATAATTATCGCAATGACAAATCAGCAAGTGATTGTAGAGTGTAACGAGGCTTTCCATTTCCTATCTGCATAGTACAGAGCTCGACAGCAACCAGTTTATCAAGCCATTCTCGATTCAAAACTTCCGGTTCTTCAACAGCAATATCAATTTTTCCGTGAATAGCGTCTTTTTGCTCGGTTTTTGCGCAATCAGGCAAAAATTCAAACGTACGGCTGATAGGGAAAAAACCTTTAAATTTACCGCATAAGGTCTCTTTTCCGAAATGAACATTGTTGTCTGCCAAACGTTTTACAGATGTACGAACTTGCTCAAAGTTGTCGTAACGAAAATTTTTGTTGCCGTATGATAAACCACACCATGACTCGTTACTTACAAGAACCTCCAGAAACTTATTCAGGAGTTTTATTGCTCTTGGCGGTACGTCGGCTACAATCTCTGTAACCTCATCGTCGTTGCCCGTTGCCGAGGTGGACAAAAGTGTTTCGATTTTCCTTATCGTATCTTCGGGCGAAGTAGAAGTAAATAGATCAGTCGTCCCCTGTGGCAATTCTAATTCAAATCCGAAAGAACCGATTGTTGTTCCAATGATGCGAAGTAAATTATTGTCTTTGTCGGGAAGTTTCCCTCGTGATTGTATATCCGTGGTAGTACCAACCGCAACCGCGGTGAAAACCTTTGAAAAAGCATCTAACGCCTTTGAACCGAAATCAGCAGAGATGGAATGCGAGCCGACAACAGGTTTGCCCCTGAATGTTAAACAAACGGTCGCGGAACGTTCCGGCAACGGCAGCGTTTCCAGTTCTAATTGCGCCTTCGCCAACCGAGCCTCTAAACTCATCCTGTCAATAACATCTTCAGGAGGTATTTCTACAAGTAGTCGTTGCAACTCGGTAATTTCGGAAGCGACATAATCGTATTCATTTGTTAAGTTCATTGACACTTCTCCTTTTTGGCGATCAATATACTCTTCGCTTTTTTATCATCGGCAGAATCTAGATTTACTTGTAAGAATCCTTTCCACAATCCATTTCGCCGATGCGACCACATACTATACCAATAGGTGATCATCGCAATACTACTACTGTTAATGTCTCTCTCTAATTTTTTAAAATAACCATCTACCATGTAGTCTTGCTTCAACCGTTCATTGTCAAATAACTGCGGTGTTTCTTCAAGTATTGCCTGCTGGCTCCGGCCAGCGGATACCCGCATAAAAGGTAACCACGTCTATGTCGTTTGGATGTCGGCTTTCCAAATCTTCAATGTTTTCGAGAAAACTGCCGTTTAACCATTGAAATCCGGAAGACAGCCCTGATTTGTGCAATCCTTCGCGAAAGCGAAGGAATCCATCCAAAATTTCAATTCTCTGTTTTGAGTAGGAAAAATAATCAACAAACTCCGATAGTCCAATGCGATAGGGTGAGCGGTTCAGGCTATTTCCTGCCTCTCCCATCGCAATGGGTGGCAAAACTCCGTAAGTATTCCCAGAGTGGGACTGTAGCAATCTGCATCATTTCTGGAATCGTAAGGAATTTTCTAAAAAAATCAAGATGACTTTTTGTCCCACGTCTTATCAATGTATTGCTTTTGAAGCAAAAATTGCCCAAATTCACATTTTTACACAGGAAATGGCTTGTAATGGCGGCCAAATCACGGCGAGCGAGGCAATTTGTGATTCGCTACATTTCCGGCACTTTGTTTTGTGCACTTTCCAAAATTTGCCACAGTGAATCATTGACATAATAATACGACTTTCCAAGCCGATGCTTGCAGAGGAAACCTGCCTCGTAGAGCAAATTGAGGTATTTCGTTGCCGTTCGGCGTTCAATGCCAAGGTTAGATGCCAACAAATCAATCTTTGTGTACGGATGCTCAAAGAGATGGTTAATCAAATCCTGACTGTATATCCGGCGTAGTTTAGCGTCTCCGCGAATGGATCGTTTGAACCGGCGCATTTCTCGGTGGATTACGTTAATCGTTATTACAGTTTGCTCTGAAGTCTGTGCAACAGCATCTAACATGTAGAGTAGCCATTCTTCCCACGGCGCATCGGCGGTTCCCTTGCCGAGCCGATGCAACAGGTCATAATAGCGGCTCTTGTGCTGGATAATGTAACGGCTCAAATACAACACAGGATAGTCAAGCAGCCGTTTCATGATAAGGTACAAAATATTGATAATCCTGCCCGTGCGTCCGTTGCCGTCCATAAAGGGATGAATCGCTTCGAATTGATAATGAATGACCGCCATCTTGATCAGCGGATCGACATCGGACAGACTATCATCATTGATGTATGCTGCCAGATTGTCGAGCAATTCCATAATGTGCATATAATCTTGCGGCGGTCGATACATAATTTCGCCGGTTATTTCATTCCGTAACACAACGCCTTGTCCCCGACGAATGCCCGATTCGGTCTGTTTGATGATCTGTTGGATGGCAATGATGTCGCTGGTCTTCAATAATCCCGTCCGCTGGATTAACTCGTAGCCAAATAGCGTTGCCGCAACGTAGTCACGAACCTCTTTGGCGGAAGGATCAACTTGCCGATCACTCACGATGCTTGCACGAAACAATTCATCCTGCGTCGTTATGATATTTTCGATTTCTGAACTCTCCTTTGCCTCTTGGAGAGCAAGTGTGTTAATGAGGATTTGCGGCTTTGGTAGGCTGGACAGCGTGCCATTAAGCCGGGCGAGCAGACTTCTGGCGTTGACCAACGCTTTGAGCACGGGTTTTGTTTCCAAATCAACGGCGTAAGGCAGTTTGGTGAGGATAGTCTCATTCATTGGGGTTCACAAGCATCGAATAGAACATGTGCATAAAACGGCGAATTATGCCTATGTTTGCTCTATTATATGCATGAATCGGCATTTTGTGTATATGACCGCCGCCGCAATCCGCCGGTTTTTGGATTAAACGTAAACTTTAGAGGCGGAGCCACGCTCCAAAAACACTGTACAAGTGCAGTAAATTTCGCCGGAATCGGCCCAATAAGAGTCGCAATATGTACAAAATTCGGCATTTTCAGCACTTTTCGGAAAATATACGCCAATTTTCGTTCATTTCAGCCCAAAAAGGCCGTTTCGGATAGCGAATACGTAAATAAGGGAAACTCTACCAATTTGTCCTGGCAAACTGGTAGAGTTCAAATCCAAACTGGTAGAGTTCCGTTTTGCACCCGGCAACACCCAGTACCATCCGCAGGCACCCGGCGGCACTCGGCGGATACGTCGTCCGGTTTTGAAGACGTAAAAAAGCCGCCCGAAGGCGGCAGCGTTCATTTTTCTAGAATCCTGACGATTTCTGGCCGACCGTGGTGGATTGCTGGCAAAGCGAGAGTAACGTATCTCCAAATTTTTTGGAACCAAAATGCATGGGAAATAGCATGTGTTTTCCGAAATAGTGTTAAAATTCCCGTGTTTTTGGCGTGTCCTATCTTCGGGGGCGTAAGCCCCCGGGTTTTTCGACGAAATTGGAGGCCAAAGGTAGGCAACCGACCGCCGGGCGGTTGTGTCGGCGTAGCCGACCGGGGGCCTAAAAACGGCAACAAGCGTGTAAACCTAATGTGCGGAGTACCGCAGTTGCCGCCCGGCGGTCGGCAACCTACCCAGATTTGAAACTTGCAGTTGGCCTGTTTTGATCACTCGCGATCGCTTTTTTTTGCCGTTTATGGTACAATGCAGGGCATGGCACGGAAGAAAGAAGAAGAACTCCTCGCTCCGCTGTGGATGTGTACCTTCGGGGACCTTATGTCTCTGCTGTTATGCTTTTTCATCATGCTTTTTGCGATCAGCATTATTTCGGAGCCTCGATTTCAAGCCTTGGTCGATACACTTAGGCAAGATTTTGAGGGCTATGCCACTCCCTCTAAAGTCCGGCAGCAAAAAGTTCAAGTTACGACGACCGTTTCCGATTCCGCTGCGAGGCGCAGCCGGACGGCTGCCCTGACCGGCGGACAACCTACCCCGGCTCCCGAAGGAACGTCCACCGAAGTATTGGCCATCCTGCTCGACGGAACAACGGTGAGAAACGGCTTGATTCGCTTTGAACTCGGCGACTACGCGATAACCCCGCAAGCCCGGCGGGAATTAGACGCACTGCTTCCAGTTTTGCAAGGATCGCCCTTTAAGATTTTGGTCAAAGGCTATGCCGCTCCGACGGAAATCGAAGGCGATAACAGGTTTCAACGCAGTACGGACCTTGCATTTTTTAGAGCCCTTAGCATCGTGGATTATTTTGCGGAGAAAGGGTTGATTCGGGACTTTTTTGAGATTTCCGTGGAGCCGGGAGCATCCCCGCGTCGAGCGATTTGGCCGGCGGGGACTCTTCCTGAGCACGCAGACGCGTCAGCGGAAATTCTGTTGCTCAACCAAACATTGCGTTCGTTGAGGGAATAGCAATGCGGCAACAATCATAGTGCAGCACACTGACCGGAGGGCTTTACACCCCCCCGCTCTTGCAATACCCATAATTTAGAGGACAATAGGGAGCATCATTCGGCCTCTATCTTGTGCTATGCCCAACTACCGAGATTATCAACGCCAACGCTCCCTGACGCTCGGCGATCTGCTCCTGGAAAATCGGATTATCTTCCTGCAAGGAGAAATCCGAAGCGATAACGCAAACGAATTAGTGATGAAACTGCTCTATCTGCAAAGCGAAAATCGCCGGAAGGATATCCATTTTTACATCAATTCGCCCGGCGGAAGCGTTACCGCAACGCTCGCAATTTACGATACGATGCAAATGTTGAGTTGCTCGGTCGCGACGTACTGCGTCGGTTTGGCGGCGAGCGGCGGCTCCATTTTGCTGGCCGGCGGAACCAAAGGGAAACGCTTTGCCCTGCCGCATGCCAAAATTATGATGCACCAGCCCTGGGGCGGCGTGCAGGGACAGGTTTCGGATATTGAAATTCAAGCGCAGCAGATCATCAAAGATCGGGCGATGCTCAACGAAATTTTGGCATTTCACATTGGCAAGCCGGTCGAGGATATTGCCAAGGATACCGACCGGGACTTTTATCTCAATGCCGAAGAGGCAAAGGAATACGGCGTGGTGGATGATATTTTACGCAAAACCGCCGCCGATCCGGCAGAGGAATAGGCTGCAAAATCGCGTTGCGTCCCGTTTGCAGACCGGCTAACGGCCTGGAATTACGCTAAATGTCAATAAATTCGCAATGACCGTTAAAGTCCGAACGAATTAACGCCGATTCATACAATACGTGTTATCCATATATCCGTACCATGAATCGGCTTTTTTGCACCCTTTGCCTCATTGTTCTCGTTGTCGGCCTCGCCGGGAGCACCGGGTGCAATCGGCAATTCTACCGAACAAAGGCAGATCACGAGGTCTATTCCGTACTCAAACAAGGAAATAACGATCCGCGATGGAAAGTCGATGATTATAGAATTACACCCGACGCCGCCTCGCGGATGTTCGACCCGTTCCATCCCGATAAGGAGCCGATGCCGACGGACGATCCCGCCGCCCACCGCAAAATGCGTAGCGTCGGCGGAATGCGAGGCTCCAAAGATTGGTACGAACACGGACGAACCCAACACGTCGAAAATCCCAACTGGCGGCATTATCTGCTCGTCAATGAAAAAGGGGAGATCCCGCTCGACAAGGAAAAAGCCGTCGAACTCGCCCGACTCCACGCGACCGAATACCAATCCGCCCTCGAAAGCCTGTATCTTGCCGCAATGAATGTGTCGCAAGAACGGTTTCGCTATGACGTCCAATTTTTCGGCGGGGATTCCCTGCTTTACCGCGTTCCCGGCAGCGGCCCGCCGAGTTTACGAAACGACGCAACCCTCCGTGCCGAACGAATGCTCGCGACCGGCGGGAATTGGGCCGTCGAACTGGCAAATTCGATTACCTGGACGCTCAACGGGCAAGGAACCTGGCGGACGAACTCCTCAATCATCAATGTCAGCGTCATGCAGCCGCTTCTACGCGGGGCAAACCGAAAAGTTGTCCTGGAACGGCTCACGCAGACCGAACGGGACTTCTTGGCGGAACTACGCCGGTTGATTCTATTCCAACAAGGGCATTACACACGCATTGTAACCGGCACCGTTCCGCGAAATACGGGCGTATCCGGCGGCGGCGGATTTTACCGATTGCTGGCCGACCAAATCCAAATCCAAAACAGACGCCAAAACGTCATCGCGACGGAAGAAAACCTAAACCGTTTTAACGAATTGTTCATTGCGGGACAACTGACCGACATCTCCCAAATTGCGGAAACCCGGCAATCGCTGTTGACTTCCCAAAGCCAGTTGCTGGAGCAGATCAATCGGTATCAGTCGAGCGTCGAATCGTATGTCAGTTCGCTCGGCTTGCCGCCGGACTTGAAGGTTAACATTCACGATCCGTTGTTGGAGCAATTCCAATTAACATCGCCGACGCTGCTCGCCTTGCAGGAAGACGTGGTCGAATATCTTGCGGAGATTCGTCCGAGCGACTCGCCCTTGCCGGCAAATTTTAGAGAAAATACCAAAAATGTCATTCGGCGTGCCGAAGGAGAAATTGCCGTCCTTGAACACGATTTGGAACTTTTGGAGCGGAGCATACCGGAACGTTTGGCCAACTTGAGAGACCTCGAAAGCGTGCTTGCCGAATACATTGCCAGCGGCGAACGGATTGATCGCAGTATCTACGATGCCGCCGTGTTTGAAGAACGAGTTTCGGCACTGCGAACCAAAGATATTCCCCGGACGCGTGCCCGACTTCAGGCGATTTTCACGCTCCTCAACTTGACCGCCGATACGGAAGAACAGGAATTGCGGGAAATGATTCGCAATCATTCGTTCGAGCCGTCGGTGCAGGCTGCGCTGGAATTGTTAACTTTTACGGAATTTCTGACGCCGACTCCTGATCCCACAACGCTCGCCCAACAGGCGGAATTAGCACAAACCGAAGAACAAATACAAGCACTTCGGGATATGCTCGGTATTGACGCATCGGAGCAACCAATCCTGGAAGCACGGAGGATTATTGAGGAATTGCGCCGCCGCGACCGCTATCGAGATTGGGTGCGCCGTGTCTATTCTGCATTCCAGTACGAATTGGTGTCGCTTTCGCTGATGCAAACGCGGACTCGCCTGGATGCGATGACGCTGGTCCCGGTTTCCATTACACCGGACGAAGCATTTCAAGTTGCATCGGAATATCGGCTCGACTGGATGAACCGAAAATCGCAACTCGTTGATGCGTGGCGGCAAATTGATATTACGGCGGATAGACTGAAAGGAACGTTCAATCTGAACTTCAACGGCGGAATCGGTGCGATGGATAGCAATCGGGGTGTGCGTTTTGATTCGGATACCGGCAATCTTGATGTCCGATTTGAATGGGAATCGCCGTTGACGCGGTACAACGAGATGATGGCATATCGCCGCAGTCAAATTGATTATCAAAGAGCGCGTCGGGATTATTATACGTACATCGATTCGGTGCATTCCGACTTGCGAAATGTTGTCCGCGATGTGCAGATGAGTCAGATTAACTTCGAGATCAATCGGGGCGCGGTTTTTACGGCAACGACCCGCGTGGATGTGATGCAACTTCGGATGGAGCAGCCGCCGGCGCGTGGGGCGAGGATTGATACCAGTCTTTCCGACCAGTTGATTCGTGCGCTTGATGGATTGATGCGTAGCCAGAATGATTTGCTCAATACTTGGGTTGCCTATCAGACGCAGCGAATGCTTTTGGATTTGTATATGGGCACGATGTCGTTGGACGCCCAGGGTCGCTGGATAGATCCCGGCGTGATCGGTTCGCAGGCCGTTGCATCGTTGTTTGATTCGTATGATTTTGAGCCGTTGGATGTCGTAATTCCGTCGTTGCCGATGCCGGACAATGTGCGGATATTGGAGCCGATTTCGGAATTACCGCGTCTCAATCGCCGGTATATTGATTAGATCGCGGCAGGGCGACGCGGCTTGCGCCGGAAGACGGAAGCCGAACATGCCTACTCAACGACCTTCGGGTCGGCAATCGTCAAAATCGTCGATGTTCCAGGCCGCAACAGCGGTTCGACAACAAACGTGATCGTCCGGCAGTTCTGCGGCAAATGCACTTCGATCCGCTGCGATGCGGCATCGCCACGGAGTTTCCAGGTTCCTAAAACCTGGGAATCCGCCAAAATTTTGAGCACCGACGACGACCACGGACGAAATTGGTCCTCAATGCCGATCACCGCCCGCAACGATACAAACGGACGCGGCAAATGATATTCAAGCGTTGCCGACCCCTGCAATGTTACGCCCCGTTCATATACATTGCCGTCTAACACGATTTCTCGCGATACCCGAGTCCGACTCTCCACAAACGTCCGCAGCAATCCCCCGTGTTCCTGGCCGAGTTCGGACGCAAACGGCAATGCAAATTCGCTGTGTACTCGTTCAAAATCGAAAAGCGACGCAATTCCCTTTTCGCCAAAGTCAATTTCGCTGACCTCATCAAGCGGAATCGAAACGGTCAAGCCCGATGCCGTCCGCCAGGTCAATTCCTCGCCGTCAAGCCGAATATCCGAAACCATCCCCTGCGTGCCCGACCAGTGCGTCAAGGTTGCAAGCGGCGGCGAAGTTGTCGGCGGCACTTCTCCGTGCAGGACGAGTCCATAAATCCTGTGTCTCGGAATCGGCAACACGGTGCCATCGACGTTGAAAAATACAGTTTCCGCATTCACGTCGCCGAGAATGCCGGTGTAAACATCGAATGTTCCTGGATTGCCGACGATAAGTTTATCCCCCTCGGCAGAGGGAACGGCCAACCGCAGCCAATCTGCCGACGGATTGACGACATCCGACAAACCACGGACGGAAAATCGAACGGCCGACAGGGCCTCAAGCGGAAGGGAAAATGCGTTGGGCAAGCCCGAATTCTGCAATTCCAACAGACGAACGTCGGCCTGACCGTCTGCAATGCTAAAATCAGCGGCGGTCAGTCGGGAGCCGTCCGTCAATTCGAGGGTAATAACCGTGTCGGGAAACGATTTTTGGACGGCCTGCTCGCTGGCTTGTTGTATTTTGGCGAGTTGATTGATGAGCCTTTGTGCGTTTGTTTGTTGTTGAGCGTTGGCGGCATTGGTCAGTCGGGATCGGCTTGGCGGCGGCTGGCGATGCTGTTGGGCGGCTGCGGAAGATGTTTCTCGATAGGGATTGGGGATAAGATTTCGGATTTTAACAACGCTTGCAATCGGCAACGTCTGGAGTTCGCCTTGGACATTGACAGTAATTTGGCCGCTATCCAGTTGGACCAGGGTTCCTAAAACGGCCTGTCCTTCGAGGTCGAGCACTTCAAAGTATGTTTCGGCTGACTCGGCGAAGGAGCAGGCGAGGAGCAAGACGGTGCAGGAGAAGAAAAGGCGGACTGGCATGCACGGAATTATAGCCGAAAATTACCAGAGCCGCAATAAACTGCAATACTGTCCCGGCCATTAAATTTCCGTCATTCCGGCGAAAGCCGGAACCCAGAGGAACTGGTATCACACGCAGTGTCTGGATCCCGGCTTTCGCCGGGATGACAATGTGTGCGTCGGAATGACGGTTTTTGTCCATCGCAACACGGAAATGCTGCAACACGGGACACGCTCTAGCGTTCCCAAACGAAGCCGAGGTTGCACGCATGCATCACCTGACGGTCATTCGCATAGGCATCATAGCCCAAAAACGCTCGAAGATGTGCATGAATGTCATGGTTTATACCAAAGCCCGTTTGAATCCAATCCCGGCCCGGATCGTTGCCGTAAACCGTGAATTTACTCGCGGTTGCCGGAAATCCTGCATTCGTAAATCTGGCATCAAACCTGGTATGGCGTTCGCCGGTATCAAATTCATACATCCAAGCGACGTTGCCGTAAAAGGATGTCAAACCGCCCTTAAATCGGAACACCTCGGAGTCAAACCGCAAACCAAACATCGCTCGCAGGCTGTGATAATCCTCCATTCCCGTCGTGAGGTTGATGCTGTCCGCTCCTCGTTCGGTGAACCCTTCCCGTACCAAACCGGTGTACTGTGCTCCGGCAAAGGGCGAAAAGTTAAAAATCCCGCCGCGATACCGCATTCCCGTTTCCACGTGGGCCGTTGCCAAAAACGCGTTATGGGTGTTGCGTGCCGTTCGGTTCACCGTATTCCACGGCGGATTGGGATCATTGGGGTCTGCTGTTAAATCCGGCCCGCCGAACGCAATATGCCGCCTGGTATTGTAGCGGTGATTTCCAAGACCGGCCTGGAGCAGGATATATCCATCTTCCGTATCCCGACGGAAATAGTGTCCCGCCATAAACTCTTGTGTAAGCGATCGGTCTCGTATTTCGCCGGACAGACTTCCTTCTCCCATCGAGAGAAACACGCCCAAACGGCATTTTCGGTCATCCACGCGGTCATATCCGGCCATAATGCCCGAGAAACCTTGTCGGTATTTGCCGACGCTTCCATCGTCGAACATCGTGCCAGCGTGCCCGTAGATCATTCCCCACAGGTTGTTGGTCGATTTGTATTTGCCGCGATCCATTTTAAGGTCTCGGGCAGACGATTGGCCACGGTATCCCGCTTGGTCGTAGACCGCTGCGACCGCATTGTAGTCCCTTCGCAGCACGTTGGCCAACGTGTTATGGAGCATCACCGTATTTTGGAAACTTGCCGTAGTCATTGTGGCATAAATCGAACCACTCATTTGGTCGAGTGCGACTTGGAGCGGATCCGAAACGGTAACCATTTCACCCATCGGCACGATTCGCTCCGCCCTGGTGGTTTGTGCGCCGCTGACCTGCGCTTCCGTGTACATGTGTGCTTTATCAAGGGCCAAGAGCACTTCCCGATAATCGCTGTCAGGATAAATCCCTACCGCGTCGATATATCGGCCCATCGCTCGTTGGTTTTTCGTGTTGCCTTCACCGGCATACAGGAATTTCCTTTCGATGAAGAACCAGGCCTCGGAATCATCGCTTCGGACGGTCGCCTTGAGGAGCGGATCATTTATTGACCCGGCTGACATCCCGGTGGCATACAAACCTTCCGCTGCGGTGAGGAAAACATATCGGTCTTCGGAAGTGGTTGCGGGATAGAATTTTCCATCTTCCACCGCAATCTGGAGCGTTCCGCCGGTAATAAAGGCAGAGCCGCTGACTTCGATGAGGCTGTTTTTCAGTGTTTCCGTTGGATCATCGTTAATCCCTATGACAAAAGCACCGCCGCTGCTCACGAAGTTGCCGTCGATTGCCAGCGTTCCAATGCCTGCCAAGTAGGGCACACCGTCCGCATCAATACCAGTATCACCCACAACGATAACGCCGCCGTCATTCATAAACGTTCCGCCGTTCATTGCCAGTCTTGTCGTACCGGCCAGCAATCCTGTGTTTCCAAAGACGGGCGCATTGATACTTTTAACATTGATCATGCTTCCCGAATTGGCAATACTGTTGCCGACGGTCAGGGTTCCAACATCTACGAGCGATACCGTACTGGTAAGATTTCCAGCGATCGACATGGTTCCGACATTGCTAATTCTGCCCGTGCTGTACACATCACCGCCCACCGTCATGGATTCCACTTCATGAATGTCTCCGGTGAAGTTATCCAAGTTACCGGCAACGTTCATTGTGCCGATGGAACGCATGACCGCACTATTAAGCACGCTGCCGGCCTCCAAATTGTCGATTTCCTCAATTTGTCCTTGATAGCCGCCCATTGTTATATTTTCGTTACGCAGTGTGTCGGTCGTCATATTTCCAACATTGAAAATTCTCCCGCCACGGTTGCGAATGCTTTCCGCTTCCAGTTCATCGACATAACTCACGAGTCCGCCGGTGTAGTGGAGAACGCCGTCTGCATCGCGTTCGCCGCTTCCGACATTGAGAAAATCATTGCGGATACTCAGGAATCCAATGCCGGACATTTCGCCGTGGTTCGTAACATTTTCGGCGGAAATACTGTCCACTCCAAGGACAAGGGCACCCCGTCGGTTTTGGAAATTGCCGGGCATATAGATCGTTCCGACGTCCACAATATCCCCATCATTGGTTATGCTCGCGGCGGAAATGCTGTCAATACCGATCGCGATGGCTCCTTCTCTGTTTCGGAAATCGCCGTGAACATCAATCGTCCCGACAAGTGCGAGTATTCCGGCATTGCTTAGCGTATCGGCAGAAATCCCGCCGACACCGACTGTAACGGCATCTTCTCTGTTCAGGAAATTGCCTTGCAGTTCAATCGTCCCAACATTTTCGATGAGTCCGTCGTTTCGGAGCGTATGGGCACTGAGAGTGTCCGCTACGTTTCTCACGACTGAGCCTGTACTGTTGATAAAATTGCTGGCAAGCATATAATTTTCGCTCCCAACCGGTACCCAGGTAATATCCCAATCACCGTAGCCTGGGGTATAAAGCAGTATCCAAGTGCCAGAAACAGGGTCAATCACTTCGGTCCAATCGCCACGGCCGGGAGTGTAGTAGGTCATACCCAATGTGTACTCACCGTTGCCAGGACTCATCACCGCCGTTTGCGTCCCGTCGGGATTGGTGATGAGATTCCAGTCGCCGGAGCCGCTGACTTCTCGATCTGCGGCTTCTATGCTGCCGATGTTTTCGATCACACCGCCTTGGATCACATCGCCTGCGGCGTTATAAATTGCAGTATTTCTGATTTCTCCCCCTTGAATCAAGCCAAAATTGCTGATCGTGCCGCCTTCGTTAAGGATGTTCTCTTCAATCCGCATTTCCGCAGATGGAGTACCGGTAATACTGCCGGTGTTTGCGAGTCTTCCGCCGACGTCTAGCCGATCGTTGACCGCAATTGTTCCTCGGTTATTAACACTTTCCCATACCGACAATGTACCGACGTTATCAATCGTTCGGCCTTCATTGAGCGTCAAACCTGAGCGGATTTCCATAGTTCCGACGTTTGCGTAGGCACCGGTATTGTTGCTGTTGTATGTACCCATCGAGATTTCACCGACATTGCTGATGCTGCCGCTGTGCGAAAGTTCGCCCCCGATGTAGATCGTGTCAACGCGGTTGACGGTGCCGACATTGATGAAACCACTGTCCACGTGGATGCGGTCAATGTCCAGAATCGTACCGGTCAACTGATTCGTGAGACTGCCTCGCACTAAAAAATTAGGCGTGTTGGCATCAGGGAACGGTTCGGCCAATGTCGTGCTGTTTAGGCCGGAAATGGAAGCACTGTTATCGACGTTTCCATCGACCCATAATGCACCGATACCGCCCAACTCCGCACTATCGATATTCTCCCCGGTGCTGAGCGTCAAATTGTCCCGCACGTTCAAAATACCCAGCCCGCTAATTACCGCATTGCGTCGAATATCATCAAACGCCTCCCGGTTCTGCACGCTGAGCCGTCCGATATTGATAAAACTGCCGTTTCCGGTAACGGTATTGCCGATGTACACGAGCCCGAGGTCGCGAATAACGCCGACATTGTTGATGGTGTCTGCATGAAACGATCCGCCGCTCCATAAACTCGTTCCACCGCCGCTGACGGTTCCGCCTTGCACATCCAAGTGCGAGAAGGCACTGAATTCCAATCCCGGCGTATCATAATTGCGAGCGGCGAGATCAAGGGCAAGATTTCTTCCGTCGCCGAACAGCGTCAGGGTATTATTGCCTACCAGAGAATCTGCTCCTCCTATCGTAACGCTTTCCCAGCCGAAATCTCTCGTTAACCAGACGAATCCGCCGATTCGCATTTCGTTATTAGTCGCGTCAAAATTGATTTGGTCAAAAGTGCTGTCAATTCCGCCGCCGAGGGTCACTCCGCTCTGGAGGTTCAGCGTATTATTCGAGCCGGCACCCTGCCTGATGTGGCCGACGGTACTCGACCCGTTGTTCAGATTGATGGTGTTGTCGGACGAATTGACATAAATTGCGTTGAGCAATCCGTTCGTTAGCGAACGTCGGGCACTGATCGTCCCGTTGTTTGTGAATGTCGCGTTGTTTCCGTGCGTGATAAGCACGCCGGTTCCCCCGTCGCCGTTTGCGGAGATGATTGCTTGGTTTGTAACGCTATTGCCAGTACCTTCGATCCGCATACCAGCCCCGGCATAGCCGGTTGCTATAAGGTTGCCGGTTTGAGTGATCGTATTATCGTTTCCAACGACGTGCAAACCGATGCCGAACATGCCATTGCCGTTAAAACCGATTGTGTTTGTAAGGGTTTGATCGCTCAAATACACCGAATGGCCGAAAAACCTGCTTCGGGTAATGTTGTGGCCAAGATCTTGCATAATCGCCAATTCGACTTCCGAGAAAAACGGGCGGGAATTCGCGTCGTAAAAAGCATTCATATTTCCGAACGGCGTGTCGGGATGTGCGAGTGCAGAACCTTCTCCTGCTTCCGAGAAGACGGGAACGTGGTCGCCGAACACGGATATCGCATTTGGGCCTCTGAACGTAAATTGATCACCGGGGTTAATGTCGAGCGTTTGTCCTGCCCAACCCGATAGAGGTTGTCCGTTGGGAGCGTATAGAAAAGACCCCCAAGTCCCGGGTGCGATCTCATCCACTTCAACTTCGGTGCCGTCTTCATTGACTTCAAAGCCGATCGAGAGGATTCCCAAAACGTGCCCCAACTCGTGAATCATAAGGCTTTCGAGGTTGTTCGTGCCGAGTTTGAGTTGCGTGTTTTGACGGTTATCCCAATTTGAAGCGGGATTTCCGCTGATGACGACAAATCCGCCGTATTCTTCTTCGTCTTCCGGGCCGTATTCATCGCTCCACCCGCCCTGTCCCGAGCCTGGTTCCATCTCCGGGTCTTTGTCGAAGTAGACGTTTCGCTGCGCGGGCGTGACGTTCGGACTGGAGAAGTTGATGACATCATTCCAGTAGTTAACAGCCCGCTGAATCGCTGCCGTTTCCTCTGGTGTGTAGGAACTGGAAATTCCGCGGATTGTTATTTGCCCCAGTGCGGGCGCACTCCACGTTCCGAAGATTACAGCAATGGCCAGCACTGCTGGAACGCAACTGCATCGTATCTTGTTTTTTGTCCATCCTAACAAGGCGGCAGGCCCGAACATCCCTGATTTTGGCGTTTCCGACATTGGTCGCTCCGTCCCTAAATACAATCCTGACCCGATAGTGGTCTTTCAGGGTTATCGTAACACCGGCACTGAACTCTTGGAAGTTTTTGCCCAAACGCGATGGTGATTCCGGGCGGAGAGTATCATAATCGGCATATTTTACCTAATTTGTACTGGTAGTCTTCGCCGCTTCGCTTATTCCCGCTGCCGATCGGCGGTGAAAGGCAAAAATCGGACACTGGAATAAGTTACGAACTTGGGCTAGAATGGGTTCGGAGCGTATCTCAAATTTCACTGGACAAAAAAAGCCGTCATCCCGGCGCAGGCCGGGATCCAGACATTGCGTGCGATGTTGGTCCTCTGGATTCCGGCTTTCGCCGGAATGACGAAAACACGTCTAGAGCAATTTGAAACTCGCTCTAAACCAGGAGGAACCCAATGATCAAAACGCGAAAAATCTATTCGGCAGCATTCTTTTGCTTGTTGCCCTTGTTTTTCCTTTTCTGTGTTACAGGGTATCAGTCCCCGTACATCGGTATTATTGATGCCGTAGAAAATGGCGACGTACGAGATGTTAAATACTTTATTTCACGGGGAGCCAATGTTAATGCCACGAGATCGGTTAACATCGTTAGAGGTAATGAATTAGAAGAATATGAAGAACCGTTGATAATGCGTGCAAATTATTCCAAAGTTGCTTTGATAAAATACCTTGTTAGCCAGGGAGCGTGTGTCAATGCTCGAAGTGCTTCGGGCGGCACTCCGTTGCATAGAGCCACAGGAGATTCCATGGAGTTGATGAATTTTTTGATAGACCATGGCGCAGACGTCAATGCACAATGTATATCTGGTTCGGCACCATTGCATATAGCGGCGCACTATGACGTGAGTTTTATGCGGCTCCTCATTGACCGGGGAGCAATAGTTGATGTACATAGCGAAATGTTTGGAACGCCACTACACATTCTTGCACGGTTTCGATCCGATCTCGACATGTGGAAGTGTTTGATAGAGAACGGAGCAGATGTGAACATGAAAGATGGTAAGGGAATGACACCGCTTGACATATTGGAAATCGAGAGTGAGGGTGCTCACGACGGGGGTGTATGGGTAGCAGGTGTTGTAATGATTACAGGAAAACAACCCGATCCTGAACGAGTAGAAAAAATAAAAGAGATTCTTCGTGCAGCGGGAGGGAAGCGTGGAGATTCGCTGTAAAACTTGTTTCGCTTCCGCAGGAACCGACATATTTTTGCCAAACATATCCGGTATAATAATCCCCTAACCGTACAGGACTTTTCCCCTCAAGACGCACCGTGGCGAAATTTTTGGCAATAGATTGGGACGAAACCGAATGCAGGTACGCCGTCGCGACTCTCCAACATGAAAAAATTACCGTCCGTAACCTCGGCATCACTCCCGTGATGTCGCAAGACGGCAGCGAATACGAATCGCCCGCCGACTCCATCGCGATGGCAATCCACGCCGTCTGCAAAGAAGAAAAAATCGGCTCCTGCCCCCTACTCATCTCCCTCGGACGGAACGACGTCGAATGGATTCAACAAAAATTCCCGCCCAGCAAAGACTCCGAAATCCCCCTCCTCCTGAAAAATCAAGTCCTCCGCGAAGTGTCCGGCAGTACCGAAGCCGACCCGTTGGACTATATGATTCTCGAAAAATCCGACGATGGATACCGAATTTTAGCCCTGCTGATTTCGCAATCCTATCGGAAATCGCTGACCCGAACCTTCCGCTCGCTCGGATACCCGCCCGCACACATCGGTTTTCGCGCTGCCAACGTTGCTGAACTCGTTCTGCAAAACCCAGCACTCCTCGAAGGCGAACCCGCCGAGCCCCATCTGATCGTCAATGTTGTGGGCAATGATGTCGATCTGATTATCATCGCCAACGGAAGCATTGCGGCCGTGCGGTCTTTCCGATTGCCAGCGGAACGGCAACAGCAAAATTTGGCCGACGAAATCGAACGCACGCTGACGATCGGCTTGGATGGCGATGAACCTTTGACGATCCAGCACCTTGTTCTCTTCGGCGAGGAGTCGGATTCGGAATTGCTGACGCATCCGCCGCGAAGCGGTTTGAAAGTGCAATACTTGAATCCATTCACTTTGCCGAATGTTTCGGTTTCCAAAAATGTTTGCGACAGCAGTCTTCGCGAGCCGGAAATGTTTGCACCGCTGATTGCCAATTTGCTCATCCAATCGCACAAAATTAAGCCGGCCATTGATTTTTTGCATCCGAAGGAGGCCGCGAAGCCGACGAATTATACTCGGCCCCTTGTATTAGCACTGGTTTTGCTGGGCATCATTTGCGGTGGTTTATACCATTGGAATCAGCAGGAGATTGGCAAAATAGAAGCCGAGTTGGCAAGTACACAGAAAACGCATCAGGAAGTTGCCAGCAGACTGCAGCAGCATTCGCCCCTGTATCAGATATTGTGGAACACGCAGTATTGGGAAATGCAAAATGTTGTTTGGCTTGATGTCCTTAAGGATTTATCGGAAGTGTTGCCGAGCGGAACGGATTTGGTAGTTGTTCAGATGACGTTGGAGACAGGGCCGATTAACAATAATCCGCAGTTGTCGGGTTCGATTTCGCTTTCGGGCATGGTTCGAGATCCGTCGGTATTGCATAAATTGCAGAATGATTTGCATTCATCGGGTCGTTATAGGGTTCAGCAGCCGACTCCGAGGCAGAATCCGGCGGGCGGCGGGTATCCTTGGCTGTTTAACACGACGATTTACCGCTTGCGGTAGGCAGCGTAATGCTACAATATTGGCAGCGAGTGTATAGTAGAATGCTTCCAGCGATTAAACCACAGAAGGAACCCGCCATGCCGACCTCTGAAGCCGGAAAGACGATAGAAAAAATGTACTGGGATCATGTCAGAGCAATGAGTCCGGCGGAGAGGATTCGCGGTTGTTTTAGGATGTTCCAAAGTTTTTATTCGCAGGCGGCGATCCGATACCAAAAAGAACATCACGGCATCGGGGAGCGAGAACTGCGAATTGCGATGGCGAAGCGTCTTTATGGCGGCGATCCGCGAACCCGCATATTGATAGAAATGGCAGAGGCCGAGCAAAGGACGAAAACAGATGAACATTGATCTATTGGAACTGGCGGCACTTGCCGAAAATTATGATCCGCATGTGATCCTGTGAGTTCGGGAACGGCGAATCGCTCCGTTCCTGGCTCTTTGGGGGATCTTTTTGTGCATTTTTCCGATTGCGGCACCGTCAACCTTGGAGTATAATCATAGTATGATACGCGTTTACAATACCCTCACGAAAACCAAGGAAGAATTCAAGACCGTCAAGCCAAACCAGGTTGGAATATACCTCTGCGGCCCCACCGTCTACAAACCCTCCCATATCGGACACATGGTCGGACCCGTGATTTTCGATGCCATCAAACGCTATCTGACCTATCGCGGATACTCCGTTAAACTGGTCATCAACATTACTGACGTCGACGACAAATTGATTGCCGAAGCAAAAAGCCAAAATCGGTCTATGGAATCCATCGCCGAAGATATGACTGCCGATTACTTCAGCAACCTCAAAGCAATGAATGTCTTCGACTCCGTCGATGCCTTTCCCAAAGTTTCCGAACATATTGCCGACATCATCGCCTTCACGCAAGACCTGATTGATAAAGGCTTCGCCTACGAATCCGCCGGGGATGTCTATTACGACGTCGGCAAGTTTCCAGAATACGGCAAACTCTCGCACCGTTCGCTGGAACAGATGTCCGGTGAAGGCGGAAGCACTGCCGACCGCAAACACACGCCGTTTGATTTTGCCCTCTGGAAAGCCGCCAAACAGCCGGATGAACCTGCTTGGGACTCTCCCTGGGGCAAAGGCCGACCGGGTTGGCATATCGAATGTTCCGCGATGAGTCGGGAACTGTTGGGCGAAACATTCGACATTCACGGCGGCGGGCTCGATTTGGTCTTTCCGCACCACGAAAACGAAGTTGCCCAAAGCGAAGCACGACACGGCAAGCCGATGTGTAACTATTGGATGCACAACGGGTTAATGCAGGCATCCAGCGAAGTTGGAAAATTGGGCGGACGGAATACAGAAGTCAGGAATCAGGAGTTAGGGGACAGCGACGCTGCCGCCCAAGAACTTGGCAAAATCAGCAAATCAAAGGGTTCCAATGCGTTTAGTGATATGCTCAAACAGGTCGAGCCGGAGATGATCCGCTTCTTTTTGCTTTCGACGCATTATCGCAGGCCGATTGATTTTAGTATGGAACGTATCGAGGAAGTCGGCAAGGGACTCGAATCGTTTTACCGGTTATTCAAACGGTATGAAAAGATGGGCGGCAAAGATTTTTACACGTTAGCCGCGTTACCCTGCAACGCGAACTGTGCCTCGCAGGGCGAGACGGCTAACTTGCGTCAAAAATTTCTCGACTTTATGGATGATGATTTCAACACTGGCGGGGCGATCGGCGTGCTGTTCGATTTGCTTCGGGAGTTGAACAAACTGGCCGACGACAATAAGGTTGCGGAACTCGACGATGGTGTTTCGGTGTTACGGGAACTGACTCATTCATTGGGACTTTTCCTTGTTCCGCCGGGACGGGGCGCGGGCGATGCGGCGGATGGCGAATTGGTCGGCAAATTGATGATGCTTTTGATGGAACTTCGTGCAACGGCAAGGCAAAACAAGGATTTTGCAACGGCGGACAAGATACGCAAGGATTTGACGGCCATCGGAATCACCCTGGAAGACCGTCCCGACGGTACGGAATGGAGTTTGGCAAAATAATGGAACACATTTTTCGACTGCGGCATTCGACTGCGGTCAATGGAGACTAAACCTTATCGAATTTTCGGGTTGTAATCGGCAACCGATGGTAAATAGACGCAAATTATTCCCGAATTGTTTGCCTTTTCCTAAACTTGATGTAGAGTATCCTTGCCGAGCGTGCGAGTTCGGCATCCCTTTACACAGACCCATCCCCCTATTTTTAGTTTAGGAGACTATCATCATGAAAAAATTGTCCTTATTTTGCGCCGTTGCGTTATTGTTGTCCTCCGTGAGTATCGGTTGTTCCAGCAACGGCTCCGGCGGCGGTTTATCAGGTTTTTGCCGAACAGGTTCCATTTTCCCGGTTGCCCGAACCCGAGAAGCGACCCAGGTTGTTTATCAGACGGCCGGAGTGTCCAGTCAGCATTTTTCGCAGTGTGATCCTTGCGAGCCCGCTGCGTGTAATCCGTGTGAGCCGGTAGCGTGTAATCCGTGCGAGCCGATCATGTGCAACCCGTGCGAGCCGGTGTGTGATCCGTGCGTGCGAACAGGTATTATTACACGAGGGCCGATTCCAGGACCGTTTTAAGCGGCGGGCGTCGCAACATCAGGGGGCGTGAGCCCCCGTTCGTGCGTGTCCCTGCCGGGTTTTGCAAGTTCTGGTATAATAATCCCATGAGTTCTTCCAAAGAATCCTCGTCGACTGAACGCTCCGAATTGCAGGTTCGTACCCTGCTTGGGGAAATTACCCAACTCTCCAAACGCGATATTACCCCTGAAGAATTTCACGCCGAATTCCTCCGCTGGGTAACCGCTGCGCTCGGTGCCGTCGGCGGAGGACTCTGGACCCTCGAAAGAGGAACGCTCTCCCTTTCCTATCAAATCAACTTCAAGGAACTCCAACTCAAAGAAAATGAAGTTGATAAACACGCCCGACTGCTCACACGGCTCCTAAACAGTTCCGAAAACGGCACGCTCCTTCCGCCGCACTCCGGCACCGAGGGCGATAATGATGTCGGCAATCCCACCGGACATTTGCTGATATTCTGTCCCATCCGCACCGAATTGGAAGTCGTCGGACTCGTTGAAATCATTCATCGGCCCGATGCGCCCATCAACATCCAGAAGAATTTCGTTCAATTTCTTGCCCAAACCTGCAAACTCGCGACGGATTACTACAAAAATCGGCAACTTCGGCATTTCAGCGAACGGCAAAATCTTTGGGTGCTTTTGGAAGACTTCACACGGACGATTCACGAAAACCTCGACCCAAGATTGACGGCATATACGATTGCCAACGAAGGCCGACGGCTCATCGGATGCGATCGGGTCAGCATCGCACTGCGGCGGGGCAATTCCTGCCCGATTATGGCGGTCAGTGGACAGGATACGATCAACAAACGGGCGACCATCGTTCGATTGCAGGGTAAAGTTGCTGGCGTCGTGCTTAAGGCGGGCGAGCCGATGTGGTATGCAGGCAGCACCTCGGATTTCCCGCCGCAGATTGAGCACGCCGTCGAAAAATACGTCGATGAATCGCACAGCAAAATGATCGCGGTTTTTCCCCTTTTTCACCGCAAAAAGGAACACGAAAAAGAGGAAGAAAAGGAGAAGAAAAAATACCGAAAACCTTTACGGCCATTCGGTGTGCTGATCGTCGAGCAACTCACCGACAGTCAAATTACGGAGCAGATTCGCAAACGTGTCGATATTGTTGCCGAACACGCGAGTTCCGCATTGGGCAATGCCTTGGAACATCGCAGCATTTTTCTGTTGCCGATTTGGAAACTGTTGGGGAAATCGACGCAACTGCTCGTCGGTGAAGCGTTGCCGAAGACGATTGCCGTAACGATTGCGGTACTCATCGTGCTGGGCTGCTTGCTGTTTCTGCCGTGGAATTTTATGATGCACAGTGATGGGACGTTGGAGCCGACATCCCGTGTGCGGATTTATTCGCCGATTGATGCGGAAATCAAAATGCTTTTCGTGGAACACGGGTCGCGGGTTCTCGGACCGACCGAGACACATCGGGGAACAAAACTGTTAGAACTCCACAGTCCCGAACTGGAAGCACAAGGCATCCAACTTCAGGGCGAAGAACGGGAGGTTTTGGAAGACCTCGTTTCGCTGAATCAGCGGTTGCATGACCGGAGTCGTCAGTTGTCTGATTTCGATCTGGCGGACTTGGCGGGACAAATAAGCAAATCGCAGATTCGCCTGAATACGGTGCGTGATAAGTTGGATATTTTTGAAGTATATCAGAAACCAAATCTTTTCATTACGTCGCCGATGGACGGCGTGGTGATTTCGGGTGATGTGAGACGTCGGCTTACGGAACGGCTTCCTCTTAGCCGGATGTCGTATGTTTTGGAAATTGCCGACTTGGACGGAGATTGGCAATTAGAACTTTTGGTGCCGGAAAGCCGGATGGGCTACATTATGGACCAAAAGCGGCGGCAGGACGCGTTGGGCGAGCCGTTGCGTGTCGAGTTCAGATTGGTTTCGCAACCCAGCGTCAAACATTTTGGTACGGTGAAGGAAATTTATGACAGGGCGGAAGTCCGCACGGACTCCGGCAGTGCAAGTGCGATGTCAAGCAGTATCAATTCTGTTTCGATCAAGGTGGCATTGGACGATTTGGGGGCAATTACCGATTTGCGTCCTGGTTCGGAATGTACGGCGAGAATCCTTTGCGGCAAGCGTCCGTTGGGCTATGTTTTGTTCTATGAATTGATTATTTATTTCCAGAAAAACATTTTGTTCCGCTGGTTTTAGAGCGTTTCTCGAATTGGTGTGGACTCGTTCTCGTCATTCCGGCGAAAGCCGCGGCGCGACGCCTTGCCCCCCGAGCGTGCGATTGCCTTTTTGCGGCGTGCCGTTATAATCAGGACACGTCGCGTTTCCCGAATCGGTTTTATGGACAGCACTCTCTCCCCCTTGAGAATGGCATCGTTCGGCATTCTGCTTATCGCCCTTTGGCTGATATGCCTGGGAATCTTAAATGCCATCTGGATCCCTTTTGGAATATCCACAATCACCAAAATGGGCCTCACAATAACATACGCGACCATTTTGCTCATCATTCTCTGGAAAATGCTGCCGCTTGCCATCGGCTTCATTCTTTTCCAACGGCACCGCCAGGCCGTGCATCTGCTTACAGGCACTGCTCTGGCAAAAAATGATGAACAAGACAACTGGCACAACACGCCTCTGCTTGCAACACTACTCGTCGGCCTGCTCGGAATCTTTCTTGCCGCTCGCGGTCTCCGACTCTTTTGCGACGAATCGTTAGTAATATGGTTAATCATGGAAATCGACAATCGGCAAGCAGGGCAGTTCTTCACCAGTGAGAGGGCAGTCGCTACCACGATTGGCCTCGGACGTTTCCCCCTATTCATACCGATTGTTTACCCATTTGTCCTTGGATTTGTCTTCATTATTGGGGCTCGACGAATCGGCAACCTCATCGGACGGCAAATCGACAAATCGCTTGCAACGCCATCGGGAGAAAAGGAGGACACGCCATGATGAAACCGATTGACAATGGATACATTGAAAATAGGCACGTCGAGCGCATTCTGTCGCTGATGGTGATCCTGTACGGATTGTGGTTTTTGATTGTACCTGTCGAAAAGATGATATGGTATGCGTCAATTTTTAATCTCTATAGTAGCCCTCCAATGTTGCCTTTTTCCGAAATCGTTGCTGGTTGTTGTTTGATCATCTTTTTCCCGTATGTCGTCCGCGGGATCGCTTATTGTGCAACGAAAGAAAAAATCCGCGAGCAACGCCGTTGGGGTGCCTGTGAAATTTTTGCTCTTCCTTTGATACTTTTCGGGCTTGCGATGTTATTAGCGCATGTTTGCGGCCTGGACATGATTATATTTGGCCTTCGGCAATCTTATTTCGCGGGGTACGGAGCCCTCTCGATATGTTTCGGCTTGCTGCTTTCTGTTGCCGTTGTGGTGGCGTTCTTATGCTGCACGCGACTCATTGCCGCGTGGCTGTTGCGGAAAACGGCTTGATCGTCCGCAATCCCGCAATTACGGCCTGTCGGCGGCGGGCTATGGTATAATACGGGAACAGAAAAATTGTATTTTGCGTTAGAATCACAGTGTCTCAAGAACATCCGACTGCCCTGTTGCAAATCGACGGCAAATCCATCGAGTTGCCGGTTTTGACCGGTACAGATGGACAAAAAGCCGTCGATGTTTCCAAATTATACGACGAACATAAAATCGTAACCTACGACCCCTCACTCGGCAGCACCAGCGTTTGCCAAAGTGCGATCACATACGTCGACGGCGATAACGGAATCCTGCGTTATCGCGGCATTCCCATCGAACAATTTGACCGGCCATCTCCCAATTTTATCGAAGTTGCCTGGCTTTTGATTTTCGGAGCACTGCCCACTCAGGATGAACGCGATGAATTCCGTGCCCGAATGACCAAACACCAACTGCTGCACGAAAGTCTCCGGGAACAATTCGGCAACGTGCCGCCCGGCTCGCCCCCGATGGCAATTTTGTCCGCAATGTTCAGCCAACTCGCCTGCTATTACGAAAAATTCCTGCCGCTCGGCGACGAAGAACTCTTCGTCGAAGCCGCCACGCGAATTATCAGCAAAGCCCGAACCATTGCGGCATACGCCTATCGACGCTCGCAGGGCTTGCCCTTTATGTATCCCGATCCCGCCCTGCGATTCTGCGGCAATTTCCTGCATCTGATGTTTTCGCTGCCTTATAAGCAGTACATTATCGGTCAGGAAATTGAAGATGCAATGAATCTCGTGTTAATTCTTCATGCGGATCACGAACAGAATTGCAGCACCTCAACCGTTCGGATCGTCGGGTCGGCCCAGGCGAATTTGTTTGCATCGTGTGCTTCTGGCGTGAGTGCTCTTTGGGGGCCTTTGCATGGCGGAGCCAATGTCGAAGTGATGAAAATGCTCGAAGCGATTTACAATGGCGGAATGACGCCCGAGGACTGCCTTAAAGCGGCAAAGGACAAGCAGAATCCCTTTAAGTTGTTCGGTTTTGGCCATCGGATTTACAAAAATTACGATCCTCGGGCGAAGATTCTGCAAACGGCTGCGGAAAAGGTTTTTTCGCAGCAAAAAACGGAGGATCCGCTCTTGGACATTGCGAGGAAATTGGAGGAATTGGCATTGAAGGATCCTTATTTTGTGGATCGCAAACTGTATCCGAATGTTGATTTTTACAGCGGCATATTGCTTCGTGCAATTGGCATTCCGACGAACATGTTCACGGTAATTTTCGCATTGGGCCGATTGCCGGGCTGGATTGCGCAATGGAAGGAGCAGCATGACAATCTTAATCAGCGGATATGTCGTCCTCGGCAACTGTACATGGGCGAGATGGAAGCGAATTATGTGCCGATTGAAGATCGGGAATGAGGCAAATTTATGGCATTTGGGGCGTGTTCATTTTGTTTTGGACAAAAAATCGTCATTCCGGCGCAGGCCGGAATCCAGCCGAGCGACGTGCATACCGTTTCCCTGGTTCCCGGCTTGCGCCGGGATGACGGAGGGGGGCGGAGCGTATCGCAGGCATTCCGTCCTATGGTGCTATTTGGGAGAAATGCGTAAAACACGGAAAGTTCCTGTTTTATGACGGAATTGCCATACCCCAGCCGGAATTTTGACAAAAAGGCAATAGTTTAGGCTTGACTTTGCCGATTCCTGTTGCATACTACACCCGTAAAGGGCAATATACCGCCCAAGTGTCCCTATTGTAACCGTTTTCCTACAAGGAGGCTCCTCAATGAAACAATCATTCATTCTCGTTCCCTGCATCGCCGCGATGCTCGTTTTTAGCCACACAGCCAATGTACAAGCGGAAGATGCGTCCTCCGTTCTGTCCGTTGCCAACATTATTGCCGAACCGGAATCGCAATATGCTCTTCCCTTCGGCTGTCCGCCCTATCCGTCCGTTGACGGAATGCCGGCCTACGGCGTTCCGTATTCGTATGCACGGGTTCGCCAACCTCGCCGGTTGGGTTCGCGTCTTGCTCCTCCGGCGCATCACGCGTATCCGTTGCCGGCCCCTGGTGTAACGCCTGGTTACACGACCCAGTTCGTTGCACCGCCAATGGTGGCACCGCCCATGACGAAGGGACGGATTCCGGCCCGGCAAGAAATGCTTGCGGTCCCGGCCATACCGGGCCAGCCGGAACAGCCGACGGTATTTTACCGTCCCACACCGGTTAGAAATTTTATGTCCTTGATTGTCGCGCCGCGGCCTTATGTGGGTTATGACCCGTATGCCGTCTATCCGGTGCAGTAGGGCGGCACAGTAAGGCACCGCAGTAAGGTTGGCCAGCCCAAAAACGAGAGCGTGTCCATTTTCTCGGACACGCTTTCGTCATTCCGGCGCACGCCGGAATCTAGGTAGGCAGTCGACCGCCGGGCGACTGCGTCGGCGCAGCCGACTGGAGGCACACGTTGCCTGGCTTGCGCCGGGATGACAGAAGGACGTCCAAAGCAATTCTGAATACGCTCTAACGCCTGCAAAAGAACAGAATCGTGCGAGTCGAGCCGGAAATCGGAAACTGTTCGCAACTCTGAAAATGCCGTGAAAAAGCCTCTATGCAATGAGCAAGATCATAATCAGGGAAAATGTCCTCGCGAGCGCTGAGTAGCCGTTGCACCTGACTGTCTTCCTTGGGCACGAACTCCAAAATGACATTGCCCGAAACCGATGCGAACAAATCCGCAACGAAATCCAACGGCAAATTGTTGCCAATACAGAGATGGTGAATCAACGCCAAACCCATCGCGAGATCGCATTTCGCCCGGTCAAAAAAGGAGTCCCGTTCCTGATTTCTCCAGCCGATGCCGGGCGACGGATTACATAAATCCTGCACAATCGGGTAAATGTTTTCCTCTTTGTTTTTTTTGGTCAGCAAATAATTCCGTTCGACGGCGACGGGATCAATGTCCGGTGCCAAAACGGTCTTGGCGTGTTTGGCAAGCACTCGAGAAAACTCGCCTAAATTCGCCCCGAAATCGCACGCAACCTGCGGAGCAACCCGAATGCAAATTTCCTCCACAATCCGCTTCTTCTCTTGGAAACCCGAATCATCGTAATTGAGGTCGTTATAGTAATCGCCCCATTCGGTCGTCTGCCCAGGCCTCTTAATACTCGCCGTCGCGTCAAAAAGCCCTTCCGCCATCGTTTGATGCGAAGCGGCTGAAAACCGTTTGCTGCGGATTTCGACTTTTTCGGCTCGGCCTTTAGTATTCTCGTATTTCTTAATCATCTTCGCATGCATATGTATATGCAGTTGGATCATCGGACTGAGCCGAGTCCGTAAGGGAAGCGATTTAGAAACGAAGTCCAACGGGAAACCGTCCAAAAAATTGCGGAGCAGACTGCCCGAACAAAGGTCAACCTTCGCCATCAAGAGCAGCGGAGCGTAAAAATGCGAAATATATTGCCGATAGGCAATCCAGGGTGTACCTTCCTTGTATTTTTCAAACGAAAGCAAGTCGATGAAGACGGGCTTGCCTTTGTAAAATTGGATGTTGTACGCGCTTGCATCCTTTAGGATCATTCCATGTTCCAATGCGGCTTTTTGGATTCGCAACGTCAGCAGGGCCGCATCTTTGAGTTGCTGGAACGACCATTCGTAGGGGTACGTGATGATCGGCAACTTTTCGATTTCGAGCACTTTCCATGCTTCTTCGCAGGGCATGTCCGTTTCTTTGAACGGCAAGATGCACTCTGCCTTGACAAGGCGATCGTATAGGCCGGTCTTGATAAAGGCTTCAAAGTGTTCTTTGTATGATGCGTTCACGGTACGGAAAATACGGTCATCTTGGTGATAGACCGTTCCCGAAGGATCGCGGAATGAGCCTGTATTGCGTTGCATGGGGTCTTCCTTTTTATGCTACTTTTTTGTCTTCCCAATCGGGTTGTTCGAGTTTAATCGTTGAAGTGTCGGCTGATTCTATTTTTGACTCGTTGTCGATGACGACGCCGAATCCGAAGGTTCCGAGAACGAATGCTTTGACTCGTTTGAAGAAAACCAGTGCGGTCATGACGCCAGCGGCGATGAGTTGCAGGATAAGACTTCCGGTGACGGGATCGATGTAAGCGAAAAGCGTTGACATGGTGGGTCCTTTCTTGGTTAATTCGATGGTGAATGTTCGTTCGCTGTGTAGGGTAGTGTTTTTCAACGAATCGAACAAGGGCGAATTTCGACCGGTCGCAAAGATGCAGCGAGCAAGAGGGGGGCGTGAACCCCAGCAAGTCTAACCCTGTTTCCAATTTTCAGTAATCCAATCGGCCGGTTTCGCCGCCCGCAGGCCGTAATGTCCCACCCAGCCGGACAGCACCGCATCGGGATTCGGATTGCCATGAAATATAACAATTTTGGCTCCCTCCGGCTTCTTCGGCGACACAAAATGACACATCGGAAACGGCTGCATACAGTGCCTTTTGAAACTGCGACACCATGTTTCGTCCCAATAGGACAGCATTCCCTTACGGTGAATCGAATGCGACAAATACGCCTGCTCATTCCGATGCTGTTGCCGAACTTCCTCGCCGTGATGGACGAAATGCTCCAACACATCCTGATGTTCGCCGATTTGAAAACGGAATACCGACGAATTTCCGATGACTTGATCGCGGAATCCCCATTCTTTAATGATAAGAAATCGGCCGGGCTGGTCGAAAAACGGCTGCAAATCGTCCAGAATGAGGACATCCAAGTCGAGGAATAGGGCTTGTCCCGCGAGATCATCGCCGAGAGTGTTGCCGAGGATTGTCAATTTATTCCAACCTCTTTCCGGCAGGGAGCGTTCGAGTTGCATTTTGGGCAGCGGCCGGACTTCGACTGAGGGATCGAGACCGCTTCCGTTGTCGGTAAAGCAAATGAACCGGTAGGGCGGAGCCAAATGTCGGCGAACCATTGCGGCCAAAATGTTCACGTAGGACGGCGGGAACTTGGTTCCCCATTTCATACAGAATATGTTTTTCATCGACATTTGTCCATTGTACCCGACGGTTCTTGCAGTCGCAATCGGTAGATTGCACGTTTGCCGCCTTGCGCTTCGCTCCGGCTACTTTTTCGCAAGGAGTTCTTTGATTTCACGCATGTTTGATTCGATGCGGAAGAAAATGACAATGACTTCCAAAATCATTCGGCAGAGAAGCAGCGAAATGGGAACAGCAACGAGTACTGTTAGAAACAGCGAACCATCGTCACGCGACCAAGCAACGGACATAAACATCACTCCGCCAATGAAATGAGCAATGATGAGAATGACCCAAATGATCGAAATCCAAGTGTTCGATATAAATCGGGTAAAGCCGATGTCGAAAATGCCTGGTGCATTTCCGTTTGACTTTGATATGTTCAGACTTGCTTGCTTTTCGTCGGTGGAACCCTGTTGTTGGTTGGTTTGGTCTGGCATAAAAGAACCTCCAATTGGGCAAAAGGGTAAACGGCAAGAGACGAACTATACCAAATGTAAATGACGGCACGGTGCCATCAGTGCGGAGGATTATACATCGGCAAGGCAAGCGGTGCAAGAGGGAGCGGCGAGAATGGCAGAGAATCCAAAGAGCCCCGCAGGCTAACGCGGCTATGCCTTGCGGTGATGTACTTCCCTGCACGCCGCGACAATATGCGTCTTGCCGAATCCATGCTTATTGAACAAATAATTTTCCGAGGCAACTTCGCCGAACTCGTCCGGCACGCCGAGCCGCTTGACCCTGACCGGACAACGCTCCGCCAACGTTTCACACACCGCACTGCCCAAACCGCCAATGATCGTTTGGTTTTCGACAACGACAACCGCTCCCGTCTTGCCCGCCGAACCCACAATATCCTCAATCGGCAACGGCTTCACACTCGGACAATGCAACAAATCAACCGCAATTCCCTCACCGGCCAACTCCCTGGCGGCCTGCAACGCAAAATGCGTCATATAACCCGTCGAAATCAACGAAACATCGTTGCCTTCGTGAAGGCGAACGGCCTGATTCGGCTTGAATTCATAAGTCGCATCGAAAATCGCCGGGATTTTCGGTCGCAGCAACTGCATGTACATTCCGCCGTAAGTGTTTGCCATATAGTGCATAAGGCTCCGCAGTTCATAGACATCGCAGGGACTGAAAACCTGCATATTCGGCATCGCCCGCATGATTGCAAGGTCTTGGAAACACATATGCGTTCCGCCGTTCGGGCCTTGCGTTACGCCGGGGCCGGTGCCGACGATTTTCACATTCGTGTTGGCATAGGCGACGCTGAGCGTGATTTGGTCGTACACCCGCCGGGTCGCGAAACAGCAAAACGAAGCGCAGAAAGGGATTTTTCCTTCGGTGGCGAGTCCGGCGGCAATGCCGATCATATTGGCTTCGGCCACGCCGACGTTGACAAAGTTATCGGGATGTGCTTTGAGGACGGTTGGATTTGTGCCAGTGGCTTTGCTCAAATCTGCTTCGACGCAGAAGACATTTGGATTTGCGGCGATGAGTTCGTTGAGGACTTGGGCGTAAATTGCCCGCATTTCTTGTTCGTGCAATGTGTTGGGATTGGCAATCATATCGTCGAGTGCAGAGCGAATTGGCGTCATTATACTCGACGGCCAGCGGGCTCGCAAGCGGTGCGGTGCTGTTCATCTTCCAAGGTCGGCATCCTGCCGTAAACGGGTGCTGTTATGCATAATGCAAGTAGGATACCGATAATGTGTTTCATGCCGTTTGTTTTTGCTTGAGGTACTTTATGTATTTGACGACGACAACGAGGAGGATCAATATGCAGCCCACCGTCAGGCTGAGGTATTGGAGAAACCAGGTACGCTTGCTCTTGGCGGTTTTTTTGATGAGAGCGTTGATGGAAGGATGGTCACTCCATTCATAAACCATCCCTCTAACTGTGTCTGATACAATAACACCTTCAGGAATAAAATTCGTAAAGTAGGAGTCTTCAAGATTGTTATTTATCGAATACAAGAGGACATTGACGGTTTGTCTTCTAACAATATTCCCATTTTCCGCATAAAATTCTCTCACGACCTCATCGGGAAGCCATATCCCATTGCCATAATCCTTTAAGCCATGCATAGTTTCTCTCATAGTTAGATAAATGCCCGCCGGGACCCTTTGACCGTGCTTAACTTTGAAAAAAGTACCATAACGGTTGCTCTGAACTATGGAATAATCATGTTCCAAACTTAAGAATACGCTCTTAGCTTGCATTGTAGCAGCGACAACGCATCTATTGCCATTTACCATTTCAATGCTTTCAAAAATAGTGGCAGGAATCGGCGGCTGCCTTCCCCCAAAAAAATCTCCTTCCAAAAAAAATACAAGGTCATCAAAAGGCAAAGGCACATCCCAAGAACGTACATCGAACAATCCAGAAGTGAGAATAGGCAAATTCCCCTGAACGAATATTCCACGATCTTCTGCGGGCATTATACCCGCTTGCATCGGCATTGAAGCAACCTCCCGCAAATCAATAAATACTTCTCCATCGTAAGAAAGACGCCTAACACCTTCGGAATTGCTCGGCGACAAAACATTTCTTTCAATCAACATCTTAGAACCTTTGAAACCATACTCGTACGCTATCACCGTCTCGGAAGCTCCAGCACCATTATCGTCGAAGCGTTGGTCTAAAAGTCTATATTTGCAGACAAAATCCCTGATAGAATCTCGCTTTGAGGTGAATAGCCTAATTAAAGATTCCAAGGAGACAGGAGGATTCTTCTGTTGGCTAGAAATTTCCTGTATCAGCCCCCAATGTTCTTCAGCAGTCACGTGCTCCCGAATCCCTCGCAACAAAGCAAAGCCCTCATCGAGTGTCAATGGACGTTGGTTTACTTCCTCGAATATGCGTATTGTTGCCAAAACGTCATCAGCATTAACCACCGCATTTTCACCACTAGGGACATCAGCGCGGACGAGAACACCAAACAAGGACAAATACAGGAAACAAAAAAACGCGTGAAAAATCCCTAGCCTCGCGTTCTTCGAAAAAAATTTCCGAAATCCTGTGGAAACGCAAAAATATCTATTCATTTCAATTTGCTCTAAATAGATGACACCGGCGCCGAACGTCCGCGGTGCATTTTACCTGGCCCGAAAAGCAATGTCAATAGGCCCAGCCTGGATTCCGGTTTGCGCCGGAAGGACGCAAGCGAAAAACCGGATAACATCAAAAAAATCACAATCCCAATTCCACGTCCGTTGAAAACCCGTACATTGCAACTCCGGCACCGTTTCGCTAAAATAATCACTCCAAAGCATAAACCTTCCCGTATGACAAAAACTGCGTTAATCACCGGAATTACCGGTCAAGACGGTGCCTACCTAGCCCGACTGCTCTTGAGTAAAGGATATACCGTTCACGGCATCCAACGGCGAAGTTCTTCCAGCAATACGGTTCGCATCGACGCCCTGAAAATTAAAGAAAGTTTGCCCGACAACGCAGACCGCCTGCATCTGCACTACGGCGATCTGACCGATGCCGGCGGATTGACCAAAATCCTGCATGAAACACAGCCCGATGAAGTGTACAATCTGGCCGCAATGTCCCACGTCAAAGTTTCCTTCGACATGCCGGAATACACAGGAAACGTCAATGCGCTCGGCGTAACACGGTTGCTCGAAGCCGTTCGGGAACTCGGATTGGCCTCAAAAACACGCTTCTATCAGGCCTCAACATCGGAACTTTACGGCGGATTGGCCCAGGGGCCCTATAATGAAGCGACGCCTTTTCATCCTCGCAGTCCCTACGGCGTTGCCAAACTTTACGGATATTGGGCGACGGTCAACTATCGGGAAGCGTACAACATGTTCGCCTGCAACGGGATTTTGTTCAATCACGAAAGTCCCTTACGGGGCGAGACGTTCGTTACGCGGAAGATTACGAAGGCCGTCTGCCGAATTAAGCAGGGATTGCAGGAAAAATTATCCATCGGCAACTTGGATGCGAAAAGGGATTGGGGCCACGCAGCCGATTTCGTTGAGGGAATGTACCTGATAATGCAGCAGCCGGTGCCGGATGATTATGTCTTGGCAACGGGCGAAACGCGGAGTGTTCGGGAATTTATCGAACATGCCTTTGCGTTGGTTGATTTGCCGATTACATGGCGTGGGGCAGGTTTGGACGAGCAGGGTTTCGATGCGAAGTCGGGCCGGATGTTGGTTGATGTCAATGCGCAGTTTTATCGGCCATCGGAGGTTCATGTTTTGTTGGGCGATTCGGGCAAGGCGAGACAGCAACTCGGTTGGACGCCGAAACATTCGTTTGCCGACCTCGTTCGCGATATGATTGAGTACGATATGGATGGAGAACCGGGAGGCTAACGCCCCCCGTAAAATTATTTTTTGTGCCATGTTGCATTTTGGGAAAAAAACATTAGAATACGGGACAAGGGCACGTTCTATAATGACCAGCAAGAGGGAATCATGGCAAAAAAACAGACCGTTTGGGGAATTGATGTCGGAAATACTTCACTCAAAGCAGTGCGGTGTGCCTTGGCCGACGAATCGGGGAAAATCGAAGCACTTGCCTGCGATTTTATCGAACACTCCAAAGTGCTCTCCCAGCCCGGCACCGACGTTGCCGAAGTGCTGGCGGAAACTTTTCAAACATTTTTGAGCCGAAATTCAACAAAAGGCGACCGAATCGCGATTTCTGTCTCCGGGCAGAATACGATTTCCCGTTTTTTGCCGTTACCGCCCGTCGACCCCAAAAAAATACCCGACGTCATCCGCTATGAAGCGAAGCAATGGCTGCCGTTTGACATTAACGATGTCGTTTTTGATTTTCAGCCGCTCGCCAGTCCCGAACGCAATCCTGAAGACGGCGGATTTGCCGATGCGACGGTCGGAATGTTTGCAATTAAACGCGATATGGCGGCCAAAACCCTGTCGCCCTATTTGTCTCGGGGCGTTGATGTCGATAGCATCCAAAGTTCGCCGATTGCACTGTACAATTTCGTCGCGTTCGACCAGTTGGCACCAGCCGATGCCGAATCTTACGACAAAAATAACCCGAGAGAATCGGTCGTTACGCTCTGCATTGGAACGGATGCGACCGATGTCGTTATCACAAACGGCGAAAAAATATGGATTCGGAATATCCCCCTCGGCGGGAATTCCTTCACAAAAGCATTGACGCGGGAACTGCAACTCACGTATTCCAAAGCGGAATACCTCAAACGGAACATCGCGATTTCTAAAAATGTCGAAGAACAAAAACGCGTCATTACGGCGATGCGACCCGTATTCTACGATATGGTCAACGAAGTGAACCGGTCGCTGGAATACTACCAAACGCTCAACCGAAAAGCACGATTCCAGAAAATTATTGTACTCGGCAATGCGTCGAAACTGCCCGGACTCCGGCAGTTCATCGCCCAAAACCTTGGCTATGAAGTTGTTAAAATTGACCAATTCGCGAATCTGGTCGGGACCGACGTTACGGGAGCGCAACTCTTCAAGGACAATCTGAATTCGTTTGCCGTTGCGTATGGCCTTGCCGTACAGCAACTCGGTGTTTCGTCGCTGAAAACGAATTTAATCCCTCGCGACGTGCTCTATACCCGAATTATCCGCGAAAAGAAACCCTGGATGCTTGCGGCCGCGGCATCGCTTTTATTGGGCCTGACCATCCAATTTGCCGGTGTTTCCAGTGCATACAACAGCGTTTTCACCGAGGGATTTGTCCGGGCAGAAAACAAGGCGAAAAGCGTCCAAACATTTGCCTCGAATTTGCAAACGCAAACAACACAGGCCGTAACCGATTTCAACAACGTGGATGAAATTGGCCGGAGTTTGACCAGCAACGTCGAAGGACGGATTACCTGGCTGGAATTGCTTGCGGCAATCAATTCCGCTCTGCCCCAATCGCAGCCGGATGCCTATTTCCCGCCTTTTAATCAGCGGTTGACAAGCGATGAATTTGCGAAAATGGATAGAGTCTTCATCGAAAGCATCGAAGCCATTTCCGTGGATGACCTTGGAACTTGGTTTGCACCGTTGATGGCGAGCAATCGGTACTATCCCGATGACGAGGAATTGGAAGTCTTGTTGCTTGCGGCTGATAGCGCCCCCAGTACAACATCGGCAACCTCAACCTCAACGGCGACAACAACAGCAGCAACGGCAACGGCTGCCGCGACTGACGACGAGGATACAGATGCGGAATTGGGCTATGGCGTGGCAGTCGAATCGATTCAGCAGCGGGTTGCCCGACTGACCGAAGAGGAACGTTTTGCTCTCGTTACGGGCCCGGGCGGCGGCGGAGCGGCAGGCGGTCCAAGTTTTGGCAGCCCGAGTTCATTTAGTAGTCCGTCTTCGAGCAGTTCAATTTCCGGCGGCTACTCATCGGGGATGGGTTTTTCGATGGGCGGCCCTCCGGCGGCGAAGGTCGTCCAGTTAGTCGGGCATCATTATCATAACCCGAGTGATCCGAACGCTTTTGCGGAACACGGCGGCGAAGCGTATTTGCGAAAAACCTTGCTTCGTAACTTGAAGTTTGGGACGGTCGATTTACCGCCGACGCTCGAAGAGCAGCAGGCCGGCATTGTTTCGGCAACGGTTACGATGGAGGAATTAGGTATAACATTTCCGGTATTGTTGTACGTTCCCCGTCCGGTGGAATATCGAATTGTCAATCCAGATTTGGAGCCGTTGCCTCTGAACATCACGATAGACCCCCAGTTGCAGGCGGAACTTGCACGGGGGGGACAGGCGGGAGGCATGCGTGGCGGGGGAATGTCGGATGGCAGCGGGGGACTCGGCAGCGGTATGACTGGCGGCGGGACGGGGACTGGCCCGAGGATGTTATTGAGTCAACTTGCGATGCAAAGGGGCGTACGGGAACCCGTCATTACGGTTCGGCGGTTTGATTTTGTGATTCAGTTTGCCTGGGAGGAAACATTGCCGACCCAACGGAAGGAAAATGCAAATGCCGACGAGGGTGATGGTGCAGGGGTGTTCTCTACCGAACTCCCGTGAGCGTTGCGATTTTGATATGAGAGCGTTTTTCGTGTTGCTATGGACAAAGACGACATCACCTGCGACCTGTTCGGCAGCATCGACGAACTGTCGGCAACGCTCGGTTTAGTACGAGCCGAGGGGCCGTCCGTACCGTTCGCAGGAATTATCCTGCGAATCCAGCAAGAACTCATTGCGTTCTGTGCTGATATTGCTTCCGGTTCCGCAACGATTTCATCAGAACACGTTCGGCAAATCGAGTCGGATACCGAACGGTTCGAAGCAGAATTGCCGACGATTTCGCAATTTATCATTTCCGGCGACAACCGCCTTTCGGCAATGCTGCATCTCGCCCGAACCGTCTGCCGACGAGCCGAGCGAACTTTGACGACATATTGCCGAACGCGAAAAAATTGCCCAGACCATGCGGACTACTTGAATCGGCTCAGCGATTTGCTCTTTGCGATGGCCCGAAAGGCAGCCGAATGCCGTCTGCCGTAATCCCATACGCACACAACGCAGGCAATATCTGCTCGCCCAACACATCATGCCGTTGCCGTATCTCGGCCAACAAATCCGTACCGCATTCCGCATCCCGTAACGCCCGTTGAATTTGATACCAACCCGCATCGTACCTTTCGATTTTGAACTCCAACCGCCGCAAAACACGCAAATGGGCAAAATAATGCCGATAAACCCGCCGCGCACAATCCAGCACATTTTGTGAAGGTTCGGATAATTCCCGTTTGCATAGCCAATCCGCAACGAAGGAATCATCCGCACCGCACAGCGAAGCAGCAATTTGGTCATCGCTCATCGGCCAAGCCGCGATTTCCGAAACCGAAAAGGGGAAAAAATGATTTGCGACTTGATAAATACAATTTTGATACATCACATTTCGCAGCGAGGCGGTTTGATTTTTGCCGTCGAACAGGCTCCACACCGCACAATCAGTGATGAATTGTGGCGGGAGTTCTTGATTCGGCATCATCAGTTGATCGACGTGATTGAACCAAGTATCTTTCGGAATTCGCCGAGCGGCAAAGACGACGACGGCCTGCTCAAAGTTATCCGGCGTTACGGATAACGCTCCCGCACTGGCCTGCGGGCCGGACAGAAATGCCGTCTGCGGTTGGCTTTGCAATTCGTTGCCCGGACACATCAGCGAAGCCAAAAAACCGTCGGCAATCCGATTTCGCGTATCGACATTACCCGTCTTGACGGTCAGTGCCGAACCAAACGGCGGGAAAACTTGCGTTGCCCGAGGCCGTTGAATCCATCGGCTCAAAAATTGATTTCGCGTTGCCGACCTGATTGTTTTCGTGCCGATTTTGTGAGTCGTATTGTCCAAAATGTCGAGACAGATCGCTTGCTCCGAAACCATCCTGCCATCTTCCGACTGCGACTCTGTTGGTATTTTCTGTCCAATATCCCAAAGGATAAACGAAACGGGAAAGTGCTTCGATTTGGAAGTCCCGCCGAAGTTTTCGGACGAAAACATGAAACCGGAATGAAACGTTGCACGAAAAATGCGCTCGCGGAATCTTTGATAGTTTGCGGAAACGAGGTATTTCAGCGGGGCAAACAGACCCAGAACGGTAGAACGATGTTTGAAGTCGTTCATAATGCGGTACAGGAACTGGACGTAGAGTTCCCGGGAGACTTCGCCGAGTCCATCATCGTGCATTTGTTTTCGGATTTTGGTATGGGCAACACCTTCTTTGCTTTTTCCTTGCAATCCGGCTTCTTGGGCGGTTGCGTAGGGCGGATTGAGCAGGATAATCCATTTTATTTTGGGATTATCCAAATCGTTCAGGAGGGCTTGGGGTATTTTGTCGGCATCGTCTTCGAGATAATTGTACTGAAAGGAGGTTGCGTTTGGAAATTTTTGCGTGAGATGCTTTACATCATCGTGTTCGAGGGTGGAGAGGTAGCAGAATTGTTGGATATTTTGGGGCAATTCGAGTTCGAGATTTCCGGTGCCCGCGGCCATATCCCAGAGTCGGCACTGGCCGGATTGGAGTCCGTGTTTGCCGAGCAAGAAATCGAGGTATTCGCAGGCTTTTTTAGCAAAGGGCAGAGGCGTGGGAAACACGCCTCGCCGAGTCTGCGTCGTGTCCATGGGGATTATTGTATCGTGTTTGTTCCGCAAAGAAAAGTGCGGACGTAAATCCCGCGGCGAGGAAGGCCGCACTGACATTCCGGCTTTTTAGAGTGTATTTCAAATTATCCTGAACAAAAAAGCCGTCATCCCGGCGCAGGCCGGGATCCAGACATTGCGTACGATGCCGATTCCACTGGGTTCCGGCTTGCGCCGGAATGACGGTTTCCGAACGAGTCTATTGCATTTTGGAAAAGTTGTTCAACTCTGTCAATTTTTTACGGCGGCAATCACAATCGCACCGTTCGGACAGTGCTGTCGGCAAACATCGCATTTATAGCAGACCGATGTGTCAATACAATGACGACGATAGGGTTTTAGCGGAATTGCCGAAACCGGACAATTTTGGGCGCATATCGTACATCCGGTGCAATTTTCGCCAATCTGATATTCTACGGCATCGGCAACCTCATCCAGGATGTGTTCCGGTCGTTTGTCGCTCGCATATTCGACAATCGCACCGAACTTGCAGATTTTTGCACATTCTCCGCAATCGGTGCATTTTTGAGTGTCGATGATATGCGGAATCTTTCGTTCGCCGGTAATCGCATCCGTCGGGCATTGTTTAATGCAAAGCATACATCCTTTGCATTTATCCGCGAGGATTTCCGGTTTTCGGCGTTTTGCAATAGTATCGTCGGGCAGCATGCGGGTTATTATACCATTTATCTGAGCGGAAATGGACGGTATTTTGGATTTATGGCATTGAAGCGTTTTGCTATAGACTTGTTCGGAAACCGTCATCCCGGCGAAGGCCGGGACCCAGAGGAGCCGAGATCACACGCAATGTCTGGATTCCGGCTTTCGCCGGAATGACGATTTTGAGGGTTTCCGAACAAGTCCTATGGACAAAGTGAAATACGCTCTCATGCCTTTCTTTCCGCCGTGCATAAGATTAAAATTGGATGCCATGTTCATTGACGAAATCGAAATCGAAGTCGAAGCCGGAAAAGGCGGAAATGGATGCGCCAGTTTCCGACGCGAAAAATACGTTCCACGCGGCGGTCCCGACGGCGGAGATGGCGGAAACGGCGGAAATGTTGTCCTCCAAGCGACAACCAATACCGATAATCTAGTGCACCTCAGCCGACAACATCTTTGGAAAGCCAAAGCCGGCCATGCCGGACAAGGTGCCCGCAAACACGGTGCCAGTGCAGACGACCTGATTATCGAAGTTCCCGTCGGAACGATGATTTTCGACCGAAAATACGATTTTCTGCTCAAAGACCTGACCGCCGACGGAGCCGAAGTCATCGTTTGCAAAGGCGGCAAAGGCGGAAAAGGGAATGCCCGACTCAAAACAGCCATCAACCGTGCTCCCCGGCAAGCCGAGCCGGGAATGCCGGGCGAACACCGAAAACTTCGCCTCGAACTGAAAATGATTGCCGACGTCGGATTGGTCGGCAAGCCCAATGCCGGTAAAAGCACGCTGTTAAGTTGCCTGTCGGCAGCAAGGCCGGAAATTGCCGCGTATCCCTTTACGACGAAGCATCCGCATCTCGGTTTGGTCTACATCGACTTGGATCGTTCGTTCGTGATGGCGGATATACCAGGTTTGATAGAAGGTGCGAGTCAGGGCATCGGGTTGGGACATGATTTTTTGCGTCATATTCAACGGGCGGGTTTTTTGGTACACCTTGTCGAGCCGGCCCCGATGGATGGGACGGAGCCTTGGGAGAATTATCAGGCAATCCGCCGGGAGTTGCGGGAATTTGATGCGGCATTGGGCGAGCGGAGGGAGTTCATCGTGGTAACGAAGTCGGACTTGCCGGAAGCGGAGGATGTGCAAAGGCAGTTTTCGGAGCGTTTGCAGCAGGATGTGTGGTTGATTTCCTCCGCGACGGGCAGCGGACTGAAACCGCTGGCCGCTGCGCTCTATGCGGCATTAAACGAGCCCGTGGCGTGAGTTCGGGATTCATCACCGTCGCGGGCCGCGACGGTCAGAGGCCTCGAAGCCGATGGGGATCACTCCCACCTGCATCGGCTCCTCCGGCGGGCCCGACGGCAAATCCAATACCGATATGCTCATCCGCGTTACCCAAGTGTCCGACAAATCCCAAAATTGACCCGGTACACTCGGCCAATTCAACGTTACCTCCAACGTCCAATCGCCCGGCGATAAATCATCCAACTGAAACAGACCGTGTTCATCCACCACACACGTCACACGGCTGTCCCAAGCACGCTGCCGCTGACGCTCCCATTCAATCGCGGCATTCATTATCTGAATCCCCTTTTCGTACAAATCCGGGTTCGCCTCCCGAAACGCTTGGCTCTCCGGCAACGCCTCCCAACGACGAACAACACGCTCCAACTCGTCAGGACTATTCAGCCAACCCGTGTTCATCTCGGGAGCCTTCAGGATATATGCCATCAACGGCGGAATCATAGGAGTCGGCAACACCATGCGTTCGGGATATGTCAGTTCCGCCTGAACACTGGCAAAACGCCAATCGACTTTCTCCCTGTCTTCTTCCGTTGGCAAAGCAATCTCTCCCCGCACCGCGTATCCGCCGCCGCCGATCTTCACGCTCAACATCTCGCCCGGCTCGATGTCATACGATTGCATGTGCGAAGAATGCCAAGAACTATCGTTATTGAGCGCAATGGATTGCCCGACTCGCCCCTTACCCGAAAAAACACGGTCAAACACGAACCGGCCATTTGCATCGCACGGAATTCGATAAAAATAACTGATAAACGGCCGATCCCAGTTCCGGTCATCTTCAGGATAAAACTGAAGCGACGCCCACGCATCTTTTGCCGGTTCCGTGCCGGTGTAGATGGTTCCCTCAATGCGTCCCCACGGCGTGAGCGAAATCGGCTCGGTTCGCTGCTCGAATTCGGCCTTGCGAATTGCCGCAAAGCCGCTGTCATGCAGGAATATCAGTTTATAGTCCTGATTGCCGAGGCTTATTCCGCTTCGGGAAATCGAAAAATTGCCCGTACTGTCCGTACGGAAAGACCGGTTCCTGCTGTTCTGAGTCAGTCTTGAATTTTCGAGTGAGAATGGCTGGCCCGGCGTTGCGATGCCGATTTCCGTATGCGACGCCGGGTTGCCGTCCGGCTGCAATACCGTACCGATCAGATGGGTAGTGAATTGTCCCGTCGCTTTTTTGAGTTTGAATTCGAGCGTCATGTCGCCCGACTTGGCAATCAAATCGGCCGATTGCAACGCTTCGTATCCGTCGGCCTCAACTTGCAGATGGTAATTGTCGAATTCGCCGAATCGCTGACCAATCATTCGGGTGAAGTTGCCGTCTCTGCCCGACTGCGTGCCAAATTCGCGGCTCAAACCGCGGCTGCCCTTGAACGTGAACCATTCCGACACGCCAAAATTCGGGATCGGCTCGCCGGTTTCGGCATCGGTTACGATGCCCGTAATCTCGAACACCGGCTTGAAAACATAAACATTTTCTTCGCCGCCAAACTTCAACGTGGCGTGATCAATTGTGACGTTTTGGACATTGTCGCCTTCAATGATGAAGTTAATCCGGCCATCCGGTGCATGTTCCCAAACGAATCGACCATCTTCACCGGTTCTGACGGCTCCATATTCATCCGCATCGACGAAGAGTCGGTGCGTTCCGATTCCCTGTCCCCACCAATTGTTCCAAAAGCGAGTCGAAATTCGCATTCCTTCGAGCGGATTGCCAGCCGGGTCAACGGTTTTGAAGATTAACGTTCGCCCTTTTCGTAAAACGATGTTCAAGGGTTCCATATCGTGCGAGATTTCTTCCAGCCGCACAATATCCGGGGCAAAGTCGCGATGGCATATGCCGATGTCCACGGTGCGCAGGTCGCCGTTCGGCGAACAATTCTCGAACAAAAATTCGCCGTTTTCGCCGCTTAGGGTCATTGCATGCCTATGGAAGTTCGTGTCGTCCTGGGCAGCGTTCGTATGGATAATCGCTCCCACGACGGGATTGCCCTGCTCGTCGAGGACTCTTCCTTTGAGCGGCAAGCCGGCGGGGAGTACAATCGTTTTCGTAAACCGGCCGTCGGCATCTTTTGCGGCGAAATCCCGGAACGTTTGGCCCTTAGAAATCCGCAATCTGGGAAAGTCAGGATGCGTTATGGTTATGTCAAAATTTTGGTCGACCTGTTCCGGCGGCAGGACTTGGTAAATCCAAAATCCGTCGGCATCGGTTTTGAACCATTGTGCGTATTCCAAAATAGGCGGTGCGGGATTATTTTGCCGACCAGCAATACTCACGCCGAACGAAATGGTCGCATCCGCAACCGGATTGCCGGCGGCGTCGATGACGCGTCCGCCGATGGGGCCGAAAGCCCTATCCGGCATTTTGAACGAAAGCATCGTCGGCAACGGGTCCCTGGAGGTATCCGGCCAACGGAGTTCGTACGGAGCGAAACCGTCGGGATAGAGGACGATTTTGAACGACCTTTGCTCGGCAAAATTGGCAATCGGCACGAAGCATTTGCCGTCGATGAGGTCGAAATTTCGGGGCTGGTTGCCTTCCCAATCGGCGGGACGCGGATTGGGATAGGTGCGGATGTATCCCGTCGTGCAGGGATTGCCGTCCGCATCGGTCAGTTCGACGGAGATTCCAGGCTCCGTGGCGTTTACGGGCTCTGTAGCGGTTACAGCCTCCGTGGAATCGCCGAAACGCAAGCCGACGCCGAGCAGTGTCAGCACCGCGAGCAACACAAACGGCAATACCAGTTTATGCTTGCTCGACTTTCGTACAGGTCTCATTTCGTTAAACAGCATCGTAATTCTCCTTTTGAGTAGGGATTTGCGCCCTGCCATTCCGAGGGCACTGTGCGGCTCGGAAGCAGAACGGATTAGAGCAAAATTGAGCAAAATTCGAGCATAATCGCTCGTTTCTCCGCACGCTTCGGCACCGTCATCATCGGCCAGGTAATCCTGGTCGGCAAGCAATCGGCTGCGGAGCATCCAATAAAACGGCTGCATCCAAAGCGGATACTGAAATAGCCGAACGACGTTCCAGGTCAATAAATCACCGTTTTTCAGGTGCGACCATTCATGGACGAGACAGGCACGCAGTTCTGAAACCGGTGCTGTACAAAGTCTTTCGGGCAGCAACAGTGTTGGCCGAAGAAAGCCAAACACCATAGGAGCGGCAATTTTGTCGGAAACCCGTAATCGGACGGCACTCCGGGCATGGCCGCTGATATGGCCGCTGACCTGCCGGAACATGGCCAAAACGGGCTCGGAAGCGCAGGCCGAGTGTTTGAGCAGGTAGCGGAGTTTGCATCCTGCCGCGAAGTCGCGGAGGAAGAGAACCAGCGGTACAAGGATGAGTGCATAACATAGCAGGGAGGCAATCGTAATTTCCAAAAAGGGCTGCATCGACTCGGCCTGCGAGACCACAGGGCCGGAATCGGAGTGAGATAATAATGAGCCGGGGACGGATCGCGACAATAATGAGCCGGAATCGGAGTGGAGCGCAGTCCCCGGATATTGAACGTGGTCCGAAAACGGCGCCGCAAGCGGCTCCATCTGCGGCTCTATGTGCTGCATCGCGATCGAATCGCTCGCGGGAGGCTCCATCCGCTGCACTTCGCCGCCCGGCGGTCGGCGATCTTCCGTATGGAAGCGATCTGCCGTATGGGAATTGGTTTCCATCACGGGCAGGCCGACCATCCATATCGGCCCGATTCCGCAGCCAATGCAAATAGCGGCACCGGCAACGAGGCCCAATCCGGCTTGCGTGAGGCGGATTCGGTCGATGGGCTGCCGAAAAAATCGGCGGACGACGAGCACCGCCGCCAGCAGGATGAATGCGACTCCTTCAAAGAGGAGAATGGACATCAGGATTTCGGATGATATGGTCATGGACGTTTGTTGGTGTATTGGCGTGTATCAATCGACAAGGTGCGGTTTTTATCCCTTTTGTTTTTTCACCCGTTCTTTCGCAATCAACTTTTCGATTTCTCGCAGTTCGTCGGCGGAGAGGTTTTCGGCCTGGAGCATAGAGAGCACGAGTCGGTCTACGGCACCGTCGAAGACTTTGTGCAGGAATCGGGAGCCGGCTTGTTCGATGGTGTAATTCGGCTTGTAATAAAGGGTTCGGTTGACATTTCGGACTTGGAGAAAGCCTTTTTCGGCCATGATACGGACGAGTGTTTGGATGGTCGTGAGGGCGAATTCGCCGTTGGGGGCCATTATTTGGTGTATTGTGCGGACGGGCGCTTCGCCGACATTCCAAAAGACTTTAAGGATATCCATTTCTCGTTCGCTGGGAGCGGAGGCCAATTCTTGCCGTGCCATATTCTGCGGGGAACATTTAATCTAAACTAATAGGTTAGTTTAGCAGGAGGAAAACTTTCCGTCAATGGGGGCATCTGATTGATTTTTTTTAATGGACTTGTTCAGAAATGGTCATTTCGGCGAGGCCGGAATCCAGCGGAACCGGCCGGGTTAATCACCACCGCGACCCTATTGTTTGCAGAAAACCTTCAACGGCTTGCTATCCAGCGAAACATCGGCCACATATCGTATCCCTGCCCGGATGACTTCCATCATAACGCTCTCCTCCGCTTGCAAAGTCCGCCAGTTTTGGGCAATCCAGTGCATATCGTTGGACGATTCTATGTGCCGCTGACCAATACCGACAATGGTGTCTCCTGTTGCAATTCCTCTCTTTGCCGCAGGACTGTCTGCCCGCACACACACCACACGCACTCCGCCATATTCTTGCATCGAAGGGACATAGCGGATGCCGAGAGTTTCCCAAATGATTTCGTCCTGCGAAGCGCCGGCTAAACGAGTTGGTTGCCCCTGGCAAAATGCTGTGGTAACGCCGACGAGCAATGCGGCCGTCAAGACTGATGCCGTCCAGGCCTGCGAACTCGCGGGCCTCCCGTGCTTACGCAATGGACTTTGGATTTGTTCGATGCGTTTTTCGAATCTGCTCATTTCTAGAACTCCTTTTGTGAGAATGGCCAAAGTAGTCGGATTATAGCATATGCCGTGTCCGATTGCCAGTAGATGATCAGACCGATTCCGCGAATTCACTCAATTTTACAATTTTCGTCTTCTCAAATCGTTGCATCGTGAGCAGGTCAAGGTCGCCGGTAATCAGGTAGTCGGCATGACCATCCTTTGCCAAAGCGAGGAGAAAGTTGTCCTTTGGATCTCGGCAAGCATCAACGACGGAGCGGACATCGACAAGTTCGGCACTGCGTTTTAGCAATGCAACGAGTCTCGCATAATTTTCTGGGTTGATTTGCCTTGCAAGGTACGGCTTGCGGACGGCATTCGCCAAGTCTTCGAATAATGCTTCGGAAACCAATAAACGGTATTTTGAATTGAATACCATTTTGAGGCGAACACGGAACCCCGGCGACAGCATCGAACTGACCCAAGCATTTGTATCAACGACAAGCCGTATTTTTTTGTTTGTCTGCATAAAGTTCCGCTCGGGCTTCTTTACAAATCGCAACGATTTCTTCCATAGTCGGTTCGTCTTTTTCGGTAAATCCTTGACTTTTGCGCCATGCATCCATGTCACGTCCGATAAGACTGAACTCATCCAATGCGGAAATCGCTTCTTCATCCACTTCGGGCTCGTCTATTTCGATGAGGTTCTGCGACGCAAGATCGACGATCAGGCGTTCCGCCTTGGGATCGACAATCCTGATACTCATTGTTTTTACGACTGTCATAGTACGGCCCTTGTTTCGTTAACGCGTTCTATTTTCTAACAAATTTTGCAGTTTTACAAGACGGCGACTGGAGCCGCACTACTCCAACGCCCAAATGCGAACGACTCTGTCCTCGCCGCCCGTTACTATTTTCCCACCATCCGGTGAAAAAATTGCCGAATGCACATCATCCCTGTGCTCCCGCAATACCAATAACTCCCCTCCCGACTCGGCTTCCCAAATCCGAACCGTTCCGTCATCCCCACACGTCACGACAAACCTTCCGTCAGGAGAAAAAGCCGCCGAAGAAACATCATCCCCATGTCCCCGTAATGCTTGCAATTCCCCGCCGGATTCGGCATCCCAAATCCGAGCCGTATTGTCCTCACTTGCCGTTACGATTCGCCTGCCGTTCGGGGAAAAAACCGCCGATTCGACCGAATCCGTATGTCCCCGCAATGTTCGCAATTCCCTGCCCGATTCGGCATCCCAAATCCGAACCGTTCTGTCCGAACTGCTCGAAACAATTCGCCGTCCATCCTGCGAAAAAGCAACGGAATTGACATCATCCCTGTGTCCCTGCAATGTTTGCAACGCCCTTCCCGATTCGGCATCCCAAATGCGGATGGTGTTGTCCTCGCTGCCCGTTACGATTCGCCTGCCGTTCGGAGAAAAAACCGCCGATTCGACCGTATCTCTATGTCCTTGTAGCCGTCGCAATTCTCTGCCGGATTCGGCATCCCAAATCCGGGCAGTTCTGTCCGAACTGCTTGTTACAATGTGCCTTCCGTCTGGCGAAAAAGCGGCGAAATTGACGTCGTCCGTGTGGCCACTCAATGTTTGCAGTTCTCTGCCGGATTCGGCGTCCCAAATCCGGGCAGTCCTGTCCGAACTGCTCGTTACAATGCGTCTTCCGTCCGGCGAAAAAGCAACGGAACTGACATCGTTTGTATGGCCTCGGATTTCCAAAATGGAACGAGCAGCGGTGATCGTTCCGGCTGGCAATCGGCTATCACCGTCGTTGCCGCCTGAAATTCGGCTTTGCGGCTGTCCCTGACAAAACGCCAGGGTAATACTGACGAGCAGGGCGGTCGAAAAGACCGATGCCGTCCAGGCCTGCGAACTCGCGTGACTCCCGTGCTTACGCAACGGGCTCTGTATTTGTTCAATACGTCTCATAATTTTCTCCTTTCGTGAAAATGGTTGAAGGATAGGAAGTAAACGTTCTCCGGCAACGAGCCGAAGAAGTGTATCGGTATATTGTTCCGGCGGAATGTTCCCCTGTGCAAGCACGACATAATCGCAGGCCTCATCGGCAGCAAAATCGCATTGCCAAAGCACGAACCAGTACAAAGGATGCCAAAACAGTAAGGCTCCGCATAGCCGCGTGAACAGAGCGGTCAAGTGATCCCGACGGATGATGTGCGATAATTCGTGCAGAAACACGGCATCGCGTTCGGTATTGTCGAGTTTTTCCGCCAGCGATTCGGGCAGCAACACCGCCGGATGGAGCCCCCAGCACCAGACCGTCGGGCTTTTGACGCTCGGCGATGTGAACAAAATCGGCAGCGATACATTGCGGAGCATCTTGGAATGACGCAAAAGCGCATCCTGCAGTTCTCTGTCGGGATAGGGGGTTGCGTGGAACATCAATTTTCGTGAATGGGCAATGCCGTAGAGCAGGATGGCGAGGAAAAAGAGCATTCCTGCAAGGCAAAATATGCCGAGCGTGTGGAGATTGATCCATTGCGGAATGACGGAGATTTGCAGCATTCCATTTCCGGTAGCGAAGACGAGCGTGGAAAGCAGGGGTGTGAGTATCGCGGCAAAAATCCCTGTGGCGTAGAGCCAATGGGCTTTCCAGGGTGCGTATCGGTAGCGTTTTCCGAGCACCCACGCGGCAGCCAGCCAAAACGTGGACTGCCAAAGGGCGAAAAGCACGAAAGTACCGAGAAGGGGGATTGTGGTTGTCATAGGTTCTGTGAACGTTCTTTTTTTTCGGCAATCATTTTTCGTATCTCTGCCAATTCATCCTCGTTGAGGCCGGTATCATCGACGAAATGCTGGAACAGGAGCGTTTTGCTTCCGCCGAGGAAGGTGTCGGCAAATTTCCGCAGGGCGTCGCCGATGGCACCGCTTCGGCTACGCGTCGCTTTGTACAGGTACGTTCGGCAATTATCCGGGGCGGGCTCGTGGGTGAGCCAGCCGGTTTTTTCGAGTTTTTGCATCGTAGCGAGTACGGTCGTGTAGGCCAGCGGCGTATCGGTATTGGCATTGAGTTCGGCAAGGACATCGTGAACGGTGGCTCCGTTGCGTTGCCAAACGATTTCCAGCACACGGCGTTGTTGTCCGCCGAGGGCGTTGAGTTCGTGTGCGTTCATGTTTTGTTAAAAACTGCGGCGAGCAGTACGTCTTATAATAATACTACATCCGATAGTAATTACAAGGGGGGACAGCCTCTTGGGCGTTTTAGGAGAAAAAAGCCGTCATTCCGGCAATGCCTACCTCTGGGCAATGCTACCTCTGGATTCCGGCTTGCGCCGGAATGACGGTTTTTTGTCCAGAGTAATTTGAAGAGCAATTTGAAATACGCTCTAGGTATACTTAATCTTCGGATTGCGTTTGCCTTTGGGCTCATCATCCCCTTCGTCGTCGTCATCCTCGTCGCCGTCGTCGGAGATTCCCTGCTCATGTTTGAGCATCTTATCAATCAACGCATCCGGCATGTTCGCCTTCGTGATGGCGTCTTCCTTAAGAACAATGCCGTCTCGCCAAAGTCTGAAAAGATGGTCGTCCAGCAACTGCATTCCCAACTTATGTCCCGTCTGAATTGACGATGTGATACGGAAAGTCTTGTTTTCCCTAATCAAGTTGGCAATCGCGCTCGTAACGACGAGCATTTCGTATGCCGCAACACGACCACCCTGAATCCGAGGCAAAAGTTGCTGGGCCAACACGCCAATAATCGCCGTCGAAAGTTGCGTCCGTATCTGATCCTGCTGATTCGTCGGGAAAACGTCGATAATTCGGTTAATCGTTCCCGCCGCACTGGATGTATGCAACGTTCCAAACACGATGTGTCCCGTCTCTGCGGCCGTAATTGCGGCTTCAATCGTCTCCAAGTCCCGTAATTCGCCGACGAGAATCACGTCAGGGTCTTGCCGCAACGCCCGGCGGAGTGCCTCCGAAAACGTTGGAACATCAACACCGACTTCACGCTGGTTGACCGTCGATTTTTTATGGTAATGATAAAATTCGATCGGATCTTCAATCGTGATGATATGATGATCGACATTTTGGTTTAGAAAATCAACGCACGCGGCGAGTGTGGTCGATTTACCCGACCCGGTTGGGCCGGTAACGAGCACCATCCCGCGGGAGCGTGTAATCAGGTCTTTCATAACCGGCGGCGTATTGAGTTGCTCCATCGTCAGCAAGGTGTTGGGAATTTGCCGAAGCACCATACTGGTATTGCCGCGTTGTTTGAAAATGGAAACACGAAATCGGGCTTTGTCGCCGTATGCCATACCGAAGTCGGTGCTGCCTGATTGCTGTAGTTCTTGCTGGCAGCGGTCGGGCGCGATACTTTTCATCAGGGCGACGGTATCATCGGGCTCGAGGACTTTCGTTTCGAGTCTGACGAGCCGGCCGTGCAACCGCAAGACGGGCGGTTGCCCCACGGAGATGTGCAAATCGCTTGCCCCTTGAACGTAGACGGTTTCCAACAACTTATCCGCTAAAATTGTGCTCATATTCGGACGGTTCCTGTTATTACGATATGGGGCATTATAGCGTTTGCACCGGCAAAGTGCAACGATTGCATCCTAGCCGATCCGCTCCCGAAACGGTTCATCAATCGTCGCTCGGCCCGGACGCGGAATCCGATAATTGCCGTTCGCGTCCGGCATCGTCGGGGAATCATGACCCAACCGCAAATCCGCAAGGTTCGGTGCATATTGAAATGTCGACGCCCAGGCCTCATCCGCCGTAACCAACTGGCCCGTCTCCATTGCCATCCGCCCCATAACAGCCGTAAACGTCGCCTCAACCCCGCGTTCCATCTCATTCCATGCCGTATTTTCCCGAATCGCTTTGAAAAATCGGTTGTGCTGCGTTTGATAAGAATCATTCCAATCAGAACGCGGTGCCCAAAACGGCCGCTGACTCGGGCGTTGGGCATTCCAATCCGCAAACATTCTCGGATCATTGACGCCCTCGCCCAATACCGCACTGCCCTTGGAACCGTGAATCACCGCCCTAAACCCATGCCAGGTATTCGCCATCGCAACGGTATACATATTCATAATTTTTCCGTCGTCGAAGGTATACTGCACGTTGGCATTGTCAATTAACTCGTCTTGGTCTTGCCGGAAAAGCCGACCGCCCATCCCGAGAGCGGCAACGGGACGCTTTTGATGCGCCCAACTGCAAATATCCAAATTGTGGATCAACGCATCGACGATAAACCCGCCGGTCAGCCAGTTAAAGTTAAAAATCCGCCGCAGTTGATGCTGTAGCGGCGAAAAGTCGCCTTGGCGTCCGAGCGAGTGCGCATTTTCGCATCGGTATACATAAAAGGCAATCAATTCGCCGAGTTCGCCGCCGTGAATTGCCTGAATGATTTCTTCGGTTCGGTAAACATGTCGATTGTTCAGACCGACGGCAACTTTGAGTCCTTTGGCTTCGGCTTGTCGGTTCGTTTCTTGCATTGATTTGAGGCCTGGTACATCAACGGCGACGGGTTTTTCGGCAAAGATGTGCAGTCCTTTTTGGACGGCGTAGGCGAAGTGCAGGGGACGAAATGCCGGCGGAGAAGTCAGCAGCACGAGATCGCCGGCGGAGAGTGTATCCATCGCTTTGATGTATCCATCGAGGTCGCCAAAGGAGCGTTCGGGCGGCACATCGACTTTGTGCCCTTGGTTTTGGTGGTCGAGTTCGTCTTTGATGATTCGTCCCGCATTGCGTGCTCTTTCGGGAAAGGCATCGGCGATCGTCCAGAGTTTGACGTTGTCATCGGCGGCGAGTGCTTGGATGGCAGCACCTCGACCTCGGTTTCCGCTGCCGATGAGTGCGATTTTGATGGTATTATTTTCGCTGGCGTGGACGTGCGGGACGAGTTGGGAGGCGATTGCGGTGCCTGTTGCGGCGAGCAGGCCGGTTTGTTTCAGAAAGCCGCGGCGAGAGGGTTTGGTGTGCAGGAAAGAGGTCATAGAACGGTAAAGGGGTGGGAAGAATATACCCCTATTGTATCCGAAAGTCCATGGAGCCGCAATCGTCATTCCGGCACTAGCCGGAACCCAGCGGGACGGCTTCCCGACGGTTTATGGTATAACAAAAAACCAATGAAATGGAACGCCATATACAACCAAGACTGCCTGGCCGGAATGAAAGAACTCGAAACCGGCACCGTTGATCTCGTTTTTACCGATCCGCCGTTCAACATCGGATATTCCTACGATGTCTATCACGATAAACTCGAAGACAATGAATACCTTCAATGGTCGAAAATCTGGATGAGCGAAGTCTGCCGCATATTAAAGCCCACCGGGACTTTTTGGCTCGCAATCGGCGATGAATTCGCTGCCGAACTCAAAGTCTGTGCAACCCGGGAACTCGGTCTAACCTGCCGAAGTTGGGTCGTTTGGTATTATACCTTCGGCGTGAATTGCACCAAAAAATTTACCCGTTCCCATGTTCATCTTTTTCATTTTGTGAAAGATCCCAAACAGTTCACGTTCAACAACGAGGCCGTTCGGGTTCCGAGTGCGAGGCAGTTGATTTACAACGACAAACGGGCCAATCCGAAGGGTCGCCTGCCCGATGATACTTGGATCCTGCGTCCGCAGGAACTCAAAGAGGAATTCGGCTTTGACAAGGATACCTGGCATGTTTCCCGAGTTTGCGGAACGTACAAGGAGCGGCAGGGCTGGCACGGCTGCCAAATGCCGGAAGCGATTCTTGAACGCATCATTTTGGTATCGTCGAATGAGGGCGAAAAAGTATTTGATCCTTTTTTGGGCAGCGGGACGACGGTTGCGGTTGCCAAGCGGCTGAACCGGCGGTATTTGGGCTTTGAAATATCGCCGGAATACTGGGAACAATGCCGAAACCGCTTGGCCGGCAATTTCCGGCGTTAGCCGCGTCGCCTCCATCCTATATTACAATGGGAATTACAACGGGACGCAGTGCTCGCGTATCGTTTTTTTTGTAATCGGATGCACCCAATCGCCGGCAATATCGCTTGCCGGAACCAACACAAATTGCCGATTGAGCATTTCAATATGGGGAATGGTTAATTTTTGCAATGTGACGATTTGACATCCGTAAAGCAATATGTCGATGTCTAACGTTCGTGCCCCCCAACGTTCGGAGCGTACACGTCCGAAATCCGCCTCGATTTTTTGCAACGTTTCGAGTAATTCCGTTGGCGGCATCGTTGTTCGGATGATTCCCGTTGCATTGAGAAACATCGGTTGGCCCGCTGGCCCGCCGATTGGTTCCGTTTCGTAAAGGGAACTCAACCGCACCGTTTCAACCGCTGGCGTCTGACCTAAAATTTGCCAAGCACCGGACAGTGTCGCATCGCGATCGCCCAAATTGGAACCAAAAGACAGCAGCACCGGAAGCATAGGCAAATTATAGCGTAAGTATTAAAACATTGCGGCACCGTTAATCTTCGGCTATAATTGCCGAGCACTGGCCGACTCGCAATCGGAAGCCTACAGCAAAACGCATCGCCTTATGAAAATCATTCGCCGCCTTTACGATTGGGTTCTCTCCTGGGCGGAAACGCGATTCGGTACGCCGGCACTCGGCGTCATGTCCTTTTGCGAAAGTTCCTTCTTTCCCATCCCGCCAGACGTTTTGCAAATTGCCTTATCGGTCAGCAAACCGCTCCGCTCATTTTGGTACGCGACCGTCAGTTTGATAGGCTCCGTACTTGGAGCCTTGCTGGGATACCTCATCGGATATGTTTTTTGGGAATTAACCAAAGATTTCTTCTTTAACTATGTGTTTTCCGAAGAAATTTTCAACAAAGTTGGCGAACTTTATGCGGAAAATGCCTTTCTTGTGATATTCACGGCGGCATTTACGCCGATTCCCTACAAGGCCTGCACGGTTGCAGCCGGATTTTGGGAAATTTCGCTGTTAACCCTGATTCTCGCTTCGATTGCAGGCCGAGGACTGCGATTTTATTCCGTTGCTGCTTTGATGTACTTTTTCGGTCCGACCGTAAAGATTTGGATTGATCGGCATTTCAACTGGATGACGATTATTTTCACGATTCTTGTCATCGTTGGCGTTGTCATGCTCAAAGTGGTGCTGTAAACAGAGTTGCGTTCACTCGCTCTTGCTCCCACTCTCGCGGCCGCGAAGCGAACGCTCATGCTGTTTCAACTCCTTGCTTGCCTTGAACTCCGGATGCCGTTTGAGTAAAACGCGGTAACGCTGAAAGTTACTCGCCATCCCCTCCGCGTCGTCGTCCGCATAAATTTCCAATACGACCAACAACGTCAACCAAATTCCCGACGATGGAAAAGTCTGTGCCGACTCCAAAACCGAAAGCACCCTCTCATGAAGCCGATTCAAATCGTCTTTGCGTCCCTTCTCCTGAAGATAATTCAAATAGTCCCGACCAATCCGCTTCAACACCCAAAAATCCTCCGAGACCACATCGCCGCCCGCAAACCGCTTAAACAATATCTGCATTGCCTCCTCAAACAGTTGCACGACCTTCTCCACCGGAAGGATTGCCTTCATATTTCGAGCGTGCGACGCCAACGAGACAATCAAATATCTGTCCGTATTCGCAATCCCCCTGCTCGCAACCGACCGTGTCAACTCATTTTCTTTTTCGTACAGACTTGCCGCTTCGTCGTGCCGCTCGCACGCCAAAAGGGCCTTCGCCCCCTGTTGCATTGTCTCGCGAAGTTCGCTAATATAGAAAAGATACCGGTCTTGATACGGGTCTGCTCCTCCCTGTTCGGGGCTCTGCTCGGGATTGTCCAATTTTGCCCAATCCGGCATCGGCTCCCCTTTTTCCGCCGCGACATAACGGTCTTTCGCTTTGAGGTTTTCCAATCCCGCCAGCAAAATATACCATCGCTCAATCGACGTCTCGAAAGATTGGCAGGCCGACGCATCATCTTTGAGCAGGCCGTACAAAATCCCATCCGCCTTGTGGAAAAAAGCCGTCTTCATCATAAAAAACAGTTTCGCAATCAAATTGTCGGTCGGCTTCGCCTGCTCCTTCAGGCTCAACTCGATCCCGTGCTTGCAATGCTCTTGGATGGCCTGCACTTGACTCGCAAACTTTTTCTCGGGATATTTCAACTCTTTAAGATGTCCGGCAAAGGTCTCGACAAAATCGAAATACTGCGTATATCCCAGCATCAAATCGGCAGCGACACCGTCGTTTCCCTCTTCGTAGAACCGCAACAGTTCCGCAATCTCGTGTTTCAGAAAATCGAAGGCCAACTCGTTCCGGCCCGACTTGAGTTTTATCACCGCAATTTGATGCAGCAACTCCGACCATTGAACCTTGGCAACATGCACATCGGAAATATCGCGGTCATCGTCGGCAATCATTCGGAATAAACGCAGAGCCTTGATGGAGTCCTCCAACGCCAGTTTTTCCTGATTCAACTCATCCCGAACTATGCTCCGCTGCCGGTAAGCCATCGCGAGATCAATCCGATACTCCAAATCGCCGTCGTCGATATACCGTTCTAGGACGCCGATGACTTCTTTAAGCAGCGCGAGCACCTGTTTGGTATCCCCCTGCTCTTTGCGGATGGAAATCAACTTTTGGTGGGCGGCCAAATAATTCGGCACGATTTCGTGATGGCCTGCTTCCATTCGCCGACGCAGGGCCGTCAGGGCTTTCTTCTTCAACGCAACCGCTTCCTTAAACCGATTCTGCAACACCAGCAGATTCGCGTGATTCAGTTGCACGACGCCGATGGAATAGGGAATCAGCGTCTCATCGTCATCGCCCGCGGGCCGGACCTTGGCCGCCTGGTGGTACTGCCAAACGGACTCCTCAAAGGCTTCCTCGGCTTCGTCATAGCGTTTCAGGTCGGCCAGCATATTCCCCCGGCACATCAGCACGTTGGCCAACCCGGTGCGAAAGGCGTAGGACTCCGAGGCTCCCCAACTTTTCTCGCGGAAAATCTCATTGTACACATCCCGGCAACGGTCAAATTCGGCCAGGGCCGATGCCGAATCGTTCACCCGTTCATGCAGCATCCCGAGATGAAGATACAGCGTCGTGAACATCATTTTCGCCTGGTCAACGCCGTCATCGAGCAATTTTTGGATGGTTCGGACTGCGGAACGCACCGTTTCAAACGCGCCTTCGATGTTATTATCCGTATCGTAGAGCCGGGCCAACTTGAGAAGGGCCTGTATGTAATACGGCTGGATGAGCGTATCACCGTCTTCGACACCATCTTCGGCAATTTCGACGGCGTGTTGGAGATCGCGGATCGCACTTTCCGCATCGCCGTTCTGAAGTTTGGAATCGCTGCACGCCATCAACGCATTGATGGCCGACTGGCGAAATTCGTTGTTGCCCTGGTTCAGCAGGTGTTGCCAAATCTTCGCGGCTTGCTCTTGAACGGACACGGCCGCGGCGAAGGCCCCGAGCGGTTCGATGAGAATGTCGGCTTTGCTCATCAGGGCCATTGCCAACTCATTTTGGACCATCGGATCGGTATCGGGCCCTGTTTCGGCAATATGCCGGATGGCTTCATTGAAGGCATTGAGGCCTGCTTCGGGCCCGGAGAGAAACCGGACGATGGCAGCACGGAAAAGGAGTGCTCGGCCTATGAAGATGGCGAGTTCAAATTGACCTTCGTGAACGAGTTGTCGGATAATTTTAAGGGCTTCATCAATGCGTTTAACGGAGACATCGAGTTTTTCTTTGAGGGCGGCTTCTTGTGCAGCGCGGAGGAGGGCTTCGGCGAGTTCGGTACGTAGATGGACATCACCGTTGGCGATTCGGGCTTGCAACCGTTTGATCGCGTTATCGGTTGTTTCGTTTCGGTGGTTTGATTCAGAAGATTCCGGCGGCATTGTTCGCGACAAAAGACCCGTGTGTGGGTTAGTGTAGCATGAATCGGCAATTTTCGCAAGTTCAATCGACGGTGCCGCGGGGCGTGGTCGGTGTCAAATTGATCTACCAAAGACACGACACATCATACTTGTGAATGTTCGCATCTGCCGTGATGATGGTCAAATTTTCGACAAAAGCCGTCGCTACCAACATTCGGTCAAACGGATCTTTGTGCAAAAAAGGCAAAACGGCAAGCCGTTTCAGATGCTCGCCCTCAATTTGCAAAAATTTAATGTCGGAGTGCTTTACTGCGTCAAGAAATTCCTCAAATGCTAAACTCAACATCAATTTACCTACACTGACTTTGATAGCAATTTCCAAAAGGGAAACGGAACAGAGATAGATGCTCTTTCTGTTGCGATTGACAATCTCCCTCGTTTTTAGCGGTAAACGGGGCGAATCGTCAAAGTACCAAAGGAGAGCGTGGGTATCAAGTAAGTATTTCATTCCATGTACTCCCGCATTTCTTCAAGTGGTGCGTCAAAGTCGTCTGCCATCCAAATTTTCCCTTTGAAAATGCCACACATTTCCGAAAACGGTCGCTTCTCGTTTGCGGCCTCCGGTTTCACTGGGCCCGCTTTCAGGGCCTCAATAAAACCGAGCACTTCTGAACAATAGTCGGGAGAAAGCACGCTGACTTCCTGCAATAATGTTTCTCGGATACCTGCCGATGCTGTCATTTTTCACTTTTGATACGCGGAACACCACGCCTGCCATGCTAACCGAAACGGCGGAGAATGCAAGACCGCTGTGCGCCTCGCAGGCGAGACGGCAAACGTCACAACGCACTCATTTCTTCCAACGGTGCATCAAAGTCATCGCTCATCCAAAATTGTCCTTTTGCACAGCCGAACACGGGACGCTTGGAATTCACGGTTACGGATTCCCTCTCTTCCGACGGTATTTCTGTACAAATATCCGGCTGCATTATCGTAATGAGTTTCAAGGAATCCAATTCCCGAAGCAGGTTTATGGCTTGGGGTTGAATGATACCAATTTGAAGTGTTTGCATGTTTGCTTCGGCAACGTCGTATCACAGCACCCTCATTCTAACCTCTTCGCTCAACTTTTCAACGACGGCATCGACGCCCACTTCGCCGAGTTCGCCCTCTTTGCGACTGCGAAGAGCAACACTGCCATTCTCCGCCTCCTTCGCCCCCACCACCGCAAGATAAGGCACCAAATCCAATCGGCCCTCGCGTATCTTCGCGCCAATCTTTTCACTGCGATTGTCCAACGATACTCGCAATCCCGCCGATTGCATCTTCGATAATACCGCGCTGCCATACTCGCCGAACTTTTCGCTTACCGTCAAAATGCGAATCTGCTCCGGGGCAAGCCATAACGGAAACGCCGCCGCAAAATGCTCAATCAAAATGCCAAAAAACCGTTCAAACGAACCCAACGGCGCACGGTGAATCAAAACCGGCATGTGCGGCTTATTGTCCGCGCCCGTATATTCCAAATCAAAACGCTCCGGCGACGGCAAACTGTAATCCAACTGCACCGTGCCCAACTGCCAACGGCGACCCAAACAATCCTTCACGACAAAATCCGCCTTCGGGCCGTAAAATGCCGCCTCGCCCTCCACAATTTCAAGATTCGGCAACTCCCCTTCGGAAAACATCGTTTGGCAAACCTTTTCCAAACTCGCCTGCGCCCGTTTCCAATTTTCCGCACTGCCGACATACTTGTCGCTCGTCCAATCGCGAAAACTTAACCGCACCGAAAAGTCGCCGAAACCCATCGTCTGCAACACGTGAAGCGTCATTTCAATACACGCACGAAACTCCGCCTCAACCTGTTCCGGCATGCAAAAGATATGCGCATCATCCTGCGTGAAGCCGCGTACCCGAGTCATCCCGCTCAGTTCGCCCGACTGCTCAAAACGATGCACGCATCCAAATTCGGCAATCCGAAACGGCAAATCGCGGTAACTTCTCGGCTTTTGCTGGTAGACCATAATATGGTGCGGACAGTTCATTGGGCGGAGCAAAAATTCGTCGCCGTCCTGCATCCCGATCGGCGGGAATTGACTCTCCGCATAGTACGGATAGTGTCCCGACGTCTTGAAGAGGTCGATATTTCCGATGACCGGGGTGTAGATTTGCTGATATCCGCGTTTGACGAGTTCCTCCGAGATGAAGTTTTCGAGTTGCCGACGGACGATGGCGCCCTTCGGCAACCAGAGAATCAGCCCTTGCCCGACTTTGGCATCGAGCGCAAAGAGTTCATGGTGTTTCCCGAGCGTACGGTGATCGCGTTTTTTGGCTTCTTCGATTTGCAGGAGGTGTTCTTCGAGTTCTTTTTTGCTGGCGAAGGCGGTGCCGTAGAGGCGTTGCAGTTGCGGATTGGCCGCATCGCCTTTCCAGTAGGCACCGGCCAGGGACATGAGTTTGAACGCCCCGATCGCTTTTGGTTTGTCGATATGCGGCCCGCGGCAGAGATCGACAAACTCGCCCTGGCGGTAGAAGGAGATGGTGTTCGCGTCCGCCAACTCTTTGACATGTTCGACTTTGAGCGTTTGTCCGATGCCTTGGAGGAGTTCGACGGCATCGTGGATTGGCAATTCGATGCGTTCAAATTCTTCGTTGAGTTTGATGAGTTTCGCGATTTCGGCCTCGATTTTGGGAAAATCTTCTTCGGTGAGTCGATCTTCCATAAGGAAGTCGTAGTAGAATCCGTTTTCGACGTTGGGCCCGAAGGCGAGTTGTACGTTGGGATAGAGCCGCATCACAGCGCGGGCCATAAGATGAGCGGCACTGTGGCGGAGCGTGTCGAGAGATTCGGGAGTGGACATGAAACGTGAGCGTTAGCCGCCAAGCCCTGCTCGGCGACGGGTTCGTAAATTATAGTATTTTGCGGCGATTCGGCAAGTGTTTCGTGGACTCGCTCGGAAACCGTCATCCCGGCGCGACTACTGTCATCCCGGCGTACCTACTTGTCATCCCGGCGCAAGCCGGGAACCAGAGGAATCGGCTTCGCACGCAATGTCTGGATTCCGGCTTTCGCCGGAATGACGATCGGTACGCCGAAAGGACAACTTCAAACATGCACTTCGACAATATCTTGGTCATTGAGCACGTAGTCCCCTTTAACGATGGTTCCGTCGTGTACCGCACTGCCCCAAACCTTGCCAAACCGCAAATTCTTTACGTAATCCTTGTGAATCAACTCCGCAAGATCAAGCAGCGTATCGCCCCGACTCAATGTGAAAGGACGATCCTTTTCGGCTTCCTTCTTTTTCGGGTCCTTCGTGTAAATCCGAATGACATCCAATGACTCGTAAATGGCATTGCGGAGGTCTTCCAGCGTCTCCGCATCGTTTGCCGAAATTCGGAATTCCCGAAACGGAAGCGGACACACCTCATAAAACAAATCAAGCCGGTCAGCCGCTTCGGGCGAATCCACCTTATTCGCCAAGAAAAACGTCTTGGTAAATGCCAACCCGACGTCCTCTTCGTCCAAACTGGATTCCGCGGCCAACCGCGTTTTCGTGGTTGCAAGTTTATCCAACACTTCTTTGCACTGTTCGATGCCGGAATCATCATCAAGGTCGATCATCAGCAGGGCCAAATCCGCACTGCGGAGCAAGCCGACGATGTAGGGTTCCAGGTAATCGGCAGTGATCGGCGGCGTGTCAACGAGTTGCACGAAGACATCTTGCCAGGCCATCATCCCGGGCTGCGGCTGCTTGGTCGTGAAGGGATAGGGGGCCACTTCGGGCGTTGCTCGGGTCAGTGAGGTCAGCAGTTGGCTTTTGCCCGCATTGGGCCCGCCGATGATCACGGCAGTTCCTGCACCCTGACGGGGAATGCGGAAGGAACGCGACGCTCCGCCCTTTTTCCCCCCGCTGGATCGCTGCTGTTCAATCTCCTTTTTGACCTGGGAAATCTGCGTTTTGAGTTTGGCTTGCAGGTGATCCGTTCCCTTATGCTTGGGCATTTCGGAAAGCATGATTTGCAAGCATTTGAGTTCATCTTCGGGCGTTTCGGCGCGTCGATAATTTTCTTCGGCCTTTTTGTATTGTTGCGTTAAATTGGCGGGCATAGTGTACTCTCCTCAATGCAGTCCATTATACCAAACGTTCTTGTTGCGTCTGTGCCCGAATCGAACGGTCTGTCTGATCGGCAATGTAATCGCCCGCCGCCCGACAGACTCCCTCCCGCTGAATGACCACTCCGTACCGCTCCGGCAACAATTCCGGCTGCGACATATACCGCCCAAAAATCATCTCCAGCCAATCCGCTACCCGACGGCGGTGAATCAAGACATTCGGATGGCGATAGACATGTTCCAACAAAAATCGCTGCATTTCCCGTTTTTGCTCTGCAATTTCCGCACTCGGGACGATCATCGGCACCGTCAGGGCATCCGCCCGCGAGGTGATCCCCTCCAGCCGCTGCATTGCCGCCTGCAAAAGATCGCTGACCTGCGTTTCGATGAGGTCATGCACGACGGCCCGGCGGAATTCGGCATCATTCAAGTTCGCCCATTGCGCCCGGACTTTGCGTGCCGAGCGTTTCCAAAGGGAAGTTTCCATCGGCTGCTCCGTCATCAACAGCCCGATTTCCATCGCATCATCGACATCATGCGTATCGTAGGCGATGCTGTCGGCAATGTCGACAACCTGGATTTCCAGCAACGGTATGCCCGTCTTGGCAATCTTATACGCTTGGCCGTCCAGGATTTCCCGAGACAGGTTCAGTCCGGGAAAATTGGAATATCGGCGTTCCAATTTTTCGACGATTCGCAGTGCTTGAGCATTATGGTCAAACCCGCCGCAGTCTTGGAGGAGGCGGTCGAGGACGGCTTCGCCGGCGTGGCCGAATGGGGAATGGCCAATATCATGCAGCAGTGCGGCGGCTTCGATGAGGTCTTCGTTGAGCCGCAGTACTCGGCCGATGGTGCGAGCAACGCCGACGACTTCCATGGTATGCGTCAAACGGGTACGGTGATAGTTCCCGAATTCCGCGGTGAAAACTTGCATTTTTTCGCTGAGTCTTCGGAAGGCGGCACAGTGGATAATTCGGTCGCGGTCGCGTTGGAAGGCCCCGCGATAGGGATGGGGGGGTTCGGGATACAGTCGGCCTTGCGTTTGAGCGGTTGGAAACGCATACGGAGCCAGCGGGGGATCGCAGGGAGTCAATGGACGAAATGAGCAACGAAGATAAGGGCATTATAGCAGGAATTTTTTGCTGTGCACGAGCATACGCGCGACCGCGCACGAGCCGGGGGGATGGCACAAGAGCCGGGGGCGTTAGCCCCCGGGTGAGTCTATCAAAGAATATCATATGTCGAAAACCCCGGGGGCTGACGCCCCCGGCTCGTGCGCATAGGCTCGTGCTCTCACGCCTCCGGCTCTTTATCCTTCGCTTTCTTTTCCGCAACTCGACCCGTAAAGAAATACAAACACGCCAAGACCGTCGCCCAAATCGCGCCAACATACACGCTCTTCGTCGTAAATCCCCGTGTGTAAGCCGGTATCGATTGCATCGGTACATTCGTCTTGAAACCCAACGTCTCAAACGGTTTGTCCGATATGTAAATCCAAAGCGTTCCGCCCGCCTCCCTCTCGCCGTAAATGTGCTGCACATATCGGCTATCAGGATCGGCAAGCCGACGCTTCGCCTCTCGAAGCACCTCATCATAATCGCCGTACAACATCACATCCGTCGGACAAACAACAATGCAGGCCGGTGCGTCGCCGTCTTCGACCCGTTTGCTGCACATCGTACACTTCGTCAGCATGGGGAGTGCCTTATTCCATTCAAATTTGGGAATGCTGAACGGACAGGCCAGCATACAATATCGGCATCCGACGCAAAGATTGGGATAATAAACGACGGGACCCTGTTCGGTATGTCGAAATGCCGATGCGAAGCACGAGGAAACGCAGGCCGCATCTTTGCAATGCAGGCATTGTTCTTTGATGTACCGCCAAACTTCGGTTCCGTTTGATTGGATGGGAAGGTCTTTGCTGAGTCGTTCTCCGTCTTTGGAACTGACTCGGCATTTTCGCACGACGGTCCAGTTTTCATCGGCGAGTTTTGCATCTTGGCCGTCCGTGGGCGCGGGATGGGGATTTCGGTCATCAATCCATTTGTTATCGTTGTACATTTTGCAAGCGACGACGCAACTATTGCATCCGATGCACTTGGTCAGATCAACTAAAACGCCCTTTTTTCGAGCGATCTTGTCTTGTGAGGCCTCTATCATGGTATTTATTAGCAATTCCGCACGGTTAACGGCATGGAAATTGTACACAAAAATAAAAAAATAGATAGTCCCGTTTTGAGCGAGCCCCCGGGGAGTGCTGCGCACGAGCCGAGAAACAACCTCAATTTTTCTCCATGCGGTTCATTGGTACTCCTGGATTGGAAAAGAAAATTTTGCTATAATCCATCCTGTGGCCCCAATTATTGTTGCAAGATTGATATTGTGCAACAGTTTATTCCCATGAAAACGAAACTGCTGCTCGCGGCCCTATCGTGTCTGGTATTCTGTTCGGTCGTCGCTGATGTTCTGCCGCAAGACGACTATTTTGAACAACGAAAATCTCCGATGAATCAAGAGTTGCAGAAGCAATTCGGGAAAGCCCTGACCCGTGCGGCATGGAACGGTACAAGCGGCAACGGCATTATCCTCGGATTGCTAAGCGAGCCCGGTTTTCGTGCGGAACTAAACATGTCCGATGCACAGTATGAGCAACTTCAGGAGACGGCAAATGATATGCGAAATCCGCAGAAGAATCCCGAATTGAGACAAATCTATGATGAGATAAAAGCAATCGAAATCGCACACGCTTCCGCATGGCAGAATGCCGACGAAGAAACAAAAAAACGGTTCTTTGACCTGCAAAACAAGGTGTTTGCACTGACAACAACCAGCGGCAATGGACTCAACCCCCATAGCATCGCCAATGCCCTGGAAATGACTCTGACACCGCAACAAAAACAAAAGTTGAAAGAGGTGCAGTTAGCGGCAGCCTTGTCAGATGTGTCAATCTTTCCGCCGAGTATGTTTGAAGCACTCGGCTTGACCGATGCCCAAAAGCAGGAAATGGAGACCATCAAAAAGGAACTCGAAGGGGAATACGAGGAAATTCTTGAGGATATTGTAAACCGCCGACAGATGATCGACGACAAGATTCATGCCGAAATGGAAAAACAGGGATACCGAGGTGTCAATTTCGAGTTACTTGATGCGGTCATATACAAAGAGGTAACGGAAGACCTCGTTAAGGTTGGAAATGAAATCGAGACCCACGGAAAGCAGTTTTCATCGCAGTTCCAGGCGAAAATGTTCGATGTTTTGACCGACGAACGGTGGTTGCGGCTTCAGGATTTGATTGATCATCCGACGGGACTCGTCAAGGTGATGCAGGACAAATTGAAGGAATGGGCAAATAAACAAGGGGAATGGCAACCGGGGGCTGGTTCGTGGCGTCCTGGCGATGCGATTCCTGATAGGTATCGGCAAGAGCGGAATACACGCGGGCGGTTTCCGCGGCCGGCGGAGTAACGGCAAGTTGAAAATGAAGGAAAGCACGCTGCAAGTTTCAAATTGAAGACCAAGAGCGTACTTTAATTGCTCTGGACGCGTTTTCGTCATTCCGGCAAAAGCCGGAAACCAGAAGAACCAGCATCGCACGCAATGTCTGGTTCCCGGCTTGCGCCGGGATGACGGAAACAGGTCCATCGGAAGCATAATCCATTGCGGTTCATGCCGTTTGCGGCACAACATCACTGCAAATACGGGATCGGCTGACCATGCAAATCGGCCAAAGCATTTTCCGCTGCCCGTTGTTCCGCCTCCTTTTTCGTGATCCCCCAAGCCGGAGGATAGGTCTTTCTGCCAACGCAAACCTGCACATTGAATGTCTTTCGGTGTTCCGGCCCTTTAACATTCAAAACCTTGTATTCAGGCGTGTAGCCTTCGTGCTTTTGACAATAAGTCTGCAAAATCGACTTGTGATTATGCGCATCGCAGTCTTGCAGCATTTCGGCAATGTCTTCCTGAAAAACTCGCAGGATAAATTGTCGGACTTCTTCGATTCCGCCATCAAGATAAACTGCCGCAATAAACGCTTCCAACGTATTCGCAAAAATCGAGTCGGGAATGCGATTGGCATAACCCAACCCGCGGCCCAGTATGAGGAATTTGTCTAATCCGAGTTGCTTGCAGATTTTATGGCAAGTCGCTCGGCTGACGACGGAAGATTTGACCTTCGTCATATCGCCTTCGAGCGAGTTGGGTAATTTTTCGTAGAGGTAATCGCAGATGACGTATGCCAATACGGCATCGCCGAGAAACTCCATCCGCTCGTTGGATTGGCAGGGCGTATCCGCTCCCGATGCATGCGTCAGGGCGGTTCGCAATAATTCGGGATTCCGAAAAGTATATCCCATTTGGGACTGGCAGTTTTTAAGAAATTGCTCTAAATTCATTTTTACATTTATTGGCTTTACGCGACTTGTTCGGAAACGGTCATTGCGACGCAAGCCGGACGACGATGGGCCGGAATGACGATTTTGAGGGTTTTCAAACGAATCCATTATAGCGAACTTTTCGGGAGATTCATCCTGGAGACTCGGGGCAAGTGCAAATTTCACAATAGGGAAGGTAGGCAGCCGAGCGCCGGGCGGGGTGCGTCGGCGTAGCCGACTGGGAGGCCGGAAAACGGTAACCACAGCGTGTACGCCCTCAATGTGCGGAGTACCGCAGTTGCCGCCCGGCGGTCGGCAACCTACCTTTTGTGCCCTGCCTAAACTCCCGTAACTTCGATGGCAATGAGCGGATCGACGCCGGTTTCAGCGTCGAATCGAGCAAAACAAAAATCGTCAATCAAATTGTGTCCCAATACCGTTCGGCTGGCCAACGACGTGAGCGAACGATACAACAAAAATTGCTCCTGGCCAAGTTGAATCCGATAACCGACAGCCTGATCTTCCCGAACACACTGCAAATTTTCCCCGACGGATAACTGCCGCCAAGTGTACCGCTTGCCCAACCGGTCGGCATTCAAATCGAAAAAGAGCGGTGCAAACAGCGATCGGCCCGCCGTTTCTTGATGCAATGTCAAAATGCCTTCCATTTCGGAAAGCATCCCGCTGATCAAACCGGTTGGCGGTGCGGCCTTCCATTCCGGCAGAGCCAACGGCAACACGCGGAAGGGCGGTGCCGCCGACCGGCTGCTGGGGCGAAAGTCAATTTCCGTCGCCTCGGCGGATGTTCTGGCCCGTAACTTCGGCGAAACGTTGAATTCCGACCGGTAGGATAGCGTTGCATTGCTTTGGCCCTTGTCGGCAAGAACTGCATCGGCCAGCAAGAGCACTTGGTCCTTGCGGTTGAGGAGCACGCTGCGTTGTAATCGGTACTCATGAGCGAGGTGCAATTCAATTTCGATGTATTCGCAGCCGCGTTCGGTATGTTCGCAGATTTTCGTCCAGTCGCTGACGGGAGGGAGTGTTCGTTTGCCGAGTCGGACGTTGACGGTCCACAGGCCGAAGAGAATCGGCTCATTTTGGACGGCAACTTCCAGCAGAACCGAGCCGTCGTGTTGCGATTGGAAGTCAAGCGAAGCGGAAAGACGTTTCATAAGGGTACTATGTTACCCCGCCTGGGCTTGGAAAGCAAGTTCGGTGCGGGTTTACCGGAGGGCTCACGCCCTCCGCTCGTGCGCCGCACGATTGCGGCTGTGCCGACATTCGGTTATACTGAAAATTCTATACTTTTAATTATAACTACTCTACGACAATGGATTACTGCTCCCTCTCCGCCGAAATGGGCATCACCTTCGATGACGTTCTGCTCGAACCGCAATACAGCGAAATCGTGCCCTCGAACGTCAATGTCTCCACACATCTTACAAAAAAAATCTCGCTAAGAATCCCCCTCGTCAGTTCCCCAATGGATACCGTTACCGAGGCCAATATGGCCATCGCCCTCGCCCAAGAAGGCGGAATCGGCATCATCCACAAAAATTTGCCCATCGAACAGCAGGCCGAAGAAGTTTCCAAAGTCAAACGCAGTGCCAACGGCATCATCCGCCAGCCCGCCACGCTGCCGCCGACCGCAAACGTCCGCGAAGCACAACGGCTTATGCAGGAAAAAAACCTCTCCGGCGTGCCCATCGTGCAAGCCGACGGTACTCTCTGCGGGATCCTCACCCGGCGCGACCTGCGATTCCTCGAAAATATGGATACCGCAATTTCCGAAGTGATGACGGCCCAGAATCTCATTACCGCTCAAGGAAATGTAACGCTGGAATCGGCAGAAACGATTTTAATGGAAAAAAAAGTAGAGAAACTGCTCTTGGTTGACGATAAGTATAGACTGACGGGTCTCATCACGATCCGGGACATTGACAAAATGCGTAGTTTTCCCCGGCGATGCGTCGATAACGAAGGAAGACTGCGGGTCGGGGCGGCCGTCGGAGTTCACGACGATGACCGAATCGAACGACTCATCGAACGCGACGTCGATGTCTTGGTGGTGGACAGCGCACACGGTCATTCGGCCAATGTGCTGGAAACGATCCGATACATCAAGCGAAACCACGATATTGAAGTCATTGCGGGCAATGTCGCGACCGAAGACGGGGCCAAAGCCCTGGCCGATGCGGGAGCGGATGCCGTGAAAGTCGGGATCGGGCCCGGTTCAATCTGCACCACGCGGGTTGTTTCCGGTGTCGGCGTTCCGCAAATTACAGCAATTTCCAGGGCCGCCAAAGCACTGGAAGGACGCGGTGTGCCGGTAATTGCCGACGGCGGTATCCGGTATTCCGGTGATATTACCAAAGCGATCGCAGCGGGAGCCCATGCCGTGATGCTCGGCGGCCTGTTTGCCGGTTTGGAGGAAAGTCCGGGAGAGTTAATCCTTTACCAAGGGCGAACTTACAAAGGCTATCGCGGGATGGGATCGCTCGGTGCGATGGTTCACGGCTCCGGCGAACGGTATCGACAGGGACGCGAAAGCGAACTGGAAAAGTTGGTGCCGGAAGGAGTTGAAGGCCGAGTCGCCTACAAAGGGCAACTCGGGCCGTATGTGTACCAGTTGGTCGGCGGACTTCGGGCCGGGATGGGATATTGCGGAGCGCAAACGATTGAAGATTTGAGAACAAAGTCGAAATTCATCCGAATTTCGCAGGCGAGCGGCAAGGAAAATCATCCGCACCACATTATGATTACGCAGGAAGCACCGAATTACAGCAGCGAATAGAGCCCGTTAGTGCGTCGCTGGCGACGCGGCTAACACAAAGGAAAGGATACCCCATATGAAACTACATTGGTTTTCGACATTGAGCATTGCAGGAGTTCTCTTGCTGGCGGGCAGTGCGTTCGGCAGCGAAGTGCGGTGGAAAAAGCCGGGAAGCAGCGAATCGGCGACGCCGTCGGTTGTTCGTACGGCCATCACGCACATACCGGCAATGATTGCAACGGATGCCGTACCTTTTGAGTATTGGGACGGAGATGTCGATTCGGCGGACGTCGTGCAGGTACAGTACATCGAAACGATGCAATTCGTTGAAGGGTATTCGGAGCCGATTGTCCCGGCCGTGCCAACTCTTCCGCGTGGTATTCAGGTTCCTTTGAGGACGGAGGAAAAAGTCCCCTGCGGCGATCAGATTATGTTCAAGTCGATTCGGGAAATTTCGCACGACATCCGGCCGACTCACCCCGAGGAACTTCCAGAAGAGTGTTATATCGAAAGCAAGCCGTTTTACGGTCGGCATTTTGGTCGAACCAATTACATGTGGACGGCATCGGCATTGAGCACGCGAGCGGCGTATTTTGAGGACACGCAGTTGGAAAGGCACGGCCACACGAAGGTCCGGCCGGCATTTCAGCCGTTGGTGTCCGGCGTGAGGTTTTTTGGGACGATTCCGTTGTTGCCTTATCATATGGGCGTAACGCCGCCGGGCGAGTGTGTTTACACATTGGGCCATCAGCGTGCGGGAACATACACGCCGTACATGTCGGAGCCGTTCCCGATTTCGCCGCGTGGAGCGTTGTTCCAAGCGGGTGCGGTAACGGGCGCGATTTTCGCCTTTCCGTAGACACAGAGCCCGCCGAATAATCGGAGGTCTAGCGCCCTCCGCTTCTTCGGCGCGTTGCCGGAATGCCCTCCGATTCCCGTATCCGACGGACGAAAAACACCACCAATGCAATCACCAACGGCGGAATCGGCGGTAAAACCACCGACCACAGTTTATATTCGCCCTGCACCCGGCGTATGTGCTCATTCAGGGCAACTTCCGCCTCCTCCAATTTGATGTTCAACTCCCGTTGCAACCGCTCGTGCTCCGCATCCAGCCGCTTCCTCGCTGCCATCGCCGCCGTCTCCAATTTTCGCATCGCATCGCCCTCATTCATCGTTCTCTGGCCGAATTCCTGGCGCAACTGATTTATTCTGGCTTCCAAAGCACTCTGCTCCGCTTCCGCCAATTCTTGGTATTCCGCTTGCAAATTCCGCCGCGTTTCCATCGTCTCCGCCCGAATCGCATCCGTGTGCTCGTCAAATTTCGACAACGTTCGATGCTTTGGACGGCGACTGCGAATTTCCAAGAACCGCTCATCGCCCGCAATGCTGTCGATCGCATTAAGAATGAACGTCACATTGTCAAAATTCAAATTGATGCCCGAACCCGGCTCGTTCCCCATTTGCCGCAGAACGAACAGCATATCCGACAGCATATCAATATCCGCAACGAGGATCACGTCCATATTTGTCGGCTCCGGCAAGACGGGCGGGTCGTCCGCGGGGGGCTCCTCGTGGGGGGGCTCCTGCGGAGCGGCTAACTCCCCTCGAATGCGGACGGCCAATGTCTGCGGTTGCTCTTGGGGAACCATCGAACGCTCCCAATCGCCGCCCTGTCGGGCAATTCTCGCCAACACGATGCCGGACGGCTGCTGGAATGTTTGGAGAAGCGGCGTTGCCGTGAGCGTTGTTTCCGGCGTTTCCCCAAACAACGGAACATATTCCGTGATTCGGCCTGGGAACGTCAGCATCATATACTGCAATGCTGACGTTACGGCATCATTTTGGTTGAATGGGGAATTTTCCGAACTTTGATCCAAAAAGACGAATCCTTTGGGCAGATGCGAAAGTTGCCGAATCGGTTGATATTCCTGCCAAACCGCCTGCTGACCGTCTATTTGCATCCCGAGCAGTTCCCAAAGCAGATCAATGTTCCCTTTGGGCGTTTGCCGGCCCATCCCCATCATCGGATTGCCGCCGGATTGCCTTGGTTCAGCCGTTCCCGGTATATTGCGAACGTACGTCGTGATGGGAAGCGGATCCTCAAAAATAATCGCCGGCTGGCCATCTCGAATCGCATCAATGAAATTGAGCATTTCCATAGGCCCCATTGCCGAGGGTTGCACGGCCAGCAACGCGTCAAAGCGTTCCGTAATCGGCTGGATCGGATTGACGTCAATAACGGTATACTGTTTTTCCAATTCGTCAACAATCATCCAGGGCTGCGTCATCGAAAAGGACTGCATATCAAATCCGCCGAACAGCGGAACATCCGTCCGCAAGATGCCGATTCGCTTTTTCCGCTGGTCAATTACGCTATGCAACGCCCGAACGAGTTCATATTCCACGGAAAGTCCCCGGTCTATGAAGGGCAAAACGAGCGTATCCAAGCCGCTGCGAAAGGCAACGCCGAGGAAAATGCTGGTATGTTCCCGACGGCCGCGGGCTGCAAAAAACACATTATTCGGCCTGATGTCGAAGCGTTGGCTGGCAATCAATGCCGCCTCGGTATTCGGCTCAATGTTGTTATGCAGCCGCAGGTCGATGATATTTCGTCCGCAAATCGACTCAATTTCGTGAAGGATCGTGATGATGTCCCGTTGCGTTTGAACGTAAGGTTCGGGAACATTCGCACTGACAAACGCTTCGATGACAATGGGGTGTTCGGGATTGAGATTTCGGAGCAAAGCAATCGTAGCGGGCGAGAGCGTGCTCAATTTTTCTTCGGTCAGGTCGGCACGCAAATCCGCACTACGGCCAATGAATACGATGCTCAATCCGATGGCGAGCAGGCAGATGGTTCGGACGGCAAAATGGCAGGTTCCTTGAAATTTGCGTGAGGCCGTCCAGTGCCGACGGCCAATGAGAATCATGCTTAAATAAAGCATCGTTGCCGTAAGCATAACGAAGTAAAAAATGCTCGACAGGGCAACGATTCCGCGTCCGAAAAGTTCAAATTGGGAGGCGATGCTAAAACTTTTGAGCAGATGGGCAAAATCGGCGGGAATCGGGGCGGCATCAATCCAATGGACGGCAATGAAGGGAGCGCAGCAGATGGCCCCGAGAATGTAGGAGACGGTCAGATTGCCCGTCAGGAAGGATGCGACCATCCCGATGGAAATCATGGCCACGCCGACGAGCCAGTACCCGATGTAGGTACAGATAAACAGGCCGATGTCGGGCGAGCCGAGGTATTTGAGAATGAGCAGATTGCAAACAAACGAAAAAATGAGCGAAATGGAGTAGATGTCGACGGCGGCCTTGAATTTACCGAGCACGATGTCAAAATCGCTGGCGGGAATGGTGAGCAGGAGTTCGTCGGTCCCTTGCCGTCGTTCGTCGGCCCAGATTCCCATCGTGATTGCGGGAATGAAGACGAGCATAATGAGGGGAAACCAGCGATTGAGTTGGTCGAGGTTGGCGAGGTTGGCGTTGAAGAAGTCGTCGGGCAGGAACGCGGCGATGGAACTGAGGAGAACGAAGACGCAGATGAAGACATATCCGGTCGGATTGGAGAGGTAGCCGACGAAATTGCGTTTGAAAACGGAGTAGATGACTTTTGGATTCATTCTGGTGAAAAACGGGCTGCAATCGCCAGATTGCGAACGCGTTGATTGTACCATAAAAGTTAAGAAAAATCGTCCCATTGATTTTGAATTTTCCTTGTGATAGGATACTTTCCGTGGTTTCGCAAGCAACTGTATTATTGGCCCCTGCAAAGTCCGCGAGTAAATCGGCGAAAACAAAATGCCGAGTGCTTGACGCACGCTCTTGTCCTGAATCCCAACTCGAAAATGAGGACTATCTCACGAAACAAATTCTCACATACATCGGCAACAAACGGTCTTTGTTGAAGTTTATCACAAAGGGTGTTCACCTCGTCCAAAAAAAACTCGGCAAGGACAAATTAGACATCTTCGACGTGTTCAGCGGCAGCGGTATCGTTGCCCGATATTTTAAGCAGTTTTCGGACAATCTGTTCGTGAATGATTTGGAAAAGTATTCCCAAATCACCAACGAATGTTACCTCGCAAACACAACCGGCATTGACCTGCCGGAATTGCAAAACATCCACCGCTATTTGCTCGATACGATTGCGACGAATCCGCTCATTGAAGGATTTATCACGGAATTGTACGCTCCAAAAAATGATGATCACATTCAACAAGGAGAACGCGTTTTTTACACCCACCGCAATGCGATGTATCTCGATACGATGCGGCAGTTGATTGACGGCATTGATGTTCCGCTGCAAAAATTTTTTCTTGCCCCGTTACTATCGCAAGCATCCGTTCATTCCAACACTTCGGGAATGTTCAAGGGATTTCACAAGAATCCCGATACCGGCATTGGACAATTCGGCGGCGGCAATCAAGACGCTCTGTTGCGGATTAAAGGGGATATCGAATTGCCTTTTCCCGTATTCAGTAATTTTCATTGTCATTCCGTGATTTATAACGGCGATTCGAATGCGATGATCAAGATTGCACCGGAGGTTGATTTAGCCTATCTTGACCCGCCGTACAATCAACATCCTTACGGCTCGAATTACTTTATGTTGAATTTGATATTGGAAAACAAGCGTCCTGAAGCGGTCAGTAGAATATCGGGCATTGCCGAAGGTTGGAATCGCTCTGCTTATAATAAGAAGCAATTTGCTTACGATGCGTTGTCTGATTTGGTGGCGAATATCAAGGCGAAATATGTGTTGATTTCGTTCAATTCCGAGGGATTTATTTCGCTCGACGAAATGAAAACAATGCTGTCTCACGTCGGCAGGGTTGACGTGTTGGAAACGAATTACAACACGTTTCGCGGTTGTCGAAATTTTGCCAATCGAAGCATTCACGTGACGGAATACCTCTACTTGTTGGAGAAATAAAATGGCAAAAAGCAGTTCAAAAATGCCTATTTTCTTCGCACGCGATCGTACGCGTTTGATTTTTCCCCGTTTACGGTATAATTCCCCTCTCATCCGTTTCCGCACATCCAAAAATGCCGCCATTTGCCGTCTATCCCGGTTCATTTGATCCCTTCACTTTAGGACACCTGGACGTCGTGCAACGGGCAAGCCGCGTGTTTGAACGGCTTATCATCGGCGTCGGTATCAATTTGGAAAAACAGCCGCTCTTCACGGCAGAGGAACGCGTCGAGTTGATCCGTCTTTCGACACCCCATCTCAAAAATATCGAAATCCAAACGTATCAAGGATTAACAGTCAAATTTGTGCAGCAACTCGGGGCAAAAATCATGATTCGCGGGGTACGGCCGATTACGGATATTCCGGCGGAACTGACGATGATGATGGCGAACCGCCGGTTGGCACCGGACATCGAAACGCTCTTTATGATTGCCGACGGCGAACTCGCTCACGTTTCGAGTTCGCTCATCAAGGAAATCGCACCGATTGCCGACCAACAAACGTTCGAAAATTTTCTTCCCAAACCCACCGTGCAGAAGGTATTGGAACGCTTGGCAAAGTAGCACGGAAAACGCCTACACCGGGCCGAGCATAAACCCGTACCGGTAAAAATCCGTTACCGCAAACAAAATACCAACGAAAATCGCAACGGCCGCAACGCCCAACATAACATTAGGCAGTGTCCGCTCTTTGGGAAACTTGTAAAACAAGAGCGGGATGCCCGCCGCGACCAGGCCGACGACGTTAAACGCTCCCAAAAAGCAAAGCGTTTGCATCAACGTCCCTCTGTTTGGGTCGAAGAAGGCCGCAATGTTCATCATCAGCAAACTGACGAGCAAAAATGCCGAAAACGCAATGCAGAGAATCGTTCCCCAATCTCGCGGAACGGCTTCGCCCGCCGGTACTTTCTCTTTGGCGACCTTCTCATTTTTACCTTCTTTTTTCGCTTTCGGCTCCTTTGCCGGTTTGTCTTTTCCCTTTGCAAATCGTCCGAGCAGGCCTTTCTTTTTGGTTTCGGGCGTTTGTCCGTCGGCATCGCCGACTGGAGCATCGAGATAGGGATTATCCGCACTGAGTTCTTCATCGGAGGGCGGAGCGGCCAAGTCCACGCCGAAGGACTCGCCCAAATCAAAGGAACTTTCCCCGGTGCTTTCGGCAAAGCCGTCGGAAAGGCCGTCGGCAGCCACTCCCTTGGTAACGACGACCTCATCTCCGAAAGGATTGTCTAAATCGAAGGAACTTTCACCGGTATTCGTTGCCGGACTGGCCTCATTGGCGGGTTCCGCATTGAGCGAATCAAAATCGAAGTCAAAGGGTTCGGAATTGTTTTTATCGTCGGACATATCTAGTTTCCTTCGGACGGGCACTATTTACGGAAAATCTTTGCGCACAAGTCCCTTTCACCGCAATCGGCAATTCGGACGACGTGATTTTACTTTTTTTGCCCCAATTTGTCAATTTTTTAGAGTGTGTCCATTTTTGCGTTGGACTCGCCTCCGTCATTCCGGCGAAAGCCGGAATCCAGACATTGCGTGTGATGCCGGTTCCGCTGGATTCCGGCTTGCGCCGGAATGACGGCTTTTTTTCCAGAACAATTTGAAATTCGCTCTAATTTTGCCGTAACTTAAACTGTCCGACCAACTCTTGCAGGTTCCGGGCCAACGAATTCATCTCATTCGCGACGCCTGCCGACTCCTCCGCCGATGCCGTGTTCTGCTGCGTAACCTGATCAATCTGCTGCAAACCACTCGATACCTGATTGACCCCGCTCGCCTGCTCATTACTCGCAATCGCGATGCTGCCGATCAACTCCGTCATCTGCTTGACCTGCTCCACGATCGTATCCAGCACCTCCGACGTGTGCGATGCGACTTCTGCCCCCTTTTCAATCTCATGACCGCTCTTGCCAATCAGTTCCGAGGTCTCCCGGGCCGCCTTCGCACTGCGAGCCGCTAAATTCCGCACCTCTTCCGCAACGACCGCAAACCCTTTCCCATGCGTACCTGCCCGAGCCGCTTCCACCGCTGCATTCAAGGCCAGCAAATTCGTCTGAAATGCAATGTCATCAATCACCTTGACCACACGCTGAACCTCCTCCGAATTCTTCGTGATCTGCTTCATTGCCTCATTCATCTGCTGCATCGTTTCCTGGCCATCAACCGTCGCATGCATCGCCTGTTTGGCCAAACCGCTCGCCTGGTCCGCATTGTCGGCATTCCCCTTCGTTTGACTGCTGATTTGGTGCATTGTCGCACTGATTTCCTCAATACTCGCTGCCGACTCCTGCGTCCCGCTGGCAAGCGAATTCGACGCCGCGGAAAGTCCGCCCGCTCCCGTCGTGATTTTCTCCACCGCATCGTTAATCTGGCGAAGAACTCCATTCACCTGGCCTATCATTTTGTCCAGATTGATGTTCATCGTATCAAGATCGCTCTTCGCGCTGATGCTCATCTGCCAATCGCCGGCGGCCAAAGCGTTGGCCATCCCGTCTATCGTACTGTAATCCTTCAGCACGGCATTCAATTCTTTGACCAGCGAGCCGATTTCATCTTGCCGATTCAAATAGGCCGCATCCACCTTGACGCTCAAATCCCCTTTATCGACCACCTTGGTCATTGTTTTGACAACGAAGTTGATTCCGCTCGTGATGTTGGTCGTCAGCAAAAACGCAAAGCCGACCCCCGAAAGGACCGCTAGGCCGGTCATCCCAAAAATCAGCCAGGAAGAACTTGCGACCGTCCGTTTGACAAGTTGCTGCTCGTCATCAATCATATCATCGACATTATCCCCTAATGTTGCGGATTCGGCTTCCAGCATGTTGGTCAGTTCAAAAAGACGCACATTCCGTTGAGCCTGGAGCGTCATCAGATCTTTCACGCTATTGCTGGTTTCGGCCCAAGTCCTAATCAATCCGATGGTTCCGGCGACGCGTTCCCTTGTTGCTTCCAACAGGAACATATCCTGCACTTGTCGGGCTTGTACGTAGTAGTTTTCTGCACTGTCGTTGAAAGCCTGCCGGGCGGCTTCTTGGGCAGCGGTTCGTCTCGGGTCGGCCATCGCCATAATGTAATCCCTCCGATATACCCGCATTTGTCCGGTAATTTCGATGAGTCCGACGACTCCGCCGTAACTGCGAATTTGCTGGATCGTCATAGTTTCACCGGCTTCGACCATTCCCTCATACGTGCTGAGCACGTCGGCAACGAGTGCCTGGAGCATCGTATCGACATTATTGGCCGCGATGGTTGTTTCCGCGGTGAGCCGGTCAATTTCGATTTGTAATTGTTTGTATTCTTCGACAACTCCCCCGTATTCCCGGATGAGGTTCATAAATCGGTTGATAATGTCTTTATTTTCTTGTCGACGGGTATTCGCTTCAGCGGCGGCAGCCATTTCGAGGGCTCGATTGATATGTCGCGGCACGCTGTCGGCGTAGTTGACGTCTCGTGTTGCGGCAAGTTCCATAGCGGAAATTTGTGCCAGAAAGACTTCGCTGGTCGCATCGCTGATTTGTTGGGAAACGCTGACCCGCATAAGGACGTTGTCTAGTCCCTGATCGGCAGATGACAGCGCAATGTAACCGACAATCCCGACCGCGATAAGAAACACGAGGAGAACGGTAAAGCCGAGGGTCAATTTGGTTTTAATTTTCATGTGATTCAACATTAGCATTGTTCCTTTCATATTGGTTGGTTAAATTGATGGTTAATAGACTTGTTTCGTCGCCTAAATTCCAGCGCAGGCCGGAATTTAGGCGAGGGACTTGCAAGCCGTTCTTCTGGATTCCGGCTTGTGCCGAAGAGAAGGTGGTAGGAAGTTGGAATGGCGGTTGACAGAGATGCCTACCGCCGGGATACCCGTGTGATCTGACGGGAGCGAGTGAAAACGAAGAAGCGGCAAAGAAACGTTACAAAAACGGGCAGGAATTTTTTGACGTAAACCCTTTTGCAGGAAGGATTTACCCCCCCCCCCCCCCCCCCCCCCCCCCTCCCCCCCCCCCCCCCCCACCCCCCTGCCCTCCACTCACCCTCACCGTCGCAC
>Ga0099364_10000314_pt1 | contig 81272 bp, 59 predicted proteins | sample TergutTh196P3_FD_73070 | JGI IMG/M metagenome (GOLD analysis project Ga0099364, IMG submission 73070) | Microcerotermes parvus P3 segment gut microbial communities from Pointe-Noire, Republic of the Congo - Th196 P3 | ecosystem: Host-associated > Arthropoda: Insects > Digestive system > Gut ...
CCGGGGTTTTTATGTTGATGCGGCAAATTTGAATGCACCGGCCAACGAATGTCGGCACGGGTGTACGTCAGGCGTGGCTCGAAAGGGCCTGAAATTAGGCGCAAGCGAAAATATTCTCTAGATTCAGATATTGACATAAGGGGCTGTGCGTTTAACAGCAAGGCGGACTTGCTTGGAATGAGTAATTTTGAGCAGGTGCTCGACAATCCCACCGATACAGTGATTTATGGCTTCAATAAGCTGGTTGGTCTGCTTGTGCACATGAACCCCGATACTATTGAGCTACTGGATGCTTTACCTCCGTGATGACCATTATGGGTATCATAGGCTTGATTATTATGTTGACAGTATTGATTTGAGTTCTCATCCAGTCAGATGGCGACATATAAATCATATTCACTATGGTTTCACCTACGGTAATCAGAGACATAAGGCTAGGTTTTGCCTCCTTTGTTGTAAATACACCGATGGAGATGATTGATGATGAGAAAAGCAGATACCATCTTGGACGAGATACACGCAACGCGCCATAAGATCGAAGCAAGAACAAAAGGCATGACTGACCTGACACATTTTACACCTTATAATTACCGGTAGTTGATGTTACTTTGATGTTACATTTCACTAAAACATTCATACGCCAATAACGACGCCGCCGTCATTGGCGTACATCGTGCTCAGGCCTTTCGTGCCGACAATCAATATTTCCTTGTAATTTGCCTTTTCCTCGAACATCCGTCGCACTTCCAGAGCCCGCGACAGGCAGTTGCAATGGGCAATCGACAGCCTGTTTGCCAAGGTGTCCGGTCGCTCCTTTATGACCAGATCGACCATCTTTGTCAATGCTTTCCGGATTCCGATGGCTTGACTCTTCTGGACGATGCTGCCCTTGACGGCGCTCATGACCGGCTTGATGTTCAGTGCCCCGGCGACGACGGACTTCACCCCGACGAGGCGACCGTTCTTGCGAAGGGTCTCCAGGTTATCGAGGACAAAATAGGTCCGCAGCTCATCGCGATAGGACTCCAGCCGCTTCACGACCTCGGCGAAAGGCAGGCCCCGCTCGGCCAGCTCGATGAGCTTCATCGCCACCTGGCCCTCGCCACTGACCGCCGCCTCGGAATCGCAGACATGGATGTTCTTGTCCTCATGCTCCAAAAGCAGCTCCCGGCCCAGAATAGCGCTGCCATGACTTCCCGAAAGCTGGGACGATATCGTCACTACATAGACATCGTCGGCCTCCGTCCGGCAGGCCTCCATGAAACGTTGCGGCGAGGGGCATGACGACTTCGGGCAACTGGGGCTCTCGGCAATCCACTTAAGGAATTGCCGCTGGTCGAAGGCCCCGTCGTCCACCACCTCGCGTCCGGCGACTTCCATCGTGAAGGGAACGACTTCAATGCGCGGGTCGCCCTGGTATTTATCCGGCAATTCACAACAACTGTCCACCACTAATTTAAAAGCCATCTTTTCTCCTGTCTTACTAATATCCTTGTCCTACAGCCATGTTACCATGTGCCCCGGACAAATGCAAACACTATCTGGGGTTCTGCAATCATCGTTGACGCTAAAATGAAATTTTGCTAATATTAGTGTAATATGACTACCATCGACGAAGCCTTGGCCATGCTTGATGATGTATACGACGAGCTGCCAAAAGAATTTCATAAAGACCTGGACGGTGGCGTGATTTTATCAGCGGAGGTGAAAATACATCCGGCCAGCGAGGCGGAGCATCCCCTGTATATTTTGGGCGAATATCACAGCCAGCCCCGGGGGCTGGGCCGTTTCATCATCATCTATTATGGTTCCTTTACCCAGACATTTGCCCATCTGGGCCCTAAGCGTTTTAAGGGAAAGCTCCGAAAGACCCTCTTGCACGAGTTTACCCACCACCTGGAATCATTGGCGGGTGAGCGGGACCTGGAAATACAGGATGCCCGGTGGCTGGCGGAATATAATCGGAGGAAGGAGCGGGGGAAATGACAAGATTGTGGGGCGTTTTATCGCCCCACAATCTTATTACATCCTATTCATCAAACCAGCCGGTAATCCAGTTGATGGATGAAAAGCCGGCATCTTGGGAAAGCTCAAGCGTTACGGGGAATGAACTGACGCCCAGGTCGGACACTTTATTACTTCCCTCCATGACCACGCCGCTGACATGCAAATATGCCTTCATGTTTTTGGATATTGTGGGCTTGCTTCGCGGCGTGTATGTAATCCAGTTGGCCGTATCTTGCGCGGGTGCGTTTGCTTGGTCGGTCAGGATATATCTAAACTCAACAGACTGCCCCCTGCCCGGCTTTGCCGCAATGTCTATCTGAGCGGGCCTGGTCAGGAAATTGCCGTAGCTGCTGGCTGTTTTGCCGCCAATACGGACATTCACACGCAGGGGAGCGGGCGTGACAGTGTCAACATACGCAAATTCTTCCTCCACCGCCACCCCGGCCGCATTAGTCAGACGCAGCCATATCTTGTCACCGTTGGCTACATTCACACTGCCAGGCTTCTTTATCCAACTACCATTACCGATTTTCCACTCGGCGCTCACGCTACTACCCTGCCGGGGAGTCCGCACGGCAAAAGAGGAGAGGCGACCGCCGGGAGCGTAGACCACCCCGCCCTGCTCGATGATGTTTTTATTGATACGCACTTCTGATTTTTGAATGGCCGGCTCTTCGCTGTCTATTCTTACGCGGATGGCTTTCGCCGCAGTTTTGTTGCCATATGCGTCATAGGCACTGATGACCACCCGGTAATTACCATTATCCGCAAGCACGAAAGTACCGTCCGGGTCTATGTCCATTTCCCTGGCCCCGCGCAGACTGGTCTTATAAGTGAGCCTGGTCAGGTAATTATCGCCGACTTCCGGATCCACGATGGGCCTGGCAGGGCTATCAGCGACTGTAAATGTGACCGGCTCATCAGACCAATTTTTCGGATTTTTGATGTCATCGGCCGCGTCCCACGTGATATGCTCGCCGACGATGAGCAGTGGCTTGTTTATCCGTTCACCTTTTGCCAGGGTGATTTTTTTGAGTTCACGGTAGGTTTCAGAAAACTTTCCCCCGGCGTTTGTGACCCGGAACCATATCTTTAGCTCGCTTTCCGCACGATAATTATCGCGCAGGTCTTTTTTTAAGGCGGACAATGGGGCATAACCGTCACCCGGCGTCGATTCGTCCAAATCGCCGATGCGATACTCTTTTTTAAGCGGACTGCCGGCCAGGGCATTAACCGCAAAGCTCAGCTGGTCGAAACTACGCAGGGTCAGGAAGGGCACATCCTCATAGCTGGGGGCAGAGCCGATACGGACGCTCATATTCTGCGGACGGTTATTATCAACCCGGACAGGGAGCGAGGCCACAGTCTGCTTGCCGGTTTTATCAAAGGCTGTGATGCTTATGCGCCAGTTACCTTGCTGCTGTGGAACGGTCAGAATATAAGTGTAGATACCGCCCAGCGATGAGTTGAACTCGGCCGCTTGCACGCTGCCGCTCACGGCCGGTTTTTGCCCGGCTTTCCAGCTTAAGCCCCGGACACCGGAACCATCGTCGCTGATTTGCACCTTGATACCGATGTCGCCATTTTTCCAGGTGTCTCTTTTGCCATTATACTGTATCGGCTCGCCGGTACTTGCATCGCAATACTCCAAGCGAATAATCGGTTTTTGACTGTCAAAAACAACGATATAATCCACTTCCTTGCCCTGATTTGGCCCGGACAGCTCTCTCAGGGTCAGGATTGTCTGAAAATCCTTGATGGCGCTTTTGTTGTCCAGCTTATTTTTGTCACCCGCCGCCCGGCCAATCGAGACCGGCAATGCCTGGCCGTTTTTTTGCTTGAATGTGTACCAGCCATCGGTGGATGTTTCAAAACCATTGACAGTTATTGTCTGGTCGGGCAAGTCGGGATTGTCATAATCATGGAAACGGAAAGCGACATCGGGATTTTGCCCCAATACGGAGACCCTTATGGCCTTGGTCAGGACGTTTTCATAATCCGTGCTGGCTACCGCGCCGTTTAGGGTCAGTTCCGTGTATATCGTCGCTTGATGACTGACGATGTGCGAACTCTCCCGTGAGCGGAAATAAGTATGTTCATTTGAGGCGGGTGTCCAGAAAGTAAAGGATTTACTGCCGCCGGTAACGATATGTGCAGGTGTCTGCCCTTCCGCTCCGATTGCCCCGGCCGGACTGCCGCCTACGCTGTAATATGTTCCGGCTGCTGCGCTAAAGCTGACGCTTTTACCACGGCTGGCCTCCTCTATATCGGCACTCACCACGGGAGCGGCGGGGCGGAGGGGTATTATAAGCCGGGTCTCGCTCTGGGGGTCTCCAATGATGCGGGCGGCGAAATGGCGGTTTTCTGTAGTGCTGTCGATAAAACGACGGATGGATACGGCTCCGTCCGCAGTTCCCGCAGTCCAAGCCCCGCTGTCCGCGAAACGGTATTCCAGGGCGGAATTTACGCCCGTCATCACTTCCCTTTCATAATCTATCGTCAGGATGATGCGGGTAGCTGCCGCCGATTTTATGATAAGGGTTACTGAGGCAGCGTTATTTATCTGCCGTTCATCGTCCATGTCCGCCGGGCCCTTGATGCCTGCGGGGAGGGTGATGCTGCCTGAAAGCACAATGTTTTGCTGTTGTCTGGTGGCGGGGTCATAATTCGATAGTGCCGCAATATTCCATGACACGGGCGCGTCCGGCGAGACGTTTTCATCGTCCGTGATGATACGGACCGTTCCCGGCAGGGCGGTGGTGATGCTTTCCACGCTTGCGCCGTGGTCGAATTCTAAGCGCAATGGAACGCTGCTGCGATAGATGGGCGGGTCTGCCGTCGGCCCGACCAGCACGGTGGCGGGCTCACTGATGGTCATGGCGCTTTTTTCACCGGGTGTGTCGTCGTCTGCGATGGTGTTACCGACCAGGACCAGATAATGGAAGCTGCCTTCTGCGTCCGTCGGGGCGGCAAATGAGCTTTCCACTGCGTCCTCGATGGCGATGATATTTTCTGTTTCTTCCTCGTTGGGTTCTGCTTCCTCACCTGCATCCAAGTAGGTTTCGAGGTCTAGGATTTGATACCACTGGTAGCTCAGCGCTCCGCTGTCTGGCGACAGGGCCTCTACCTCCAGCAGGGCTTGGGTACCGACGTGGGTACTGATGTCCCGCGGCTGGCTGATAATCTGCGGTGGCAGGGCATCTACCGGATTGGCGATGGTCAGGCTGATGACTTCGCTTTTTATGCTGGCTGCTTTTTGGCCGCCGTCGCCATTGTCATTGATGGTGTTGGTGACGATGACGTAGTAGTGGTAGATGCCTAATGTGTCTATTGGGGCATCGAAGGTGCTGTCCGTGGCATCGGCTATGGCCGTGCCGGGGGTGTTCGCGTTTGTGGTCTCATACCATTGGTAGGACAGTTGGCCGTCGTCCGGGGCGGTGGCGGAGACGAAGAGGGGGTGGGGTTCGGTGTTTGGGGTGAGGGTGGCGCTGGTGGATTGCTCGATAATTTGCGGCTCTCCCGCATGGACCTTGGCCGTGACACTGACGGGGATGCTGACCGGGGCTAACTCTCCCACCGTGATAGTGACAAACCTGGTATCCACTGTCAGGACGCTCGGAGCAACCGTGTACCCGCCGGGGGCAACCACGATATGCTCACCATTATTGCGGATGCGTTCAACGACCATGCCGGTAGCATCGAAGGTTTCGTCCTCTATATATACTGTTTTGTCCGGTGGGGTGTGGATGCGGATGCCGACATCTTGGATGGTCTGGACGGTGATGGGGATGTTGGCAGTATGCAGTTGTAAATCCGGCCCGTAGAAATGGCGGACGGTTATTGAAACGTCGCTGGTAAACAGTGGCCGTTCCGGCGACCATTCGATGTCTGCCAACGAAAGGACCCGCTCTCGCCCGCTCTGCCTGTCCGCAACCAAGTATATGCCATTAAGCAGGACAATCTCACCCTCAAAGTAGGCCAGCTTGTCGGGATTACGCAGGACGCGCAGACCCGTGACGGGATCCGGCAGGACGCGGACGTTAAACTGTGTACTTTGGCCGGCATAGCTGGCGGTGATGGCAAAGGCTTCGTCGGCATGGTCGAAGATGTCATGGGAGAAGTGGGCATCTCTTATGGGAAGATTATCTGTGTGGCTATTTTCATATGTTTTTGTCAGGGTCATCCCGCTCGGGTCGAACTTGTCGCCTTCCAGATAAGTGCTTTTGGTTGGTGGGCCGGTCACTGCGATGGAAGCTATGGCATCATCGACGATGATGTCATATGTAAACTCATATGCCGAAAAATCGGGATGGTCATATGTGACAGACACGCTTTTACGGCCAATACTGTCCGTTGCGTTTGGCGGGGCCGAAATGGTCAGCACCTCCTCGGACAAAAGCCGCATATCGCCATTATTATAATATAGCTCCCAGGCGACACCCTTGGCATTGAAAGGCTCGCCTTCGGCAAACTCGGTCTGGAAGGGGCGGACGAAGACAACATCTTCCAGTGTGGGTGGAACCACTTCCACGGGGATGTAGCGGACAAAACGCGCCCCGCCATAGTAGCCAATGACGGTGACCAGGGTTTTACCGATGTCGTTAAAATTGTAGAGGACGTTCACCCTATCCTGGAAAAGCGGCACTGTGCCCAGCGGGGTTTTGATGCTCAGGCGCAGATCGTGAGTATCAAAGAGCTCACCCGGCCGATATGTCAGGGTGGGGAGGGTGTCTATTAGCATACGGGAGGCCGACCAGGTGATGTTGTTGGAGGTGGCTTCCGGACCCTTGGTGGTATAGGCATTTTCCCATGCGATTGCCGTGCTATTTACACCAGCACTACCAAGACCGCCAGCAGATCCATATGGTTCTCTACCGCCACCACCTCCGAATGATAGTCCACCTGCTTGTGCCGAACCACGTTCCCCGGCATCACCACCACGGCCACCGCTTATGATACCGTTTACATTTAGTCCGCCTGTATTTACAATGGCATTGATATTATCACTGCCAATTTCTAATTCACCATTATATCCCCCATTGCCGCCTATGCCACCGGCACCTCCGTTTCCGCCGATACCACCTTGATGGGCTCCAGCAAAAAGCCCTGTCCAGTTACCACCATAACCACCAGTGCCGCCTTTTCCACCTTTGCCACCATTTCCGGCGATACCACGTTGCATATAAAGCTTGCTTGCGGTTGACATATTTATGCCAATGGATATATCTCCAGAGAGAACCAAAGCAGTTCCGCCATCACCACCTCGTCCACCGGCACCGCCAGTACCACCAGTTCCACCTTTTGCAGAGCCAGATGCGTTAGCGGAGCCACCGTTTCCACCAGTGCCACCTTGACCGCCTTGTCCACCAGTGCCTCCGTTACCTCCAATCAAATTAAGGTCAGATTCATTCAATATGGATAGTAAAGCAGCCCTGATTGCCATAGCGCCAGTAAAGCCAGCTGTGCCCTGTGCGCCATTAGAACCTGTTCCACCTTGATTTCTACCGCTTGCATGGGTGCCAGTAGCCCCCTGTGCAGCAACCGCTGGATTGGCAATCGCATTACCACCCAGCACATTCAATTTACCATCTATTTCCACTGTTAGTACATCTTTCACATAAACCGCGGCTAAGCCGGATGCCTTGACAGTACCTTGTTCAATGCTCAAATCCGCAGCACCACCGATATAGAGGTTGGCGTCAGCTTTTATGGCATCTACATTGCTTTCAACACCACTTTTGATGGTATTACCCATACCCTGTGAAATAATGGACGGATGCCCTTCAAGCTTAGTGAAGCTAATAACCGGAATGTCAGTCACGCCCACGAAATGGCAATTTTCAAAGATAAGCTCCGTGTCGCCCTGGACGGTCAGACGAAAGCCGGTGTATATTGTGGAAGGATTGTCGCTGATGAATTTTACTGCCTCGACGGTGGGGGAGAGTATGACCGCTTTACCGAAATCCCGGTTCGCCATCCCCCGCAGATCAATTATCGCCAGTCTGGCACTGATAGTATTGGGAATGTTTGCCATAGTTCCGGCGTATCTGACAGCTGCCGCTTCGTCGAAGATTAATTCTACATGACAGCCTTCGATTGTGCCTTCATTCAACACAGCAAAACCCTCGGCTCGTGAGATATAGTCGCCTCGATTTTGATAGGTAAGGGCGATATTTTCTATAGTTCCACTATTAAGAGCAAAGAGGTTTTTAGCCTCACCTGCAATCCGTAAGCCGGAGACAGTATTGCCATTACCTTCCAAAGTACCGGAAAATTCTGCCATCTGCGTCCACTCATGGCCAAACATATCTATGTCTGTGGCCAGGATGTAATGGCCGGCGGGGTTTGCGGCTATGTTCATGAAGTCATCCGCCGTCCGGATGATAGAAAAAGCATCCGTATAGTCCGGCAGTGGCATTTTTGAGGATGTCAAGCTGACGGAGGAATAGATAAACTCATTGAAGAAGTCATTTTGGGCATTTCTTGCTTTTTCTAAATAAGCTAGTTGTAATTCGATTTTACGCTCGGCATATTGAGTGGTATTTGGCAGAAGTTCCCAAATGCCGATCATTTGCAAGCTATCGTCAAGAAAAATTTCGGTGGATGACCTAGGACTGGAAGCTTGGATGGAGTTCATCCAGTTATTAAGCCCTGTCTGATCAGAATACTCCAGCGCAAGCTTGTGGTCTTCGACACCACCACTAATGACGCTGTATCTATTCTGCGAAAAACTGTTATTAGAGGATTGTGAGGACATTTTCATGGAAGTTTCCAAATTAGCGTTAACCGTCGCCTCAAAACCAGAGATTTTTAAATTGTTTTCTGTATTGAAACCGAATGTCTCATCGATGGTTTCTTCCGCGTTTGCGTCGGTTTTGATGATTGTCATCGTTTGCTCGGCATAACCACCGAAATTATAACCCGTGATGACATGGGTGCCATATACATCGAAAAGTTCTGCAATACTTGATGGGTCATTGGCATAATTGCCTTCACCAGCCAAGATATCTTTGAAGGTATCATCGAAAACACCGCCATTCCAAATCTCTTCGCTTCGATTTATGATTCTTGACCGGGGTATAGTATTAACCCCTAACTTTTTAGATAGTTGCATGGTTGAAAAAAAAGATTCATACGAGGTCGAATATGAGGAACTATAGCTGCTTTCACTCGTCAAAGTATTTTTGGTTTGGACGGAACCGAACAGCTTACTCGAATAACCGAGACCCAGGGTGGTTTTTGTAGAAATGTCAAAGCCGCGTTTGGAACTGTATTCCTCTATACTCTTAGCTGTAATATATTCTTCCATGGCTCGGACTCCGCCTTTATAATCGTGTTCACCCCATATCCCCAGAGCTTGTAAAGCTTCACGGCCGCCATTGGGAACAAAGGGATCGCCCAGTGTGCCCCTTGCAAATATTTTATCCCCCGTGATGTCGAAAGCATTTAACAGGACATCAACCCCTGGACTATTTGCAATATCACCCGACATAGTCGTAAATCCCCCGCTCATAGCCGTCATCATGGCCCCGGCGGTCTCACCTTCCTCCGCAGTCAACTCCGCTCCATCCCCGGCCCCCGCACCTGCGCCGCCGTCCGTCTCCGTACCGTCGGTGACTCCGGTGTTTGTTTCCGTTTCGTCATCGACCATACCGGTCTCGTCACCCTCACCGGACTCGTCGCCCTCGCCGGTCTCGTCGCCCTCGCCGGACTCAGACCCATCACCGCCTTCGCCCGGTATAGGGCTCTCTTCCGTGCCATCATGTTCAGTGCCTATATTCCCCGCACCACCTTCTTCTCCTGTGCCGGACGGTGGCTCGGTGGCGGCAAATCCCGCCATGCTTTGCGATAAAACAAATACCGCCGTCATAATTGCCATCAGTTTTCTCAGCTTTGATTTTTTCATTTTTAGCCCTTTCTTTGCCATCCGCTTTTCCCACCAATGCATCCCGGGCGACGTGTCCGCCGCCGGGGATAGTGTTGGCGAGAATTTAAGAAAACGAGGTGTCAGTGTGTTATATTAGTGTCAGGTTAGAAAAAAGCCTATGAAACAAGGGCTTTCGACTGATTTAGTCCTACGCAAGTTGCCATCACTGATGGCAAAAATGAATGGGACGGGCCCGTCTGACATCATGGTCATTGCAAAAACTAATGTAACGCACACTTCGGTTTATGAAGGAGGTACAACAACCGAGGACAACTTAATGAACGGAAATTTAGGACAGGACTAAATCGGCTCAAACGATGATGGAAATTCATCCGGCTGGCTTAGTCCTGTCATATTACATAAGCGGAGGACAAGCCAGTGGAAAAAACCATCGACGAGCCGACAAGGCCACCCGAAGCAGGACGGAAATTAACAAACGCCTGCCACAACTGCCCATACAAAAGCGAGACCCACGGGAAAAGTTCTTCCCTTGCACATGCCGGGTATTGGGCGAACACATACCGAAATTGGAGGGCCTGAAGCCTGTTGACCAGTAGCCCTCCACAATAATAAGGAGGGCATATGGGTAAAACAATAGCCATATCAAACATGAAAGGCGGCGTCGGGAAGACCATGACCGCCATGAGCCTGGGGGCGGGGCTTGCCATGCAGGGCAAACGGATCCTCTGCATCGACGCCGATTCCCAACATTCCCTGACAACAAGCTTCGGCCAGACCGAGCCAGGCGGACTGCCGGCCACGCTTTCGACCGTGATGTCCAACATCATCAACGAGGCTGGCTTCGACCCGGCGGAGGGAATAATACGCCATGCGGACGGCCCCGACCTGCTCCCGGCGGACAGCACCCTCGCCGGGCTGGAAATTTCGCTCGCCGGACTAATCGGGCGCGAGACGGTGCTGAAACAGTACATCGACATGGTGTGCCCGTTCTATGATTACATCATCATGGACTGCGCCCCCTCGCTCGACCTGCTGACCATCAACGCACTGGCCGCCGCCGATGAGGTGATAATCCCTGTCATACCCCGATTCCTCGACGTGAAGGGTCTGGAGCTTTTATTGAAGGCCATCGCGAGGATAAGGCGGCAGATCAACCCGGAACTGCGCATCAGCGGAATACTGCTGACGATGGTTGACCGCCGGCCGCATTTCACGAAGGACATAATCAGCCTTGTCAATGAAGCCTACGGATCGGGAGTCCGCATTTTCGGCAATTACATCCCCCTCTCGATACGCGCCCCGGAGTCTTCGGCACGGGGAACCAGCATATTTGCCCACGACCCCAACGGGAAAGTGGCGGCGGCCTATGCCGCCCTCGTGAGGGAGGTGATTGCCGATGCCGCGTAAACCAGCCACGTTCGGAAACCTCGCCCTCGCGGGGTACGACGATATATTCAAGGTAAGCACGGAAAAGGAGGAGGGCGAGCGCATCGTCCACATGCCGCTCGTGGAACTCCACCCGCCCGAAGTCCACCCGTTCCAAGTGAACGATGACTTTCAGATGCGGCGGCTGGCCAAAAGCGTCAGGGAGAACGGGGTCAGGGAACCGGGCATCGCCCGCCCCCGCATGGACGGGAGTTATGAGCTGCTGTGCGGGAACCGCCGCAAGATGGCATGTGAACTTGCCAAGTTGGCTACGATGCCCGTCATCATCCGCGAGATGGACGATGACAGTGCCATACTGCTGATGGTGGACTCGAACCTAGACCAGCGCGAAAAACTGCTGCCCAGCGAGAAGGCGCAGGCGTTCCGCATGATGATGGATGCCCTGAACCACGGCGGGGTCAAGGACGGGGAGCACACCCACCGGATCATGGAAGAGCGGACGGGGATAAAGAAAAGCCAACTGTTCCGCATCATCCGCCTGACGGAACTGATAATCCCGCTAATCGACAGGGTGGACGCTAACAGGTTATCCTTCAACCCCGCCGTTGAGCTTTCATACCTGCCGCTGAAGGAGCAGGCGATGGTCGTGGAGGCAATGGACAGGCATGAAATGAAGCCGTCGCTGGCACAGGCCATCAAGCTCAAGAAAACGAGCAAAGAGGGCGGGCTTGATCCGTTGACAGTCGAATCAATACTCACGGACGCGCATAAGTCACCGGGCCACGACACGGGCAGCCCCTACCGCCGCTACTTTCCCGAGGGCTACACACAGAAACAGATGGACGCCGTGATTGTCTCACTGCTGATGCAATGGAAAGCGAAAGCCGTGTGAATCGGCAGGCACACAACTGAATAATGAAGATGAAAGTTGAAAGACCGATGCCCGGAGATACCGCCGGATGCCGGTCTTTCGTCATTCCGCCAACACGGATCCACCCAAAGGAAGAATGCAATTTTGCAGAGCAAATGAAAGGATAAAATCATGAAAAAAGGAACAATGAAAAGGAAAGCCATGCTGGAACTGCTGTCCGTACTGGCCGCCATGACAATTCTGGCGGCGGGGTGCGCCATGCCGCCGTCACCGGGGACTGACACGCAAAAGGCGGACGGACGGAAAGCCGGCTCCCCCGCCGCCTTCACGCCCGCCCGCGAGACCGACAACCGGGCCGCCGAGGATTTCCGGAAACTGGCGGCGGTGTTCTATGACGGCGAGGCGGGCATCACGCAGAAGGAATTTGAGGCCATATCGGGCCTGAAGGGCACGGACGCGGCGCACAAAGGCGGGATACTGGAAGGATACGCATACGATTATCATTACCCCGACGGAAGCGTGATAACCGTCTGCGACATGGGCAACCCCCTCGGCAATTCGGCGGGATTCGAACCGGCGGACAGGACGGTGTTCGCCACCGCGGGCCTGTCTGACACATTGATGATAAAGGACAGACTGACATACGACGAATATGCGGCGATGCTCGGCGGGGACGGTGTACTGTATTACGTTGATTATTCCAACCGGCTGTACCTGTGGGTCAACGGCACGGGCAAATGGCTCGGCGGCTGTTTCAGCAACGAGACGGGGCTTGAGGCGCTGGGCTACAATTATTTCAGTTGAGACGGACACATCCCGCCGATGCCCAAACCGGAAAGCAGTACCCGCCACGGGGCGACCATTGCGGATGAAGGGGGCAGGATGTATAATGACGGTAGTCACCAAGGAGGGCAATGAATGGGAGTAATCATGTCCAAGGCAAGGCTGAGCATATTAAGGGTGGCGCTGCTGCTTTCCGTTTTGGCGGCATCGGCCATCATGCCATCATGTTCATGCACAAGGCCGGCAACCCCCACGGGCGGCGGCCCGGAAACAGCGGTACTCGAGGTCCACTTCATCGACGTCGGGCAGGGTGACGCCACGCTGGTCATGCACGGCGAGTCGGCGATGCTGATTGACGCGGGCGACGCGTCCAACGGGGCGGCGGTGCGGGAATACATCAGGGGCAGGGGAATCGAAAAGCTTGAGTACCTCGTGCTCACCCATCCCGATTCCGACCACATCGGCGGCGCACCGCCGGTCATATCCATGTACCAGGTTGACAGGGTATTCATATCAAATTTCGAGAAAGACACCATGACATACCGCAAGTTGATAGAGGCACTTGACGCCAAGCGGTACGCGTATGCCACGCCGGGGGTCGGGGCCACCCATGCGCTGGGCGGGGCAGAGTTCACCATACTGGCCCCGGACGGCACATACCGCGACTCCAACAACTCGTCCATCGCGCTTCTACTGACTTACGGTAACACAAGTTTCATCTTCACGGGCGACGCGGAGGAAAGGGCGGAAAGGGACATCGCCGCAAACGGGCATGACATTTCGGCGGACGTGCTCCATGCGGGGCACCACGGCAGCCGGACTTCATCATCCGCCGCGTTTCTGGATGCGGTCTCACCGTCATTTGTAGTGATAAGCTGCGGCACGGGCAACCCATACGGCCACCCCCACGCGGAAACACTGGAAAGGTACAGGGACATGGGGATGGCCGTCTACAGGACGGACGGGCAGGGGAGCATCGTGGCAACCAGCGACGGCGAGGCCATCACATGGAGCGTCACCCCGTCCGGCACATGGCAGGCGGGCGGCACCGCCACCCAGGAGGGGCGGCAGGCAACAGGGGATGACCCGGAAGACCTCGCGGGGCAGGTGACATACGTGCTCAATGAAAGGAGCAAGGTGTTCCACAGGCCGACATGTGGCTCACTGCCGACGGCCAACAGGAAGGACAGCCATGAGAGCCGGGAAGAGATCATCAGGCAAGGGTACAATGCCTGCGGGCGGTGCAATCCCTGATGGGGGGCATCCCGTTTTCAGAACCTGCCGTTGCCCCACCATTTGTCAAATGTTCTTGGACACACACCCCTGATTGAGTCCTCGTCATCCGCGCTCCACCCAAATTCCAGTTCCGGCCAAGGAACTTCCTCAAACTCTATTTCATCCCGTGCCTTAAAACAGGCATCATAAAAATCCTTGTTAAATTTCTTTTCAAACACATGATGGGGCACATAGCTTATTTCTTCCCATCCGGGGTATCCTCCGTCTGCTATTTTGTCAAATTCATCGCAAAGGCTGTCCGCATCGTAAATGGCCTTTTCGTAAACATCCTTTCCCCTGGAAATCAACCAATAACGGAAATAGTCAAAGCCGTCGTCAGTGCATCCCCCCATCACGACATGGGCAACCGCCCATAACGCCTGATTGTAGGACTGCCCGTGGAAACGATCCCACCAATGGACGTATCCGAAAATTTCATGCTCGGTCAGCCTGCACAGCTCGTTTTCCAGGTTTTCCCCTTTGCCGGAGTTTTCGATGATTGCCCAAAACCTTTCCCCATCCAATAATGCCGACACTTTTTTCTTCATTACGCCACCTCCTTTGATTTGAATCCCGCTCCCTGCCCATTTCCCCGCCGGGCAGGGAGCATCTTGCCATCAAGCAGATCATAGCACCCATAGGCAGGACAGTAAAGCGTCCCTCCCCCCAAAACACGGGTAAACAAATGTGACCATCCATCCTCCGCTTATCCGGGGGATGATACGTATTTTCGCCATTGTTCACCAAACACGCCATGAACCCCCGTGGGCGAACCACATGATGCCCAAAAACCATGTGGCTTCCCCATGCCAAGAAAAAGAAAGCGAGGTGCATACATGCCAGGGGTAAGCAAAGAACAGATAAACCGTGCCAAGGAAGTGGACATCCTCGATTACCTCCTTGCGCACGAAACAGACAACATACGGAAAACAGGCAACAGCCACCGCCTCATCGACCACGACTCGCTGGAGATCAGCAACGGCCTGTGGCACTGGCACAGCCGGGGCATCGGCGGGCGCAACGCGGTCGATTACCTGATGAAAGTCCGCGGGCTCGGCTTTGTCGCGGCGGTGGAGCGCCTCGCGGGAAGCGACATCAGGGGCGACCCCGTGAAAGCCGCCCGGAAAACATCCAGGACCACCACGGCCAAGCCCCGACAACCATTCAGGCTGCCGCCCCGCAACGGCGACAACATACGCGTCACTGCCTACCTTGAGGGCCGGGGGATTGGCAGGCACGTCATCGAAGCGGCAATCAGGCAGGGCTCGCTCTACGAGAGCGCGGGGTGGCACAACTGCGTCTTCGTCGGTTTCGACGGGGGCGGCGGGGCCCGGTACGCCACCCTGCGCGGCACTTACGGCGACTTCAAGTGCGACATCCCCGGCTCGGACAAACGCTTCGGCTTCGTCCTGCCGCCGCCCGGCACCGACAGCGACGGCGTGGCCGTCTTTGAGTCGCCGATTGACGCGCTCTCCCACCGGATCCTGTACCCGCAGTTTGAAGGCTGGCGGCTCTCGCTCGGCGGCACGTCCACCGCCGCCCTCACATGCTTCATGGAAAGGCACGGGAACGTGAAAAAATGCCTCATCTGCACCGACAACGACATGGCCGGTGACAGGGTGGCGGACAAAATCGCGCAAACAGGCGGGCTGACAACCGTGCGCCATCTGCCGCCCGTCGGCAAGGACTTCGGCGAGGCCCTCGCCACCGCCCGCGGCGGGAAACGGCCCGTGGCGGCCACGATGGACGCGGCAAAACTGCGGGCGGACGGGCATAACGAAAGGACACGCGGCACCCGGACGGGAAACCCGCCGGACAGGGGAGCCGCCAGACAAACCAAAGGAGGAAACACCATGCAAAATGACCACGAAAATAACATCCCACAGGAACAACCCGGCAACACGGGGGCTGACCACAAAAACATGGAAATATGGCTCCGGCTCGGCGTGACGCTCGACGTGCCGGAACCGTGGGGACTTAAAATACTGGACGGCGACAAACAGGCCCTGCTCGACGTCCTGACCGCGCCCGGCGGCACCAACGGGGAGTGGCACATAGACGGCGAAACATACATCCCCGAAGATGTAATCGACGACCTGCGGCCCGACGAAGGGGTCCACGGGGAGATCAGTTTTGACCTGCCGAAAACACCGATGACGGGATTCATGCAGGCCGGGAAGGAGCCGCACAGGGCGCAGGCCGGCATGACAGGCGAATTACGCGCCACGCTCGAAAAAGCCGCCGCATACATCATCGAAACGTGCGCACGGGAAACGACATCGGGAAATTACGTCATTGACCCCGACGACATACCCGCTGCCGTCATACTGCCGGACCTGTATAAGGAGCATCTGGGCGGCATCGTTGAAATCATGCGGGAACACGGGGCGGTGGCCGGGGCGGAAACGGGCGGCGACGGCTCGATCGACGTCACCCTGTACCTGGACCATTGCCCGAATTTCGAGCCGGACGCCGATGAAGAGGCCGATCATCCGCCGCACGGGGCGGCAAAAGACGAAACAGATGCCAAACCGACGCTTGCGGAGCGCCTTGAAGCGGGCAGGCGCAAGGCGGCCCGGCAGGGCCGGCCCGACGAGCCCGCAAACAAAGCAAAGGAAGAAACGAGGTGAACCCAATGGAAGACACACGCAAGGACATACGCTTCACCGACGGCCGCCACAACGAATTGTTCCGAATCAAGGACGGCGACAGCATCAAGTTCACGGCACATGACGGCGAAACCAAGACGCTGAAATGCCGCCACATCGACGACCATCACGTCCGGGTCATCGGGAAGCATGGCAACAATGACTACCATGTCCACGAGTTCGCGGGGAAGATGGAGCGTGCCGGCAACAGATACGAGGCCATCCCCGGCCAGGAGCCGGTGCTCGACGTCATCGCCGAGAAACACGGCGGGACATTGCGGGACGTGACAATCCCGATGACGGAAACGGCGCTCAGGGAACTGGTCAGCGGCGAATATGACACCCGGATCCTTCATGTCGAAGGCCAGGGCATGAACGGCAGGCACGGGCCGCAGGCCCGCGGCGCAATCCTGCGCGGCAAGGACGGCATCGCGGTCCTCGGCATCGGCGGCGACGGCAGCACCCTGACCAGCCTGCACCCCTATTGGGCACAAAAATACAAACGCGAACTCAGCCCGGCGGAACGGGCCGCGCCGCTGGCGGAAACCCTGTCCGGCAGGATGGCGGAGGCCAGGTCGCGGGCGGACGGGCACAACAAGGCGAACGCCGGGAAGGAGGCGCCATGCACGAACAGATCAACGAGCGCAGCGTGGCCATCTCGGTGAAGGCGACGAAGATGACCGGGAACCTGCTGGCCAGGGCGATGAGGGCGTACCTGCGGAGCCGGCAGACGCCGGGGGTGAAGCACGGCAAACAGAGCCTGAAATCCCTATCGAAGCAGGGGGCGGGCCTCGCCAACATCCCCCTGTCCGACGACAACATCGCCACCTTCAACCGCACGGCCCGCAAGTACAACGTGGACTACTCCCTGAAAAAGGACGCCTCGGGGACGCCACCCAGATGGGTGGTTTTTTTCAAGGCCAGGGATGCGGACGCACTCACGGCGGCGTTCGGCGAGTACAGCCGCGCCGTCCTGAAACAGAAAGAGCGGAAACCCTCGCTGCTGGCCGCGCTGAGAAAGGCAGTGGAGCAGGCCCGGGCCGCCACCCCGCCCGCCAAAAACCGGAAGAAAGGGGAACATGAGCTATGATTGACACCGCAAAATTGAAACGCATGGTCATCCCGAACCTCCCCCATGCGTTTGTCTTCTGGCTCATCAACAAGGCCAGCCATGCGGTGAGGGCATCCCCTGGTGACGAGTTCGCACACAGGTTGATGCAGGGCATGGGAAACCTCGGGGAAACTCTGAAAAACCCCCTGCCGTCATTTGCCCCGCCCGACCTGCTGGCCGGCCTCGCCGGAGCCGCCGTCGTGTTCCTCATCGTCCTTGAACGGAAGGCGAACGCGAAGAAATGGCGGCACGACGTTGAATATGGCTCGGCGCGTTGGGGGACGGCCAAGGACATCGAACCCTACCCCGACCGCGCTGCTCCTGACAACAACATAATCCTGACCGCCACGGAGTCGCTCCGGCTGGGGGGCCGCCCCGCGCAGCCGAAACACGCCCGCAACAAGAATGTCCTCGTAATCGGCGGCTCCGGCTCCGGCAAGACCCGCTTCTGGCTGAAGCCCAACCTCATGCAGATGCACAGCTCATACGTCATAACGGACCCGAAGGGCACGATCCTGACGGAATGCGGCAAGATGCTCGCGCGGGGCGCACCGAAGATCGAAGCCGTCACCGGGAAGGACGGAAAACCGCTGACAAGACACGGCAGGCCCGTCACGAGGTCGGTGGCAAAGAACGGAAAGACCGTCCACGAACCTTACAAAATCAAGGTGCTCAACACCATCGACTTCAAAAAATCCATGTGTTACAACCCCTTCGCCTACATCCGTACCGAAAAGGACATCCTGAAACTCACGACCGCCCTCATCGCCAACACCAAGGGCGAGGACATGAAGAACGGCGAGGATTTCTGGGTGAAGGCCGAGACCCTGCTCTACTGCGCCCTGATAGGCTACATCCACTACGAGGCCCCGGAGGACGAGCGCAACATGAACACGCTGGTCGAGCTGATTAACGCGATGGAGGTGCGGGAGGACGACGAGAACCACAAAAATGCGGTGGATTTCCTGTTCGAGGCGCTTGAACACGGCGACAGGGAGGCCGGCATCGCGCCGCAGCCCGGCCACTTCGCCGTCAGGCAATACAAAAAATACAAGCTGGCGGCAGGCAAGACCGCGAAAAGCATACTCATTTCATGCGGGGCACGGCTCGCGCCCTTCGACATCGCCGAACTCAGGGGAATCATGGCCCGCGACGAGATGGAGCTCGACATGATTGGCGACGAGAGGACGGCGCTCTTCATCATCATCAGCGACACCGACCCGACCTTCAACTTTGTCGCCGCCCTGATGTACAGCCAGCTCTTTAACCTCCTTTGCGACAGGGCGGACACCATCCACGGCGGCGAGCTGCCGATCCCCGTCCGTTTCCTGCTCGACGAGTTCGCCAACATCGGCAGGATACCCAACTTCGACAGGCTGATAGCGACGATACGCAGCCGGAACATCTCGGCCTGCGTGATCCTCCAGGCCCAATCCCAATTAAAGGCGATGTACCGTGACAGCGCCGAGACCATCATCGGCAACATGGACTCCCGGATATTCCTGGGCGGCGCGGAGAAAACCACGCTGAAGGACCTGGCCGAGGCGCTGGGCAAGGAAACCATCCACCTGATGAACAACAGCATAAGCAGGGGCAACAGCCCGTCCCACGGCATGAACTACCAGAAGCTCGGCAAGGAGCTGATGAGCGTCGATGAGCTGGCCGTGATGGACGGGGCCAAGTGCATCCTGCAACTCAGGGGCGTCCGCCCGTTCCTCTCCGACAAGTACGACATCACGAAGCACAAAAACTACCGCCTGCTCTGCGAGGACGGCAGGAAGAACGCCTTCGACATCGGGGCATACCTCTCGACCCGGCTGAAAGTGGCATCCGACGAGGAATACAACTACTTCGAGTACGGCGGCGGGGATGATGCAATGCCCGGCGCGGGGCCGGGCGGGGAAGAACCCTGGGAACCTCATGATGACCTGGAGCCAATCTAGGCAACACGAAAGGAGGAAACACATGAACGAGCTCAACGTAATCAAAGTGAAAGGCGGCGCGTACATCGACAGCCGCGAGGTGGCGATGGCCATCGGGAAACCGCACCGCCACCTGCTCCGCGACATACGCGGGTACGCGCAGACAATCGAAAAAATCGGAGCGCCCACTTTTGGGCCCTCCGATTTTTTCATCCCCGACAGCTATCAGAGCCTCCAAAACAAGGAAATGCCCTGCTACCTGATAAGCAGGGCGGGCTGCGACATGATAGCGAACAAGCTGTCCGGCGACAGGGGCATCATGTTCACCGCCGCCTATGTGAAAAAGTTCGAGGAAATGAAAAACGTGGCGGAAGCCGCCATGCCGCCGGAAACGGACCGGCCCGCCCTCGGCGCGGTAAACGCCGCCGTGCGCAACATCCTGAAGGGGATGGCCGCGTGGAACGCCACGCCGCGTGAGGTGGAGCGTTTACTCAAACGCGTCTACAGGCCGCTCGGAATCCCCGTGCGCGACATCGGGGACGGGGGCACGGGATACCTGACGGCGACGGAGATAGCCAGGTACATCGGCATCTTCTCGGAAACAGGCAGGCCCCATGCCCATGCCGTGTCCGCCATCATCGGAAAATTGGACAGCACCCCTGTCCATGCCGTCATCATCCCCTTCGGCACCGTCGGCGTGTCCGTCCGCTACGGGCCCGCCGCAATCGACGGGGTATGGCGCTGGATATGCGACAACGGCCACCCCGACACGGTGCCGCACGGCGGCTTCATGTACCACATCAATTACACACCGCACAGCCGCGCGCGTTTCGCCGACGGTGGCGGCATCCCCGATTTCCCCGGACGCGAACGTGAAAAAAGGTAAACGCCCGGAAAGGAGGCGCTTATCCCATATGCAACCACAAACCAAGCGGGCGGGCGTCATCCCGCCCAACCAACCGAAAGGAGGCAACACATGGAATTTTTCCAAAGCGCAATCGACGTGCTGCGCACACTCGTCATCGCCCTCGGCGCCGGCCTCGGCGTGTGGGGCATCATCAACCTGCTGGAGGGTTACGGCAACGACAACCCCGGCGCGAAGTCACAGGGGATGAAACAGCTCATGGCGGGCGGCGGGGTGGCTCTCATCGGCTTCACCCTCGTGCCGCTCCTGTCCGGGCTCTTTAGCTGATGGGCATACTGTTTGACGCCATCGCCGACTGGTTCAGGGAGATGCTGGTTGACGGCATCACGGCCAACTTCGCCGGGATGTTCGATGAGGTCAACCAAAAAGCCGGCGACATCGCCGGACAGGTCGGACAGACCCCCGCGGGATGGAACGCGGGGGTCTTCAACCTGATCAGGAACCTGGGCGAGACGGCGGTGATACCCATCGCGGGGATGATACTCACGTTCGTCCTCTGCCATGAACTGATCACGATGGTCACGGAGAAGAACAACCTCGCGGACTTCGACACCTTCAACATCTTCAAGTGGATTTTCAAGACCTTCGCCGCGACCTACATCCTCACCCACACCTTCGACATCGTGACGGGCGTGTTCGCGCTGGCACAGCAGGCCGTGAACAGGAGCGCCGGGGCCATAAGCGGAAGCCTCGACATCGACCTCGCGCTCACGGACCTGGAGGCCCGGCTCATGGCGATGGGGACGGGGGAACTGCTCGGCCTGTACCTGGAATCCTCAATCCTCGGCCTCGCCATGAACGCCATCTCGCTGTGCGTGTTCCTGATCATCCACGGGCGCATGATTGAGATCTACCTGACCTGCTCGGTCGCGCCGATACCCCTGTCCACGATGGCCAACCGCGAGTGGGGGCAGATAGGCAACAACTACCTCAAATCCCTGTTCGCGCTGGCCTTCCAGGGCTTCCTCATCATGGTCTGCGTGGCGATCTACGCGGCCCTGCTCCAGACCGTGACCGCCGGCACGGACATCCACGCCGCCCTGTGGGGCCTGGCGGGCTACTCGCTGCTGCTGTGCTTCACCCTTTTCAAGACGGGCAGCCTCAGCAAGGGCCTGTTCGGGGCGCACTGAACGAATGGCAACAAAATAGTTGAATACAAAGGCAACCATAACAATCAAAAATAAGGAGGAAACAGCCATGATAAACGAAACGACACACGGACTGGACATCAGGATTTACCCGGTGAAGGAGGCAAAGGGCGACACGCTCGCCTTCGCGTCCGTCGCCATAGACGGTGCCGTCGCGATAAACGGCGTCCGCGTGGTGAAGGGCAGGAACGGCCCCTTCGTCTCGATGCCGCAGACAAAGGACAGGGAGGGCAACCACCGCGACGTGGCGCACCCCCTGACGGCCGTCCTCAGGAAGGCGATGAGCGACGGCGTGATTGCCGCCTATGATGGGAAAATGGCGGAAACGGAGGGCTAGGCGATGGCATACGTGACCGTACCCAAGGACCTCTCGCGGGTCAAGACGAAGGTGGCGCTGAACCTGACCAAGCGCCAGCTCACATGTTTCGGGGCGGCGGCGCTGCTCGGCGTCCCCGCCTACCTCGCCATCAGGGGCGCGGCGGGGAACACGGCGGCGGCGCTCATGATGATGGCGCTGATGTTCCCCTTCTTCTTCCTCGCGATCTACGAAAAGGACGGCCTGCCCGCCGAGCGGATGCTGCTCCATGTCATCCGCTCGCGCCTCGCATGGCCGGGGAGACGCCCCTACATGACGGAAAACTTCTACGAAGCACTCGGAAAGGAGGCAAGCAAAAATGCAGCAGAAAGCACTGGAACAGCAAAAACGCCTGTCGGCCAACGAAAGACAGGCCAGGGCAAACCGCGCGGGCACGGGCAGGGCCGGCAAAGGCGCGGCTGACAGGCCCGCGCCCGCGGACAGGCCGGCCGGGGGATTCCTTGAAAAGCTCATGGGCGGGAAGACGCCGCGGACGGCCCAGCAGTCGATACCCTACGCCGCCATGCACAGGGACGGCACCTGCCGCGTGGACGGGCGGCTCCACACCAGGACGGTCGCCTTCAGCGACATCAACTACCACCTCGCGCAGAACGAGGACAAGACGCGGATCTTCGGGGGCTACTGCGACTTCCTAAATTACTTCGACCCGTCCGCCACCGTCCAGCTCTCGTTCATCAACCATTTCGGGAATGCCGACGACTTCCGTGACTCAATCGACATCCCGTGCCGGGGCGACGGTTTCGACGGCCCGCGCGCCGAGTACGCCGGGATGCTGAAAAACCAGCTCGCCAAGGGCAACAACGGCCTCGTCAAGGCCAAATACGTCACCTTCGGCGTGGAAGCCGACAGCCCAAGGGCGGCGAGGCTGCGCCTTGGGCGGATGGAGGCCGACATACTGGCCAACTTCAAGGTCATGGGCGTGGAGGCCCGCCCGCTCACGGGCGCGGAGCGGCTGGAGGTGCTGCACGGCCAGTTACACCCCGACGGCGCGGAAAAGTTCCGTTTCGACTGGAAGGACATGGCGGCGGGCGGCCTCACGACCAAGGATTACGTCGCCCCGCCGTCGTTCGACTTCCGGGACACGGGGACCTTCAGGACGGGCGGATACCACGGCAGCGTGTCGCACCTTGTCATCAACGCGTCCGAACTGAACGACCGCCTGCTGGCCGATTTCCTCGACATGGACTCGCCCGTGACGGTGACGATACACCTGCGTGGCATCGACCAGGCCGAGGCCATCAAGACGGTCAAGCGCAAACTCTCCGACATAGACGCGATGCGGATACAGGAGCAGAAAAAGGCCGTCCGCGCGGGCTACGACATGGACATCATCCCTCCGGACATCGCGACCTACGGCAGCGAGGCCAAAAACCTCCTCGAGGACCTGCAGAGCCGCAACGAGCGGATGTTCCTCGCCACCGTGACGGTCGTGAACACGGCGAGGAAACGGGCGGGGCTCGAGAACGACGTCTTCGCCGCCCGCGGCATCGCCGCGAAACACAACTGCGCACTGAAACGCCTCGACTTCCTGCAGGAGCAGGGGCTGATGTCGTCGCTCGTCCTCGGCACCAACCAGGTGGAGATAAAAAGGGCGCTGACGACCAGCAGCGCGGCGATATTCGTGCCGTTCACGACCAGCGAGCTCTTCCAGCGCGGCGAGGCGATGTACTACGGCCTCAACGCCCTGAGCAACAACCTCATCATGGCCAACCGCAAGGAACTGAAAAACCCCAACGGCCTCTTCCTCGGCACCCCCGGCTCGGGCAAGTCCTTCGCCGCCAAGCGCGAGATAGTGAACGTCTTCCTCCTGACCGCCGACGACATCATCATATCCGACCCCGAGGCTGAATACTTCCCGCTCGTGGAGCGGCTCGGCGGCCAGGTCGTGAAGCTCTCGCCCACGTCGCGGCACCACCTCAACCCGATGGACATAAACCCCGACTACTCGGACGAGGACGACCCGCTGACCCTGAAAAGCGACTTCATCCTCTCGCTCTGCGAACTGGTCATCGGCGGCAAGGCGGGGCTGGAGCCGGTCGAGAAGACAGTCATCGACCGCTGCGTCCGGCTCGTCTACCGGGGTTACCTCGCCGACCCGAAACCGTGGAAGATGCCGCTCCTGGGCGACCTCCACGGCCTGCTGAAAAAACAGCCGGAGCCGGAGGCGGGGCGCATGGCCACCGCCCTCGAAATCTACGTCACGGGCTCGCTCAACGTGTTCAACCGCCGCACCAACGTGGACATCACCAACCGCCTCGTCTGCTACGACATAAAGGAACTCGGCAAGCAGCTCAAAAAACTCGGGATGCTGATACTCCAGGACCAGGTATGGGGGCGGGTCACGAAAAACCGCGCCATGAAGAAGACGACATGGTTCTACCAGGACGAGTTCCACCTTTTGCTGAAGGAGGAGCAGACCGCCGCCTATTCGGTCGAGATATGGAAACGCTTCCGCAAATGGGGCGGCATCCCCTCGGCGCTGACGCAGAACGTGAAGGACCTGCTGGCCAGCCGCGAGATTGAGAACATCCTCGAAAACTCCGACTTCATCTACATGCTCAACCAGGCGGGCGGCGACAGGCAGATACTGGCGGGGCAGCTCGGCATCTCCGCGCAGCAGCTCCTGCACGTCACGCAGTCGAACGCGGGCGAGGGCCTCCTTTTCTACGGCAACGTCATCATCCCCTTCGTGGACAGGTTCCCCAAGGACACCGAGCTTTACCGCATCATGACGACGAAGCCGGATGAAGCGGCGGTGACGCCATGAACGGGCACGGGGCGGCGGCCAAAACCACCCGTCACAAGGCCGCCCGGAAAAACATGGGCGGGCGGGGGACCGAAACCACGCCCATGACAAGGAACACGGATAAACATGACCTTTTCCCAAGTTGGGAAAAGGTTGGGACACATGGGAAAGCGGCAGCCACGATGGGGCCGGATGGGCGTCTTGAAACAAACGCCCCCCAAGGCACAGGGGAAAGCCCCGGAAACAGGGATGGCGACGACGGAACGACGACCGGGAAGCCCGAAACGGGGCGGCACAGGCGCAGGCCTGCCGAAACCGCGCCCCAAAAAGCCAATACGGGACACGCGGCAAAGGCAGCCCCAATGGGTAAAAGGCCGGGGGCCGGGCTGCCCAAAAGGCTGCCCATGCCAGAAAAGGCGGCCCGGGGCGTGAATGGGGCCACAAAAAGCGCACAAAAGCTGAAATTCGGACATCCGCGGTCAGTCCAAAAGCCGGCAAGGGCGGCGGCCGGCATCGCACTGGCCGATGCCCGCCACAGGATTTACCAGACGGAGGATGACAACACGGGCCTGGAAGCCGCCCACGGAACCGGGGCGGCGGCCGAGACCGCCATCCGCGCGGCCTACAGGCACCACCGGACCACGGCACGGGGGAAAGCAGCCGGACCCGCGGGGGCAGGACACAAGCTGCACCCCGTACCCGCCCAAAGAAAGGGTCACGCACGAAAAGCGACATGCCCGCAAAGCGGAACACCATCACGCCTGCTCCAGAGGCTCAGGATACGCCGGGAATACGCAAGGGCCGTCCGCAGGGCGAACAAGGCGGCAATCAGGACGTCGAGGGCGGCCAGGGCCGGGGCATATGCCACCGCCAAGGCGGGCGGCTCAATCATCAGGTCAGTCGCCGGCAACCCCTGGCTGGCTGCCGTCATCGCCCTGGCGGTGCTGCTCCTGTTCATGCTGGTGTCGATGGCCGGCTCCTGCGGCAACATGGCCAGCGGCGGCATGGGGGCGCTGCTCGCCGCCTCGTACCTCGCGGAGGACGCGGACATTGACGCCGCCATCCTCGCCTACGGCGGACGGGAGACCGACCTGCGGCTGAAGATACAAAACGCCGGGGCTGACAGGCCGGGCTTCGACGAATACCGTTACCACATAGGCGCCATCGGCCATGACCAGCACCTGCTGGTGGCATACCTGACGGCACGTTACTTTGGCTTCACCCATGCGGCGGTGGAAGCCGACCTCGCCGCGATATTCGCTGAACAGTATGTCCTCACGTTCACCGAGACCACCGAGACCCGCCATGCCGACCCAGACGACGAGGACGAGGACGGCGACCTGGAGCCTTATGACTGGCACGTCCTGACCGTCACGCTGGCAAGCAGGCCGTTCGGTGACGTCATCATGCCCCGCATGAATGCGGAGGAACAGACCCACGCGGCCATCCTCGGCGCGACGATGGGCGCGCGTCAATATGTCGGAAGCCCTTTCGCCATCGACTGGTCAGGGCACGTATCAAGCCAATACGGATACCGGGTACACCCCATCGACGGCGGGAAAGACCTCCACCGGGGCATCGACATCGGGCTGCCGCAGGGGACGCCGGTACTGGCGGCGCACGGCGGCACCGTCACCTTCGCCGGGGCGCAGGGCGGCTACGGCAACATCGTCATAATCGAGGACGGAAAAGGTATTGTAACCAAGTACGCCCACTGCCACACCCTGCTGGTGTCTGTTGGGCAGACGGTGGCCGGGGGCGACCTAATAGCCACGGTCGGCAGCACCGGCAACAGCACGGGGCCGCACCTGCATTTCGAGGTCATGAAAGACGGGCAGTACCTGAACCCCGCCATCCACGCGGAAACTGGCGGCACATGAAAGGAGGAAAAAATGGAAAACCAACAAAACCCACAAATTGAAAAAGTAGTGCAAAACATCGCCAAGACAAAGGAAAAGATAAGTGAATTGCAAGCAAAGCTGCGCGAGCTGGAGCTTGAGAAAAGACGGCTCGAGGACAGGCGGGTAATCGAATGTGTCAGAGGTAAGAACCTGAGCGAGCTTGAGCTCGCGCAACTGATTGAGTTACTGCGGCAGGGAAACCGGAAAGGAGAAGCACGATGAAAGCAAACAAAATGACCAAAACGCATCTGCTGTCCGCGCTCATTTCCATGCTGGGCGCGTTTTTAATCATGGGGACGGCAGCCCATGCGGGCGGGGTGATGGAGTCTTTGCCCGGCACGGCGGGTACTGCCGGTGGCAGCGCCGACGGCGAACTGAGGATTGAGGGCGCATGGCTTTCGGGCGACACCCTCCATGCCGCAGTGAGGGACTTATCCAGCGACGAGTTGGAAACCTTCGGGCTCGACCTGCGGCAATACGCGGGAACAGGCGACGAATACGTCTCCGTCAGGGCAGCGGACGGGAGCGGGCGCATGTCAGGGGAGTTTCGCTTCAAAAACCCTTATTACGCCGAACCGGGGGCAGACGGGAACCCGCTGACACCCGACGGCGCGGCGACGGTGGTGGACAACGCCACCGAACATGAAGGCAAGGAGTTCTTCACCTTCGAGACCCCGGACGGCAACGTCTTTTACCTGATTGTGGACAGGCAACGGGAGGACGGCAACGTCTACCTGCTCAACGCCGTCACCGAATACGACCTTTCCTTGCTGGCCGAGGAGGGTGACGGACGGGGCGTGAGCGCCATACCCGAAGCCCCGCCCCATGTCCAGGAAACACCCATCATGCCCTTTCCCGCCGGTGAGACACAGCCCTTCACGGAAGAGGACACTGCTTTCACGGAGGATGCCCCCGTCAAGGCAAAAAGCGACACGGGGATCATCGTTTTCCTCGCCGTCGCCATGCTTGTAGGTGGCGGCGTGGGTTATTACGTGAAAATCGTCCGCCCGAAGCAAAACGGTGGGGCGGCGTATGACGAAGGCGATGATGAGCCGGAAGATGATGACTTAGAAGATGACGGAAGCAGGGATTACGAGGATGGGGAAGATTGGGGGAATGATGCCGATAATTTCGATGCCCCCGACGGCCCCGATGATCATGGCGAAGAGGAGGATGAATAAATGCACAGTCTGGTGATATGTGAAAAACCCTCACAGGCGAGGGCTTACGCCGCCGTCCTTTCGGCCAACGGGCGCGGGGACGGCTTCTTCATGGGCAACAATTACATCGTCGCCCATTGCCTCGGGCATCTGCTGGAGCTGGCCCCGCCCGATGCCTATGGCGAAAAATACGCCAAATGGCGTCACGGCGACCTGCCGATAATACCGGAAAAATGGCTCCACAGGCCGAGCAAGGACAAGACAGCGCAACTGAAAATAATCAAGGACCTGACAGAACGCCCCGACGTGGACTGCATAATCAATGCCTGCGACGCCGGGCGCGAGGGCGAGCTCATCTTCCGGCTCGTCCTCGAACACGCGCAGTGCAAAAAACCGACGAAGCGGCTGTGGATTTCCTCGATGGAGGACAAGGCCGTCGCCGAGGGTTTCGCCAACCTGGAGGACGGGAGCCGCTACGACAGCCTCCACGCCGCCGCCTCATGCCGTGAGCGGGCGGTCTGGCTCGTCGGGATAAACGCGACCAGGCTCTTTTCCGTCCTCTACGGCACGACCCTGAACACCGGGCGGGTGCAGTCGCCGACACTGGCGATGCTCGTGGGGCGCGAAAAAGCCATCTCCGCTTTCGTCAAGGAGACGTTCCACATCCCCGCCATCGACCTCACGGCCTTCACGGCAGACGGGGAAAGGCAAAATGACAGGGAGGCGGCGGAAAAAATAGCCGCGGCCTGTGACGGCAGACAGGCGACGGTGACAGACGTGACGAGGACGAAAAAGACCGTCCAGCCGCCGAAACTCCACGACCTGACAGCCCTCCAGCGCGACGCCAACCGCATCCACGGCCTCACCGCCCAACAGACCCTCGAACACGCGCAATCACTCTACGAAAAGAAGCTCCTGAGCTACCCCCGCACCGACGCGAGGCACATCAGCGCCGACATGCAGGGAACGGTACTGAAAATCCTGGGTATGACGGATTATGAGCCCGACACAGGGCGGCTCGTCGGGAAAGTCACCGACCACCACGCCATCATCCCCACGCTCGAAAGCATGAATTCCGACCTGTCTTCCCTTTCCGCCGGTGAAAAAATAATCTTCAACGCCGTCAGGGAAAGGCTCACCGCCGCCACCTCGCCCGCCCATGTGTACGAGGCGGTAACGGCCACGCTCGAATGCGGCGGCCATGTATTCACCGCAAAAGGGAAGAAAGTATTGACCCCCGGCTGGAAAGAAAGAGGCGGCGGGGGCAGCGAAGGAGTGGGGGAAGACGAGCGCAACGACCTTTCAGGCGTTGAAAAGGGGCTGGTGTTTGACTCCGCCACCGCGTCGGTCAAAGAGGGGGCGACCACGCCGCCCAAACACCACACCGAAGACACGCTCCTTGCGGCAATGGAAAACGCCGGGGCGGGCGAGATGCCGGGAGACGCGGAAAGAAAGGGTCTTGGCACCCCGGCGACGAGGGCGGCCATCATAGAGAAGCTGATCAAGTCCGGTTTCGCCGAACGGTCGAAAAAGAACGTCCTCCCCACGCAAAAGGGGAAGAACCTCGTTACCGTGCTGCCGGAGCCGCTGACCTCGGCACGGATGACCGCCGAATGGGAACACCGCCTGAAAATGGTGGAAAGGGGCGAACTGGAGGCAACCGCGTTCATGGACGGCATCGCCGCCTTCGTCAGGGCCATAATCGACTCGAACAATGCGCCAAACCCTGACTTCGCCAATCTTTTCCCCGACACGAAGCAAAAAAAGAATGAACAGCTCGGGCCATGCCCGCGCTGCGCCGCGCCCGTCCGCGAGGCGGAAAAGGGCTTCTTCTGCGACAGCCGTGTTTGCGGTTTCAAGCTATGGAAGGAATCAAAGTTCTGGACGGCCAAGAAAAAGCCCCTGACCGGGGCAATCGTGGCGGCGCTGCTCAAGGACGGGCGCGTCGCGCTCAAGGACCTGCACTCGGAAAAAACGGGAAAGACATACCGGGCGACTGTAATCCTCGACGACAGCGGGGATAAACACGTCAATTTCAAGATGGAATTTCCCCGCTAATCCGTCCATTTTATGTACATTGTTGCCGAAGGCATCACCATGAAAGGGAAGAAACAGACGGACAGGCAAAAAATAAAGGAGGTAGCACATTGTTGAAAAGGATGATGACACACATACTGCTGTATGCAACGCTGACGCTGTTCATGGTGATGGCCCACGGCGGCCTGACGGCAAGGGCAAACGAAGTACCGACCCCCTCGATGTTCGAGGTTGACCCCGACCCCGCGCCGCAGGACGCCACGGCGGTATTCAACGTGGGCGACGGCATAAAGGCTTACTTTTACGAGGACGAGGAACTGCTGTATTTCAGGGGGACGGGCGTGACCGACCTGAAGGGCGTGACCACCATCACCACCCATCCCCTGCTCCCCGTCCGTGACAAGGTGACAAGGGCATATTTCCGGGATGGCATCACCGGCATCGGCGACCACACACTCTGCAACAGCACGATAAGGAATTATTTCGACACCATCACCGAGCTGAGGCTGCCGGAAACCCTCGAATGGATAGGCCCGGCGGCGTTCGCGCAATTAAAGAACCTGACAGCCATAAACCTGCCGGAAACGCTCACGCGCGTCGGGGACAGGGCGTTTTACGGCAACGAGAAAATGCCCGTCGGCAAACTGCCCGGCGGCATTGTCTCGCTGGGCGACAGGGCCTTCCAAAACTGCATGGAATTGACCGTGACGGAACTCCCGGAAACACTGGCGCACATGGACAGGTACGCCTTCTGGCACACGGGCATCGCCATAGCGGGGCTCCCCGACCTGATAACCGAGCTGCATGAGGGAACCTTCGGCCTTTGCCTGGGCCTCACGTCGCTTGACCTTAACAATGTGACGACCCTGCATGACGGGACAAACAACATTGACGGGGTTTTCCAAGGCAATTACTATCTGACCTCGGTAAAAGGAAGCAACCTTGAATACATTGGTGATTACGCCTTCGATTCATGCAGCAGGCTCAGGAATGTCGAGACACCGAACGTCACGCGCCTGGGGACAATGGCCTTCGGGTCGGGCCTGGCCCTGCAATATGTCCAGGACCATGTGACATCGGCGACGGCATACGAACGGTATTTCAACACGGACAACTTCAAAAATGTCTTCCCGAAACTGGAGGCGGAAAACATCGGCCCGTATGCGCTGACGGTAAGGCTCACGGTCGAGGACAGGCTGGGCTCGTCCGGGGGAAAGCTTCTCGGGACCTCGTACTATTATGCCTTTCCCGGCGTGGATGTGCCGCGTTCCGGCGGCTACTGGTCAACGCCCGGATACATGGGCTACACGTACACCGGGAACCACACGGCCGGGATCGCTGCCTTCATGGAGGATGGGGGCGCATCCCCGGTCATCCAGCGTTACTATGAACTTGTTGACATCCCCGTGACGTACCATGCCAACGGCGCCGATTCGGGGGCGGTGCCGATGGGCGGGGCGACTTATCACATCGGCGAGACCGTGACGGTCATGGGCAACACCGGGGACCTACGGAGAGGCGGCCAGACCTTCATGGGATGGGGTACCAACACATACGGTAGCGGGGCGTATTATGACGAGGGGGATGAAATCACCATAAGCAACACCAATCCCATAAACCTGTACGCGAGGTGGAGGCCGCGCAGCGAGACCCACCGGACGCTGACGGGCATCACCGCGACATACGGCCAGGCCAAGCTGAGGCCCGGCGCGGAAATAAACGGGGCATCCCTGATGGTGAGGGGCATGTACACCGTCACCTACGACAACGGTGAACAGGACGAAAACGTGCCGGGAAACATCATGCCGCAGACGGACTACCATCTCGAAAACACCGTCATGGGCGACGATGAAACATCCACTTTTACCGTCATCCACACGGAGACGGGGATGACGGCCACCTTCTCCCTAAACCGCGCCGGGACAGTGGCGACGGACATGATCCATGTGACGGCCACATACAACGGCGGTGACATTCCCGTGAACATGCCGATCGACAAGGAATACGTGCGGGTGGTGCCGACATTCCAGGTCACATGGGAAGACGCTTCTGTCACATATGAGATCGGTGAAGCGATATGCCCTGATGACTTTCATATTTACCCCACCACTGTCGGAAGCGTCGGCGACAATCAGGTGCTCGTTTGGTTTCAAAATGGCGGCATCGAGCATCAGGCCATGTTCACCGTGCATGGCATCCCGAGGGCCGAGGCCGGGCGGGTGCAGACGGGGATTGTACTGTCCCTTGCCCCAAGGTCGCTGCCCTGCGGCACGGTAATCGACGGGGAAGACGTCACAGCATGGCCGCTGTATGACATTGAATACAACGACGGCTCAACGGAACGGGGGATATGGGGCGAAACACGGATCGAAGCCGCCGACCTGACAATATCGGGCGCATCCGTCGGCAAGGGCCCCAACACCGTCACCGTCACGCAGACAAGCACGGGGCTGGCGGCGTATTTCACCGTCTTCGGGAACCATGCCGACGGCATCAGGGCGGAAGCGCCGGATGGGGACATGGAGGAAGGCACGGAGTTGTCCACGGACGATTTTGCCGTGTTCTTCACATACACGCTCATGGATGAAAACGGACTGGTCAGCAGCAACGTGCCCAGCAACACCGCGACGCTCAATTTCACAATAAACGGCGGTGACTCATGCATACTGCTTGCCGGGGAAAATGAGGTCGTCATAGTCGAACAGGAAACAGGCGAAGGACTGGCCACGACACTGTACATCCGGGCACATGAAAAACCCGAACCGCCAGAAGAACCGGACGAACCTGACGAGCCGGACGACCCAGACGACCCAGACGAGCCGGACAATCCCGACGAACCCGACGAACCGGACAATCCCGATGAACCGGATGACCCGGACGACCCAGACGACCTAGACGAGCCGGACAATCCCGACGAACCTAATGGGCCGGACGAACCCGGCGAACCGGACAATCCCGATGAACCGGATGACCCGGACGAGTCCGATGAGCCGGATGATTCCAATGAACCGGACAATCCCGACGAACCCGATGATCCCGATGGGCCATATGACCCCGATGACCCAGGGGAACCGGAAGACCCCGAACTGGAAGGGAACGACGGCGAAGAGGATACTCCTCCCCCGACGGAGCCCGTGGATGAACCCGACGGGCCGGATGACAACGACGGGGCGGAGCCGGGGGAGGAGTATCCGGGCGACTTGAACCCCGGGGGCGACGAGGATGGCAGCGGCCCGGGTGAGCCGGCGGACGAACCCGGCCAGGACGGACACGGACCGGCTGACCCGGGCGAGGAAGAAGGCGGCGGCAGCATACCCAAAACCCCCGGCAAAACCGGGGAAACGGGCAAACAGCAAAAACCGGGGGGCAATGATGAAGGCAGTGCGCAGGCACCATCGGTGACGAACATCCATGTCACCAACATCATGCCGGAGGTAATAAATGACGGGCAACAGCACCCGGCACCAGGGAAAACAGGATCGGGGATATGGCTGCTCGTCGAAACCTATCCCGGCAGCGAAGCGGCAAAGGCAAACGGACAGGAAACCTGCCAAAAATGCCTAGAACGCGACCGCATGGACACAGCCCCCGACATCGGGTATACGGAAATATTGGTGGTTGAAGCGGAACCTCCCGAAAACATGGCGGCTGACACTGGAACCGGCGGGGGCGGGCATGAAGAAACGAATGCCATGACGGAAGATGAAAACATGGGGGGCACGGACGATGGGGAGGAAGCGCAAAACGCACCGGATGACATGCCCGGTGCGGAACTGGAGGAAATAAACGGTAGTTTATTGGTAAGCATCGGCAACCGGCTTAAAAGCCTCAGCATCAACCAGCTAATCATCCTCACCGTGGCGGCAGCTTTCGGGCTGTTCATCATACTTCAACTGCCCATACCCAGAAAAAAGGACGAAAATGGGTGAACACTTGTCACTGGCGAGGCGGACATGGAAAGATGAAAGGCATGGCGAAAAGGGCCGGGACCAGCAGGGTAATCGCCACCTATCCAATTTCCCTGTAAAGACGCGCCATATAGTCATCGGGGAATCCCAACAAGCGTAAATCAACACAATCCGGCCTTTTTGAGAAGACATCCGCCACCTTGTCCGCAAAAGCGGCTTTATGGGCGTCATTGGGAAGCCTGCGCAGCAATACAATTAAGTATGCGAACAATGTATTCGCGGAAATGTCCGGATTGGCGTGTAAATAGTTGCGGCCCAACATCACGGGAGGACTGTAAGTGACGTTATACAGTCTTCCAGAATGGGCCACCTTGTTGCGCAGGTTCGCGAGACAGTGCAGGTGGTTCTTCAGCGTTTCCCTACTGGTGCCCATCGCGGAAGCGATTATGCTTTGTTCGCTGAAATACATTGCGCTGTACAGTTTGGACATGTTCGTGAAGGAAAGCAGCTCGACAATGACCCAGAGGGGCATTTTACCATCATATTTCCGGTCATGGTGGGTCACGAAGGTCGCGTCCTTGCAATGCTTTTTCTCACGGTCCAGACTGGAGACTATTATGCTGCCATGCACGGTGCCGTTGTGGAAATTGGCCGGGTCATAATGCTGCTCATATGGCGGTTTCCGGCACTTGGCAAGTGAAAAGCCATGCGCAATCTGTGACCGCGCAAACAATTCCACAATGTCCAGGCAGGGCTTCAGCATACAGCGCAACCCGGCATCAAAGTCATGCAACATATGGACATCCTCAAATTTAGTCCCGGGCACATAATCGTCCGGCCTCTGCCCATCCCTGAACTGGAGCGCAAACCCGGAAAATCTGTAATAGTTAATCTCCGATAATACCTGCTTTGCACGGTCAACGTCGCGGATGTCCATTCCGTGGGAAATGAGCCGGTCCACCTGCCCGTCAAGGGAAAGGGGTTTTTTCAGGTCCATTGCTTTTGTCTCCATAAAGTAAGGGGGTTAAGTGTACACACTCAACCCCGGCCCCCAAGCCCGTCAGACGGTTCGGGCAGCACTGTTATCTCCATTATACACAATCCGCATGAAAAGTAAACACAAATTTCCAAAGTTTCATAAAAAATTTTCACAAAAAACACAAGTGATGCGGGGAGCAACGCTCCCGGATAGTCAAAGGAGGAATAAAAATGCCATCAAAAATGGAAACCTACTCGGAACTGGCCGACCGGACACTTTCCGGCCTGACCGCAAGGCGCGGGGCATGGACGGGGTTCCTTGATTCGGCGGCGTGGCTCTACAAGTACCCGTTCCACGACCAGGTGATGATACACGCCCAGCGCCCCGACGCCCGCACCTGCGCGGAACTGCCGTTCTGGAACGAGAAATACAACAGGCGTGTGCGGCGCGGGTCCAGGGGCATCGCCCTGATTGACGACGGCGGCCCCCGGCCGCGCCTGAGATATGTCTTTGACGCGGGCGACACGGAGGAATCCCTTTACGGCAAAAGCCGCCCCGTGAGCCTGTGGGAGATAAACGGGGGAAACGAGAAAGCCGTCATCTCGGGGCTGTCAAAAAACCACGACGGGGTATCGGCGGACGGAACGTTGGCCGGGGCCATCGACAGCATTGCAAGGCAGCTCGCCGGGGAGTATTATGATGACAACTTCCCCGAGATACTCTACCACGCCGAGGGGAGCATCCTCGAACCGGCCGTGAGTTTCTATGACATCGAGACCGTCGAGCAGGCCGATGACACGGCCCTTGGCACCGCCTTTAGGGGGACGCTTGCCAGCAGCATCGCCTATGCGGTCATGGCCCGCATGGGGCTCGACACGGAAGATTACTTTGATGACGAGGACTTCCGGGGCATCACCGACTTCAACACCCCCGACATGGCGACCGCGCTGGGGATGGCGACGAGCGAACTGGCGGGGCAGGTGCTGAAGGAAATCGCAGGCATAATCCGCGGACACGAGCGGGCAAAACACGTTGAAAACGCCGAAAGGAGAAGAAAAGATGGAGAAAAGGGAACTGACCTACACGCAGGCCGGGGACTACCTGATCCCCGACATCAGGCTCCAGGAACCGCCAGCGGAGCTGACGCAACCGCTGGACAGGTACGGACGCATGAGGATGGCATTCCTCAAGGAACACAGAAAAATTACATACGGCAGGCTGATCCTCACGGAGAAGCTGTTCCCACACCTGCGGGAGGTGGACGAAACGGCGGAGACACGTATGGAGCGGATGATGGAAGCCGCGGCCGGGAGGAAGGACCTGCCCGACAGGGCATCCGACCCGCTGACATGGGCGGCGGCTATGAACAACCTGCGGAGCCAGGCGGAGGAGACGATACTGGCCGAACTGATTTACGCCTAGACGACAGCTATTCCCAACTTGGGAAAAGCCCGAAACCCGGCCCTGCGGAACCCATGACCGACCTGCGCGCGCAGACACGCGATGAGCTGTCAGGACGCGGCTTCGCGGTGCCGGACGAATTGATCGAGGACGGCATAAGCGATCATCATGCGCCCGGCGGCACGGGCGGCCACCGGGACATCGCGGATTACATCGCGGACGAATACCTCACGGAAGAAGAACGGCACGGAGAAACAACAACAGGAGAAACAACAACCCCCATACAAGCCCTGCTGTCAACCTCATCAATCAACACCGATGAGGTTGATTCCATTTTGCGGGACGGGGGCAACAGCAGGGGCAGCATCCTGCGGATGGCGGCGCGTTTCGCCAAGGGACTCGCCGGCAACGGCGACTTCCTGCGCGACGAGTACCTTTGCAGTAGATATGGTCGCAGACATGAAGAAAGCGGGAAGGGCTTCCTGTTTGGCGACAAGAGGGTGAGCGCGTGGTTTAGCGAGGATGGCATCAGCCTCGATGTCGGCACCACGGCAAGGCACAACATTAACCGGGTGCTGATCCCGTGGGAGACCGCCGCCGCCCGCATCGACGCCCTGGTGCGTGAAGGCATTTACGTGTCGAAACCCGTCCTCGACAATGCCCTCGACAACGAGCTCCGCGAGCTGGCTTATGACCTATGGAACTTCTACCGCGACGACATGAAACACATTCCCGAGGAATGGCGCAGCCCGCACGGTGGCCATCCCGAGGACATGGGGTTCATCAAGGCGCAGCTTGACGATTCGGACATGCGCCAGTCCATCCTCGACCGCCTGGAGGCGGACGTGGCAAGGCTGGACCAGGACAACGACCGCCGCCGGTGGCACGACCCGTCGGGACTGCCGGGGAAAATGCGCACGGCAATGATCCCCCCGGCCGTCACCGGGGCGGCGGCCACCGTCGAATCCAGGGAACATTCCCATTTCATCACCCAGGACGAGATTGACGCCATTTTCACGGCCGGCAGGGGCCATGAGGGCAAGCTGGAGACCCTCTCATTCTTCCTGGGCAACCACGACGACAAGGAAAAGGCCGACTTCATGAAAAAGCAACACGGACACGGGGGCGGCACCTGGGGCGCGACGGACGGCTGGTGCGATGCCGAGCCCGGCAAGGGGATCACCCTGTCAAGGGGCCCGGCAAGCAATCCCACGGCCAGCGTGACCCTCAAATGGAACGCGGCGGCAAAACGCACCGACCAGCTCATCAGGGGCGGCCAATACATGACCCGCGCCGAACTCGACGCCATCCCCGGCCATGAAAGGCTCATGCTCGTCAGGTCCATCAACAACTTCTTTCACGGTCTCCCGGATGGACATAAGCGGCCTTTCGAGGGCAAAACCGTTTTCCACCCCAACGAATACCATGACGAAAACGGGGAACGGACGCTGGATTTTTACCATCCGGGCGAAGCCGAGCGCCAGGCCATACGCGACCTGCTTGACGACCCCGCCCGCGTGGACGCACTGCTTTCGCAAATGGGGGACATACTCGAAAACACGCTGGCTGATGACAGACGCCACGAAGGCCGGAAGGAGTGCCACAAAGCCCTCCTGGCATACAGGGCGGGAACCTACACGCTCTTCCCCGGCGTCGAAAACCTCCCCGACCCGGAAACGGTGGCCGCGCGAAGGGAAAGACGGACGGAAACATCCGAACGGGGCATCGTCGTTGACATGCGGGAAGCGGGCGCGGGATGGCCGGCGGACACCATGACGACGGAGGCCGGGCAGATGTCCTTGTTCGACCTCGGGCTCGCCGCCCGACTGCCGGGCACGGAAGAACAGGACGAACGGATCAGGCAGTCACTGGAAAGACAAGAAACACCGGGCACTGAAACCCCTGAACCATTCGCCGAAGACGGCACTGGGGATAAAGCAACGCCCGCCATCCCCAAAACGGACTTCCGCATAACTGACGACCATCTCGGCGAGGGCGGGGCCAAGACGAAGTACAAAAACAACATCAGGGCCATTGAGACCCTGAAAACCATCGAAACGGAGGACAGACCCGCCACGCCGGAGGAACAGGAAACGCTGTCCCGCTACGTCGGCTGGGGCGGCATCCAGGAGGCGTTCGACCCCGACAAGGCGGACTGGCGGGACGAGCATGAAGGGCTCAAATCCCTGCTCACGCCGGGGGAATGGGAAAGCGCGAGGGCATCGACGCTCAACGCGCACTACACCTCGCCCACGGTCATCAGGGCGATGTACGGGGCGCTGGGGCGGATGGGCTTTAAGTCCGGCAACGTCCTCGAGCCCGCCTGCGGGGCCGGGAACTTCTTCGGGCTCCTGCCCGATGCCATGCGGGGGAGCAGGCTTTACGGCGTCGAACTGGACGGCATCACGGCCAGGATCGCGTCGCTGCTTTATCCGGGGGCAAGGATACAGGAAACGGGCTACGAGAAAACAGATTATCCCGACGCCTTCTTCGACCTCGCCGTCGGGAACGTGCCATTCGGGGCATACGGCGTCGTGGACAAACGTTACAAGACCGAATTTTACATCCACGACTACTTCTTCCAGAAGACCCTCGACAAGCTGCGCCCGGGCGGCATCATCGCCTTCGTCACGTCGAAGGGGACGCTAGATAAGAAAAACCCCGCCGCCCGCAAATACATCGCGGAGAGGGCCGAACTCATGGGAGCGGTCAGGCTCCCGAACACGGCCTTTAAGAAAAACGCCGGCACGGATGCCACCACCGACATCATCTTCCTCAAAAAACGCGACCGCCCCGTGGACGTGGAACCGGAATGGGTACACCTGGGCCTTGACGGGAACGGGCTGGCCATGAACCGCCATTTCATCGACCACCCGGAAATGATCCTTGGCACGATGACGAAGGATGCCGGTTTGCGGATGTACGGGGCGGAGGACAGCACCACCTGCGAACCCATGCCGGGGGCGGACCTCGCGGAGCAACTGGAGGCCGCACTGTCACTGATTGACGGCGAGTACGGCCTTGAGGAACCTGAAGACATCGAGGGCGTGGACAGTCACGCCATCCCCGCCGACCCGCGCGTCAAGAACCACAGCTACGCGCTGGTGACGCCGGACGGAACAGGCGGGCGGGGCATACGCGCCGGGAGGGTGTATTTCCGCGAGAACTCGCGGATGTACCCGGTAAACCTGCCGGCGGTCCCGCTCGGCCGCATCAGGGGGATGATAGGTCTGCGTGAATGCGTGGACCGGCTGATCGACCTGCAACTAAACGAACACGGCGACGACGAGATAAGGGCGCAACAGGCCGCCCTCAACACCGCCTACGACGCCTTCGTGGCGGAACACGGGCGCATAAGCTCACGGGCCAACAGCCGCGCCTTCGGCGCGGACAATTCGTATTACCTCCTGGCCTCACTGGAGATACTGGACGAGGAGGGGGAGTTCGCGCGCAAGGCCGACATGTTCACGGAGCGGACGATCAGGCAGAAGAAAGCCATTACCCGCGTTGACACGGCGACGGAGGCGCTGGCGGTGTCGATAGGCGAGAAGGCCCGCGTGGACCCCACGTTCATGCAGTCGCTGACCGACATGGACATGGACAAAATGATAGCTGACTTACAGGGCATCATCTTCCGGGTGCCGAAACAGGGCATCCCCGAATGGCAGGCCGCCGACGAATATTTATCGGGCAACGTGCGGGCGAAGCTGGAAACGGCGAAGGAATACGCCGCGGAAGACCCCGGCTTCGCCCCCAACGTCACGGCGCTCACGGCGGTGCTGCCGAAGGACCTGGAGGCGGGCGAGATAACGGTGAGGCTCGGCGCGACGTGGATAAAACCGGAATACGTCCATGAGTTCATGCACGGCCTGCTGGGTTCGTCCGAATATTACAGGGACGCACACAGGGTCAGGTACCACGGCATGACGGGCGAATGGCAGGTGACGGGGAAGAACCGGGCCACATACGGCAACATAGCCACCACCGTCACCTACGGCACGAAACGCGCGAACGCCTTCCAGATCATCGACGACTCGCTGAACCTGCGCGACGTGCGCATATATGACCATGTGACCGGCGACGACGGCAAGGAAAAACGGGTGCTCAACAGGAAGGAAACGATGCTTGCCCAGCAGAAACAGGAGCTCATCAAGGCGAAGTTCCGTGACTGGATATGGGCCGACGCCGGACGCAGACGCGACCTCGTGGCGGAGTACAATACCCTGTTCAACTCGACCAGGCCGCGCGAATACGACGGCTCTCACCTCGTCCTGTCCGGCATCAACCCGACGATCGAGCTGAACGCGCACCAGTTGAACGGCGTGGCGAGGCAGATCTACGGCGGCAACACGCTGTTCGCCCATGTCGTCGGGGCGGGCAAGACCTTCACGATGGCGGCCTCGGCGATGGAGGGCAAGCGGGTCGGGCTGTGCGAAAAAAGCCTGTTCGCCGTGCCCAACCACCTGACGGAGCAGTGGGCGGCGGAGTTTTTGCGCCTCTACCCCTCGGCGAACATCCTCGTCGCCATGAAGAAGGATTTTGAAACACGGAACCGCAGGAAGTTCTGCGCCAAGATAGCGACCGGGGCCTACGACGCCGTCATCATCGGCCATTCGCAACTGGAAAAGATACCGATGAGCCGCGAACGCCAGGAAAGGCAGTTGGCCATGCAGCTCGCCGAGGTCGAGGAGGGAATACGTGAATTAAAGGCCGAGGAAGGCACGAGGTACACGGTGAAGCAGTACGAAAAAGTAAAACGCGGCCTCGAAAAACGCCTGACGAAACTCCTTGACGGCAAAACGCGCGACGACGTGGTGACTTTCGAGCAGCTCGGCGTTGACCGCCTGTACGTGGACGAGGCCCACAATTTCAAGAACCTCTTCCTTTACACGAAGATGCGCAACGTGGCGGGGCTTTCCACCTCGGAGGCGCAGAAATCGTCCGACCTTTACATGAAATGCCGCTACATGGACGAACTGACGGGAAACAGGGGCGTGGTATTCGCCACCGGAACCCCGATCTCGAACTCGATGAGCGAGATGTACACGATGCAGAGATACCTCCAGCACGACACGCTGGCGGAAAGGAGGCTCAGTCACTTCGACTCATGGGCGAGCATCTTCGGCGAGACAGTCACCAGCATCGAACTCGCCCCCGAAGGCACGGGTTACAGGGCGAGGACGCGCTTCGCCAGGTTCCACAACCTCCCCGAGCTCATGACGCTCTTCAAGGAAGTGGCCGACATCCAGACCGCCGACATGCTCATGCTGCCGGTGCCGGCGGCGACATACGAGAACATCATCGCGGAACCGTCCGACATACAGAAGGAAATGGTGGCCGGGCTGTCGGAACGCGCCGCCCTCGTCCAGCGGGGGATGGTCGATCCCCGCGACGACAACATGCTAAAAATAACCACCGACGGGCGCAAGATCGGCCTCGACCAGCGGCTGATGACCCCGCTGCTCCCCGACCATGATGGCAGCAAGGTGAACCTCTGCGCCGAAAACGTGTACTGCATATGGGACGAGACTCATCACGGGCGCCTGACGCAGCTTGTCTTCTGCGATTTCAGCACACCGAAAAAGGATGGGCGCTTCAACGTTTATGACGACATCAGGTGGAAGCTGTTGGAAAGGGGAGTGCCGGAGGACGAGGTGGCCTTCATCCACGACGCCGACACCGAGGTGAAAAAGAAGGAATTGTTCGCCAGGGTGAGGCAGGGCAAGGTACGGATACTCTTCGGCTCCACCTTCAAGATGGGCGCGGGCACGAACGTCCAGGACAGGCTCGTCGCCATCCATGACCTTGACTGCCCCTGGCGGCCCGCCGACCTGGAACAGCGGGGCGGGCGCATGATCAGGCAGGGCAACATGAATGAAGAGGTGACGGTCTACCGTTACGCCACGAGCGGCACCTTCGACAGCTACCTGTGGCAGACCGTCCAGAAGAAACAGGAGTTCATCGCCCAGATAATGAGCAGCAAGTCACCCATGCGCTCCTGCGAGGACGTGGACGCGACCGCCCTGTCATACGCCGAGATCAAGGCGCTGTGCGCGGGCAACCCGCTCATCGCGGAGAAAATGAACCTCGACGTCGAGGTGGCGAAACTGAGGATGCTCAAGTCCGAGCACAAAAGCCAGCACTACCGCCTCGAGGACGACATGGCGAAACGCTTCCCGGAACAGGCCGCGTCACTAAAGGAGCGCATCGCGGGGATGGAACGGGACATTGCCGCATACTCCGTGTTGAAGGAAAAATGCACGGAAATAAAAACGGACGAAAACGGCAACGCCAGCGTGTCGGTGAAGTTCCCCGGCATGACGGTGGGCGGCACGTTTTACGCCGAAAGGGGCGAGGCGGCGCCGGCCCTGCTGGAATCGTGCAAGGGCGCGAAGGGGCGACTTGGCGACGTGGAGGCCGGCGAATACATGGGCTTCAAGTTGGGCCTGCAATACGAGAGCCTGACCGGGCAGGTGAACATCCTCCTGCGCGGCGCGATCACCTACAAGGCCGAGCTCGGCACCGACGCGCACGGCAACATCACCCGCATAAACAACACGCTCGACAGGCTGCCGGAGCGCCTGGAGGGGCTGAAGGACAGCCTCGGGAACCTGCGCGGGCAGATGGAGGCGGCGAAAAAGGAGCTGGCCATCCCCTTCGCGCATGAGGACGAACTGGCGGCAAAGGAAAGGAGGCTGGCGGAGCTCGACACCGCACTGAACATCGACGGCGGTGACGCGGCGGTGGATGACGGTGACATGGGAATGGATGACGGTGACGTGGAACTGGACGACGGTGACATGACGGAAAAGGAAGACCTGGACACCGGACGGGGAAGCGGGGAAAGGCCGTCGATCATCAGACACATCCGCGAACATAAAATCAGCATGAGCAGCGACGGACAGGGCAAAAGAGTAGGGCTTGACCGGGCAATATGACCGGCACGATCCGTCAACACGGCGGCGGGCATCCCCGCCATCGGCCAAATGGGAGGAAAAGCAATGGACAAAAAACAAGCGGACCCACGGAGCGTCGGCCTCTATTTCCGCGTGACCGGGGAAGAAAGAAAGATGATAGACGAACGGATGAAGGAGGCCGGCATGAAAAACATGCGGGCCTTCGTCATGAACCAGGTGCGGACGGGGATGGTGGTCAACCTGGAGCTTGAAAGCGTTAAGGAGATGAACAGGCTCCTGTCAAATGCCACGAACAATATCAACCAGATCGCCCGGCGCGCCAACGAGACCGGGAGCATACATGCCGCCGACATGGCCATGATCAGGAAGCGGCAGGACGGCATAATCGCCCAGCAAAAGGAGATACTGAAGCGTCTGGCGGCCATATGCTAGGGCGCGGGAAGGGGGCATGGCATGGCGACGACATGGATCAAGCCGATACACGCGGGGAAGGGCGCCTCCGTGCTGTCCGTGCTGGGCGCACGGATTGGCTATGTCGAAGACATCGAAAAAACGGAGGATGGCAGGCTGGTATCATGCCATGAGTGCGAGGCATGGAGCGCGGACAATGATTTTGCCAATGCCAAGCGGCGTTACGACAGGGTATCGGCACGGGGCAAGAACTCGCGCGACATCATCGCCTATCATGTCCGCCAGGCGTTCAGGCCGGGTGAGATTACCCCGGAAAAGGCCCTGGAGGTCGGGCATGAACTGGCGATGCGGTTCACCAAGGGCAGCCACGCCTTCGTCGCCGCCGTCCACACCGACCGTGAACACGTACACTGCCACATAATCTTCAATTCGATCACCCTCGATTATACGCGCAAGTTCAGGAACTTCCTCGGCTCATCATTCGCCCTGCGCCGCCTCTCGGACACCATCTGCGTCGAGAACGGCCTGAGCATCATCGAGGCCCCCGGACGGGGCGGCGGCAGGGGCAAAAGTGGGCGCACGGACGCGCAGAAAGCCCCCACATGGCGCGAAAAGATACGGGACGAGATTGATGTGCTGTTACCCCAAAGCTCTTCATTTGAAGCCCTGTTTGAATCACTACGGGAGGCCGGCTACACGGTGAACGAAAACCGTAAACACATATCGCTCATGGCTCCCGGCATGAAGGGCGCGGTGCGGCTTCGGTCGCTGGGCGAGGGCTACGACGAAACGGCACTCCGCGAAAAAATCACTTCGCGGAGGGTGGCCAAAAAGATAGAAAACGCCAAGCGCCCAAAGCCGCAAAAAAACGTCAGCCTGCTGGTGGACATCGAGCGGAAACTGCTCGAGGGAAAAGGGGCCGGCTACGCTCATTGGGCCAAGGTTTTCAACCTGAAGGAGGCGGCCAGGACGCTGCTGTTTTTACAGGAAAACGGCATTGACGACCATGATGACCTGGCGGAAAAATCGACGGTGGCGACAAGCGAATTTAACGCCCTGTTGAAGAAAATAAAGGGCATCGAGGAAAGGCAGAAATCAATATCCGACCTACAGAAACAGATCGGCATTTACTCAAAAACCCGTGACACCTACATGGCCTACAAAGCCAGTGGATGGGACGAAAGCTTCCGCGAAATCCACGCCGCCGACATCATCCGCCACGAGGCGGCGAGGAAGTATTTCAGTGAAAACGTGAAAGGTAAAATCCCCAAGATGGCGGCGCTCAAACAAGAGTATGCAACACTGGCAAATGAGAAAAAAAGACACTACACCGGCTACCGAAAACTGAAGGAATTGTCCCGCGACCTCGCCATCGCGAAAGCCAATGCAGACCGGATTCTTGGCATCACGGAAATAGAAAAAACAGAAGAAAAACCGTTGCCAGGAATGATGAAAAAGGGAAAAGATTTGTGAAAAATGGCGAAGCCCCTTAGACGCGCGAAGCGCGGCTTGACGGATGGGGCGAAGCCTCATCCGTGGGGTCTCAGGGGCTTGCCCCTGACAAGCAAGGCCGACACTTATTCCCGCAGGGAATGTGTGTCGGCCGGATGCTTCCATAGATACGAAGTATATATGGAAGCATTGCTTGCGAGAGTTGTGACGGGGGTGTTATGTGGGGGCAAGCAAATGGTAAAAGATGCGAGAATTGAATACATCTTTTCACCTTCAATATATGCTAATTGGAATCTTGTATCCACGCCGCATATGTCAAACCAAACTGCCCGTTATAATCAACACACACCCAATACTGGCTTTCAAATTGCTCTTTTGTGACACCATATACATATACGGCATCACCGTTAGGTATTTCGCCCAAATAGTTACACGAAGCGGCGGAAGGATAGGAATACAATGGTAACGAGTTTGCAAGAGTTCCATTTAAGCGGGTGTTGACCGTTAAATATTTATCAACTGGTATTACAAGATCGCCGTTTGATGACATAACAATATATTCACCTTGATCATATTTATCAAGCGCGGATACAAGTGATACGGGCTCCGATGGAGGTTCCGGCTCTGGCTGAGGTTCCGGCTCTGGCTGAGGTTCTGGCTCTGGCTCCGTCTCTGGCTCAGGTTCCGGCTCGGGTTCTGGTTCTGGCTCCGTCTCTGGCTCAGGTTCCGGCTCGGGTTCTGGTTCTGGCTCTGGCTCAGGTTCCGGCTCTGGCTCAGGTTCCGGCTCTGGCTCAGGTTCCGGCTCGGGTTCTGGTTCCGGCTCGGGCTCCGGTTCCGGCTCTGGCTCAGGTTCTGGCTCGGGCTCGGGCTCTGGTTCTGGTTCAGGCTTCGGCTCGGGTTGCGGCTCCGGCTCCGGCTGTGGTTCCGGATCTGGCTCTGGTTCTGGTTCTGGCCCGGGCTGGGGCTGGGGTTCCGGCTCAGGTTGCGGTTCCGGCTGTGGCTCGGACTCTGGCTCGGGTTCTGACTCCGGTTTAGGCTCCGATTTTGGATCGGGTCGAGGTTCTGGATTTTGTGATGGACTTGGCACTGATGTCGGTGCCGGTACCGTCGCCTGAATTGGTACTGGTGTCGAATCAGGCTCTGATATCGGTTCGGGCTCTGAGTTTGACATCGTGGGTTCTTGTTGATTATCTTGTTCAACATCTGTGTCGTTAAGTAATCTGGCATCAATATCTTCTAAAGCACCGAGGATTTCATTCGATTTTTCATTGATAGTTGCGAGGGCTTCATCCATCTTGTCTTGCAACAGTAAAAGATTTGATAGAATAGCATCTAACCCATCCATAATATCATGCGCAGACGGTTGATCGGAGTATATGGTCTCTATCTGGCCGCTAGATTCGGAATTGTCCATGCTACTGGCCATAGCATCCATTTTATAAAGGTTATCCACAGGATTAGCGCAACCGGTTAGGCTGGTCGTTAGTATTGTGGAAATAGTGAGGAGTGCACAAGCGGCGGCAGGAATCCTTGACCAAGTAAATTTTGGTTTTGCTAATAAATCAGACGACCTTGGCATGATGTTTGCGTTTTTCGCACTGTTGTTGGTTGACATTCTCCGCAAGAAAATATCTAAGTTGGGGATACGCTCCTCTATCCGCACATTCATCGCATATGTTATCGCTGTTTCCTGATGAGCATTGATAGCGCTTGAGTACACAGATAGGGGTGAAAGGATGTCCCTTTTTTCAATCTCAAGAAGGGCGCGGCGTTCCATCGCATCGGGTGGCTTTTGTCCCGTTATCATACGGTACATCGTCGCCCCAATAGCATATACATCCGTCCATGCCCCTTGCTCACTTTGGCTGCGATACTGTTCTTCGGGTGAATAACCAGCTTTTATTATACTCGTCAAATTACGCCCTTGGGTTGTAATTGCGTAACGAGCCGCACCGAAGTCAATTAATTTTGCACGTCCATCCTTTGTAACAAAAATATTATCGGGGGAAATATCGTGGTGAATACTGCCCTGCTCATGAATCTCATTTAATGTCTTTATGATGGGAGTCAATAGACATATAGCTTCATTTGCGGAAAGCTGTCCGATTTCCTCAAGATATTTATTAAGAGTTTGTCCATCTAGGTATTCCATCACGAGGTAAGCGGTTTCATTTTCCGAAAAACACTCATGAATCTGCGCAATACCGTTGATGTTGTGTAATTGTGATAATTGTCTCCCTTCATCCAAAAACACATTGGCACCGTGTTGGAATAGTTCCCGCTTTTCTCCACTGAAAATTGTCAACTGACTGTTTCCAGGTATTCGTGTGGAAAGCCTTATGGGGAAATATTCCCGTATGACAACTTTGTGTTCCAGTCTGCTGTTCCAGCCAAGATATGTCACACCGAAGTTGCCATAACCGATAACCCTGCCGACCTTATATATGCCTTTCAGAGTAGAACCTGGTAAAAGGTGCAGTGTTTTCGGTGTTCCGTCACTGTCTTCGATTCCACAATGCGGACATAAATCAAGTTCGTTTGAGTAGTTCTCAAAGCACACATAGCATAGTTTCGTCATACGTACATCCTCCTGTCAAATCCGGCACTATCGCCAATGACAAATAACTTGTCATCAACAGTATAATCAATGACAAATTATTTGTCAATAGGCAAAATGAAATTCTTTTTCTATTTACTAGGAAGCGAATTTAGTTTAAAATTGTTAAAAATAACTATTGCATTGTAAGAGGGCATCCTGTACAATGACATTGACAAATAATTTGTCAACACGCGAATGAGTGGATTTTATGGAGAGCACTAAGCTAAGCATAGAACAACAACAAATGATAGAAGCTTTTGTTAAAGCATTGCCACGGCTTAGGAAGGAGCTAGGCATTTCACAGACTGTGCTAGGTGATAAAATTGGTGTTACCCGCCAGATGGTATCATTCATTGAAAGGGGTGCCTGCCCCATGACGTGGAGCGTGTTCCTGTCAATAGCCTTGTTTTTCAAGGTCAACTATAACAGAGAAAAGGAAAATCTTACTGATTTAGACCGCTTTTTGCTTATTGACACCAGATCTAAATCGGACAACTAGGTTAAACGACATGATTGTTAATCTGCTGAGGAAAGACACACTATCATTTATAACGCTTCCCGATAAAGCCAAAGGGCAGTTTTGGCTGATTGATAACGATGAATTTAACAAGCCCAGGAATCTTATCAGCATAGAAGCAGAAGAAGACATCTGGGTAATAAAAAGTAATAAAACATCATGGCTTATAGATGACAATGGTAAGCATGTTGAAAAAGCCACATTAACATCCATGAGCTTGTATGATATAAAGATGGATGGCACCAGTGATAAAGCTTCCATATTTGCAGAGCCTGTGTCTGACGATAGGCAGATAATGCAAAAAGTATTAGTGACAAGTGCTTGCGATCTTTCAATTGGGCGTTCTCTTCAGCACAATATCTCATACAGCAATGATTTCATATCTGAATCTGATGGCCGCGGTCATGCCAAATTACGATACGACGGCAAATGGTGGTTCATTTCAGACTTAAACAGCGACAATGGCATATATGTAAATGGGGAGAGGGTAAGCTCAAGACAACTTGAGGTTGGCGATCTCATATATATAATGGGACTTAGGATTATTGTGGGGAAATCTCTTTTCGCTATCAATAATCCCGAAGGCAAAGTGATGGTTAATTCTGGTAGTTTCCAGCCCTATATACCACAAATCATTGAAAAATCAAGTCCGTATGAAGATGCTCCCGTAGATGAGTTTTTTTACCGCTCCCCACGCTTCAAACGTGAATTTAACAGGATTGAAATATCCGTTGATGCTCCTCCCTCAATGCCTCAGACAGAACATGTGCCACTCGCATTGATGCTTGGCCCATCATTGACAATGAGTTTGGCATCTATATCAATGGGTATCATGACAGTGGCTAATGTTTCTGCGAATAACGGAAATATCAGACAGGCTCTTCCGACACTGATAATGTCAGTCAGTATGTTGTTTGGCACATTGCTTTGGCCGCCACTTGCCAAAAGATACGATAAGAAACAGAAAGGCTTGGCTGAAAAAAAGAGGCAAGAGGGATATCTTGCTTATCTGGACAGTGTCCGTGATGATATTTTACGTAAATGTAAGGAACAAAGCGATATTTTATCAGAAAATCTTATCAGTGTGGAGGATTGTGTTAATCGTATTTCCGAAAAAAAGCGCACTCTCTGGGAGCGCATAGTAGGGCATGATGATTTTCTTTATTTGAGACTTGGTTGCGGCAACATGGAATTAAACGCAGACATAAAGTACCCAGAGAAAAAATTTGCCATTGAAAGAGATAGTCTCATGGATGCTCTGCATTCACTGGGTAGTGAACAAAAGGTGCTAAAAAATGTGCCAATCGGTGTCTCGTTTGTCGAGAACTATATAACAGGAATTGTTGGGCCACGTAGTTCATCATTAGGCTTGATATACAACCTTTTAATCCAGACAATGGCGTTACATAGTTACGATGAACTCAAGATAGTTTTTATCATTGATAAGGAAGCGGCAGAGGAATGGGCTTTCGCAAAATGGTTGCCCCATACATGGGACAACGAAAAGGTAATACGATACCTTGCGACAAGCATAGATGAGGTGAAGGAATTATCCGGGGTTTTAGAGAGAAGTATATTGTGGGTTCAAGACGACGAATCAAACGCGAATGGTAATTCTTCTACTTATTACTTGATTATTGCAACCAATAAGGAACTTGCGATTAAATGTGATAGCCTCAAGAGATTGATCGCATGCAAAGAAAACCGGGGATTTAGCATAATCACTTTGTATGATGACATCAAAAACATTCCAAAAGAAACGCATTGTGTTATTGATTTGAATGGAAATGAAGCCAGTATCTACGATAAGGACGATCTTTCCGGAAAATCGCAAACCTTTTCACCGGAAATGTCATCGCTTTCAGTCATAAAACGAATGGCACAGATGGTTGCTAATATTTCACTTGATCTATATGAACAGCATTTCGCTTTGCCGGATATGATGTCATTTCTAGAGATGTTTGGCGTGAGTAAAATCGAGCACTTGAACCCGCTAACTAGGTGGAAAGAGAACAACCCATCGTTATCATTACAAACACCCATAGGCGTTGATGTGTTCGGCGAACCGTTTATTTTAGATTTGCATGAAAACCTTCATGGGCCTCACGGTCTTGTCGCCGGAACAACTGGAGCGGGTAAATCAGAGTTTATTATGACCTACGTTTTATCCCTTGCCGTAAACTATCATCCGGATGAAGTGGCTTTCTTGTTGATAGATTATAAGGGAGGTGGACTGACGGGGGCATTTGAATTTGTTTATGGTGATAACATAATTAAGTTACCGCATCTTGCAGGTACTATCACAAACTTAGATGGTGCGGCAATAAAACGCGCCATGGTTGCCATTGAAAGCGAATCAAAAAGAAGACAAGGAGTTTTCAATAAGGCGAAAGCAATATCGGGCGAAGGGACAATGGACATTTATATGTATCAGCGTCTTTACCGTGAGAAAGTGGTGGATAAGCCAATGCCGCATCTCTTCATAATATCAGATGAGTTTGCCGAATTAAAAAGCCAACAGCCGGATTTTATGGACAGACTGATAAGCACGGCGCGTGTTGGGCGTAGTCTTGGCATACACTTGATACTTGCTACACAAAAGCCAGCAGGTGTCGTGGATGACCAAATATGGAGTAATAGCAGATTCCGCGTTTGCCTAAAAGTACAGGAGAAAGCAGATAGCCTTGACATGCTAAAGCGACCAGATGCGGCCGAAATAACGCAGACGGGACGTTTCTATTTGCAAGTCGGGTTTAACGAAATTTTCACCATGGGGCAATCAGCGTGGAGCGGTGCTGATTATATCCCCACAGAAACGGTTGAAAAGAAGGTGGATTCAAGTGTCTGTGTTATAGATTCGCTAGGACGTGTAATTCGGGAAGCAAAGCCGGTCTCCAAGAGTGATGCGAGCATAAAACATCCGACGCAGCTTGTCTCGCTAATCCGTTATTTATCGGAACTTGCAATTGAGGAAAATATTGGCGAAAGACAATTGTGGGAAAAACCCATTCCAGCGTTTATATATGTTGATGAGTTGGAAGCTCAGTATGCTTATAAAGCAAGTAATTTTATATTAAATCCACTCATTGGCAAGTTTGATGATCCATATAACCAGAGACAGGCCCCCCTTACAATGCCGCTCTCATCGGAAGGAAACTGTGTCATATATGGAGCGGCCGGAACAGGGAAAACGACCTTGCTCACCACAATGATTTATTCGCTAATCAAGCACCATGGTGCGGATGAAGTTAATATTTACGCTATTGATTTTGGGGCCGAGACCCTTACCATATTTAACGAAGCGCCACAGATAGGCGGGGTTATTTTGGCTCATGAGTTGGAAAGGATTGCCAATTTTTTCAAGATGCTTTTACAGGAGTTTAACAGAAGACGTAAAGCGCTTTCTTCATATGGTGGTGATATTCATAAATTTAACAAAAATTCCGGGCAAACAATGCCGAACATTATCATCATCATCAACAATTATGCGGCGTTTTCAGAGCAGTGTGAGATTTATGAGGAGGAAGTCGCTCTTTTGAGCCGTGATGGTTTGAGATATGGGATTATATTTATTGTGACAGCCAATAACACGATGGCACTGCGCTGGCGCATCCAGCAAAATTTCAAGCAGACCATCACCATGCAGCTTAATGATGAGTCGCATTATTCTGTAATACTTGGAAAAACAGGCGGGATAATCCCATCGGCATACAAGGGGCGGGGTCTCATATGTCTTGAGCGGGTATATGAGTTTCAAACTGCATATGCGACAGACAAAGAAGATGAGGGCTCTTTTTTACGTAAGCTCGCATTGGAAAAACAAGCAAGAACACAACATTTTGCAAAACCTGTGCCGATGATGCCCGAGCTTGTGACTGCCGATTTATTCAATAAAGTCCCGATAACACCCGAGGCGGTGCCGGTTGGCATCGCAAAGGAATCTCTTGAACCGGCGTGGTATGATTTTTCAACAAAACCGATACACCCCATTCTTGCGAACGAGATATCGGTAATCGCTCGGTTTGCTCAGGGGTTATGTGAAAATCTGTTGAAAATATGTAATGACATCATCGTCTTTGATTCGGACATGATTTGTCCAAATGATAGTACGCCACTATATAGATACTATCAGACTGATTTTGATCAAGCAACACTAGAACATTTTACAGACTTTATGTACAGGCATGACTCATATAAAAAAGCACGAAAATTAGGAGAGGCACTCCCGACTTTTGAAACCAAATTCATTGTTATTATTGGATTGAAGAAATTATTTGATTCCGTTACAAACGAATCTGCAAATAGTATTAAAGAAATGCTGGCAAGGACGGAAGCATCATATAAAATATGCTTCATTATTGCCGAGCCCGTGCAATCATTTAAGGATTTATGGGATCATGAATGGTATAAGGCATATGTTCCGGGAATCGGAGGGATATGGATTGGCGACGGATTTGCGAATCAATCTATTTTTGATCCGGTATATAGGCCATACGAGAGCATTGGTGACGACTTTGGCTATGTGTATCAAAAAGGAAAACTGACATTGGCGAAGTTATTGACCGTTTAGTTATCAATACAAGAGGGTTGTGGTAATGAATAAAATTATGGTGGATATAGAAGTTCCTATAGCCCAGAGGGTTTTTGAGGTTTTGCTTCCCGCTCATTTATGTGGATTTGAAATCTTATCCCTTGTCATAAAGCTAGTTGTTGAGTTGACAGACGGTATCTTCATGGAAAGCGACGAGACGATTCTATGCGGAAAAGAAGACGGTTCTATCCTTGACTTGAATGTGCCGATTTGGATGTCGGGTATAAAAAATGGTGATCGATTGGTGTTGATATAGCATGGATTTTTGAGGAAAGACAATCGGCAAGATGGGAGTATCATTTATGAAAGTAGATGTAAACATTGAAATTATGCGCTCTTCCGCTAAAGACATACGTAACTTGTCTGGTGAACTGACAGGGTGCTATGAAAAGGTTCGTGATATCAGCAGAAAACTTAAACGGGAAGTGTTGTCAGATTTAAGCAGCGAAGAACTGGATGCGTTTCATGATAAAATCGAATCATTCTACGATAGGGTTGTGGGTATTGCCGAAGTAATCCATGAGTACGGTAGCATTCTTGAGAGATGTGTTGATGATCGTGAATTTGCCAATCAATTCAAGTTTGCCATACCGTGCAGATATAGGGAAAGTACAATTGAAGAAGATATGGTACTATATCTACTGGAGAGCACATATGAGAATATGATGAAAGAGCAACTTAAGGCTGAGGTATATGAACGATGGTTGAACAATGGAGGTTTTTATCCTCGCGGCTGGAATGCTTTTGGGGATTTAGAAAAGAAAAAAGATGTTTTATTAACAGCAATTAAGAAAAAAGAGCATATTAAAGATTTCTTTTATATACGCTTATAGAGTATGAGTAACCTAAGAAGGTACTACTAGGTATCAATCAGGTTTTCATAGTGAAGCCCTGATGGGATATAAATAAAGAAAAGAGGAGGTATCAATCAATGGCACCAATGTCACAAGGGAAAAGCATCCAAGTTGCTACTGGAAACTTAAGAAGCACGGCAGCACAGGTAAAAGAACTGGCGAAGCAATATGACGGACTTTACAAGGATGTACTAAGAAAGCTGAGCGATATGAGCTCGACATGGCAAGGAATTGACTCGCAGACATATCGTGAGAAGGTCGAAAGTTTTCGCAGTGAGTTTGTTAAGATGAAAACGGAGCTAGATAAGTACGCCGAGTATCTCGTTCAGACTGCTACTGACTATGAAAAAATCCAGAATGAAGCTGTGGACCGAGCAAAAACGCTTATTGGCGGAGGAGGTAAATAATGGCGCAAGATAACAGTGTAAGGATTAGCACTACGACGCTACGTGAGACAGCGCAATATGTTCGCGACCGGAATGTGAAGTTGGAAGACATCCTAAAGGAGGTCAATACCAAAATAAATCAACTTAGTAACACTTGGAAAAGCGATGCCAGTGATGAAGTTCGCCGTAAAATAACAGCTTTTGGAAACAATCATTTCGGCCAGTACAAGGAGGTGGTTGAAAGTTATGCAAGTTACTTGGTTACTACGGCGGCATCATACGAAAAAGGTGAAGTAGAAAAGACAAATATGGCAAGCACTGCATTTCAAGAATGAATGCTAAAAGCGGAATGCAGGCAATATCATGAAAATGATGCCTGCATTCCAGAACCAAGAAATCATCAGGGAGTGTGCAATCAAGAGGTGCGAATATGATAAACAACGACTATTCCAGTGAAATAGAGGATATGTGCAGTTACCTCGAGAACAGGTATAACGAGCAATTTACTGTTGCGAAGCTTATATCGGACGATGGTGAGTTAGATGCGCCCAATAAAGCATATGTCCATCCCAAAGGCCGGGAAGCGGAGTGGTTTGTCGTGCGGATTGAGGAAAACAAGGAAAATGGTACAAAGGAGTATCGAGACGGGTATGGTTTTGTCTTTGTTGAACGCAGTATGGCAATGGAATATCAAGAATGGCTTGATAAGATTATCCCTAGCGCAAAAATGGCAGTAAGGGTATGGAGTGCCGATGAAATAACTCATTTCAAGTACGATTCGAAGGTATCATTGGACGAGCTAACGATGACAGAAAACGATTCGATTGGTATGGATGCTACCATTTTTGTCTGCGAGTCACAATTGGATGTTAAGGCAGAGTATCGCGAAAAAGCAAACAAGGCTTTTAACGATATTCCTTATAAAGATGATATTTGTGAGTGTCATCTGCTTTTCATTAATGAGGAGTCTTTCCCTACTTTTAACCATCAATTCTACAAAGGAACTGGTGCGGTGGAAATGCTCTTTGATGGTGGTTTAGCTGTTTTGGCGATGGAGGTAAACGGGAATGACTGCTGAAGCTCAAATGGCATTATTGAGTAATATTGCATATCTTCATATGCCGAAAAAGCTGATAACTCAAATGCAAACGAGAGGTGGCACAGCGACGCTGGGCGATTTAATTGATTTTCACTACAACGACAAAGGAAATAACGCAAAGTATGCGGATACATTCGCTGCGATTGATAATTTTTCAGAGCTTAGAGATTTAAAGATAGTAGGTTATAAAAACAATAATGGTATAGGAAATGGTATGGTAGCATATTGCTTTGAAACAAACAATAAGGATGCTATTTTCGCATTTAGAGGCACGGAAAATCTTACTGCGGCAAACGACCTTACGCTTTATTCGAGCCAGCAGAGATCAGCCCAAAAATTTGTTGAAAACGTGTTGCAGGATAAGGTTTTTAACAATATGTATGCAACCGGACACTCATTAGGTGGAAATCTTGCCCAATACGCAACCATTAATACAGAAATTAATAATAGTATGGTTTTCAATTCAAAAGGTTTTACAAAGAGTTTTGTTGAGAAGAACCAGCATAAAATTGGAGATAAGAATATAACCAACTACAAAAGTGGCAATGATTGGATTATCGGAATAAACAGCATAACAGAAGGACACCATTTTATAAGCAAGCCAGTTCAATTGTCAAGTAAGGGACATTCATTAAGAAACATCATCAGCTTCTACAAAACCAATGGCGAATATCCCAGATTTGGCATTTCAAGAATGCAGCCACCTATTGGCGGTTATAGTGGAAGCAATGGTGCTTTTGGAGGAGGTGCTTTTGGAGGAGGTGCTTTTGGAGCAATATCAACGACAGCGGCCGTAGTATCTACAGCAATAGGTGCCATATCTGCACGTCAAATCCAAGTCAATACGGCGGATTTGCGACGGACGGCATCGCAGATAACAGAACTAGCACGACAGTACGAGGGGCTTTACAAGGAGGTGCTAGGAAAACTAAGCAACATGAGTGCGACATGGCAGGGAATTGATTCGCAGACATACCGTGATAAGGTTGAAAGCTTTCGTGGCGAATTTGTGAAGATGAAAGCAGAGCTTGACAAGTACGCAGAGTACCTCGTCCGTACCGCTGTTGATTATGATAGAATTCAGATAGAAGCAATTGAAAGAACCAAACCCCTCGCTAGCGGGGGATTTCGATGAGTGTGTAGAAATGGAATGAGAGCATGTCTATTGATATTGGGGCCGTTAAACTGCATTTAAATCAGATTCGTACATATGAAACGCAATTGCACCAGGCAAAAAACAGCCTGCGTGAGTACCAATCGACGATTCATGCCAACTGGCAGGGTGATGAGGTGCAGTTCATAAGTAAAGCAATAGACTCCGTTTTAACAGACATAAATAGAGTCATAGACCAATTGGAGTACATATATGCAGATATAAATAATATGGTAGGGCAATTGTCGGATGAGAAAGATTGTTGAAGATAAATAATAAATCACCTAAGTGATGAAGAAATGCAAGTGTTTTACCAGAAGTTTAATGTAGTTCCGATTAGCATTAACTACTTAAGACAGGAGTGTAAATGAAAAGAAGCAAAGATGGTAAAATAACAGCAGGTTTAATATTAATAGTAATATCATTTATTGTTTTAGTATGGGCTGCCGATTCCTATGAGACGACAGAAAAAATAATAGAGGAGATAGAGCATGACATTGAGTTCACGAGATACGACCCAATGGGAGACGAAAATGAAAACTCGTATACGGATGTCAGCATGATATTTAATTGGTTTTCTTATAGAGAACTCAATAATCGGTACATATCGGTATATATTTTTTTTGATGAAGATATGGAGTACGGTTTTCTTCAATTAGAAAAACCTATGTCAACGTATTCTGACAGGCTCGACCGTTTATTGGATACAGGTGAACTAATTCAACCGGCAGAACGGGTGTACGGCAAAACAAGTAGAATGCCCAGTATTGACGATTGGATTGAAACAACACTATCTAGGATTGAAACAACGCTATCTGGTTATGATTCTGAATCTTCTACCATTTTTGCCGAGAGAGCCGATGAGCTAGAGGAAATATATGATTTTATTGATGATAACGTGGTCTTGCATTTGCAAAACAATACTACATGGACAGAGAGAATCACGCATACCAATACAGAATATCATTTAGGAAAATCAATTATTCTAGTGATTGTAGCACTATTACTTTTTGGCAGTTCCTTACTTATGTTTAAACTGTATGGAAAAGGAATAAGGAAAAACGAATAACTTGAAAATGTATTTTGAGGTACTTGACGCGCAGAATGATCAATGAATCACTTGAAAGAAAGGGAGTGCGGATATTGGGTCGCAAGCTAAAAAATGTTAATTATGATAATCATAACTACGTGCAGTTTTCCTCCGAAAAAGGCGAACAGCTTAGTGTCCGCGAGGCGTATGCGCTTACGTGTAATTTAGTGCCGGGATTGCTTCCTGTTATAATCACGCCTAAAGGTAAGAAGTTCAACTTGGCATTTGATATAACGGGATATATACCTTTGATTAATTACTTGAAGTCCGGCTTGCGAAAACACCATTTCGCATCGCTACTAGCTAACACATATAGCACGTTACAAGATTTTCAAGAAAGGTACTTTAACGTTTCATCGGTTATACTTGACCACAATTATGTGTTTATTGACCCAACCAGTAAAGGAGTACGATTTTTGTTTATTCCGATTCAACTATACGAAGGAGATGCTTCTATTCGAGAGTTTTATATGAGATTTGCGGAAAACACCTTGTTTTCCCAAAACGAGAATTTGGAGTTCTTGGACGAATATAAATCAATTGTCAGTCGTGGAATCAATATGTCATTTTTCGAATTAGAACAGTTTATCAGTTCGCTAAATGAGAATGTAAAAACCAAAGCAGAAAAAAGACGATGCAATAAATGTAACGCAATAAACGATATGAGTATGACTATATGCGTTACTTGTGGCAAACGACTATACAATGAAGATGAAAAACTAAGCGAGTATGAACCTTTGCGTATGGTTGATAAAGTTACCAATAAAAACCCGGTGAAGCAATATCAACCGAAAATGGTTTGTCAAAAAGTGAGCCATGATATGCCTGATGAGCAAGTGGCGAGCCGTTTAATTCGGAAAAGAACAGGTCAGGTATTTAGTATTATAAAACCGCTCTCGGTGATAGGGAATAGAGATGATTGCGATTGCCCAATCATGGATAATCCGCTGGTTAGCCGGAATCACGCAGAATTACGCTATAAAGAAGGCCGTTTTTACATCGTTGACTTGTTCTCAACAAACAAAACGAGGGTGGACGGGCACCAAATTCAATCACAAAAAGAGGTCGAGATTGGCACGGGCAGTATTATTACCTTCGGAAATGAAGATTTTGAGTTAATAACGAGCTAGGAGTATGACAGAATGGACTATGCCTATATTTCAAAACCTGGTACACGGGATAATAATGAAGACTCTGCATTGGCCATCGAAAGAAACACGGATTTTCTGTTTATAGTGGCTGATGGGTTGGGAGGTCATGGCAAAGGAGAAGTGGCTTCTGCGTTGGTGATTGAATCATTTAAAGAGTGTTTTGATGAAGGCAGTATTGCTCCTGAAAACTTTATACAAGAAGCGATTATGACGGCTCAAAATAGGATTATTGACGAACAGAGAGAAAAGCGGGCTTCCCATGAGATGAAATCCACATGCGCTTCTCTTCTCATCTCGCATGGGAAATGTCATATCGGTCATGTGGGCGATACTAGAGTTTATGTAATGCATAGAAACAAAATCATACTACAGACTCTGGATCACAGTGTTCCGCAAATGTTGGTAATGTATGGTGACATAAAAGAAAAGCACATACGCAACCATCCTGACCGTAATCGTTTATTGCGTGTAATAGGAGTTGAATGGGAGTCTCCGCAGCATGAGCTTGCGGAGATGCTGCCACTCATCGAATGTCAAGCGTTTTTGCTTTGTACCGATGGATTTTGGGAATTGTGTGATGAAAAAAAGATGTGCTCCTATCTAAAAAAAAGTAGGGATGCTGATGAATGGTTAAACCTGATGGTGGAAGAAATAGAGAAAAACGGCAAAGACACGGATATGGATAACTATACGGCCATTGCAGTTATATGTTGAGGATGTTTAACGTGGGGATGTTTTATCAAAGTCTAACATAGCACAGTATGGTATAAACGAGGAGATGAATTGATGAAATATTGTGGAGAGTGCGGTAAAAAAAACGAAGCAAATAAAAATTTCTGTGTTTATTGTGGCGAGAAGCTTGAAGCAAAAGACGCGGGTTTTAATGTAAGAAAGCGTGGGAATGATACATCGCATCCTAATATAATGAATGAAGGTATTACACATATCAGTATTATTGGAAACAAAGTGAAAATAATGACAATTATCAAAATTCTAGCCATTTTACTATGTTTGTTATTCTTTTTTCCATTCTATTCGTTCAATGTACGCGATAGTTGGACGTGGAATATAATGAAATACAACGTAAGCGGCTTTGAGGCGGCGTTTGGGAAAAATCTAGTTGCTTATGGCGAGAGAATGAAAGGTAATATCTTTGCCGTTCTACCTTTGCTAAATTCATTAGCGCTGTTTGCTATATTTCAATTTGGAAAAAACCTTGCGTTTACCCCTAAAAAGCTGTACATAATTTCGACGGTGTTATCAATATTGGGTGTGATTGAGCTATTGATTTTTACAAGCATTGCTAATAATTTCCTAGCAGATTCTACAATGACACCGGACTATGTGCTTGCATACTATTTATCGTTTGTTTTTTACATATTAGCAGGACTCATTTCAATAGGATGCATTTCATCAATAAAGAAGATGACATAGAATGGTTTGAGATTTTATGGAGAGCAGTCATGACTTGTAAAAAATGTGAGCGGCAATTAAAAGACGGTGTTAAGTTTTGTGTGTATTGTGGCGAAAAAGTATTCGTTTCAGCAAAGATGAAAAATACATATGTAAACGAAATGTACAGTCGCAGAAATAATTCCCCCACAAAAGGAGGCGGTGGTGCGAAAAGCAGAAAAATCCTGACTTGTACGCTAGCTGCGGCAATTGTGTTGGCTCTTGCATTATCGTTAGCGTGGTATGTGGGGATACCGTTACAACGTGTTTCACATGAGAGAATCGAAAGTTTCTTAGATGATAGGGATTCATTTAGAGTTTTGCGTGGTAACAATTCATCATATGTATCTTATGAAATTATCTCTCGTAACGCAAACTTGCTCAACCGCACTGATACAGTTACGTTAATAGTTAATAACAGATATAGGTATATGTCATCGAAAACAACTATGGTGATTGAGTTTGAATTTGATTCATACTCGAAAGAATGGAACGGAAAGATAATAGACACTATACATACAGAGGAGAATTGGAGTATTTCTGGTAATTATGGGTTTAACTACAAATATAAGATGGGGAACGCAGAAACCATTATCGACTTTATTCTGCTTGTACATAATTTTGATGGTAAAGTGCTCGAATGTGATTATAGTTATCAGGTTCGGGATAAAACATCACGGGATGACTGGCGCTATTCAACGGATAGCCAAAATGGGAAAATAGATGTGGATTCCCGATATCAATACATGGGTAATTTATTCTCAAACAATCATGGTCAAATATTTGACTATTATTGGGGATTGCATGACAGCCTAAAAAGTGGCAGCAAGCAGCCATATATCCTAATAGATAGAGATGCGGGCATTCTCTTAAATACAGGTCGGGAGACATGGGATCCATTACACGAGTTGATTGATGGAGATACAGTTTATGTAACTGCATGGTAAATGCTATAATAAGTAGCCAAACAGAAAATGTTGATGCAATTCAGATAGTGATTGATAATTATGGTTAGGTGAACCTGAAGATTAATCAATGCAAGAAAGCAATGCTCATTAGCAGGAGGGAAGCAAAATGACAAAAAACAAAGTTCAATGCCCGTATGGTCACTTTTACAACGCAGATAGGTTCGAGGATTGTCCTGTTTGTAGCCCCAATGTTATTACGGAGCCAGGGCCTCATCCGGACGAGGTTCAACCATTGGAAGGTAGTTCGACTGCTCCAGAAGATGATGCCGCATCGGAATACATAAATGGCCAAACAGAAGGGAGTGATCTTGGTTCAATGAAATCTGTTTTTGGGGATTGGTACGCACCTGAAAAGATTGATGAGAAACAACCTGGCGAGGAAAGCAAACCTGATGGAGTTGCGGAAAAACCGCTATCATCACCATTAAAGGTAGCGGTCGCAGAAGTTTCCACTCACAAAGGGAAGGAGGATGTAAAAACAGTAGCCATGTGGAGTAATCCCTCCGAAGGTGAACCCATTGTTGGGTGGTTGGTATGTGTGAAAGGCGAATACTTTGGTCGGAGTTTCGCTTTGGAAACTGGCAATAACTATATAGGACGGGCTGCGGATATGGATATTCAACTAGCACAGGAAGAAAGTGTTTCGCGGAACAAGCATTGTCAAATTACCTTTGAACCAAATAACCAAGTATTCTATATACAACAGGGTGAAGGAAAAGGACTCACATACTTAAACGATGATTTGGTATTAACTCCTACAAAAATGATGCCAAGAGATATTCTTACGATCGGTAAAGCCTGGTTCATTCTGATTCCGCTGTGTGCAGACGGATTTAGGTGGGATGATTATAAAAACGAGTAAGACTGATCATCATTGTTTTGAATACTATCAACACTAAGGATGGATGACAAAAATGGAAAAGCAATGTTACGGATGTTTTGAAAATCACGCAGACAATCTGGATATGTGTCCGCGGTGCGGTTATGAAGGTGAAGGAGCGGAGGAAGCCCTGCATCTTTCGCCCGGACGGACGTTAAAAGACGTGTACTTAGTCGGCAAGGTCCTCGGCTATGGTGGGTTTGGAGTCACATATCTTGGTTGGAACACGACATTGGAACAAAGGGTCGCCATAAAAGAGTATCTGCCAAATGAATTCGCAACTCGGATGCCCGATCAGACACAGGTGACAATCTTTAATGGGGAGAAATCCGAGCAATTCCATGATGGTATGGAAAGATTCATCGAGGAAGCAAACCGCTTGGTGCAGTTCCGTGAATCAGAAGGTATTGTGCGGATTTATGAAAGCTTCAAGGAGAACAATACCGCCTACATCATCATGGAATATTTAGATGGGCAGACTCTGACCAAATATCTTGAAGAAAAGGGGCTGTTACCTGCGGATGAAGTTATCAGACTAATGTCACCAATTATTCAATCATTGCGGATTGTACATGAACACGGGATTATTCACCGCGATATTGCTCCTGATAATATAATAGCATCCAATGATGGTCAGGTAAAGCTGATTGACTTCGGAGCGGCGCGTTTTGCCACAACTACGCGTAGTCGTAGCCTTACTGTCATCATAAAACCCGGCTACTCACCGGAAGAGCAATATCGTAGTCGAGGGGATCAGGGGCCGTGGACGGATGTATATGCCGTCGGTGCGACAATGTATCGCATGATAACGGGACAGACTCCACCGGATGCCATGGAGCGTCGTGCTTTTTTCGAGGGTAAGAAAAAGGACATTCTCATGCCCTTAACCAAGTATACCAAGAAGATAAATGAAAATCAGGAAACGGCAATATTAAATGCGATGAATGTCCGTATAGAAGATCGGACTCCCGACATGGGAATATTTGAGCAGGAGTTGACAAGCGAGGATGAAGTAAAAAGACGTTTTGGGAAGATTAGGAAAATAGATTTGTTAAAATGGCCGCTGTGGACGAAAATAGCTGTTCCTGCCGCCGCCTGCCTAGTTACTGTTTTATCAGTATTATTTATGACAGGCTTTATAGGTTTTAGTGCGAATTTACAAGAGGATAGCTCAGTTCCTGATGGAATGGCAAAGGTACCGTCCATTGTGAATAACGATATAGAAAGGGCGCATGAACGTATAAATGGCCAGCTATCATTGCAAATAATAGGTAAGGAAGAATCAAACGACATCCCAGCCAATCTTATCATGTCGCAAGATTTGGTGGCGGGTTCCATCGTTGCCATTAACTCAGAGCTGAAAGTAATAATTAGTGCGGGAGCTGAGGTAGACAATACCATTATTGACGAGCAGGGGCGATTCGCTCTTGCTGATGTCCAATACCGAACACTGGAAGAAGCGCTTGAGATTCTGGAGGGACAGCAGGGCATGATAGTTACGGTGCTTGAGGAATCCAGCGAAACCGTTGCAGCCGGAGTTGTCATTTCACAGAGTCCCATAGCCGGTGCTTTGCTAGAGGCCGGAACGGAGATTATATTAATAGTGAGTTCAGGGCAAGCTGATGATGTTTATGTTTCTAGCGATGACTCCACGAATGCGACGAGAACTCTTAGGCAAATTGATGTCACTGCGCCTAATAAGACCATATATGAAATGGGAGAAAGCTTTAACTCTAGCGGCATGATTGTTACGGCGACATATAGCGACAACTCAACAAGAGTTGTTTCGTCGGCAAGCACAATAAGCGGCTTCGATTCATCATCCGCCGGAACAAAGCAAATTACCGTTTCCTATACTGATGATGACATCACAAGAACAGCAAGATTCGCAGTTACAATAAATGAAAAAACGCTATCTCACATAGAAGTGACTCCGCCCGACAAGAGCATATATGAAATGGGCGAGAGTTTTAGCTCCCGAGGCATGGAGGTTGTGGCCGTCTACAGTGATAACACATCGAGAAATGTCACATCATCCAGTACGGTAAGCGGTTTTGATGCGTCTCATGCTGGATTAATAACAATGACCGTTTACTATACAGATGGCGATATCACAAGAACAGCAAGCTTTGTGGTTACGATTAATGCGAAGATATTATCTCACATAGACGTGACTTCGCCCGATAAGAGCATATATGAAATAGGTGAGAGCTTCAGTTCCAAAGGAATGGAGGTTATAGCTATATACAGTGATAACTCAACGAGAAATGTCACATCATCCAGCATGGTAAGCGGTTTTGATTCGTCTCAACCTGGAACAAGCACAATAGTAATATCTTACTCAGAGGATGACGTAACCGTAACGAGTGCACTTTTCGTTACTATTAATTCAAAAGCATTAACCCGGCTTGATGTAACTCCTCCGAGTAAGATTACATATAAAGTTGGTGAAAATTTTGATTCAAGTGGAATGATTGCTACAGCTATATATAGTGATAAATCGACGAAAAATGTTACGTCATCTTGCACAATAGGTGGATTCAATTCATCTAGTGCTGGTCAATTAATTATTACGGTTTCATATACGGAAGGTGGAACAACAATTACGGCTCAGTTTACTGTTGCTATTGAAGACAACATGATTGCAATTGCAAATGTTATTGGGCAAAGCCACGGTGTTGCAGTAAGCACATTGCAAAATCAAGGCTTTTTGGTTACTGTTCATGAAGAGTTTAGTGATTCAATAACACTTGGTAATATTATTTCGCAAAATCCCTCCGCAGGAAGCTTAAGAGATATTGGCTCACATATAGCCATCAATGTAAGCAAGGGGGTAAATCCGGCTACATGCTCACATCATCCATATACATCACTCATATGTGCGAAATGTGGGGGTAATAGCTGGATTGTTATGGACGCAATCACTTATTATGTGAGAAATGACCGCGATAAAGTGGCAGTATACGAGTATTTCGAAGGTAGTAGTGCACACAACATACCATATCGCCTGTCAACGAATCAAGCTGTAACAGTGGTTGGGCGGAGAGGGTCGGAGTCGGGAATGTATAGGCTGAGTGATGGTTACTGGGTAACCGCTGACAACTTAACCCAAACCAAGCCATAATGTTATACAATCTGAGTTTTTTGCTGTATATAAAGGAAAAGTGTACATGAAGAAACAATGCTTCGGATGCTTTGAAAAATATGTGGACGGCCTGGACATATGCCCTCATTGCGGTCATGGTGACGGCGAGCGTCCGGAGGCGGCTATACACCTTTCGCCGGGACGGATGCTGAGGAACACGTACTTGATCGGCAAGGTATTGGGTTGCGGCGGTTTCGGTGTCACATATCTCGGTTGGAATACTACATTGGAGCATAAGGTGGCCATAAAGGAGTATCTGCCAAATGAATTTTCGACCCGGATGCCCGACCAAACACAGGTCACGGTATTTAATGGTGAAAAATCCGACCAATTCCATGACGGCATGGAGAGATTTATCGAGGAGGCCAACCGACTGGCACAGTTCCGCGACACGGACGGTATCGTCCGCATATACGAGAGCTTCAAGGAAAATAATACCGCCTATATCGTCATGGAATACCTGGACGGACAGACGCTTACAAAACACCTCGATAAAACAGGAAAGCAGTCGGGTGATGAGGCCGTTAGGCTGATGATGCCGGTCATTGAATCGTTACGACTAATCCACGAAGAGGGCATCATCCATCGCGACATTGCCCCGGACAATATAATGGTGACAACGGATGGACAGGTGAAGCTGATTGACTTCGGGGCGGCGCGTTATGCGACGACATCCCACAGTCGCAGTCTGACGGTCGTGATAAAGCCCGGTTATTCACCGGAGGAGCAGTACCGCAGTCGTGGCGACCAGGGGCCTTGGACAGACATATATGCAATCGGTGCGACGATGTACCGTATGGTAACGGGGCAGACACCACCCGACGCAATGGAACGCCGTGCCTTTTTCGAGGACAGAAAAAAGGACATCCTCGTACCCATGAGTAAGTTTTCGAATCAGATAAATGATAACCAGCAGACGGCAATTCTCAATGCGATGAATGTCAGAATCGAGGATCGCACTCCTGACATGGGGATGTTTGCGCAGGAGCTCAACTCCGACGTTGAGGTGAAACGTAGGAGCGGGAAAATCGTTGGCCCCAGTCCCGTCACATGGCCAGCATGGCTGAAGGCCCTGACCTCCATTGCGGCATGTATTCTTGTCACCATTACGGTTCTGTTCATGAACGGAATTATAGGTTCACCTCCCACACCACCACCCCCGCCCATCGTGCCGGAGGGGATGGTGCAAGTGCCGTCCATCGTCAACAACGATGTTGATATGGCGCAGGAGCGTATAAATGACCAGCTTGTTTTACAGATCATCGGTAAGGAGGAGTCTGACGACATTCCAGCCAATCTTATCATGTCACAGGATTTGGTCGCCGGCACCATCGTCGTCCTTAACTCGGAGCTAAAGGTGGTCGTCAGCGCCGGTGTGGAGGTTGACGACACGCTCATGGACGAACAGGGGCTTCTTAGCCTTGCGGATGTGCAGTACAGGACGAGAGACGAAGCCATGGAAACGCTGGAATCAAGGCAGGGCATGGTGGTCACTATCACCGAGGAGCCTAGTGAGACCGTGGCGGCGGGCATTGTAATATCCCAGTATCCTACTGCGGGTACACGGCTTGAGGTGGGGTCGGAAGTCGCGCTTTCCGTCAGCATGGGGCGTGGGGCTTTCGTCATGCCGGACGTGGTCGGGATGGATGAGGATGAGGCAAAGGAAGAACTGGCCAGGCAAGGTCTTGTCGCCCATGTGGAATACATCGAAAGCAACGACATACAGGCTGGCAATGTAGTCAGTCAGAGTATTGTCGAAGGCACGGTGTTGGAAGAGGGGGAAAATGTTACTCTGGTGGTGAGTAGCGGTGTTAGGGCAGAACCGACACCTACGACACCTATACCGACACCAACACCAACTCCCACTCCCACACCAAATGGTTATGTTGAAGGTATAGTGAACTTTTATGATATGAGAGCATTTTGGATATATGATATATTTTGTGTTGAATTCAGATGCAATATGTCCGACTTTGGCTTTAACTACACCAGTGATACGACATATCATGACATAGATGCAATAGGATTAAACATCGGGATTGTAATATGGGGCAGTGATGGCATTCAGACCAAGAGAGGCTCTGATTGGATGGTCGATACACCGGGCGTATTGTGGAGACAGCAATTGCTTCTAGCGAAAGAGGGGTCGGGATATGTGTTGGAGTTCGAACCAGATAGGTATAATCTTGTACCAGGTCAAACATACAGATGGTACGCATTTGTAGAAACAAATGGTGGAAATTATAGGTCGCCAACACAATCATTTACTTTCTCAGAGGAAGGGCCACACATTTATGACTATTATGATTAATATAAGTTTAATCCCTGTGTTTTATATGTTAGGTATTGCTTTTTAAATGAGAGGGATAATGGTATAGAAGCGGCGCAAGATGATTATGCCATGAGAGTGAATAGGTTTGACATTGAGGATAATACATATTCCTCTTATGATTTTGTCACATATGGCAAATGTGGTATGTAAATGATTAACAGTATGTGTCGGTATACAAGCTGAACGGTTAAGTCAAATACACTTATCTATTTTATGAATAGTAATCAATATAGACAAATGTAAGCAGCAAGGCACTAAATGTTGGGAGACTAATAAATGAAAACCAGATGCAACAACTGCTTCAAAATATTTAATAGAGACTTAGATATGTGCCCGCATTGCGGATACGAAGCTGGTGATCCAGCGACAGAACCCTATTTCCTCTGCCCTGGCATGATATTAAATAACCGTTACATGGTCGGTGAAGTGTTGGGCTTTGGTGGATTTGGCATCACTTATAAAGCGTGGGATAAAAATCTGGACACAATAGTCGCCATTAAGGAATACTACTATACCGGTATTGCCAATCGTGTTCCCGGCACATATACAGTGATGATATATGCCCAGAATCGCCGCGATGAGTTTCAACATTTCTTAAAGCGTTTTTTGGACGAGGCACGTTATACGGCGAAGTTCAGTAAAAATGGCAACATAGTCAATGTATACGAGTTTTTTGAAGCTAATAATACGGCATACATGGTCATGGAGTATTTAGAAGGCACTCCACTAAATGAGTATTTGAAAAAAAGTTCAATGGACACCACACAATGCGTGGCTGTGATGAAAAGCCTCAGTTCGGCATTGAAAGCAGTCCATGCAGCCGGAGTTATTCATCGTGACATAAGCCCGGACAATATCATGCTTTCTTCTGATGGCAAAGTAAAACTCTTTGATTTTGGGGCGGCAAGATTCTCAAAGCATGAAGAACAGACAGTCATGAAACTTACTCAAGTCATGAAGCCGGGATTTTCACCGCCCGAGCAATATCAAACCGTCAGCAAGCAGGGTCCGTGGACAGATATTTACGCTCTTGGTGCAACCCTGTATTATATGATTACAGGTGTGAAGCCGGAAGAATCGACAAACAGGAAAACGGAAGACAATCTGACGCCGCCAAAGGATATAAAGCCTGATATTCCTGAATATATCAATGACACGATTCTGCGGGCCATGGCCGTGGATACGCATATTCGCTTTTCCTCTGTTGACGAATTTGAGAGGGCGTTAAGCAAGGAGAAAAAAGTATTAAATGTCAAAAGAGAAAAGAGGCGTCGTCGGAAGAATCGTGTGCTGGGAATACTCGCCGCAGTTATGGCTTTATTGGGTGGCTTTTCCATATTCGCATATGTTTTCAACGAACAGAGACTGGCAGAGACGTTGCCGGATGGGGAAATAGAGTTTTGGTATGTTGTGCCGGTAAATGGAGAAGCAAAGACTGATGCTTTAGAATCAATTGTTGAGGTTTTCAATACGAGCTACCCCAATGTCTCAATAGAATTGGTGCAATACACGAGTGACGAGTATTTAATAGCTATTAGTGATGCGTATGATGATGACAATCTGCCACCCATCTTTGAAAGCACTGGCTTAGAGGATGTGTTTGTCGCTGATTTTCATAGTGTCAGCTTAGCCGTGAAAGCTGTTGATCCCACAAGTGTTCTGTTTTGGGATAACTATGAAACAGTGTTTCCTGACGAAAAACACTTTCCTTTAGGATTTACAATGCCTGTCAAATATATTAACATAGCCCCAGATATTGATGTCGTAAACGAAGGAAGCACAAGGAAACAGTTTCTTGCGGGCAATGCCCATGAATTTGTGGGTAGTACCGCAGACTATTTCATGGTGCAACAGGCATTGCCGGCCAGATATGAGATCGAACAAGTAAACGATGATGATATAGTTTGTGAATTTAACAATTTGCTTAGCGTAGGTAACTGCGATAAAGACCAGCTCGCTATAGTAAATAGATTTCTTGTGTTTTTACTCACGGAAAATGCTCAGGATCATCTGCACATCCAATATCAGAGTGGGTCTTTGCCGTTGAATAGGAAAGCGTTATTGGATGGCTATGTTTCGGTATATGATGAGTTTGATGGTTTCTTTGACGGTATAGACCGATTTAAGATTACGGAACCAATACTCGAAAATGAGATTACGGTGGATTCCGATGAAGAAGTTGATGATTTTGTAGAAGAAGTGGATGAATATACTGATGAGAGCTTGTTTAGCACAAACATAGTTGATGATCAAATAGTAATTATGGGTTATCTGGGTAACGATGAAGTGGTCGCCATACCCCCGACAATAGATGACAAGCAAGTCGTCAGCATTGATAATGCGGCTTTTGCCTATAAAGAGGGAATTAGAGAAATAACCCTGCCAGACACGGTGGAAACCATCGTGGCATATGCGTTTTACGGTTGTATAAACTTGGAAGTAATGCACTTTTCTGAAAATTTGGCATATATAGGGAAGTATGCCTTTTGGGATTGCCGCAATCTTAACAATTTAGTGATACCGGACGGCGTTACTTATATAGGGGAATGCGCCTTTGGCGAGTGTCATGCCTTGACGGATGTTTATATTCCCCAGGGCATTGAGTTTATCGGCGCCTTTGCTTTCACAAAGGATTATATAATCCCGACAAGCAATGTCCGCATACTGTATGATGAGGATATAGCAGATTTGGTAGAGATTGAAGTGTATTATGCTAGTGAGGAAATTTATGCCCGTCATGGATGTATGTTCGATGATCAGGATGTGCAGGGGTATTTTGATGCGAAGTCGTGGTATATGAATCTGGAAAAAAAGGAACGGCAGGATATATCATTGTCGCGGATAGAGTGGAGTAATTGGGAGTTATTGAATGATTATATTGAGGTGTTACGTTGAGTTTTGGCATGGGTAGATATTCAATGGATATTAATTGCTATAGTTAATACGAATAAACTATTGGTTGGTTTTGAGTGAGAAGATTGTACAGGAGGTAGAAAATGAAAAAGCTATGTAGCGAATGCAATCAAGAGTATGCGGACAACCTTGATATGTGTCCGAATTGCGGGCATGAAGACGATGACAGAGTTGAAGAGTTGTCTTGCCATGCATCGGCCACTTCATCGAAAGAGGGGGTGGTAGAAGGACTTTTCAACAAAGTTTTTGATCGTAACAACCCAGCAAGGAAACTAAAGAAAGAGATTGAAAGCACACAATTCAAGAAACAATCGTTAATTTCGGCGGTTCAAAATGATATTCGCGAAGCAATTATTAAAAGGAACAAGGTATATTGCCAAATTGGTATGACAGTGTATGAAAACAGAGATAACACACCACCGGAAGACATTCATACAGCACATTTTATGGAAATTCATGTTTTAAATGGGATAATTGATGATCATGAGAAAAAAATAAATGAAATAAGTAGCCGATATGACGAAGAGATAAATACCATGAACAAATTGCTGGATAAAGTGTTGGCATCAACCCCAACCCATAGCACAGAGAGTCAGGCATCATGTAGTGAATGTGGTTGCAAGTATGTGCCTGGGGCTGATAGATATTGTGGGGAATGTGGTCACGATTTGCTTGAGGTTAACATTGATGTTGTTGATTATCCTCAAGATGAAGCTTCGTTTTGTGGTGAATGTGGAACCAGGTATATTGCTGGTGAAGAGATTTTTTGTGGTGAATGCGGGAGTAAGTTGTGACGATGCTGACCGACAGGGAGCATTGACATTATAGATCACCCATCGTTGGGGTGGCTTTTAAATATCAGAACCGTGGCTCAAAGGCGGCCGAAATACTCAGATTATCACCAACATATCGGGGAGGGTGAAAATGGTAATAAAATGTCACGTATGCTTAGAGGATTATTCAGACAGTCTGGATATGTGCCCGTATTGTGGCTGCGAGGAAAGTGAAGAAGTGGACTTGACCGGCGCGATAATTCGTTATACACATGGCCATGTGCCGATAGATAGGATGATGGGTGATGAAGCAAATTATTCTCATGAATATATCTATTCGGTAAAGGAACTGAAAAAGGAAATTGAAAGAAAACAGCAAAAGAAGCAATCACTATTATCGTCATTGCATAACGAAATCCGTGGAGCGACCCAAAATCGTGACGGCCTTTTCTGTCATATTGGTCAGGTGGTTTATGAAAACAGGGATAATGAACTGTTTACGGTAGATCATTGCAGAGCACTTTTCACACAAGTCCATAACCTTGATTTGACAATTAGTGAAAACGAACAAAACGTTTGTATTATCGAGAGCCAGTACGATGAGGAAATAAAAACATTAGTCGAGATGCTTGAAAAACTGGAGCAGGCAGACTCAGATTCCACTTTCACTGGCCAAATGTCATGCCCGAAATGCGGAGATGCGTATACACCGAAAGAAACCTATTGCGGTAACTGCGGTCATTCACTTTCGGAAGCTAATCTTTGCGACTTGCCAACAGATGAAAATAAAACGCCTTCATTTTGTGGAGAGTGTGGTGCTAGGTTTTACATGGACGATGTTTATTGTGGCGAGTGCGGGAGTAAGCTTGTTTAAGCAAATAAGTTGCGAAGGCATAGTAGGGGTTGGTATGGATTCCTATTGCCTTTAATATTGAACACCGGTATTTCAAAGCACATGGAGGGTGACGTAATGTACTGTAGAAAATGTGGTAAAGAAAACGATGATGGTAAAAATTTTTGTTCGAAGTGTGGTGTTAAATTAAATATAGGCAAACAATACAAGGATGAACCCAAAGCAGGTGTCTCGGTTAAGGGTCGCCATAAGAATTTGTCATTGCTACAAGCAAGCAAATATGTCGCTTGGGCTAAAGACTTAGTTAAGAGAAAGCGTGCATTGGTGCTGGGAATACTTGCGGCAATGGCTGTAATCATAATCGCTATAGTGGTTTTTGGTGCTATTGGCTCCAGGGCTCCATCAAAATCAACAATAAAGAATGATTTGCAACAAAACATTGAGTTTTTATCACAAAGGTCGATTGAAATTTCAGAGTTTAATATAGTGAAACGTATGACTGACAAAAAAGCAAAAAATGATATTGTTTATGTTAGTTTCGCGGGTAACAACGAAGATATTTTTTGTAGGATGGAGTGTACACTTGTTTACTTCTTATACAATGATGGCTGGAGGTTGGAATCATATTATGTAGACAAAAGAGAAGTAACCCCATTAAAGCACGTAAGTGAAGACTTAATCAGTACACAGTTTGAATCATTTGATATATTATCAAGAGATACCGATTTAAGTAAGGGCTATGATACAGTCATATTGGAAAGCATAAGTGAATATAACTTTGTGACTATAAAAAAAGTTATAAGTGCTGAGTTTTATTTTGATGATAGATATGGTGTATGGCATTACAGTAGAAATAATGAACTGTCAACGGAAGAGAATTGGAAGGTAACGGGAACATGGAAATATGATAATTCTTTTACAAATTATGATTATGATGTAGATTTTGAAATAAGTATCGAAAGTTTTGATGGGATTACGCTAAATTGCACATATTTTTACCAGCTAAAGCGGAATCAGGAAGTTTTGGATTCTGCATATTCAAGTAATCTGACTGGCTTAAGACCTTCATATAATACCGCAACAAGCACTAAGTACGAATATGTTTTCAAAATTACCAACCACGGTGTTTGGAATATACCACCAGCTTGTAGTTTGAATATTGACAGAGATAATGGGTTGATTTTACATATAAGTGACATAGTTCATTACTATAACTTAACTAATAATAGTGAATATAATAGTGGGTATAATAGTGGATATGTCGAGATGATTAGGGTGGTGGGTATGCAGGAAGACGATGCCAAACGAGCGCTGATCGCCCTCGGCCTGACCCCAGAGATTGAGGTGGCGGAGAGTGCAGATGTTGAGGCAGGAATGGTCATGCGTTCATCGCTCAGCGAAGGAGCGCAAGTAACGGCCGGCAGCAATGTGGTCCTAACGGTCAGTGTCGGAACCGAGGGTGTGGATGTTCCCGACATCGTGAACATGACCGCCGAGGAAGCTATTAAGGCGCTGACGCAGAAGGGTTTCACCTTCAGCAGGACGGAGGAACACGATGATTTCATTACCGCCGGCAATGTCTTTAAACAAAGCCCCGAGGCTCACGCCAAGGCCGTACGGGGTTCGATGGTCAATCTCTGGGTCAGCAAGGGCCCGGAGGACGGGCTGATAGCCATTCCTAATCTGATCGGTGAGACGGAAAGGGATGCCATCATCATTTTACGGGAGGCGGGGTTGGAGCCGGGCAATGTCAGCACGACCACCCATCCAAATGCTGAGTTAATTAACCGGGTCTGCTTACAACGTTACGCTGTTGGGGTCTTCGTGGAAGTGGGAACGGTGGTCGATTTCAGCATATCGAGCGGCCTGGCAGGGACGCTTTATAGCTTCCATTCCCAGATCGAGGCCCCGACCTATGAGGAAGACGCTGAATTCCGCCCCGGGACGATGGTCCAGGTCATCCTGACGACCGAGGACGGGCAACAACTGCTGGACACCGAGACGAACTCATTCCCAGTCCAGGTCAATTTCACTAATATCGAGACCCCCGGCGGCGGCGTGATCCTCCGTTATGTCAATGTCATGGATGACCATACTGTCACACCACGGCGGGAGGCCAAAGAGGTTGTCCGCTATGTGGCATTTAAAATTCAATAAAATGATGATACATACAGAAGAGGCATATAAATAAAAAACGCATATATCGGTTAAATATGGCATAATGGAGAAAAGAGTATGTTTTGCAACAAATGTGGAAAAGAATTTTCAAGTAACATAAAATACTGCACTAGATGCGGAAAGATCGTAAAACCGCCATCATTTATTCTGAGGGTGATAAAAGAACGCCGCTATATTATCACCGGCATTTCTATTGCGGTGCTGCTGTCTGTTGCTGTTGGAACCGCACTTGGCTACCGTAGCAGTGCCGTTTATCAGGCTAGCAAACAACCCAAACAGAGCGATGAATTATCTGATGACATAAATACTATCGATGCCATAACAGTGCCAGAGCAGCATCCACAACAGTTAGGAACAACACCGGATTTGCCACTGCCGCAGACACCGACATCTCCATCACTTGATACCACTCAGCAAAAGGTTTTGGAGTTACTCAATAATTTCACAAAAGTTGACTGTTTCGGCCATGTCAAACAATATGATGGTACTGTATACGCCTCGGAATTCATCTGTATCCCCGAATGGACTGCCGTCTCTGGCTCTATGAGTTTACTGAGTTATATGGCGGTGGTTGGTGACTATATTTATTATATTAAATATGATGCCACTGGTGTTGATGTGGGTAGTTTGTGGCGTTCTGACTTAGATGGAGGGAACTTAATTGAAATTGCCAACAATATATGCGCATATACACCGAAATTCATTGCCGAAGGCAAAATAATTTATGGGGCGGTCGAAGAAGAATTGGTGACAGAGCATTTTGATAATTCCAGCTATCAATACTTGAGTTATGAACATCAGGGCACATTCTCTTATTGCACGAATACATCACAAACTGTACGGCTCTCCGATGATGCCTTTTATTGGCTATCTTATGATGAGGAATACATTTACTATCAAATGCAGGATGCAAAGGATATATGGCGTGTCAGATGGAACGGAACCTATAGAGAAGTTATGGATGAGTTGATTTTGCCTTATCGAGTGATGTTTGTTGAAGGTGAGTATTTCTACACTTTGGATGGGGATAGTTTTTGGAATTACTCCGTTATAAATCGTTATTCTAATAATAACAGTAACGAAAGTGATAGTTCTTACACGATTCCCGATGGACTGTGGTTTTTGACCCTACATGACGAGTGGGCTTATTTCGGGGGTGAAGAGGGTATCATCAAGGTAAACATGGATGCTGGCAATACAGTGAAACTGGCGGACTTACCATCGGGATACACGATTCCCGTGCCAGTGTTTAGGACTCTTATTGGAGATTATTTATTCATTTCCATTTTCTTTGACATGGATGAAGATTGGGAGTACATAAGATTATATAAACTGCCTCTCACTGGCGGAGTGATGGAATATCAAAACGTGAAATGGTATGAGTCCTAGTGAAGTTGATTAAGTGAGGTTACGAATGAGCTATTGCCAAAAATGCGGTAAAGATAATGCGACTGGTAAAAATTTTTGTGTCTATTGCGGTACAAAATCAAAAATGATGGTGGCAGAACCGCCACCCCCCAAAACCAGCTTTTTACCGATGTTGCTAATTATTTCAGTTTCGTTGGTATTGATTGGAGTCGGGGCTTTTTTCGTCAGCCGATGGTATATAGGGCGTGTCGATAATACAACATATTATGACGAAACATCAAATTTTAATGGGTCAGAATTACCAGCGCACGTAGTGATTGATGATAGGGAGGTGGAATCGGGAAGCAATATCGGTAACATGGGAGACATTGCCGATATCATGGGAGATAATACCGATAACGCGGGAAACAATACCGATAACACGGGAAACAATACCGATAACGCGGGAGACAATACCGATAACGCGGGAGACAATAGCGGTAACACAGATACTCTTGATTACAATGACGAAGGTGATTGGATGCTTGGTTCTGATATTATACAAGAACTTGTTGGGGAATGGATTGTGGATTATGATATGACGGATATGTTAAATCAAGATAATTTGTGGGAAGCATTTGGCTCAAGCATAAGCTACGGAAGTGGAATGGAGTTTTCATCAGATGGATTATTTAACTATGGGATAGCGGCAGGATATGGCGGAGAAGGCAGTTATTCAGTACAGGACGACAAAATTTATGCACGCATTGTAACGTATGAAAACTCGGATGTCTTTGATCTGGAATTGACTATTCATCATGACAGCGATAATTCAATTTACATTGTAATGGAATATATGGACAGTTATTGGGGTGAGATTTTTGAATATAAGCTTGTGTGGGTTAGAGTGTAATATGGTTTTACCAATCAATATAACTGAGATTTACGAGGAGGAAAAAGTATGTTTTGCAGCAACTGTGGAAAAGAATTATCAAGTAAAACTAAATATTGCACTGGATGTGGAACGGCGCAGGTGAAGAGTTCGCCGGTCCGATTGTCCGGTAAAAAGAAGTTTCTGATTATCGGGGGAGTTTGCTTCTTGCTGGTAATATTGGCGGCGGCTATACTAATCCCTCGACTTGGCAATAACTCTATTGTTGGTTCGTGGGTAGCTAGACTTTATAGCGATGATAATGACGTTGTTATGCTTACTTTTCATGATGATGGAACAGGAACTATTTCATTTTCACATATTGACTTAGACAATGACCGTTATGGCATTGATTGGGATGATATTTCTTGGCCGACTAGTAGTGACAGGGATGAATTTATATATTCAGTTGATGGCAATGTAATCATAATATCATATGAGTGGGGTTATACGGGTTATACAGGAATTTTAAATAAAAATATTTTAAGCCTTTACATTCCTGGCTACGATCATGATGCGTTGAAACTTGAAAGATATAAATAAAGCACATTTGTGGAGGGAATAGTAATGAGCAAGGTGAAAATTCGACCATTGGAAGTCCTTGAAGCAGGCCCTAAAGTTGAATATGCTAAACGGAAGATCACTTTAGTAAAAAATAGTATCAGCGATATAAATAATCGTCTTGATGCACGTATTAAAGGTGCTAACGACATTGACGGACAGCTTGATGCACTTATAAAGTCCCTGAAAAATGTTACAAAAGAAATAGAGAACATCAAAAGCGTAGTTGAAATCAATGCACATTGTTATCAAAGGACTAATGAGCGTATTGAAATTAATACCCGTAATTTAAAGGTATAGTCAAATCACGAGCGGTTTTACATATGAAAAACACAAGCGGTTTTGCATATGAAAAACAGACAAGGATGTTTGTTATGGCAGAAAGATGTATTGATTACGGTAATGCCCTACTTGAGGGTAAAAATTTCTGTACAAAATGCGGAGCAAGGCTTGGTACGGGTGAATCAATCGCCCAAATGCCTGCGAATAAAGGTTCGTCTTCGAGAGAGAGGTGGTTTTTGTGGCTCTCTTTTATTTCAATAGCAATAATAGTCAATGTTGTTTTTGTCCCCATGTTTAGTCATTGGGGCGGGCTATTTCCGAGTAGAAGCGACATTTACTACACATTTCCCGACGTGATTCACAACATCAATAGAGGCCGTATTCAAACCATGACGGATGTTCTATCTTTGTTTACTCTTATTCCGGCAATAGTGCTGTGGATAAGTTCCATTGCAAAAGGAAAGACACTGTCGGTTTTATCATCCTTTTGTGGAGCGGGCTTGCTATTTCTAAGTCTGATTGAATACATTTCACGCTATGGCACGCGACATATTCATGAAATTGTTTTTAGCAAGCGATGCGTTTTTGCGATTGGGTTTTGGATTGCACTGTTATTATTTGTCGTTTGCTTTTTTATTTCGGTTGGGATCACAAAAAGAAAAACCATACGAGTGGAGTGTAGGCCGAGAGGGAGATTTACATTTTGCGATTTTTATGAGGATGATGCATGGAAAGCATAAAAGGCTGGGATGAACGTAGGGAAGAAGCGCTTCATATACTGCGGAATATGCAAACGTAACTTGGTGATTTGAGATGTGTGTTGATGGAACACAGGTATGCATCTCATGAAGAGGCCGAGGGGATGACGGATGTAATATATGACCCGCCCAAAGCACTTTAATTTGAGATAAGTGAATTAGTAAAAGCAATCGAACTTGATATCCGCGTGGCAGATGAAAGGTGTGATGTAATATTGAAATTATACGAGTTGTATAAGGAATGTGTAAAATCACGTTGGTATAGAGGGTTAGATATTTGGTGACTGCTATAATTTTTGGAAAAGTTGCTAATATTCACACCCGTAGATGCATAAATTTAATGAGCATAAAACAAAGAAAAATTGACCATGTGAAGGAGCTTACAATGAAGCAATTTATAACAATAACCCGCGATCAGAAAATTAGGTTGGCAGATGAAATCAAGTTTTTTAGTTCTACGTTTCATGAAGCGCATAGACGTTTTGATTATATAATTCATGAGCTCAAAGCCACAGATAGTCTACATAGTCTACCCTATATAGCGGATAGATTGGATAATCTCAAAAGTATGGAAAACCATTATGGCAGGATATTGTCAGAACTTAATAATCAACTAACATATGGTATGGGTAAAAAAAGCGAAAATGCCACCATTCGAAATTTATGTATTTTACTTCGTCAATATACAAAGGTCCCATTGGAATATTTATTGAAAAAAATAGAACTCAAGGGGAATGACCTGACCCATAGCCACAGCATTTCAGAATTCGGGCATTCTCTCTTTGAGGTGGATAAAACTAAGAATTTATCCGACGACCAAGTGCAGCAACTAATTAGGGATCTTAGTTCTGCTAATTTTGAGCGATGGGAAGCGAACGAATACATAGACGAAATGGAACGCCCATGCCCGGATCACCGTAATTCATTAGTATGCGAATATAGCGATGGCAGTAGTTTTATATATTTAACAAAATCAAGCCACCACGACTCATTCCGGTCGGTATTTGATTTGCTCGATTGGTATTTCGGTATTTCAGAAGGCTCACGTCCGAGTGTAGTCAGAGCATGGTGAGGTTAGCAGTCTAAACGTTCGATTACTTAGGGTATTTGCGCAAAGCAGACATTGTTAATAGATATGTTCCCTGATAAATATTAAGCACTGATTAACTAAGGAACCCACCATGCCCTTCGAAATCATCAGAAACGACATCACAAAACTAAAGGTCGATGCCATCGTAAACGCCGCCAACAACAGCCTGAAAAATGGCGGCGGGGTCTGTGGCGCTATTTTTGCCGCCGCCGGCACGGATGAGCTGAAAAAAGCTTGTAAAAATATCGGCGGCTGTGAAACCGGTCGGGCGGTGTGGGTGGAAAGACAGAAAGAAAAGCACGGCTGGGAGTTCATTTTCATCGGCGCGAACATTGATGCCATCGAAACGGCGGGCAGATTCGGTATCGCTTCTGACCGTGCTGTGAATTATCATGCGGACAAAGTCGGAACCAAGGCCATGTATGAAGCTATCAACGATGTCACATATTGCATACGCAGCAGTACCAGTGCCGACTCCTTTGCGTCATGCAGTTTGGATGACTGGAAGGAAAAGATTGAGGCTGATAATAAAAGCAGGGTGAAGTAGCGGAAGCTTCATATAGGCAGAATATGGCCTCGCTTCTCATAATAAATAAATTATTACTCTTTAGATGTTGCAATAATAGGCACCGGCGTGGTCGTCAACTAAGTATTTGAAAGGTAAACGTATGATTTATACCGAATTAACTAAAAAAGCCATGCGAATCGCATATGACGCGCATAAAGAACAGGTTGACAAGGCGGGTCTGCCGTACATCTACCATCCCATTCATCTTGTAGAACAGATGAATGATGAAGTTTCTGCTTGCGTCGCTCTTTTGCATGATGTGGTCGAAGATACAGTCATGACATTCGAGGACTTATCGGCGCAGGGCATATCGGTAATGGTCATTGATGCACTGAAGCTCTTGACCCATGACGAAGCTGTTTCGTATACTGACTATGTTCAAAAAATTAAGGATAGCGAAAATCAAGCGGCGATTGCGGTGAAGTTGGCTGACTTGCGGCATAATTTAGACGTTTCGAGATTAGAGGCTGTTGACGGAAAAGCGCTTGAACGCCTTGCGAATTATAGAAAAGCTATTGAGGTTCTGGAGCAATGTAAGATAAGTAATGTCTATATTGAAAGAGAGGTTGGTACAGGGTGGGATATTTACAGGCTACGTGTGGGTGATAAGTTGATTTGCACAAGTGAGAATCGGGCCCCAATGCCTCGACCCTACTCTGCACCAATTCAAACATGTCATGCAAAAGCGAAGACCTTTTCGACAATCAAGAACCCGGCATACGAGCACATAACCATCGTGCCCGGATTGAAACTGGAGTATCCGGTTTACGAAGATGGAAACCCGCACCCTATCGCTAAGATGGAAAGGGTGTATGGAGATCACACCCTCTTTTCGTCATCCGGCGTATTTGACCGATACGCTATCATCAACGAAAACTATGAACAACCATTAGGGATACATTTTGTTGCTAAAGAAACGGCTAGCTCGCTGAATAAACTAACCGATATAGCCGTGAGTGTTTACCCTGATGATTCATTTCAATGCAACTCCTGTTCTTTGGTTGAAGAACGATATATCGTAAATATTGACGAAAAGCATTTTCAATGGCTTCATCATATCTTTCACGCCTTTATTCTACGTCGTTCTATCTGATAAGAGATAAGACAATATCGTCTTCGAATGTAAACGAATAATTTAACGCTTACCCACAATAAAAGCACCCAAGATGGTTGAGAAGTTTCGTAAGCGTCTAATAGTAGGACGCCTTGACTCAGCCAGTCTTGGCCTTTTTCATTGAAGACCGACAGCAATCGGGCAGGGTCATGCTCCACGGGAGGAAACCATCCAACTGGCCCGAAGTGGCGTTTGGCAGTTCCTCCAATAAGTATTTCACATAGCGGAACGGATGCAGCCCGTTTTCTTTCGCCGTTTCGATGACCGAGTACATGACGGACGATGCCATGGCCCCGGCGGGGGTGTTGGCGAAGAGCCACGACTTGCGGCCAATCACGAAGGACTTGATCGACCTCTCGGCCCGGTTGTTCGACAGTTCCAGCCGCCCGTCGAGGAAGACGTTTTCGAGGTACGCCCTTTGCGAAAGGGCATATC
>Ga0099364_10000315_pt1 | contig 80265 bp, 77 predicted proteins | sample TergutTh196P3_FD_73070 | JGI IMG/M metagenome (GOLD analysis project Ga0099364, IMG submission 73070) | Microcerotermes parvus P3 segment gut microbial communities from Pointe-Noire, Republic of the Congo - Th196 P3 | ecosystem: Host-associated > Arthropoda: Insects > Digestive system > Gut ...
GGGCGGGCGGGGTGGGTGGACCGTCCGGGCGGTGGGGGTGCGTCGGTGGGGGTGGTGACGGTGCGGGTGGTGACGGGGGCGACGGCTGCTGGTGACGCTGTGGAGTCTGCGGCGTCGTTGGCGGTGCGGCTGGGGCTGCCGTCGTGGTCGCGGCGCACGGCGGACGGCCAGGAGTTGGTGTGGTTCTTCGGGTGGTGCGAGGCCGCGTCGGGGACATGTCCGGTCAGCCTGGAGGTCGTGGGCAGCCGACCGGCACGCGGGTCGCTGGACCAGCGGGTTGGTGCTGACCGGGCCGGTCTGAGAGCGGTGGCGTGATGGCGCCTGACGGAGCGGTCATGAGCACCGCCGAGACCCAGCCACCGGCCCTGGCTCTGGACGGGCCTCAGGCCGACCAGGCCGAGCGCCGCGACCGTGCTGGCTCCGACCAGGTCCCTGTGCCGGGTCCGAGGACGGTCCGTCGTCCGGTGGTGGTGGGCTGGGCGCGGTCGTGGTCGGCGCTGGGGGTCACGGTGCGCTGGGCTGTGGGGTGGGGCTGGCACTGGGTGTCGTTCCACGCTGTGCGCCTGCCGTGGTACCTGGTGCGCCTGGTGGTGCGTTCTCCGTTGGGCGCGGCCCGGCTGGTGCAGGTGGCGTGGCGGTGGACCACCGACCAGGCCAGCGCCGAGTCGCGGCGCGCGGTCCTGGCCCAGACGAGCAGTCCTGACCAGTTCTTGCGTCTGGTGAAGGACCACCGGCAGGTCCGCGACACTCGGGCCGCGGTGGTAGGCCTGGTCGTGGCTGTCGTGGCGGCGGCGATGGTGGCCGTGTTCTGGGCCGGGCCGGTCTGGGTCCGGGTCGGTGCGGTCGTGGTCCTGCTGGCAGCCCTGGGCCTGGCGGCGCCGCGCCGTTCGGAGGTGGTGGGCTCGGCGGCGTTGAGCGCGCAGGTGCCGCCGCTGACCGCTGACCTGGTGCGTGACGCTCTGGGGTCGCTGGGGCTCGCCCAGATCGACAAGGCCCTGCGCGAGGACCCCAAGGCGCTGCGTTTTCTGCTGCTGGCGCGTGACGGTGCTGGTTTCCGGTGTGACGTGGACCTGCCGCCGGGTGCGACGGCCGAGCAGGTCGTGGACCGGCGTTCCCGGTTGGCGTCGGGTCTGCGCCGACCGTTGGGGTGCGTGTGGCCGCAGGGCGACCCAGAGGTTCACGAGGGTCGGCTGACTTTGTACGTCGCGGACCGGTCCTTGTCGGAGGCCGCTCCGGCACCGTGGCCGCTGGCCAGGACCGGCCGGACCAACCTGTTCGAGCCGGTCCCGCTGGGTGTGGACCCCCGCGGCAAGCCGGTCACCGTCACGCCGATGTTCGCCTCCGGGCTGATCGGGGCGGTCCCCAGGATGGGCAAGACGTTCTTGCTGCGGCAGCTGCTGCTGGCTGCGGCTCTGGACCCGCGGTGCGAGATCCACTGCCACAACCTCAAGGGCGGCGCTGACCTGGACCCGTTGGCCCCGGTGGCGCACTACCTGCGCTCCGGGGACGACCCTGAGGACCTGGCCGCGCTGATGGCCGACGCGCGGGCTCTGCAGACCGACATGCGCCGCCGGTACCGCACGATACGGGGGCTAGACCGGCAGGTGTGCCCAGAGTCCAAGGTCACCGACGTCCTGGCCTCGGACCGGCGTCTGCGACTGCACCCGGTGTTCGTCGGCCTGGACGAGACCCAGGTCCTGTTCGAGCACTCGACCTTCGGCGGCGAGGCCGTGGCGATCTTCACCGATCTGGTCAAGCGGGGACCTGCCGTCGGGATCATGGTGTGGTTGGCGACCCAGCGTCCCAACGCTGCGTCCGTCCCGCCCGGTATCAGCGCCAACGCGACCTTGCGGTTGTGCTTGAGGGTCATGGGGCATGTCGAGAACGACATGATTTTGGGGACCGGCGCGTACAAGGCCGGCACCCGGGCGACGATGTTCTCCCGTCGGGACCTGGGGGTGGCGATCCTAGTCGGGGAGGGCGCCGACCCCGTCATCGTGCGCAGCGCCTACGTCGACGGGCCCACGGCCGAGACGATCGCCGCCCGCGCCGCAGCCGCCCGCAAGGCTGCAGGCCGTCTGTCCGGCATGGCTGCCGGACAGATCCCCGCGGACACCGACACCGGCTCGGTGCTGGACCACCTGCTGGCCTGCTGGCCCGACGACCAGCCCAAGCTCTGGTGCGACGAGCTGGCAGCCCGCCTGGGCGCCCACCTGCCCGCCCTGTACACCGGCTGGACCGGTGAGCAGGTCTCCGCCGCCGCCAAGCCCCACGGGATCGTGACGGTACAGGTCAAGCGCACCGTCAACGGTCGGGCCGTCAACAAGCGCGGCCTGGCCCGCGCCAGCATCACCGCCGCCCTGGGCCAGGCCGACGACGACCCGCCCCCGGAGGTGCCCTGATGCCCCAGCGCCCACAGCCCGACCCCGAAGGAGCCACCGTGCAGTCCCCACACTGGTCCGGCCCGCGGCCAGATCCCCAGGCGCGTGCCCGCCGGGCAGTGCTCGCCGCCACCGCCGCGGTCGCGGTGATCTCCACCGGCTCGGCCTATGGCGCGATGGTGCAGTTCGCCCAGCACGCCGTCGGCATGTCTCTGGGTATGGCCGTCACCACCGCCGGGGTGCTGGAGCTGGCCCTGGTCACCGCCGCGCTGCTGGCACGCGAGGCCGCCCAGCAACGACGCCCTACCGGCGTGCTGCTGACGCTGACATGGTTGTTCTCCTCGCTGTCGGGTCTGTTCGCGGCCTGGCACGAGCTGTACCAGCAGCACCCCGTGGCGGCGGCCGGGTTCCGCGCCGTGGTCCCCCTGCTCGCGGCCCTGCTGTGGCACCTGGCGCTGCTGGGTGACCGCCACCTGGCGACCGGGCAGACCTGGCACCAGGCCGTGACCACGGCCAGGGTGCACCGCTGGGCGATGGCCACCGAGCAGGCTGACCGGGCCCGGGCGGCCGACGACGGCACCCCTGCCGCCCGCCGTCGCACCGCCTGGGCAGAACGGGCGGCGCGACGGGCCCGCTCGGTCGTGCTGCGTACCGTCCCGCCCGACCAGGTCCGCGGTGTCATGACGACCTGGCTCGACGCCCTGGCGGCGGTGTCCCACGCCACTGGCCAGGTGGCAGACCTGGCACACCACACCACCAGGCGCGGCACGGCGGCAGACCCGGTCCCTGCCAGCCCTACCGCCTCACGGCCCGGTACCGAGGACCGGTCCGAACGGCTCGCCGCCACCGTCCGACCTGCCGGTGACCGTGCCGAGCGGGCCAGGGCCCTGCGCGCCGGTGGTGCCACGGTGCCGCAGATCGCCGCCGAGCTCGACGCCCACCCCCGTACCGTCCACCGGTGGCTGGCAGTCCGCCAGGAAGAGCGGGCCGCGTGATGACCAGCGTGATCTTCGACCGTGCGGCCGGTCTGTGGCGAGCGTGCCGGGACGAGTGGTACCTGCTGGTCGAGTCGCAGATCGACGCCGCAGAGCGCGAGTGCCGCGGCCGTCTGGTCTCCCGCGCCGGGCAGGCCGACGGGCTCACGGCCTGGGACCTGTTCACCGGGCCGCGGCACCGGGCAGACCGGTACGCCACCGACGAGCTGCGCGAGTGGTGGGCCACCCGGCACGGGCGTCGGCTCACCTTCGCCGAGTTCGAGCGGGCCTGGTTGATCCCGGACGAAGGCGGGGCCGCAGCGTGACCGTCTCCAGCCTGGGCGACCCGGGCTCGTGCCCTCACCTGCTACCGGTAGCAGGTGCGCTACCGCCCGATCCGTGCCGTGACCGGCGAGGTAGCAGGGCAGCGGGGTGCGGCCGGGCGTCGCGACGCACGCTCGGGCTCCCACCGTCGAGGTGCCCTCGGACCGCTGCTGCTACCGCCTGGCCCAGACCTGGATACCTACAACAACCCCACTGCGAGAGGAACGAACCGTGACCCAGAACCCGCTGCTCGACGCCGCCCTGTGGTACGCCCGCCGGGGATGGCACGTCTTCCCCCTGCGCCCGGGGACCAAGCTACCCGCTACACCCGCCCACCGGGCCGACCGGTGCGACCGGGCCGACCCCCGGTGCCGCCGCGGGCACACCGGCTGGGAACAGCGCGCCACCTGCGACCCGGACCGGATCACCCGCGCCTGGGCGGCCCGGGACTGGGGCATCGGGATCGCCTGTGGACCGTCCGGCCTGCTGGTCGTCGACACCGACACCGCGACCGACGGGCCCGACGGCGAGACAGCCCTGCAGGCCCTGGCCGCGCCACACGGCGGGATGCCCGGCACCTGGACGGTACGCACCCCCTCCGGCGGGTGGCACCGGTACTACACCCGCCCTGACCGCCCGACCCTGGGCTGCACCACGGCACGGGTCGGCGCCCACATCGACACCCGGGGCAGCGGCGGGTACGTGGTCGCACCCCCGACCCGCACCCCGGTCGGCGTCTACGTCGCCGTCACCGCAGGCCGGACCGTCGCCCTGCCAGCGTGGCTGGCCGCGGTGCTGGCCGGACCCCGACGACCCGACCCCGACCAGCACGGCACAGCCTCGGCAGGGCTGACCAACGCCTACGTGCGAGCCGCCGTCAGCGGCGAGACCCGCAAGGTTCACCAGGCGCCCGTCGGCGTGCGCAACCAGACCCTGTTCCACGCCGCCGTAGCCCTCGGCCAGATCGTCGCCGCCGGAGCCCTGCACCCCGACACCGCCACGGCCCACCTGCTGGACGCCTGCACCGGCCACGTCGCCGCAGGGGCGTTCACCGAGTCCCAGGCTGCGGCCACCATCCGCTCCGGCCTGCGCGCCGGAGCCACCACACCCCGCACCCTGCCCACCGCGGCAGCCTGACCAAGGAGACCACGATGACAAGCGCCACCGAACCGTACTGGGTCCAGTGCCCGGCGCTGGGCGGGGCGATCACCCTGGCCTGGGCCGACGGGGCCTGCTCCATGTGCGGCGGCCCCGACCACCCAGCCCTGGACCCGACCGACGAAGGAACAGACCTGTGACCACCACGCTCAGCACCCCGACCGACCCCCACGACGCCGCCCGGTGGCTGCTGGCCCGGCACCCCTGGCCCGCGGCCCTGGTCGCGCGCGTCGTCGGGGACACCCCCGGGTGGGTCGACGACCTGTCCTGCGCCTGGCAGGACCTGGGCAGGTGGAGACAAGCCTGGGACGCCTACGCAGCCACGCACCCCGCACCACCCTGGGGCGCCGACGAGGGCGCGTGGGACGCCTGGGAAGCCGCCGGGCCCCAGCCCACCCTCGACGCCCAGGCCATCGCCGTCATGTCCACCGGAGAGCAAGCGGTCATAAGACTGCTGGCGACCCTCACCACCAGCCTGACCAACCTGCCCACCGCAGACACCCGCAGCGTGGCCCTGACCGTCGACTGGGCCCGCCTGGTCCTGGCCCGCTGCGCCTGGGACCCCCACGGGCGAGCCGCCCACCACGCCATCAGCCAGGAGACACCATGACCACCACCCACACCCCCCCGACGGTCCAGCACGTCACCCCCGACGACGGTGCGCAGCTGCTGGACCAGGTCCGGGCAGCCGTGCGCCGCTACGTGATCCTGCCCGACGAGCACGCGGAGGTCGGCGTCACCCTGTGGGTCGCGGCAACCCACGCCGTACCCGCCTGGGCCCACGCCGCCAGGCTCGTGATCAGGGCTCCAGAGAAACGGTGCGGGAAGTCCCGGCTGCTGGACCTGGTCGAGGCCATGTGCCACCAGCCGCTCATCACCGTGAACATCAGCTCGTCGGCGCTGTACCGGTCGGTCGGCATGACCGCATCCGACCCGCCCACCCTGCTCATCGACGAGGCCGACGCCATCTTCGGCCCCAAGGCCGCCGAGTCCGCCGAAGACCTGCGCGGCCTGCTCAACGCCGGGCACGGCCGCAACCGGCCCGCCATGCGCTACGACGCCGGAACCCGCCGGGTCGAGAAGATCGACACCTTCGCCATGGCCGCCCTGGCCGGGATCGGGCAGATGCCTGACACCATCGAGGACCGCGCCGTGGTCGTGCGCATGAGACGCCGCGCCCCCGGCGAGAGGGTCGCCCCCTACCGGGTACGCCGCGACGGCCCACCCCTGGACAGGCTTCGCGCCCGCCTGCACACCTGGGTCCGCGACAGCCTGACCCACCTCGGTGCGGCCGTACCCGTCATGCCCGTCGAGGACCGTGCCGCCGACACCTGGGAACCCCTGGTCGCCGTCGCGGACCTTGCCAGCGGGCACTGGCCCGACCTGGCCCGCCAGGCCGCCGTCGCCCTGACCGCCAGCCGCGACGCCGGAGCCCAGCAGTCGACCCAGACCCGCCTGCTGACCGACTGCCGCACCGTCTGGGGCGCCGTCGACGCCCTGCCCACCGCCGACCTGCTCGACCGGCTCAAGGCAGACCCCGAAGCCCCATGGGCCACCTGGGCCGGGACCGGACTCACACCCCACAAGCTCGGCGCCATGCTCCGAGAGTTCGACATCACCAGCCGCACCCTGCGGTTCTCGACCGGCCAGGCCAAGGGCTACGCCCGCGCAGACTTCACCGACGCCTGGGCCCGGTACTGCCCACCTGGGACCGACCTGACCCCGGCGCCCCCGCAGGGGCTGTGGCCGGAAGAGGTGTCAGAAAAACCTACCCACCGACCGCGCGCCTAGAGGCGTACCAACCGTCCCATCCGTACCACGACAGCGAAAAGCCAGGCCACACCCCATGAACCCAGCAGAGAAGAACGGGGCGAGGAAGCGTACCAATCCGTACCAGTCCGTACCACCGTAGTTACTGGTACGGACTGGTACGGATTGGTACGCTTCCCGACCACGTGTCCGCACCACCGAGAAACGCCGTTCTACCAGCACCATCGCCGCCGCCGGGACGCTTGGGACGCTTGGTGCGGATACACCCACACAGCGCACCGACCAATCGACCTGCGATGCCCGCCTGTCAGAAAAACATCCGAAGGAGAACCTGCCATGAGCAACCATGCCGACCGCGAGTCCGCGCCCGTCCCGCCCGTGCTGTACCGGGTCGAGGAAGCCGCCGACGCCCTACGCCTCTCCCGCACCGGCATCTACGAGCTGATCCGCTCGGGGCGGCTACGCACCGTCAAGGTCGGATCCCGCCGCCTCGTCCCGGTCGAAGCGCTCGGCGAGTACGTCAACGCCCTGGACGCCGCATGACCGGGGAGTTGGCCGACGCCACACGGCCCCGACGTGCCCGTGGCGAGGGCGGGGTGTACTGGGACACGCGCCGCGACCGGTGGATCGCTGAGAAGACCGTCGGCTACGACGGCCGGGGCAAGCCGATCCGCAAGCGCGGATCGGGCAAGAGTCCGACAGCCGCGCTGAAAGCCCTGAGCGAGCGTGTCCGCCAGTACGAGGCGGGCCTGTCCCCCGGCGCCGACCGGTACACCGTCAGCGAGGCTGTCGAGGACTGGCTGGCCCACGGCCAGACCGGGACGGCGCCGAAGACGCTGGAGGAGAACCAGTACCTGTACCGCCTGCACATAGCGCCCCACCTGGGCGGGCGACGGCTGAAGGACCTGCGTGCGACCGAGGTGGACCGGTGGCTGGCGTCGCTGACCGGCAACCTGTCGACCATCCGGCTCAAGCACCTGCACTCGGCCCTGAACCGCTCGGTGAACCGAGCGATGGCCCGGGGCCTGGTCGAGCGCAACGTCGTCGCCCTGTGCCGACCGCCGAAAGGCCGACCGGGCCGACCGTCCAAGTCGCTGACGGTCGAGCAGTCGGCCGCGATCCTGGAGCACAACCGCGGTCACTGGATGCACCCGTACGTCGTGGTGTCCCTCACCGTGGGTATGCGCACCGACGAGGTGCGAGGGCTGACCTGGGACCACGTGCAGGTTCACCGCAACACCGACGGGACCACCGGGCTGCACATCGAGGTCTGGCGGGCAGCGCGGCACGGTGGAGACACCAAGACCCGTACGTCTCGGCGGACCCTGGCGGTGCCGGACGTTGCGGCACGGGCCCTGCTGGACCAGCGGGGGTGGCAGGCTCGCAGGCGGGCCGTAGCGAGCGGGGGGTGGGCCGACACCGGGCTGGTGTTCACCACCGGCCGGGGCACGCCGCTGAGGGCCGACAACGTCCGGCGAGACTTCCGCAAGGTGATCGCTGGCGTCCCCGGCCTGGACCCGAGGGAATGGACCCCGCGCGAACTGCGCCACTCGTTCGTCTCGGTGATGTCGGCCGCCGAGGTGCCCTTGGAGGAGATCTCCCGACTCGTCGGGCACGCGAGCACGGTCGTCACCGAGCTGGTCTATCGTCACGAGCTACGCCCTGTGCTCCAGTCGGGTGCTCAGGCCATCGACAAGGTGTTCTCATGACCTCAGGACCCCGCTCGCGGATCGCTACGACCCCCAGAACGACCCCCGAGGCTGCTCTCGTCGCCCCTTCAAGGCCAGCAGGCCAGCACCCTGGGGCACTGACCTGCTGGTTTACCCGTAGCGGGAGCGGGACTCGAACCCGCGGCCTCACGATTATGAGTCGTGCGCTCTCACCTACTGAGCTACCCCGCCGCGAACATGGCCAAGGCCATGCACAGAGCCCCGAAAGGGAATCGAACCCTTGACCTTCTCCTTACCATGGAGACGCTCTGCCGACTGAGCTATCGGGGCAGCGGGGTCTAGGGTACCCGCTCTGGCCGTCCGGCACGAAATCCAATCACCCCTGCCCGCTCCGTCCCGGTCTGCACCAGGGACTTCCGGCTTACCGGCGGCAGCAACCAGGGATGCCGCCCGCACGGCAGCCCGCGGAGCCGTGGCAGCTCCCGCCCCGAGCCGCACCACAGCCTGGTCCAGACTTCACGAAGGCCACCAGACTTCGGTTTGGTTACCCGGTCCGGTCTGGTTCGGCTGCCCCAGTCCGGTCCGGTCCTACCCCGGTCTGGTTCGGCTACCCCGGTCTGGTTCGGCTACCCCGGTCTGGTTCGGCTACCCCGGTCTGGTTCGGTCGCCTGGTTCGGTCGCAGCCTGGGCACGAAGGCCGGCTCACCGGCCGAGAGGGGTCCGGGGTCGCCCCGGGCGGGGCGCGGGGGCTGCGCCCCCGCTGATATGACGAGAGCGCCCCGGCTCGCCACAGGCGAGCACGGGGCGCCCAGCGCTCTCGTGGCGGGTGAGGGATTCGAACCCCCGTAGGCATTGCCAGCTGATTTACAGTCAGCCCCCTTTGGCCACTCGGGTAACCCGCCTCAGGGCGCGTGGTGCGTTGGGACGCACTGCGTGCGGATGGAAGGATAGCAGTCGTTGAGGGGTCCGTCGTACTGTGGGCCCGTGACCGTGACCTGAGGAGAGCTGGAGGAGCATGGCTGGGGACTCGTCGTTCGACGTGGTGAGCAAGGTGGACCGGCAGGAGGTCGACAACGCGCTGAACCAGGCGGCGAAGGAGATCGCCCAGCGCTACGACTTCAAGGGGGTGGGCGCGTCGATCGCCTGGAGCGGGGACAAGCAGGTGGTGATGACGGCCAGCTCGGCGGACCGGGTGAAAGCTGTGCTGGACGTGTTCGAGACCAAGCTGGTGCGTCGGAACATCTCGCTGAAGGCCCTGGACACCGGTGACGGCGAGCCGAAGCCGTCGGGCAAGGAGTACCGGTTGGTGGCGACGCTCAAGGAGGGGTTGTCGGCGGAGACGGCCAAGCAGCTGGCCAAGCTGGTCCGGGACTCTGGCCCCCGGTCGGCGAAGGTGCAGGTCCAGGGGGACGAGCTGCGGGTGTCGTCGAAGTCTCGTAACGACCTGCAGGCGGTGATCGCGTTGCTGAAGGACGCGGAGGTGGATGCCGCTCTGCAGTTCGTCAACTACCGCTAGGGGTGCTCCCTCGGCGCGCGGCGGACGTCGGCTCGTCCGCGTGTCCCGCCCCTGATCCCTCTACCGGATCTCCACAGCGACAGGCTGCCAGGCCGGAGGCGGCTGCTAGGTTGGTCCTGGCAGGACGTTTGCAGTTTCGTCGCTGCAGCACACGACGTTATGGAGATGGACCATGAGCACACCGTGGGGACCAGTGCCACCTGACGGCTCGGGCAACCAGCCGCAACCGGGGTACCAACCGCAGCCGGGCTACCAGCCGCAACCGGGGTACCAACCGCAGCCGGGCAACCAGCCACAGCCGGGCTACCCGCCGCAGCCGGGTTATCAACCGCAGCCGGGCTACCAGCCGCCGGGCGGCTACCAGCCGGGTCAGGCGCCGCAGGGGATGGCGCCGCAGGGCTACGGACCGGTGTCGGTCGGTGCCCCGCCACGCAAGCCGCGGAAGGGACGCATCGCGCTCATCGCGGGTGGCGTCGTGGTCGCTCTCGGGCTCGCCGGTGGTGGGGTGCTGGCGCTGACCAACGGCTGGTTCAGCCGCGGCGCGGGCGGTGCGGCCTCGCCGGAAGCGGCGGCGGTGAGCTTCCTGGAGAGCGCGGTCAAGCTCGACGGTGCCGACACGCTGGCATCCCTCGCACCGTCGGAACGGGCGCTCGTCGCTGATCTGGTGAACGTCGCCGACCGCATGCCGGAGCCGCAGGGCGACGCGCAGAAGACCATGGACGCCCTGGACGACGTGCGTGACGCGCTGGACATCACCTTCCCGAACCGGCCGACCTTCAGGACCGAAGAGCTGGTGCCGGGTGTCTCCAAGGCCACGATCACCGGGGGGTCGATCAGGATCGACGGCGACCCGGACCGTCTCGCCGACAGCGTCATCACCATCATGAAGGCCAGCGGAGCGCCGAGCTACCAGACCGACCGTGACGCCCGGGACGAGATCCGCGACGAGATCGACGCGCAGCTCCCGGTCGAGAAGGACATCGACGACCTGGTGTCGATGATGGACCTGGACGACGACCTGTTCCTGGTCGCCGTCCAGGAGAACGGCAAGTGGTACGTCTCGGCCTCCATGACCGTCGCCCAGTACGCGGCCGAGGCCAGCGGGGTGACCAAGGACCAGCTCGGCCAGCCGATACCCGCGGGCGAGATGAAGAAGTTCAAGAAGCCTGAGGACGCGGTGGTCGGTCTGTACGACGCCATCGACACCGCGGTGAACACCGGTGACCTGCGCGAGCTGGCCAAGGCGCTGCCGCCGGCCGAGTCCCGGCTGCTCGCCGTGTACGGGCCGGTGCTGAGCGACGACGGTCCGGGCGGCAGCGACGACGAGTCGCCGTTCGCCCTCTCCGACCTGACAGCCAGCACGCTGGAGACCAAAGGCGACCACGCCTACGTCACGCTGGACTCGTTCACGGCCGATCTCGGTTCTGGAGTGACGTTGGAGTACCGGCGCGACGGCAAGAAGTTCACGATAGAAGGTAAGCAGGACCGTGACGTCGAGCTCAGGCTCGTCATCGACGGGAGCGACCCCAAGCGCTGGACGTTCGTCGCCGAGGATCCCTGGGCCGACGACATCATCGACGCCAGCCTCAGCATCCCCCGCAAGGGCGAGATCGAGGGCGAGTACACCGCGACCAGCGAAGACTACTACGGCAGTGGCAGGACGCAGTCCGGGTCGTTCTCGTTCGACGGCGACTGCCTGGAGTACGCCTACGACGACGGGTACGACTACCGCTACTACGACGGCGACACCTCCGGCCGGACCTGCGGCCTGGACGGGTACGTCAAGGGCACCTGGCTGGAGGACGCCGACACGCTGCCCGACCTCGGTCGGTTGCTGTCGGTCACCACGCTGAAGTCCGGCGACTCGTGGTACGCCTCACCCACCGCCACCGTCTTCGGCCTGCTAGCGGCCCTGAGCCAGCTCTGACCTCACCGTCCCCTCTGACCTCACCGTCCCATCGCCTCCAGCCGGGCGATGCGGTCGGTCATCGGCGGGTGCGTCGCGAACAGCCGGGCCAGGCCCGCGCCGCGGAACGGGTCGGCGATCATCAGGTGCGACACGTCGACCAGCGGCTGGTCGGCGGGCAGCGGCCGGGCCTGGGTGCCGGTCTCGATCTTGCGCAGCGCGCTGGCCAGGGCCAGCGGGTCGCCGGTGAGATCGGCGCCGTCGGCGTCGGCGTCGTACTCGCAGGTGCGGCTGATCGCCAGCTGGATCAGCGTCGCGGCCAGCGGTGCCAGGAACACCACGGCCAGCGCGGCCAGCGGGTTGACCGACCGCCGGTCCGACCCGCCGCCGAAGAGCATCAGGAACTGCGCCACCGCGGTGATCGCCCCGGCGACGGCCGCCGCGACCGACGCGGTCAGGATGTCCCGGTTGTACACGTGCGCCAGCTCGTGCCCGAGCACCCCGCGCAGCTCCCGGGCGTCCAGCAGCTGCAGGATGCCCTCGGTGCAGCACACCGCCGCGCTGGCCGGGGACCGCCCGGTGGCGAACGCGTTGGGCGCCAGCGTCGGCGAGACGTACAGCCGGGGCATCGGCTGCCGCGCCGCCGTGGACAGCTCGCGCACCGCCTGGTACATCACCGGCTGCTCCAGCTCGGAGACCGGCCGGGCCCGCATCGCCCGGATGGCGATCTTGTCGCTGCTCCAGATGCTGTACGCGGTCATCGCCAGCCCGAAGACGACGAAGAGCCACAAGAACCGGCCTGTCCCCCGACCGACCAACCAGCCGATGCCCAGCAGCACCGCCCACAGGACGGCGAACAGCGCGGCCGTCTTCAGCCCGTTGCTGTGACGAAAACGGTGGTGAGAGCCGCCCATCGCCTCCTCCTTCGCCCAGGAGAACGTCAGCGGGCGCGGCGGCGTTCCCACCGGGGACGATCCGGGTCAGGGGCGGTCCAGGGAGATGTCCACCATCTCCTCGCGGGGCACCACCTTGATCCGTTCCCGGCCCTGCGTGGCACCCAGCTGCTGCTCGTGGGCGTCCAGCAGCTGCCAGCCGGTCCACGGCACGACCTCGACGCCACGGCTGGCCAGCAGCGCGTCGACGGCGGCCGGATCCCGGTGCGTCGGCGTCGGCAGGTGCGCGGCGTCCTCGACGAGGTGCCGGACGGTCTCCTGGGCGTCGGACTTGGTGTGCCCGATGAGCCCGACCGGGCCGCGCTTGATCCAGCCGGTGCAGTACAGGCCGGGGATCGGCCGACCGTCGGCGTCCAGGACGCGACCCGCGTCGTTGGGAATCACCCCGTCGTCCTCGTCGAACGGCACCTCCGGCAGGGCCGAGCCGAAATAGCCCACCGCCCGGTACACCGCCTCGACCGGCCAGTCGTGGTACTCCCCGGTGCCGCGCACGTTCCCGTCTCCGGTCAGCGCGGTGCGTTCGGTGCGCAGCCCCACGACGTGACCGTCCGCACCGAGCACCTCGACGGGGCGGTGCAGGAAGTGCAGGTGGATGCGGCGGCTCGCGGTGAGCTCTCCGGGTTCGCGCCGGGTCCAGTCCGTGAGGGTCTTCACCACCTGCTCGGTCCGGTTGTTCGACCGGATGGCCTGCTCGGACCCCGCGTCGAAGTCGTAGTCCTCCGGGTAGACGACGACGTCGACGTCCGGCAGCCGTCCCAGCTCACGCAGCTCCAGCGGGGCGAACTTCGCCTGCGCGGGGCCACGCCGGGCGAATATGTGGACATCGGTCAGCGGGGAGCGCTCCATGATCGACGCCACACTGGGCGGGATGTCGGTGGCCAGCAGGTTCTTGGGATGCTTGGCCAGGATACGGGTGATGTCCAGGGCCACGTTGCCCGCGCCGAGCACCGCGACGTGCTGGGCGTCCAGCGGCCAGGTGCCCGGCACGTCGGGGTGCCCGTCGTACCAGGAGACGAAGTCCGCCGCCCCGAAGGACCCCTCCAGGTCGATCCCGGGGATGTCCAGGTCGGCGTCCTTGATCGCACCGGTGGCGAAGATCACCGCGTCGTAGTGGTCACGCAGGTCGGCCAGGGTCAGATCGGTCCCGTAGTCGACGTTGGCGAGCAGCCGGATATCGCTGCGGTCCAGCACCTTGTGCAGGGCGGCGGTGATCTGCTTGATCCACGGGTGGTCGGGGGCCACGCCGTAGCGGACCAGCCCGTACGGGGCGGGCAGACGTTCGACGAGGTCGACCGAGACGTCGAGACCGGACTCGACGAGAATCTCGCTGGCGTAGGTACCGGCCGGGCCGGCTCCTACGACGGCGACACGCAGTGCTCTCAAAGCAGGGCCTTCACAGGACGGGGGAATCAGGACCACGGTCCAGTGTAGGCAGCCGGAGCGGCTGGGCGCCGGTCGCCCCCGGTCACTGCGCGGCGACGTCGTCCACGAACCAGGGCCAGTCGGCGCGGGCCCGGGGCGCGGTCCGCTGGGTCGGGACCTCCGGTACGCGGTGCCTGCCCGACGTGGTGTACGGGCGGGGACGGCCCAGGGTCGTGGCCCGGTGCCGCGCCCGGGGGTGCTCCGGGACCGGTCCGGCTGGTGCCGACGGCCCAGCGGCGAGCGCGGCGGCCTCGGCCGTCCGGGCGGCCTGGCGGCGGGCCCGTTCCGCGGCACGTCCGTCCTGGTCCGGCACCGCCCAGTCGCGCAGCACCAGGGTGTCGGCCGCCCAGTCGTGCCAGCCGCGGCGGGTGGGACCACGGTTCCACTCCCCCGAACCCGCGACCACATAGGCGCCGACCACCGGCAGCAGGACCCCGGCGGCGGTGAGCACCAGACGCCGCAGGCCCACCGCGACCAGACCCGCAGGCCATCCGGTGCGGGCCGAGACCGTGCGCACGCGGCTGAGCGCGCCACCGAGCGTCGCCCCGCTGACCGCTTCGGCGAAGGCCTGTCCCGTCTCGACCAGCAGGCCGATGACCAGCCAGGCCACGATCAGACCCCGGCCGCTGCCGCCGAGCGCCGACCACAGCGCGGTGGTCACCAGGCAGCACGTCACGACGAGCAGCTGGTCCACGGCCAGAGCCGCCAGCCGGGGCGCCACCGGAGGCACCTCGGCCGGACGCACCAGCACCGGTCCGTCCGTCTGGGACCGCACCGTCCCCAGCGCGGCTCCCTCCCCAGCGTTCCTCCCCGCGGCTCTGCCGCCGCGCGGCGCCCCGCGCGCCGGGAGCCCGGTCAGCGTCGCCGCGCGGCGCCGCGCGCGCCGGGGGCCCAAGGTCGTCGTCACAGCCGCCACCTACCCTCATCCTCCGGAACCTCGACCAGAGAATCGGCCGCCAGACGAGTGAGCTGACCGATTTGCGCTGTCGAGCGTCATGACGGCCGCGGACCGGCCCGGACGACCCGAGACGAGGCCGGACGTCAGACGTCAGGCGTCGCGGTCGACCAGGACCCGCGCGAACGCCACCAGGGCGTCCTTGGCCGGGCCCGCGGGCAGCGGGTCGAGCAGGTCGACCGCCTCGCGGGCCAGGGCGGTGGAACGTTCACGGGTCTGGGCGACGACCTGGTGCTGGCGCAGCGCGGTCACCGCGGCGGCCAGCGCCGCGTCGGACGACAGGTCGCCGGACAGCTGCTCCAGCAGGGCCATGTCGGTCGCGTCGGCCTGGCCGGAGGCCACCCGGGCCCGCAGCAGCAGCGTCGGCATGGTCGCCACGCCCTCACGCAGGTCGGTGCCGGGCGTCTTGCCGGTCAGCGCACCGTCGGAGACCAGGTCGATATAGTCGTCGGCCAGCTGGAACGCCACCCCGACGCGTTCGCCGAAGGCCGTGAGCAGGTCGACGGTCGGCGCGTCGCACCCGGCGAACGTCGCGCCGTAGCGGGCCGACGTGCCGACCAACGAGGCCGTCTTGTCCGACAGCACCCGCAGGTAGTGCTCGATCGGATCGTCGTCGGGACCGGGCCCGACGGTCTCGGCCAGCTGGCCCAGGCACAGCCGTTCGAAGGTCTCCGCGTGGATGCGCACCGCGTCGGGGCCGAGCCCGGCCACCGTGGCCGAGGCCCGGGCGAACAGCAGGTCGCCGGTGAGGATGGCGACTGTGTTGCCCCACACCTCGTGGGCCGACGGCGCCCCGCGGCGCAGCGGCGCGGAGTCCATGACGTCGTCGTGGTACAGCGACGCCAGGTGGGTCAGCTCGACGGCCACCGCCGCCTCGACCACCGCGGGCCGCCCCGGGTCGCCCAGCTCGGCGGCGAGCAGGGTCAGCGCCGGGCGCAGCCGTTTTCCGCCCGCGTGGACCAGGTGCCGGGAGGCCTCGTCGGCCAGCTGGTCGGCCTGGGCCACGGCGGCGTACAGGCGCGTCTCGACCAGCGCGAGCTGGTGCTCCAGACGACGCGCCAACGCCTCGTCGGCAAGCGGGATGCTGGCGGTACGGGTCACGGACACGAACCTAGTACCTCGCGCCGGTCGCGGAACAGTGTTCGCGGAACGTCACTGGAGGATATTGCTGATCGCGGTGAGCACCCCACCGGGCAGCACACCGAGGAGCAGCGTGAGCAGTGCGCACAGCCCGATCACCCCGGTGGCACAGCCCCGGGTCGCGACCACCGCGGCGGTCTTCGGACGCGCCAAGGTCGCCGTGCCCACAGCACCGGTCTGGCTCGCAACGCTCCCGCCCGCGCCGACCTCGTCGGCGTCGGCCGGGCGCTCGTCCCGGGCGGGGAAGTACATCAGCACGACCACCTTGAAGTACGCGAACGCGGCCACCGCCGAGGCCAGCACCCCGATGAGGGCCAGCGGCCAGGCCCCGCCGGAGACGGCCGCGGAGAACACCGCGAACTTCCCGACGAAACCAGCCGTCAGCGGGATACCCGCGAACGACAGCAGGAACACCATGAAGCAGGCCCCGATCACCGGGTTGGTGCGGCCCAGACCGGCCCACTGACCCAGCGAAGTAGCCTCGCCGGTCAGCCCGCCGCTCTCCGACCGCTCCCGGACCAGCGCCACCACGGTAAAAGCACCGACCGTGGCCAGCGCGTAGGCCAGCAGGTAGACCAGCACCGCCCAGGGCCCGACAACCGCCGTCTCGCCCGTCCCCCACCCGGCGGCCACCGCCGTGAGGACGAACCCGGCGTGCGCCACCGACGAGTAGGCCAGCAGACGCTTGATATCGCCCTGCACCAGCACCGCGACCGAGCCGACGACCATCGTCACGATCGCGACGGTCCAGACCAGCACCGACAGGTCCCAGCCCATCCCGGGGAGCATGACGTAGACCACCCGGACCAGCGCCACGAACGCCGCGACCTTCGTCCCGGCCGCCATGAACCCGGTGACCGGGGTGGGCGCACCCTGGTAGACGTCCGGGGTCCACAGGTGGAACGGCACCGCGCCGACCTTGAAGAACAGGCCGACCATCAGCAGCAGCACACCGACGACCAGCAGCTTGTCCAGTCCGTTCGGCGTCACCGTCGCCGCCGCGATCTCGTCGAAGGTGAGGCTGCCCGTCACGCCGTAGACCAGCGCGGCACCGAAGATGAACAGCGCCGACGCGAACGAGCCGAGCAGGAAGTACTTCAGCGACGCCTCCTGCGACTGCAGCCGACGGCGCCGGGCCATACCGGACAGCAGGTACAGCGGCAGCGACAGGACCTCCAGCGCGACGAACATGGTGAGCAGGTCCGCGGTCGCGCTGAACACCATCATCCCGCCGGTGGCGAACAGCACCAGGGGGTACACCTCGGTCTGCGCCAGCCCGCGGCTGGCGGCCAGCCGTTCGTACTGCGAGCCCGGCACCGCCGAGACCATCGGGGCGAAGGGGTCTTCTCGCGTCGCTGTCCGGTCGGCCATGACGACCACCGAGAGCAGGGCGACGACGACGACGAGGGCCTGCGAGACCAGCGTCAGCCCGTCCACCACCAAGGAGCCCAGCGAGCCGCCGCTCTCGGTCGTCAGCGCGTACAGCGCCCGGCCTCCCGGCCGCAGCCCAGCCAGGTCCGTGGGGGCGTCGACACCGGAGAGCCGGTGCCACGACCACCCGATGGCCACCAGCGCCCCCACCGTGGCGGCGACGGACAGCGCCACCTGGGCGGTACGCCGGGCCACGACCGGCAGGAACGCTTCCAGGAGCACCCCCACGACGGCAGCCCCCAGCACGACGAGGACCGGCGCCACCAGCGCCCAGTCGACCTGCGGCGTGTCGAAGATCCCAGTCACTTGTCAGCCTCCGCATCCAGGACGTATCGCAACGTCGAGACCGTCTGCTCCGCTGGCGGGCGGACCAGGTCGAGCGCCGGGCGCGGCCAGAAGCCGAGCACCAGCATGACCGCGATAAGCGGCGCCACCGCCCAGCGTTCGACCGCGCGGACGTCGCGCAGCCCGGACAGCGGCGGCAGACCACGGCCGTCCTGCTCGTCGGTGCTGTCCGGTACGCCGCCGGTGAAGACCCGCTGGTACAGCCACAGGACGTAGACCGCAGCCAGCACCACGCCCAGCGAGGCGAAGATCGCCGGCACCGGGTGCTGCGGGAACGTCCCGACCAGCACCAGGAACTCCGAGACGAACGTCGACAGGCCCGGCAGCGACAGCGCCGAGAGCCCGACCACCAGGAACAGCCCGGCCAGTACCGGGACCACCTTGGCCAGCCCGCCGAAGTCCGCGATCAGCGGCGACCCGCGCCGCGCCACCAGGAAGCCCACGAGCAGGAACAGCGCACCGGTCGACAGCCCGTGGTTGACCATGTAGAACGACGACCCGGCCACCGCGGTGCCGCCGGTGTCCGCGGCCAGCGGGAAGATGGCGAAGATACCCAGGACGATGAACCCGAAGTGGGACACCGAGGTGTACGCCACCAGCCGGAACATGTTCTTCTGGCCGATGGCCAGCAGCGCCCCGTAGATCACCGACACGACCGCCAGCACGATGATCACCGGTGCCGCCCACTGGGAGGCCTCGGGGAACAGCGGCAGGCACAAGGTGAGCATCCCGAAGGTACCGACCTTGTCCAGCACGCCGACCAGCAGGGCGGACGTCCCGGCCGGGGCCTGCTCGGCGGCGTCCGGCAACCAGGTGTGCACCGGGAACATCGGGGCCTTGATCGCGAACGCGACGAAGAACGTGAGGAACAGCCAGCGGCCCTCGGTGATGCTCAGCGGACCGCCGTCACCGATCAGACCGGTGAGGTTCTCGGTCAGGAACCGGCCCGGCCCGTCCTGGCCGTTGACGCCCAGGTAGACGACGCCGACCAGCATGATCAGACCGCCGACCAGGGAGTACAGCAGGAACTTCAGCGCGGCGTGCCGTCGTCGGGACCGATCGCCGCCGTAGCTGCCGATCATGAAGTAGACCGGGATCAGCATGGCCTCGAACAGCAGGTAGAAGAAGAACACGTCGCGGGCGGCGAACACGCCGACCATGAAGGTCTCCAGCACCAGGGCCAGGGCCAGGTAGCGGCGCAGGTTGTCGGTCACCAGCCCTTCGGCGCCCTGCTCGCGCCAGGCCGCCAGGACGACCAGCGGCACCAGCAGCACCGACATGACGATCAGCGCCAGCGCCACCCCGTCCACACCGACGGCGTAGGAGACGCCGAGCGTCGCGATCCACGAGTGCTCTTGCGTCAGCTGATAGGTACCAGCGGCGCTGGTGTCGAACGCGACCACGGCGAGCAGCGCCACGACGAGCTCGAGCAGGGCGAAGCCCAGCGCGACGGGACGCGCCCGGCTGCGCAGCGGTGTCGGCGCCCACAGCACGGCGGCACCGACCAGCGGCACCACCAGCAGGACCGTGAGCCAGGGAAAGTCAGCCATCTCTTCGCTCTCCTCAGATCTGCACGGCCAGGACGATGACGATGAGCACGACCACGCCGAGCGCCATCGTCGCGGCGTACTGCCGCACGAAACCGGTCTGCGGCCGTCGGGCCTGGTCGCCGACAGCGACCGCCCCTCGGGCTACACCCTGGACAGCACCGTCCACCACGGCACCGTCGGTGAACACCAGGGCCCGGGTGGCGTAGGTGCCCGGGATCACCAGCAACCCGTTGTTGACGTGGTCCTGGTACAGGTCGTTGCGGGCGGCCACGGTGAGCGGGCTGCCCACCGGCGCGGTGCGCGGTACGACCGTCGACGGGGCGCCGAAGCGGATCCACGCCTGCCAGACGCCGACCGCCACCAGCGCCAAGGTCACCACGGTGATGACCAGCCAGTGGACCACCGGTTCGTGGTGGGCCACCGGACCGACCGTCGGCGTCAGCCAGTCCGCCAGGTTGGGCCACCAGCCTGGCCACCAGCTCCACGACGGTTTGAAGACGAAGACAAAACCAAAACCCGCCGACCCGACAGCCAGCGCGATCAGCGGCCAGGTCATCAGGCGCGGCGACTCGTGCGGATGGGCTTCGGGCTCCCAGCGCGACTTGCCCTCGAAGGTCATGAAGAACAGGCGCGACATGTAGAACGCGGTCAGCCCCGCACCGAGCATGGCAACCAGGCCGAACACCCACGGCTGCCACGTCTGGCCTTCTTGACGGACGAACGCGGCCTCGATGATCGGGTCCTTGGTGAAGAAACCGGTCAGGAACGGGAAGCCGATGATCGCCAGCCAGCCGAACGCGAAGGTGGCCCACGTCACCCTCATCTTTGTCGCGAGGTGACCGAACTTGCGCATGTCCGTCTCGTCGCCCATGGCGTGCATGACCGACCCGGCACCGAGGAACATCCCGGCCTTGAAGAAGCCGTGGCCGACCAGGTGCACGATCGCGAAGGCGTAGCCGACCGGTCCCAGCCCGGCGGCCAGCATCATGTACCCGATCTGGGACATGGTCGAGGCGGCCAGGGCCTTCTTGATGTCGTCCTTGGCGCAGCCGACGATCGCCCCGTAGAGCAGGGTGATCGCACCGACGATCGCCACGGCCAGCCGGGCGTTGGGCGCCAGGTCGAACAGCGGCTGCGAGCGCACGATCAGGTAGACGCCCGCCGTCACCATGGTGGCGGCGTGGATGAGCGCCGAGACCGGCGTCGGACCGGCCATCGCGTCGCCCAGCCAGGACTGCAGCGGGAACTGCGCCGACTTGCCGCACGCCGCCAGCAGCAGCATCAGACCGATGCCGGTGGCCATCGCGGTGGTCAGCCCGCCGCCAGCCACCTGGTCGAACACGCCCAGGTCACCCATGCCCTGGGCCTGCCCCGGCACGCTCACGAAGTGCAGCGTGCCCAGCTGGGCGAACAGCAGCCCCATGGCGACGATCATGCCCAGGTCGCCGATCCGGTTGGCGACGAAGGCCTTCTTGGACGCCACCGAGTTCTCCAGCGCCTGGGCCCCGCTGATCTTGTGCCCGCGGTCCACCTCGTGGTTCCAGAACCCGATCAGCAGGTAGGACGCCAGGCCCACCCCTTCCCAGCCGAAGAACAGCAGCAGGTAGGAGTCGGCCAGCACCAGGGTGAGCATCGCCGCGACGAACAGGTTCAGGTAGGCGAAGAAGCGGCGCCGGTTGACGTCCTCGGCCATATAGGCCACCGAGTAGATGTGGATGAGCGTCCCGACGAACGTGATGAGCAGCACGAACGTCACCGACAGCGGGTCGACCAGCAACCCGAACCGCAGGTTCAGGGCCCCGGCGTCGATCCAGCTGCCGAGGTCGACGTGCTGCACCCGCTCGGCGGTGTCGGCGGTGAGCAGCTGGACGGCGATGATCACGCCCATGACGCACGAGGCCGCCGGTGCGATCCACCCGGGCCAGTGGCCCCAGCGGTCGGCGCGACGGCCGAGGAGCAGCAGGACCGCGGCGGAGGCGGCCGGCAGCAGGATCAGCCACAGAGCGGCCGACGCCGGACCAGAGGCGATCTGGGGCGCCACCGCCTCGGCGCTCGGCGTGGCTGCGGACAAGGTGAGCGTGGTCACGCGGGGTCCCTCACGTCCTTGAGCAGGTTCACGTCATCGACCGACGCCGAGCGTCGAGTCCGGTAGATCGCGACGATGATCGCCAGGCCGACCACGACCTCGGCCGCGGCCACGACCATGACGAAGAACGCCAGCACCTGACCGTGCAGGTTGCCGTTGATCCGGGCGAAGGTGACCAGGGCCAGGTTCGTCGCGTTGAGCATCATCTCGATGCCCATGAAGGCGATGATCGCGTTGCGGCGCACCAGCACCGTGGTCGCACCCACGCTGAACAGGACCGCCGACAGCAGCAGGTAGTTCATCAGGCTCACCGGTCCGCCTCCTCACTGGTCGGGTCGGGGTCGCAGTCCGTCTCGGCTGCCTCGATAGCGTCCACCGGGGCGGCCGCGGGCAGGTCCTCGTCGGCCCAGCCTCCGGCCAGCACCCGGTCGATCCGGGCCGCGTACAGGTCGGCGTCCGCCTCCTGCCCGCGCACCTTGAGCACCCGGTTGACCGAGGCCTCCACCGGCTGGCCGTCCGGGCCGAGCGCGGGCACGTCCATCGCGTTGTGCCGGGCGTAGACCCCGGGCGCCGCCAGCGGCGTCAGCGTGCCGCCGGAGGCCAGGGCTCGCACCCGGTCCTTGACGCGGGTCTTCTGGTCCCGCTTGGGGATCAACCGCTCACGGTGGGTCAGCACCAGGGCGCCCAGCGCGGCGGTGACCAGCAGGGCCCCGACCACCTCCAGCGCGAAGGCGTAGCTGCCGAACACGATCGCCGCCAGCCCTTGCGGATTGCTCGGCTGACCGGTGCTGTCCAGCCCCGCCGCCGGGTAGGTCGTGGCGTCCAGGCCCCGCGCCGGCGGGAACGTCGCCGTGACGACCACACCGCCCAGCACCACCAGCAGACCCAGCCCGCCGAGCAGGGCGATCCAGCGCTGTCCCTTGATCGTCTCGACCAGGGAGTCCGAGGCGTCCACCCCGACGAGCATCAGCACGAACAGGAACAGCATCATGATGGCGCCGGTGTAGACGACCACCTGGACCACGCCGAGGAACGGGGCGTCCTGGGCGACGTACAGGAAGGCCAGCGTGATCATGACCGTGATCACGGACATGGCTGCGTGCACCGCCTTGCGGGCGAACAGCAGCCCCAGCGAGGCGACGACCATGATCGGCGCCAGCACCCAGAACAGGATCGCCTCGCCGGTGGATGCCTCGCCCGTGCTGGTCAGCCCTGCGGTCAACGTGGCCGCTGCTGACGACACCATCGCGCTCACCGCGCACCTCCTTCTCGCCGGGCCGCGGCCGTGGTCCGCTGCTGCGCCGCGCGGGTGGCACCGACCGGCACCGCGGCGGCCAGGCCCTGGGGCGTGCCGTCCGACGACGGGTCGTCGGGACGGTGCTGGCGCACCCAGGCCCGCTGCGCGTCGGTGGCCTGGTCGACCTCGCCACGGTAGTACTCGGTGTCCTTCGTACCCTCGACCATGGGGTGCGGCGGGGCGAGCATCCCCGGCGCCAGGCCGACGAGCAGGTCCTGCTTCTCCCAGATCAGCCCGGCCCGGGTCGGGCCGGCCAGCTCGAAGTCGTTGGTCATGGTCAGCGCCCGGGTCGGGCAGGCCTCGATGCACATCCCGCACAGGATGCAGCGCAGGTAGTTGATCTGGTAGACGCGGCCGTAGCGCTCTCCCGGCGAGTACTGCTCGTCGTCGGTGTTGTCGGCCGCCTCGACGTAGATCGCGTCGGCCGGGCAGGCCCAGGCGCACAGCTCGCACCCGATGCACTTCTCCAGCCCGTCCGGGTAGCGGTTGAGCTGGTGGCGGCCGTGGAACCGGGGTTTGACGTTGGCCGGCTCGCGCGGGTACTCCTCGGTCACCATCGGCTTGAACATATTGCCCAGCGACACCCCGAACCCGGCGACCGGGGCGAAGAAGCTCGACACGGCGCCACGGCGCGGGATCGCCGAGACGTACGGCGGCATCTGGTCCGGGGTGGGCCCTGCCTGGCCCGTCCCACCAGTCATCCCAGCAGGAGGGACGTTCTGCTCAGTCACGGTCGGTCTCCTCGGTCTGCGCAGCGTCGGACGGTGCAGCGTCGGACGGTGCGGCGTCGGACGGTCCGTACCCCGCCCCGGCGGCGGCCATGGCCCGCAGCCGACGCGGCGACGGCGGCAGGGTCTGGCCGGGCATCGGCGGCACCGGATAGCCGTCGGCGTACGGGTCGAACTCGGTATCGGGTTCGGGCGGTGGTGCCTGCTTCTCCGGGACGAGGAACGCCGCGGCCGCGAACAGCAGCAGCACCCCGGCCAGGACCAGCAGCATCAGCCTGGAGTCGACGTCGGTGAACTCGTCGATCGCGCGGATCGCCGTGACGCCGAACAACCAGGCCAGGGCCGTGGGGATGAGCACCTTCCAGCCCAGGTTCATGAACTGGTCGTAGCGGAAGCGCAGCAGCGTGCCGCGGACCCAGACGAAGAAGAACATGATCGTCCAGACCTTGAGCAGGAACCACAGCAGGCCCCAGTAGCCCGAGTCGGGCACGCCGAGGTAGTTCAGCGGCAGCGGTGTGTGCCAGCCACCGAGGAACAGCGTGGTGGCCACCGCCGAGACGTTGAGCATGTTGATGTACTCGGCCAGGTAGAACCAGGCGAACTTCATCGCCGAGTACTCCGTCATGTACCCGGCGACCAGCTCGCCCTCGGCCTCGGGCAGGTCGAAGGGCAGCCGGTTGACCTCGCCGACCATCGACACCACGTAGAGGATGAAGGCCAGCGGCAGCGCCGCGACGAACCACTGCTCGCGGTACTGGGCCTCGACGATCTGCGAGGTCGACATCGACCCGGCCAGCACGAACACGCTGACCAGCGACAGCCCCATGGCCAGCTCGTAGCTGATCACCTGGGCGGTGGAACGCACCGCGCCCAGCAGGGGGTAGGTCGAGCCCGACGACCAGCCGCCCAGCACCATCCCGTACACCCCGACCGAGGTGCAGGCCAGGATGTACAGCACGGCGACCGGGAAGTCTGTCATCTGCAGCGGGGTGCGGAAGCCGAAGACCGAGACCTCGCCGGCCATCGGCACGACCGCCAGGGTGAGGAACGAGGCGAACACCGCGATCACCGGGGCGACCAGGTAGACCAGCTTGTCGGCCGCCCGGACGCTGATGTCCTCCTTGACCAGCAGCTTGATGGCGTCGGCCGTGCTCTGCAGCAGCCCGGCCGGGCCGTGCACGTTCGGGCCGGGCCGCAGCTGCATCTTGGCGACCACCTTGCGCTCGAACCAGATCGCCATGATGACGCTGGTCAGCACCAGGACCATGATGAACACCCCTTTGAGCAGGGGGACCCACCAGTGGTCGTTGCTGAAGTCCGCCCCGCTGTATTCAGCAGCCACAGCCACCGCGACGCTCGCGCTCACGCCCGCACCTCCTCGTCGGAAACGGTGACCGCGACGATATCGCCGGGCACCGCGGCCAGGGTCTCGTGTACCCGGCAGTCCCGGGCGTTGGTCGGCAGCCAGACGACGTGGTCGGCCATCTGGTCGACCACCCGGACCGGCACGGTCAGCGCGCCGCGCTTGGTGCTGACCTGGGCCGCGCCGCCGTCGGTCAGACCGAGCGCGGCGGCGGTGGCCGCGGAGACCAGAGCCGTCGTCCGGCGGGCGGTCCCGGCCAGGAACTCCTCGCCGTCCTGCCCGCGGCCTGCGTCGAGCAGCAGCCGCCACGACGCCAGCACCGCGTGCCCGGCCTCCACCGTCGGGGCCGCCGCCGGGGCGACGTCCGGCGCGGCCACCCGGGAACCGGACCAGCCGCCCAGGCGGTCCAGCTCGTCGTGCACCGCGGTCAGCGTGCCCAGGCCCAGCCGGCAGTCCAGCGCGCTGGCCAGCCGGTCGAGCACCCGGTGGTCGGGGATCTGGGTCGAGGTCAACGCCTGGGGGAAGGGCCGCGGGCGGCCTTCCCAGGTGACGAAGGTGCCCGGCTTCTCGACCGGTGGGGCCACGGGGAACACCACGTCGGCCCGGTCGGTCACCTCCGAGCGCCGCACCTCCAGCGAGACCAGGAAACCGACCTGGTCCAGGGCGTGGCGCACCGCGGCCGGATCGGGCAGGTCGTCTGGGCACAGGCCGCCGACGACCAGTCCGGCCAGCTCGCCGCCCCAGGCCGCGGCCAGGATCTCGGCCACAGGACGCCCGGTGCGCTGCGGCGCGTCCACCGGACCCCAGACCTCGGCGATCTGCGCCCAGGCCGCCGGGTCGGTGACCGGACGGCCACCGGGCAGCAGGTTCGGCAGGGTGCCGGCCTCGATCGCGCCACGCTCCCCCGCCCGGCGCGGCACCCAGGCCAGACGGGCCCCGGACCGCCGCGCCAGCCGCAGGGCGGCGGACAGGGCGCCGGGCGCACCGGCCAGCCGCTCGCCGACCAGGATCACCGCACCGGGTGCGGCCAACCGCTCGGCCACCTGGGCCAGCGTCGCGTCGTCGGCTGGGGTGACGATACCGTCGAGCACCTCCGCCTCGGTGCCGGGCGCGGCCGGGACCAGCGTGGCCGCCAGGCGCCGGGCGCCGGGGCTGGCGACCGGGGCGACCTGGGTCACGGTCATCGACCCCGCCAGCACCGGCTGACGCAGCCGCAGGTAGAGGATGCCGCCCTCTTCTTCCGGTTCCAGGCCGACCAGCACGACGTGCGGCGCCGCGACCAGGTCGGCGAACGTCACGTCCAAGGTCCGACCAGCCACCTGGTGACCGAGGAACGCGGTCTCCTCGTCGCTGGTCACCCGGGCCCGGTGGTCGACGTCGTTGGTGCCCAGCACCACCCGGGCGAACTTGGCGTAGGCGTAGGCGTCCTCCAGGGTGAGCCGCCCGCCGGGCAGCACCCCCACACCACCGGCCGACCGGGCCTGGCGCAGCCCCGCGGCCGCGGTGTCCAGCGCCTCGACCCAGCTGACCGGGACCAGCTCACCGTCACGACGCACCAGCGGGGTGGTGATCCGGTCGTCGGCGGTCTGCCAGCGGAAGGCGAAACGGTCCTTGTCGGTCAGCCACTCGGCGTTGACCTGCGGGTCGTCGCCCGCCAGGCGCCGCAGGACCTTGCCCCGGCGGTGGTCGATCCGGATCATCGAGCCCATAGCGTCGTGCTCGGCCACCGACGGGGTGGAGACCAGGTCGAACGGCCGCGAGCGGAAGCGGTAGGAGGCCGAGGTCAGCGCACCGACCGGGCAGATCTGCACCGTGTTGCCGGAGAAGTACGACGCGAACTGGTGCCCGCTCTCGTCGGCCGCCGCCGGTCCGACCGGGGTGTCCCCGGCGAAGTCCAGCAGACCGGTGTCGAACCCGCCGATCTGCTGCCGGGCGCCGCGCATCTGCAGGTCGACGAACTTGTCCCCGGAGATCTGCTCGCAGAACCGGGTGCAGCGCTGGCACAGGATGCACCGTTCGCGGTCCAGCAGGATCTGGGTGGACACGTTGACCGGTTTGACGTAGGTCCGCTTGACGTCGAGCAGCCGCGAGTCGGTCCGGCCGTTGCTCATCGCCTGGTTCTGCAGCGGGCACTCCCCGCCCTTGTCGCAGATCGGGCAGTCCAGCGGGTGGTTGGCCAGGAGCAGCTCCATCACCCCGTGCTGGGCCCGGTCCGCCTCGTCCGAGGTCAGCTGGGTCCGCACCTGCATGCCCTCGGTGCACTCGACAGCGCACGACGGCTGCGGCTTGGGCATCTTCGCCAAGTTGCCGTCGCGGCCCGGCGCCCAGACCTCCACCAGGCACTGTCGGCAGGCCCCGACGGGGGCCAGCAGCGGGTGGTCGCAGAACCGCGGGATGGCGATACCCAGCTGTTCGGCCGCCCGGACCACCAGGGTGCCCTTGGGCACGGTGATCGGCAGGCCGTCCACGGTCAGCGTCACCGTGGCAGCCGGGACGAGCGCGTCCGGCACGGGCGCCGCAGGCACCAGGGGGACGCCAGCCCGCGGGGTGGGCGAGGTGATGGTCATCAGTGCGCTCCCGCCAGCTCGGCCCCGCGCGGACGGCGGGGAGTGTAGGCGAACAAGGTGCTGCGCTCCGGCGGGAACGCCTCGTCGGCCGGGGTGTGCATCCCGGCCTCGAACTCGTCACGGAAGTACTGGACACCCGAGACGACCGGGCTGACCGCCCCGTCGCCCAGCGCGCAGAACGCCTTGCCGAAGATGTTGTCGGACAGCTCGGACAGCAGATCGACGTCCCCGGGCCGACCCTTCCCGGCCTCCAGCCGCCTGAGCACCTGGACCAGCCAGAACGTACCCTCCCGGCAGGGGGTGCACTTACCGCACGACTCGTGCTTGTAGAACTCCAGCCACCGAGTCACGACCCGGACCACCGAGGTGGTGTGGTCGAAGATCTGCAGCGCCCGGGTGCCGAGCATCGACCCAGCCTGGCCGACGGACTCGTAGTCCAGCGGCACGTCCAGGTGCTCGGCGGTCAGCAGCGGCGTGGACGACCCGCCCGGGGTCCAGAACTTCAGCTGGTTGCCGTTCCGGATACCTCCGGCCATGTCCAACAGCTCACGCAGCGTGATACCCAGCGGCGCCTCGTACTGGCCGGGCCGCACGACGTGCCCGGACAGCGAGAACAGCCCGTGCCCGGTGGACCGCTCGGTGCCCATCTGCTTGAACCAGTCCGCACCGCCGCGCACGATACCCGGCACCGACGCGATCGACTCGACGTTGTTCACGACGGTCGGCCGGGCGTACAGGCCCTCGACCGCGGGGAAGGGCGGCTTGAGCCGCGGCTGGCCCCGGCGACCCTCCAGCGAGTCCAGCAGCGCGGTCTCCTCGCCGCAGATATAGGCACCGGCCCCGGCGTGCACCGTCAGCTCCAGGTCGAAGCCCGAGCCCAGGATGTTCGAGCCCAGGTACCCGGACTTGCGGGCCTCGGCCGCCGCCTCCAGCAGCCGCCGGTAGACGTGCACCACCTCGCCGCGCAGGTAGACGAAGGCGTGGTGGCAGCCGATGGCGTAGGACGTGATGACGATGCCCTCGATCAGGCGCTGCGGGCTGGCCAGCATCAGCGGGATGTCCTTGCAGGTGCCCGGCTCGGACTCGTCGGCGTTGACCACCAGGTAGCGCGGTCCGCCGTCCGGGGCGGGCAGGAAGGTCCACTTCAGGCCGGTCGGGAAGCCCGCGCCGCCCCGGCCGCGCAGCCCGGAGTCCTTGACCGCGGCGACGATCTCCTCCGGTTTCATGGTCAGCGCCTTGCGCAGGCCGAGGTAGCCACCGTTGCTCAGGTAGACCGGCATGGTCCACGACCTGGCAGCGTCCCAGTCGCGGGACAGCACCGGGGTCAGCGTGGTCATCGCGACTCCTCCTGGCTGGATGTCCTGGTTCGGCGGCGGGCGCCCTCGTCGGGCAGGGCGGGGGCGGTCCAGCGCTTCTGCTTGGCCAGCGCGATGCCCTGCAGCGTCGGCGCACCGGGCTCGCCCCCCTCGTCACCCCGGCCGTCGGGGAAGCCCGCCAGCACGTGCGACACCTCCTTGAACGTGGCGACCGAGTCGGCGCCGCGGGTCGGCACCGCCTTGCCCGCCCGCAGGTCGTCGACCAGCGCCACCGCCGACTGCGGTGTGGCGTTGTCGAAGAACTCCCAGTTGGCCATGACGACCGGGGCGTAGTCGCAGGCCGCGTTGCACTCCAGGCGCTCCAGCGTGATCAGCCCGTCGGCGGTGGTCTCGCCGTCGCCGATGCCGAGGTACTCGGCGATCTCGTCCCAGATCGCGTCGCCGCCCATGACGGCGCACAGCGCGGTGACGCAGACACCCACCGTGTAGGTGCCGTTGGGGTGGCGCTTGTACTGGGTGTAGAAGGTCGCCACCGCCGACACCTGCGCCGGGGTCAGGTCCAGGATGTCGGCCGCGAACGCCACCCCGCGGGGAGAGACGTACCCGTCCTCCGACTGCACCAGGTGCAGGATCGGCAGCAGCGCCGACCGCGGGTCCGGGTAGCGGGCGACGATCTGCGCCGCCTCGTCGGCCAGCCGGGCCCGGTCCGCCGCGTCGTACGACGTGGCGTGCACCGGGGGAACGTTGGTCTCGTGCTTCATAGCCATCAGCGGTCCACCCCTCCGAGCACCGGGTCGATCGACGCGATAGAGACCACGACGTCGGCCACCTGTCCGCCCTCGCACATCACCGAGGTCGCCTGCAGGTTGTTGAACGACGGGTCCCGGAAATGGGCCCGGTACGGGTGCGTGCCCCCGTCGGAGACCAGGTGCACGCCCATCGTGCCGCGGGCGTGCTCGATGGACTGCCAGACCTGGCCGGGCGGGACCCGGAAGCCCTCGGTGACCAGCTTGAAGTGGTGGATGAGAGCCTCCATCGACGTGCCCAGGATCTGCTTGACGTGGGCCGGGGACTGGCCCTGCCCGTCACCGGCGACCGATATCTGGGCGGGCCAGGCGATCTTCTTGTCCGCGACCATCACCGGGGCGCCTGTGGTGGCGTCCAGCCGGTCGCAGGTCTGCTCGACGATCCGGATCGACTGGTAGATCTCCTCCAGGCGGACGATCATCCGGGCGTAGTTGTCCGCCTCGGTCGCGGTCGGGATGTCGAAGTCGTAGGTCTCGTAGCCGCAGTACGGCTCGGTCTTGCGCACGTCGTAGGGCAGGCCGGTGGCGCGCAGCAGCGGCCCGGTCAGCCCCAGGGCCATGCAGGCCGCCGTCGACAGGTACCCGGTCTCCTTCATCCGCAGGTGGACGATGGGATTGGCCAGGACCAGGTCTTCCAGGCCCCGCAGGTACCCGCGCACGCTCTTCATCTTCTTGCGCACGAAGGCCGTGGTGTCCGGCGGGACGTCCTGCGACACCCCGCCGGGGCGGATGTAGCCGTGGTTCATGCGCAGCCCGGTGATCATCTCCAGGATCTCCAGGACGTCCTCGCGGGCCTGGAAGCCGAGCATCATCACCGTCGTCGCGCCCATCTCGTTGCCCCCGGTACCGAGGAAGACCAGGTGGGACGAGATCCGGTTCAGCTCCATCACGAGCACCCGGACGACCGAGGCGCGCTCGGGCACGTCGTCGGTCACGCCCAGCAGCTTCTCCACCGCCAGGCAGTAGGCGCCCTCCTGGAACAGCGGGGCCAGGTAGTCCATCCGGGTGCACAGCGTCACGCCCTGGGCCCAGGTGCGGTACTCCATGGTCTTCTCGATGCCGGTGTGCAGGTAGCCGATGCCGGCGCGGGCCTCGGTCACCGTCTCGCCGTCGATCTCCAGCATCAGGCGCAGCACGCCGTGGGTGGACGGGTGCTGGGGGCCCATGTTGACGACGATCCGCTCCTCGCCCAGGCGCGCGGCCTCGGCGGCGATATCGGACCAGTCGTCGCCGACGGAGTCGAAGACGGGGACACCGGCCAGATCGTCGTCGTGCAGGGCGCCGGTCGAGTGCGGCGTGCCGGTGGGGGGTGTCTGGGTGCTCATCAGCGGTACGCCCTCCGCTCGTCAGGTGGGGGCACCGTGGCGCCCTTGAACTCGACCGGGATGCCGTTCAGCGGGTAGTCCTTGCGCTGCGGGTGACCCGCCCAGTCGTCGGGCATGTGGATCCGGGACAGGCCGGGGTGGCCGTCGAAGACGATGCCGAAGAAGTCGAACGTCTCGCGTTCGTGCCAGTCGTTGGTCGGGTAGACCGAGGTCGTCGACGGGATGTGCCGGTCGGCGTCGTCCACCGCGACCTCCAGCCGCAGCTGGCGGCCGTGGGTGACCGACACCAGGTGGTACACGGCGTGCAGCTCGCGGTGCTCGTCGGCCGGGTAGTGCACGCCCGAGACGCCGAGGGACAGCTCGAAACGCAGGTCCGGGTCGTCGCGCAGGGCCTGGCAGACCGTCACCAGGTGCTCGGCCGCCACGTGCAGGGTCAGCTCGCCGCGGTCCACCACCACGTACTCGACGGCCTGGGCGAACCCGGGGCCGTCTTCGTCCATCACCTCGGCCAGGACGTCCACCACCTCGTCGAACCAGCCGCCGTACGGCCGTTCGCTGGGACCGGGCAGGACGACCGTGGTGACCAGACCGCCGTACCCGGAGGTGTCGCCGGTCCCGCTGGGACCGAACATGCCGTGGCGTATGTCCACGATCTCCAGCAGGGGGTGCTCGCCCGCCTCGGCCCGGACGACGGCCTGGCCGCGGGCCGGAGTCTTGTCCTCGCTCGTCGTCATCGCAGCAGACCTGTCATGTGAGAGGTGGGTTCGGCCGCCAGCGCGGCCTTCTCGACCGCGGCAGCGATCTCCTTCTTGTGCCCCAGCAGCGGTTCGTGCTGGACCTGGTCGTGCAGCGCCAGCAGCGCGTGGATGAGCATCTCGGGCCGCGGCGGACAGCCGGGCAGGTAGATGTCCACCGGCAGGACGTGGTCCACACCCTGCACGATCGCATAGTTGTTGAACATGCCGCCGGAGGACGCGCACACCCCCATGGACAGCACCCACTTCGGCTCGGCCATCTGGTCGTAGACCTGCCGCGCCACGGGGGCCATCTTCTGCGACAGCCGCCCGGCCACGATCATCAGGTCGGCGTTGCGCGGCGAGGCCCGGAACACCTCCATCCCGATCCGGGAGATGTCGAAACGGGCGCACCCGGTCGCCATCATCTCGATCGAGCAGCAGGCCAGGCCGAAGGTCACCGGCCAGACGGACGCCTTGCGGGCCCACCCGGCCAGGTTCTCGACCGTGCCCAGCAGGATCCCCGAAGGGACGGATTGCTCGTTCGTCATCTCAGCCTCCCTGGCCTCAGTCCCACTCCAGGCCGCCACGGCGCCACTCGTACACCAGCGGCACCGTGATCAGCACGAGGAACGACATCATCGCGACCGCGCCGAACATGCCCAGCGTCACGAAGCCCACCGCCCACGGGTAGAGGAAGACGACCTCGATGTCGAAGATGATGAAGGTCATCGCGACCAGGTAGTACTTCACCGGGAACCGGCCGCCGCCCAGGGCGTGCGGGGTGGGCTGGATACCGCACTCGTAGGCCTCGAGCTTGGCGCGGTTGCCCCGCCTGGGCCCCAGCACCGCGCTGGCGGCCAGGCCGCCGACGGCGAGCACCAGCGCCAGGCCCATCATCATGAGCAGCGGGACGTACGGGTTCATTGCGCTGTCCTCCATGTCGCCGACCTCATACCACTGCCTTCCTCGTGCCGCTCCGTCGTGCTGTCCTCATACCGCGCCCTCATGCCGCGGGCGCCAGCCGGGCGAGCCCGGCGATGACCCTGTCCATGACATCGCCGCCGACCGGTTCGTAGCAGTCGGACAGCAGCTTGTGGGTGAACCGCATGAGCTGGGGCCGAGGTAGACCGTACCGGGTACAGACCCGCATGACCCGCGGGTTCTCGATGAGTCGCACGAATCCACGTCCCAGTGTGTAGTAGCCACCCAGATCGTCCTTCATCCGTGACTGGTAGGTCGCCAGCGCTCGTTCCTGGCCCGCCCTGGAGCTGCGGGCCAACGACTGGGCGACCGTGTCCGCCGCAACCCGTCCGGCCTGCAGCGCATAGGCGATCCCCTCGCCGTTGAACGGGCTGACCATACCCCCCGCGTCCCCTACGAGCACCATCCCGTCCGCGTACAGCGGCTGCCGGTTGAAACCCATCGGCAGCGCCGCGCCGCGCACCGGGCCCAGCTGGCGGTCCGGCGTCAGCCCCCACTCGGCCGGGGCGTGGGTCGTCCAGCGGGAGAACAGGTCCTTGTAGTCCACCCGGGTCGCCGCCGACGTCGAGGACACCGAGCCCAGGCCGACGTTCACCGTGCCGTCGCCCAGCGGGAAGATCCAGCCGTACCCGGGCATCAGGGCCGAACGGCCCGGCGCGCCGTCCCACAGCTCCAGGTGGCTGATCATCCACGGGTCGTCGTGCAGCGGCGAGCGGAAGTAGGTGCGCACCGCGACGCCCAGCGGCCGGTCGGTGCGCGGCGCCCGGCCCAGCGCCGTCGCCAGCCGGGACGAGGCCCCGTCGGCCGCGACGACCACCCGGGCCCGGTAGGTCTGCTCGGCCGCCCTGGTCCCGGCCGACCGGGCGGCGACCCCGACCACCCGGCCCGTGCGCTCGTCGCGGACCGGCCCGGTGACCACGGTCCGTTCCACCAGCTTGGCCCCGGCGGCCCGGGCGTGCTCGACCAGCCTCTGGTCCAGCGACAGGCGGGCCCGGGCCATGCCGTACGACGGATAGCTGGACATCTCGGGCCAGGGCAGCTCGACGACGTGCCCACCCCCGTACACCCGCAGGCCCCGGTTGCGGATCCAGCCGTCGGCCCGGCGGATCGGCAGTCCCATCCGGACCAGCTCGGCCACCGCGCGGGGCGTCAGACCGTCGCCGCACACCTTCTCGCGCGGGAACTGGGCCTTGTCCAGCAGCAGGACCTCCAGGCCCGCCTGGGCGCACCAGTACGCTGCCGCGGCGCCTGCGGGGCCTGCGCCGACGATGACGACATCGGCGTCATCGGTCGTCATGGCCACCCCAGTTCCCTACCTGTGCTCCGCGATCGGATACCTGTTGGATACCTGTGCGGGAGTCTATCGGGGACGACGGGAGCTGTCTGCGAAGGGTGACCTAAGTCCCAGTGAGATTTCTCACACTGGACAGATCGCCCGGTACTGGTGTATGGCATCACAAGACCGGTCCAGGCCGGACGGCCCGGTGCAGCGCCGCGATACCGCCGGTCAGGTTCCGGTAGGCCACCTGGCCCCAGCCCGCGTCCTGGACCTGCTCGGCCAGGCCCACCTGGTCCGGCCACTGCCGGATCGACTCGACGAGGTACTCGTAGGCGTCGTCGATGCTGGCCACCGCCTGCACCAGGGTCGGCAGGACGGTGCGCAGGTACAGCTCGTGGGCGGTGCGCAGCGCCCACGACGGCGGGGTGGAGAACTCGCACACGACGAGCCGCCCGCCCGGGCGGGTGACGCGCAGCATCTCGGCCAGCGCCCCGTCCACGTCGGGCACGTTGCGCAGCCCGAAGGAGATCGTCACCACGTCGAACGAGGCGTCGGCGAACGGCAGCGCCAGGGCGTCCCCGGCGACGAACGCCAGGTCCGGACGGCGGTGACGCCCCTGGGTGACCATGCCGACCGACAGGTCGCAGGCCACCACCTGGGCGCCGAGATCGGCGTACGGGGCCGTGGACGTGCCCGTCCCGGCCGCCAGGTCCAGCACCGTGTCGCCGACGCCCGCACCGACGGCCCGCACCGTCGCGCGCCGCCACGACCGGTCCTGGCCGAGCGACATCACGTCGTTGGTCACGTCGTACCGCGGGGCGATGGTGTCGAACATGGTCGCCACGTCACGCTGTCGTTTGTCCAGACCGGCTCGAGCCACGGGGACATCTTGGCAGAAGCCGCCCGGACCACCGCTGGCCATACAACCTATTGAGACGAGTGCAAAACGGGCTCACCCGTCCGGCTGAGCGGATCCCGAGACGATCTGGCCTCCGAGGCGGCGCCGACTACAGTGGCCGACGATGAGCACCACCCCGATGCGCGACGACCCGGTCGGCGCCCAGACCTTGGTCGTGCGTACCGTGGCCTTCGACGACCCCCCCACGAGCGGCGACCTGCTACGGCTGCTGCCCGCCGACGCCCCGCTGAGCTGGGTGCGCCGCGGCGACGGGCTGGTCGGCTGGGGCACCGCCGCCCGGATCGACGTCACCGGACCGGACCAGGTCGCCGCCGCGCAGGCCGCCTGGGCGGCCCTGGTGGACCGCGCGGTGGTGCGCGACGAGATCGGCCTGCCGGGCACCGGACCGGTGGCGTTCGGGTCGTTCGCCTTCGACCCGACCACGGCCGACGGGGTGCTCGTCGTCCCGGCGGTGCTGGTCGGACGGCGCGACGGACAGACCTGGCTGACCACCGTCGGCCCGGCCGCGACCCGGCGCACCACGGTGTCGGTCGCCGCCCCGGTGCGCGCCCCCGGCCCGGTCCGCTACTCCTACGGCGCCCTGGACCCGCAGACCTGGGCGGCCCGGGTGGCCGACGCGGTCGCCGTCATCCGCTCCGGCGGGGCCGACAAGGTGGTGCTGGCCCGGGACGTCGTCGCCCGCACCACCGAACCGCTGGACGTGCGCTGGGCGCTCGACCGGCTGGCACGGCGGTACGACACCTGCTGGACCTTCTGCGTCGACGGTCTGGTCGGGGCCACCCCCGAGCTGCTGGTGCGGGCCGAGCGCGGGCTGGTCACCTCCCGGGTGCTGGCCGGGACCATCCAGCGCACCGGCGACGACGAGGCCGACCTGGCGCGCGCCGGGGTGCTGGCGCACTCCTCCAAGGACCTCGAGGAGCACGAGTACGCGGTGCGGTCCGTGGCGGGCGCGCTGGCCCCCTACTGCACCTCGGCCAACGTGCCGGACGTGCCGTTCGTGCTGTCCTTGCCCAACGTCCTGCACCTGGCCTCGGACATCACCGGGGTGCTGGCCCGCCCCACGACCGGGTCGCTGGGCATGGTCGCGGCCCTGCACCCGTCGGCCGCGGTCTGCGGCACCCCGGCCCCGACCGCCGCCGACCTGATCCGCGAGCTGGAGCAGATGGACCGCGGCCGCTACGCCGGACCGGTCGGCTGGACCGGTGCCGACGGCGACGGCGAGTGGGGCATCGCCCTGCGCTGCGCCCAGGTGGACCCGACCGACCCCCGCACGGTGCGGCTGTTCGCCGGGTGCGGCGTCGTGGCGGCGTCCGACCCGGTCGCCGAGCTGGCCGAGTCCCAGGCCAAGCTGGAGCCGATGCGGTACGCCCTCGGCTCCGGCTGACCGGCTGGGCTCAGGGGGGTTCCGGCGTGGGCTGGGCGATCTCCTCGTCGGGGCGCGAGGTCAAGGTGACGTCGACGGTCAGGGCCTGGCCGTCGCGGACTATGGTCAAGGTGACCTCGTCACCAGCGCTGTAGGACCGCACGAAGGCCGTCAGCGCTTCGCGGCTCTGGACCGGCTCGTCGTTGAACGCCACGATGACGTCGCCTTCCACCAGACCAACCTCCGCGGCCGGCGTGCCTGTCTCGACCCGGACCACCTTGGCCCCGGTGCGCGTCACACCGTCGGCCTCCGTCGTGATGCTGTTCAGAAGCACCCCGAGGTAGGCGTGCCGTGCGACGTGATCAGGGTTGTTGACCAGCTGGCTGGCGATGTTCTTGACCAGGTTCACCGGGATCGCGAAACCCAGACCGATAGAACCGCCCTGGCCACCGGACTGCACGAAGGTGATGATCGACGCGTTGATACCGATGACCTTGCCCTCGCCGTCGAACAGCGGGCCACCGGAGTTGCCCGGGTTGACCGACGCGTCCACCTGGATGGTGTTGGTCACCAGCTCTGGCATGCCGTCCGGGCCCATCGGCCGGTTCAGCGCCGAGACGACTCCGGTAGTCGCGGTGTTCTGCAGCCCCATCGGACTGCCGACGGCCATCACCGGCTGGCCGACCCTCACGGTGGACGAGTCTCCCAGGGCGGCCGGAGACAGGTCGTCCGGCGGACTGTCGAGCCGCACGACGGCGAGGTCGGTCGTCGGATCGGTGCCGACGATATCCGCGGAGTAGACCCGACCGTCAGCCAGCATCACGCGGACCGTACCGTCCTCGGCGTCGGCCACGACGTGGTTGTTGGTGATTATGTCGCCCTCGGGGCTGAAGAGGACACCAGAACCCGACGCGTCGCTCGTCTCGATGGCCACGACGGAGCTGGTCACCGTCGCGGCCACCCGCTCCCAGTCCGGCTGGGACACCGACGAACCCTCGACCGGGACGCCCTCCACGGTGGACTGGCCGATGGTGGCCACCGACGCCGGGCGGGGAGTGCTCTTCGAGGTGGCGGAGTCGTCGGCCAGCCGGTCCAGGGCGAGGGAGGTGCCAGCCGACACCAGCAGCGCCGTCACCGCGGCGGCGACGACGGTCACCCAGACCGACCGCTGCTGGCGGACCCCCGGGTCCGGAACCGGTCCAGGACGGGCCCCGTAGCCGCCGGACTGGACGGGGTAGACCGACGAGGACGGGGGCGGCGCCGCCGGGTAGCCCGGCGGCGGGTAGCCCGGCGTCGGCCCGAGCACGGAACCGGGCGGCGGTGCTCCCCAGGCGGGAGCGGGCCCCGGTCGGACCGGCGCAGGCGGGACCGGTGCCGGTGGGGCAGCGGACTGCGGTGGGGTCGGCGGCGGACCGACGGGCCGCGGGGCCTTGGGATCCCCGGGGTGAACCGCGCCGGGAGGAGGCGGGGCGGACGGCGACACCCTGGGGGGCTCGGACGTCAAGACCGCGGGCTCCGCCGGGACCGGCGCCGGGCTCTCTGACGCCGGGGGCGGCGGACCGGCGTCCGGCACGGTGGGTGGATCGTCCGACCCTGGGTCGGGCCGGGCATCGTCCGGAGTGGACATCACGTACCTCCTCGTTCCCTACGATCTCACAACACCGTCTCACAACACCGTGCTGGTTCGTGCCTGGGCTGGTTCGGGCCCAGGCTCAGGACCCCGACGGCTCTTCCTGGTCCGTCGCGATCCGTCGAACCCCGCCCGGGCAGGACCGCGGCAGCCCTGGCCGGGCGCGGACCTCCCGCACCGGACCCATCTCAGCAGGGCGGCCTGAGGCGTCCCTGGACAGAACCTTGGAGCGGCCTGGGAGTCACGCCGTCACCGGGTGAGCAGGCCGATCGCCTCCACGGTGCGGGTCGCCAGGGCCAGGGCCAGGTCGCGACGACCGGCCCGGTCCACCCGCACCTCGACCAGCGACAAGCCTGGGAGGGGTGACTCCAGCACCGGTTCCAGGTCGTCGGCGTCGGCCACCAGCTGGTACCGCAGGCCGTAGGCCTGGGCCAGCGCGTTCAGGTCCACGTCGTGCGGGGTGGCGAACACCCGCTCGAAGACGTCCCGGTAGGCGTCCTGGCCCGGTTCCAGGGTGTGGAAGATCGACCCGCCCTCGTCGTTGGCGACCACCAGCTGCACCGACGGCTCGGCGTCGTGGGTCGGGACCAGCAGCCCGCCGACGTCGTGCAGGAACGTCAGGTCGCCGAGCAGGGCGCGCACCCGCCGGTCGGGCATGGCCAGCGCCACCCCGGCCGCGGTCGACACCGTGCCGTCGATGCCGGACAGGCCGCGGTTGGCCAGCACCACCGGGGAGTCCTCCCAGCGGGCCACCAGGTCCAGGTCACGGATGGGGTGCGACGCCCCGGCGACCAGCACGTCGTCCGGCCGGGAGGCCCGCGCCACCGCCCGGGCCAGGAACGGCCCGGTGATCCGCGGCTGGGTGCGGAAGCGCCGCTGACGGCTGCGGGTGTCCTCGACCTCGTCCAGCACCTCGTCGATGGCCTCGCCGGCCGCGTCGTCGGCGGCGGTCCACTCCCGCAGCCAGGCGTCCGGGCTGGAGCGTCCGGACCGCATCCGGGTCGGCACCTCGGTGAGCACCTGGGTGGCGGCACGCATCGCGTCCGGCCAGTCCCGGCCGCGGGGGGCGATGACGTCCACCTCGACGTCGTCGCGGGCCAGCAGCCGCTGCACCGGCCGGGCCAGGGTCGGGCGACCCAGCACCACGACCCGGCGCACCGCCCCGCCCAGCTCGCGCAGCTCGACCAGCACCCGGTAGGCGGCGATAGCGTTCGGGCCGCCCCGGGCACCGGACGACGGTTCGGCCAGCAGCGGCCAGCCGTTGGCCTCCGCCACCTGGCGGGCCATCGGCCCGGCGCCGTCCCCGGCCAGCAGCACCGTCGGCTGGTCGCGCACGTGGTGCAGCGGCCCGGACCCGGGCGACTGCGGCTCGGCGTCCGCCATGGCCGAGGTGCGCGGGGTGACGACCGTCAGGCCCCGCACATCCGGTTCCGGCCAGGGCACCGTGCTGGGTGTCAGCGGCGGACGGTAGGCCAGGTTGAGGTGCACCGGTCCCGGGCTCCCGGTGCGGGCACCGAGCGCCGCGGCCACCGCCCGGGAGGCCAGCTGGCGCAGGTCGCGCGCCTCGTCGCGGGCACCGGTCGGGGCGGGCTGGTCGACGGTCAGCCGGGTGGCCGGACCGAACACGTGGACCTGGTCGGTGACCTGGTTGGCGCCGACGCCCCGCAGCTCGTGCGGACGGTCGGCGGTGAGCAGCAGCAGCGGCAGGCCCGCGTGGTGGGCCTCCAGCACCGCGGGCAGGAGATTGGCCACGGCGGTGCCGGACGTCGTGACCACGGCCACCGGGCGCATGTCGTAGTCGGCCTCCAGACCCTTGGCCAGACCCAGGGCGAGGAACCCGGCGGAGCGTTCGTCGACCCGCACGTACAGGTTCAGCGGCGGTACCTGGTCGGGGCGTTCGTCGTCCGGCAGGGCGGCATCGGCCAGCGCGAAGGCCAGCGGACCGCTGCGCGACCCCGGGCACAGCACGACGTCGCGCAGACCGAGCGCGGCCAGAGTCTGGAGCAGCACCCGCGCCGCCGCGACAGCCGGAGGTTGCACCGTCGGTTCGGGACTCGCAGCCATCCGCCCATTGTGCCAAGACCATGACCCCCACGATCCACGGGTGGGTGACGACGGCACCCGATCCGGTGACCGGTGAGGCAGTTTCATCCCATGCCACCCGTTCGGCTGCACCCCTGCCAGCGGCAGACCGATCAGGATGCCGCGGTTCGCGGCTCCCGCCGATCCACCCGGCTGGGGATCGGCGTGGAACCCCCGAGCCGGGCTATCTGGTGACTGCCGCGACCCGGCGGGCCCAACGCTCGACCAGCGCGTCCGGCACCTCCGGCGGCGGCAGCACCGGGGTCGGGCGGCGCACCGCGATCTGGCCGTCGACCGGCAGCAGCGGGTCAGCCACCACGTCGGCGGCCAGCAGCGCCGCGGTGCCCAGCCCGCAGGCATAGGGCAGATCGGGCAGCGCCGCGGCCAGGGCCAGCCCGGCGGCCAGACCCACCGACGACTCCAGCGCCGAGGACACCACCACCGGCAGCCCCACCCGTTCAGCCAACTCCAGGCAGGCCCGCACCCCACCCAGCGGCTGCACCTTGAGCACGACGACGTCCGCGGCCTGCGCGGCGACCACCGCCAGCGGGTCGTCGCTGCGCCGGACCGACTCGTCGGCCGCGACCGGCACATGCGTCCGACGGCGCAGCGCGGCCAGGTCGGCCACGGTCGGCACGGGTTGCTCGGCGTACTGCAGTCCCCCGGCGGCCCGGTCCAGGACTTTCAGCGCGGTCACCGCGGTGTCCACGTCCCAGGCGGCGTTGGCGTCCACCCGGATATGCCCGGCCGGGCCCAGCGCGTCGCGCACCGCCTCGACCCGGGCCTGGTCGTCGGCCAGGCACTGCCCGGGTTCGGCGACCTTGACCTTGGCGGTGCGGCAGCCCGACGCGGCCACCATCTGGTGCGCCCGCCCGGGGTCGACTGCGGGCACGATGGCGTTGACCGCGACGCTGTCGCGCACCGGGTCGGGCCAGCCGGTGTCGGCGGCCTCCCGGGCGGCCCGCCACCACGACCGGGCCTCGGCGTCGTCGTAGTCCCAGAACGGGGAGAACTCCCCCCAGCCGGCATCACCGCGCACCAGCACCCCGTCCCGGGCGGTCAACCCCCGGAACCGCGCCCGCAGCGCCACCTGGTACACGACAAGATCGCTCACCGTTCCCTCCCGCGATCGACAGTCCGTCGGTGGGCGACCGTCATGGGGCCACCAGGAACCGGTAGGCCGTCGAACCGGGGTCGATGGCTTCGACCCGCATGGGAGAGGCGGCCATGCGGGCCAGGAGGTCGGGCAGGGTCGCCGGGTCGCCCAGCTCGACACCGACCAGGGCGGGGCCGGTCTCCCGGTTGGAGCGTTTGACGTACTCGAACAAGGTGATGTCGTCGTCCGGGCCGAGCACCGAGTCCAGGAACCGGCGCAGCGCACCAGGTTCTTGGGGGAAGTCCACCAGGAAGTAGTGCTTGCGGCCCTCGTACACCAGGGCCCGTTCGAGGATCTCGGCGTACCGGGACACGTCGTTGTTCCCGCCGGAGACGACCGCGACGACGGTGCTGCCCGGTGCCAGCTCGACCAGGCCCAGACCGGCCGGGGCCAGCGCGCCCGCCGGTTCGGCGATGATCCCGTCCGACTGGTACATGGCCAGCATCTGGGCGCAGACCCGGCCCTCGGGCACGGTCAGCACCGGCGGGGCGTGCTGGGCGACGACGGCGTAGGTCAGGTCCCCGGCCCGACGCACCGCCGCCCCGTCGACGAACCCGTCCAGCACGGCCAGCTCGACCGGGTGCCCGGCTTCCAGCGCCCGGCTCAGGGTGGGCGCACCCGCCGGTTCGAAGCCGACGACGCGGGTGTCCGGTGCGCGTTCGGCCAGCCAGGTCAGGCACCCGGCCAGCATCCCGCCCCCGCCGACCGGCAGCGCCAGCACGTCCGGCGCGGCACCGAGCTGGTCGACGACCTGCGCGGCCACCGTGCCCTGACCGGCGACGGTACGCGGGTCGTCGAACGCGGGCACCAGCACCGCCCCGGTGCGGGCCGCCTCGTCGGCCGCGGCGGCGGCGGAGTCGTCGTAGGTGTCGCCGGTCACCACCAGCTCGATCCACCCGGCACCGATCACCCGCATCCGCATCCGTTTCTGCCGCGGCGTCGTGGACGGCACGAACACCCGCCCACGCACTCCCAGCCGGGCACAGGCGAACGCCACCCCCTGACCGTGGTTACCCGCACTGGCGGTGACCACCCCGGCGGCGCGGGCCGCGTCGTCCAGCTGGGCGACGAGGTTGTACGCCCCCCGGATCTTGTACGACCGGACCGGCTGCAGGTCCTCCCGCTTGAACCAGACCTCGGCCCCGGTCTCGCGGCTCAGCCGGTCGTTGCGCTCCAGCGGGGTGCACACGGCGACCCCGTCCAGCCGGACGGCGGCCGCGTCGATGTCAGCGGCGGTGACACTGCGAGCAAGCGCTGTACGGGGCACCGAGCCATTGTGGACCACCCGCCGACCCCCTGGCCCCCCGGCTACCTCGGCCGCAGGCCACCGAGCCGTCAGAAAACGCTGCCACCCCGGCGCGACGAGACGCTAGGCTGAGCCAGCCGGCCTAGTCCCAGGCATCCTTCGTCTCCGAGAGGCGGCCCTTCGGGGGTTGGCCGCGGGCTTCAGGTGCTTCGCCCGGGCGATCTCCGGCTCCACGACCTTCCGAGCACCTCGATCAGCCTTCCGCGAGCGCGCTCTCGAAGTCTTGCCCGCCGTAGAAGACACCGTGGATCGTCACCCCGAGCGTGGCGTCGTCGGCGTCGAAGATGATGACCACGCGTCTGCGAAAACCGATCGTCCGGAGTCCCGGCCTGAGGTCGTCTCGGCGCGAACCGCGATGAGGGAACGTCTCCAGACTCAGGCAGTGCTCGACAATCGCGTCGACGTACGCGGCAGCGATGTCTGGGTCGGCCGCGTCGGCGATGTAGTCGCGGATGGCCGTCAACTGGCGAGTTGCCGTCTCGGCGAAGACGACCGAGTAGCTCATGCTGCGGCTGGGCCGTTCGCCCGCAGTCGCTCTCGGACCTCATCCGCTGTGAGAGTGGCTTCCTGCCCTGCTTTGACACGGTCGTAGGTCGGGACGACGACCTCCTGAAGCCACCGCTCGACGGCGCGGTCCCGAGCCACCAGGGCACGTAGCCCGTCACGCACGACCTCGCTGTCGGAAGCGTACTCACCAGACGCCACCTTCTTCTCGACCATCGCAGCCATCTCCAGCGGCAAGGTGATGCTCATCTGCTTCGTGGTACGCACGCCGACCTCCTCCGAGTAGGGTTCAATCCTACTCGCACGCGGTGACCGGCACAACGTCCAGCTCGACGGCTACCTGCCGACCTCTTGCGGCAAGCGCGAGCCCCCACACTCGAACCGGCGGCAGGCAAAGCCTCTCATCCACCAAACAGGTCGACCAGTTTGTCCAGGCGGGCGAAGGCGGCGTCCGAGGATGTCATCCACTCGAACGTCGGGCTGTCCTCCTCCAGGCCGCGCAGGACAGTCTCGGAGTCTCCTCGTGGTGGGACGCGGAAGTACGGGTTGCCCGGAACGGGCAGCTCCGCATAGGCGGCGCACAACGCCTGGCAAGGCACGTCGCCGTCCATGACCGCCCCGCCCCGGACCCCGGCGGCAATCTGACCGAGGGGACCGATCCGGCCCTCCGGCTGTCTGTCGCCGTGCGACCACACACCGACCAGCGTGTCACTGAGCACCATGGCGTGCAGCGCCGTCGGGAGAGGCACCGGCCCGAACTCGTAGCCGTTGTCGTTGACGAAGCACTCACCGTCCGACCCGACCAGCAGCGCCCAGCAGCCCTGGTTCTCCCACCACACCACGATGCCGTCGGTGTCCCCGACCCACGCTGGTCGGTCGCGGTAGGCCGCGCCAGGCAGCTCCTCCAGTGTCGCCGGGCTGTCCTGGACGTCTTGCAGCCGGTTCCCGACGAGTAGATACCACTCCACCAGGACCTCAGGCAGCTCACGGTCAAGCCCCGACGCTACCGCGGTGACCTCGTCGGGATCGGCGCCATCCGCAGCGGCCAACGGCTCGGCGTACCAACGCTCGACCACCTCCGGCAACCACCGCCACCGTGGCGTGGCGAGCAGACGCGACTGGTCGGTCGACAGCACCACGCGCCCGATCCTATGTCTTCAGGCGGCATCCGCGATCCTGAGAGACGGGCTCTGCTGTGGCGACGGTCCGTCTGGCGAAGAAACTGCTTGACGGGACAGGTCGTCGACCGCCACGGTGAGTGCCCCGTGCTCCGCGGGGTTGGTGCGCCGAAGGGTTGTCGTGTCCGCAGGACGGAAGGTCCGACGCATCGTGGTGGACGGCCGGGTCTACCACTGGCAGATCCGCCCCAGCGGTGGGCCGTGGGACTGCCTCAAGTGTCGCCTCGACCACGGATGGTCCGGACCCATCGAGCTGAGCCTGTTCCACAACCGCAGGCGCCTGTTCACCAGGTCGTTGGGCGACCTGAGGTCGGTCACCCCGTCGGTCGTCGACGAGCACGTTCGTGAGTTCCTCGCCAGTACAGACCCTGTCCCTGCGCCCGCTGCACCACAGGCGTCGGGGACCAGGGGTCGGCGCCGTCCGTACCAGCTCCGACGGCCGAGGAGAGAGCCGTGACGCGCCGGGAACCACTCGACGACCAGGTGCCAGTGACGTCCCTGGGCCTGTTCGACCGGTTCGCCCGGAACGCCCAGACCGGACGGTTGACGCTCCAGAGTCTCGTAGGTGGCTGCACCGAGCAGGAGCTGCGGGACGACGGTTACGAGCAGGCCGGCTGCGGGTTCTTCAAGGACGTGACGCTTCAGGACCGGGGCGAGCACGGCGGGCTCCGTGGCTGCCAGCTCCAGCGGTATCTTCACGACGACACAGAGTTCGGCGACGGCGTCGAGCTCTACAGCGGTGGGTGGCGCGGCCTGGGCGGACCCAGGCTCACCCGTCTCCTCGCACACCACCTGCGGGAGAACGGCCCGTTCACGATGACGCTCTGGGGCGACCCCCTACGCGAGCCGACACTGGACGAGGGCGTCCTCGTACTCGACGGCCGACTCAGCCTCTACTTCAGAGAACCCGATTTCGGCCGGGACCACTACTTGGTCTGGGCGATCAACCAGGGGGTGCCCGGCGGCCGCGAGCATCTCACTCTCACCAGCCCGGTCATGTCGAAGGCCATCAGACAGGTGGCGTTCCAGCGTTTCGTCGCGTTCCTGCACCGATCGGGCCTGCAGCTCGCCTAGACAGGGGCAGCGACCGCGACCTACGCTGTGATGTGTAAGTCTGTGTGTGATGCGTTGTGCGTGAGGAGCTGTAGTGGCGACGAACCTGGCCATCGACCCGGAACTGCTGGCACACGCCCTGGCCGTCGGCGGGGAACGGACGAAGAAGGCGACGGTCACCCGGGCGCTGGAGGAGTACATCGCCCGCCGTGAGCAGCGCGCCCTGCTCGACCTGGTCGGCACGGTCAGCTGGGACGAGACCTACGACTACAAAGCCGACCGGGCCGCGCGCGACGCCAAGGCCGAGCGCTGAATGGCAGTCCTGGTCGACACCAGCGTGTGGTCGCTGCTGTTCCGCAAGAACGGCCCCGCACCGGAACCGCAGGTCACCGAGCTGCAACGGCTGCTGCGCGGCGACGACCTGGTCGCCACCACCGGCGTCATCGCCCAAGAGCTGTTCTACGGTCTCGGGGCCAGCGCCGACGCCGAACGGGTCGCTCGCGCCTTCCGCGCCCTGCGCTACCTGGCCCCCACCCTGGACCAGCACATCGCCGCCGCCCGGCTGCGTCGTGACCTGCGCACCACCGGAATCCAGGTGAGCAGCGCCGACGCCCTCATAGCCCACCTGGCCGCCACCCACGACCTGACCTTGCTCACCACCGACCAGGACTTCACCCACGTCGCGGCGCATGTCCCGCTACGCCTGTGGACGCCATAGTGAATAGAACGATAGATGCGCTGGTGAGGACGATCGTCCGTGGCGAGATGACTACCGGGGGCAAAGCACAGGGTCTGACGCGGGCGCAGATCGACGAGGTCGAACGTGATCAAGGATCTCCGCTCCCCGCGCCCTACCGACAGTTCTTGGCGCAGGTGGGAGGCGGGGTGGGAGGCTTCCTCCGTGGCAGTGACGTGTTCTACCCGCACATGCTCGGCCTCGGCCAGGAAGCTCGGAGGCTGTTGGAAGAGAACAGCGTCCCGTTCGCCTGGTCCCCAGACGACCGAGTGATCATGATGCACCAGGGCTACCAGTTCGACATGCTTCGCGGCACCGGTGAGGATTCTGAGGTCTGGTCCTACAGCGAAGGCACAGATGTCGACGTGCCGGTCAGGACCTTCGACTGTTTCGCGGACTGGTTGGCGGCGTGGGTCGAGTGCTATTCCCTCGACGTGTGGACGTGACACCCAGACGGCTCACCACCGGACAGGCCGAGGTCCAGGCGGATGAATGCGGCGTCTTGATCGTCACCCACACCCTGACGAAGGGCGAAGAAACTGCTGACAGGTTCTCCCCAGCGGTAGGGCTAACTCCAGTCCCAGGGGTTGAGGAGAGGAACCGGGAGGAACTCGAAGTCGGTGGTGTTGCGGGTTGCCAGACGTGCGCCGTGGGCTGCACAGACGGCGGCGATCATGCCGTCTTCGACGCTCAGGCCGCGGCCTGCCTCGCGGGCGGTCTGGCGGAAGACGGCGTAGATACGAGCGGCTTTCTCGTCGTACGGCAACCTCACCGCAATGCCTGCCAGCACGTCGTCCATCGCCTGGGTCAGACCGTCACGACGCTGGCCCGGAGGCAGCAGGTGCACCCCGGTCCACAGCTCGCCGAGGGTGATGGCCGTCACCGCGTAGCCGTCGGTCTGGGCCGCCATCCAGGCCAGGACCCGGGCCGAGGGCTCGATACGGAGCGGCTCGGAGACCACATTGGTGTCGAGGACGATCACAACGGCGTCTCACGCGGTGCGGAACGGGCCGGGATCGGCAGGTCGTCACCACGCAGCGACTCGGTGGCCGCCACCCACCGGGACCACCACAGCCGACTGCGCACGACCTGGCCGAGGATCTCGCGCGCCTCTGCCTCCATCGACCGCCCCGACTGGGCAGCCTGAGCCTTCAGCCCCTGGTAGATCTCGTCGTCCACCTTCCGGACCGTCACCGTGGCCATCGTCGCCCTCCCTCATCTGCTGTCACTATGCTAGCACCTCTGGGATCCCCTGGCGCACCGCGGTTGCCATCCTCGACCTGCTCCGACTCACCCTGGCGAAGAACCTGTTCGACGGACCATCCGTCAGACAGCGATACCTACGCATGCTGAGGGATGGGCTTCCGTGCGAGGGATGGGCTTGGGAGCCCATCCCTCGCACGGAAGCCCATCCCTCGCTGATCGATCGCTACTTTCCTGATCGCTCTGCTGCGCCGCAGAAGCGTCCGAGGGCGAGGGCCTACAGTGGGCGGCGTGAGCCAGCTGCCTGCCGTCGTGTCCGAGACCTTCGACCCTGCCCGGTGGCGGGACGTGGCCGGGTTCGAGGGCCTGACCGACATCACCTACCACCGGGGGGTGCACCGGGAGGACGACAGCGAGCGGGACCTGCCAGTGGTGCGCGTGGCGTTCGACCGGCCCCAGGTGCGCAACGCGTTCCGGCCGCACACCGTGGACGAGCTGTACCGGGTGCTCGACCACGCCCGGCAGACCGCGGACGTGGGGACCGTGCTGCTCACCGGCAACGGGCCGTCGCCGAAGGACGGCGGCTGGGCCTTCTGCTCCGGTGGTGACCAGCGGATCCGGGGACGGGACGGGTACCGGTACGGCGACGACGAGGGCCACCTCGACCCGGCGCGGGCCGGGCGGCTGCACATCCTGGAGGTGCAGCGGCTGGTGCGGACCATGCCGAAAGTCGTGGTGGCGCTGGTCAGCGGGTGGGCGGCCGGGGGCGGTCACTCGCTGCACGTGGTGGCCGACCTGACGATCGCCTCGCGCCAGCACGCCCGGTTCATGCAGACCGACGCCAACGTCGGGTCGTTCGACGCCGGGTACGGGTCGGCGCTGCTGGCCCGGCAGGTGGGGCAGAAACGCGCCCGGGAGATCTTCTTCCTGGCCCGGGAGTACAGCGCGGAACAGGCCTACGCCTGGGGCGCGGTCAACGACGTGGTCGACCACGACGACCTGGAGACCGCCGGGTGCGAGTACGCCCGGATCGTCGCCACCAAGTCGCCCCAGGCCGTCCGGATGCTGAAGTTCGCCCTCAACGCCGCCGACGACGGTCTGGCTGGCCTGCAGGTGTTCGCCGGTGAGGCGACCCGCCTGGCCTACACCACCGACGAAGCGGTCGAAGGCCGCGACGCCTTCCTGGAACGGCGCGACCCCGACTGGTCGTCCTTCGGCTGGGCCTACTGACGCCGCCCAAAATCTGGCCGGGTTTCCGTGCGTGGGCCGGGTCGGCCGACCCGGCCCACTCACGGAAACCCGGCCAAAAACTGGACGGCGGACGAGACGGTCCGAATGGCGGGATTCGAACCCGCGATCTCCTGGGCCCAGACCAGGTGGGGTGGCCAAGCTCCCCTACATCCGGGCGGAACACGGCGTACTCGAAACGCAGCCGTTGACGAACGACCCACCCCGTTTCCAGCGGGTGCCCACCGGCCCGGTGGGTTCATGTTCCGGGTGTCAGATCACGCACAGCGGCGGATCAGGCACAGCGGTGGACGGAGGTCACGATCCCCAGCCGCTTGCGCGACCCGGTCCGCTAGCAACGGGCGCCTGGACCCTGCCAGGTTCGTCCACCTGGGCGGAGCACGGAGGTCACGATCCCCAGCCGGTCGCCCGACCCTGCCGTCTTCAAGGCGGCGCTGGTCCCCGACCAGTTCATGCTCCACGCTCCTCGACCTGGACTCGAACCAGGACCCTTCCGCTTAACAAGCGGACGCGCTGCCGTTTGTGCTACCGAGGAACGAGACGGCCGACGGTCCGCGGTCCCGTCGACTTGGCACCGTCCCGCACGACGTGGGTGCCCGGCACACCCGGCTTCATGACGGCCGGGCCGCCCCGCTTCCCGTGGCGGGGTCTCTCGTGCGGAGTGCGGATAGCAGAGGTCACGATCCCCAGCCGGTTACCCGACCCAACGGTGTTCGACGCCGCGCCGATCCCCGATCGGTTCACTATCCATCGAGCCCCGTCCCGGCCTCGAACCGGGAGCCTTGCGCTTACGAAACGCGCGCACGTCCGCTTGTGCTTACGGGGCTGGTCTCGCAGCCCGAAGGTCTGCGAGGAATCTCGTCCACTGTCCAGTTCTCAAACAGGCCGGAGCCTTCGCGCCCACCTTGCAAGAAGCAGGTGGACTCTCCTGTCCGGCCTCTTCCGCTCCCCTCACGCTAGGGCACGACGTTGACGCGGGACCACCTGTTTTCTGGTGACCGGCTCCTCTGCGTCCTGAGCCATGGGGTCGGTGCGGCACTCTCACGCCCCTGGAGCCACCCCTGACGGGTGTGAGGGTGCCGCACCGGGCTTCGCCGCGCGTTCACAGCTTGAAGGCGACCACCTGGCTGGCGGTGGCCAGGATGTAGTTGCCCTGACCGTCGGGTTCGGCAGTGAGCTCGACCCAGCGGGTCGGCCACGGGGCGACGATCGGCTGGCCGTCGTAGTCGCAGATCCGCCGGATGCTACGGAAGATGGACTCGCCGCCGTCGGTGCGGGTGGAGTCCTGCCGCGGGCTCTTGACGCACAGGAAGACACCGTCCTGCTCGATGACGTCCGCCTTTCCGGTGGCGACGTCGATCAGGGTGCGACTGTCGCCGGTGCTGACCATGAAGTGGCCGTCCTTGAGGGGTGCGAAGGGCTGGCGAACGTCGTCCGGGACGATCTGGGTGCCCTCTTCCGGGAAGCGCCACTTCTGCTCGCCGGTGCGCACGTCGACGCCCACCCAGTAGCTACCGTCGTCGGTGCGGTCGGGGAGGGTGGTCCACATGTTGGTGTCGGTCTGGGTCGTCGTGTAGCTCACCGTCCCGGTGCTCACGCACAAGACCTGGACGGCACCGGTGGTCCACCCACCGGAGCAGGGGTAGCCCGGAGCGGTCCACAACGTCGTACCGTCGGGAGCGAACCCGCCCGAGAGGAACTCCTGGCTGGCGTCGATCGCGACCCCTTCGTCGGTGTACTGCTGGGCGCTGCCGAGCAGAACGTCTCCGGCGCCCGACCAGGCCCACGGGGTCGTCCCGTAGTAGTAGTAGCTCCCACCCCATCGGCCCTCGGTGCCCAGCATCTCGGCCAGGGGACGCGACCAGGCGGCCCGGTCGGCGTCGCCGTCGAGACCGATGACTGCGGTACTGGTCCCGCTGGACCTCTCGTACGACATGGTGACGCCTTCGGCGACATGGTTGTCGCCGGTGTAGGGGACGGCGTTCAGCACCATCGCCGACTCGTCCAGCCGGTAGTTGTTGTAGACATAGCCAGCCTCGACGATGGACATGACGCACACCCCGCCACCCTGGCCGCAAGCGTTCACGTAGTCGACCCGGCGCCCGTCGGGCATCGCCACGACGGTCTCCTCGCCGGTACGCGCGTCGGCCAGCACCAGCGACCCCACGTCCGAGCGGAACACTCCGTAGGCGATCCTCTTCGTGCCACCGACCTTGAAGACGCCCGGCTTGGTGCCGTCGTGGCGCCACAGCTCATCACCGGATGCCGAGTCCCAGGCCACCACCGACTCGCCGGTCGGCGACGTGGTATCGACGACGGCGGCCACCACCACCCCGTCGACGACGTTCGGCTGCTTGACGGCCTGGGTACGGACCGACCAGGCCGGGGTCACCGTCTTCTCCTCGGCGGCCGAACCGGACGGTTGCGGATCGTTCTTGTCGCTGCACCCGACCAGCAGCAGGCTGACCAGCAGACCAGCCACGACCAACGTATTCCTGCGCATCTGAGAAATCCTCCCTGTCGTCTCGGGTCACAGCTGGAAAGCGGCGATCTGGCCGGGACCGGCCACGACGTACAGCCCGTCGTCGTCCTTGCCGTCGTGGTCCTCGTCGTCGAAGAACGCGGCCCTGACGAAATAGGCCGGCCAGGACGCCTCGGTGGGCATGCCGTCGAGGTCGCAGACCTCCACGACGTCACGCCCGTGGCTGCGCGTCCCGCTGCCCGCACCGCCGACGGTGAACGTCGCGGTGTAGGTGTGGTCCCACGGCGACCAGCACAGGAGGCTGGTGTCGTCGTCCAGCGCGGTCGCCTGGCCGGTGCGCAGGTCCACGACCTGGGGCCGACCCGACCAGCGCACGACCAGGTAGGTGTCGGCGTCGACGTACGGGTACACCGACACGTACCGGCTGTCGTCGGTCACCGGTGCGTCGCCCTCGGCCGGGAACCGCCAGATCTGCTCCCCGGTGGCCACGTCGAGACCGACGACGTAGCGCCCGTGGTCGGCGTAGGTCAGGCCGTTCGACCCGTCCCCGGGGAAGGTCACCGTGCCGGTCTCGACGCAGACCGGCACGATGTCGTCCGACCGGCCCCAGGAACCCGTGCAGGGCAGCCCCGGAGCCGATCCCACCGTCTGGCCGGTCTCCTGCGACAGGACGACGCTGCGCATCACCGTCGAGGCGTCGTACTCCCCGGCCACCGCGGTCGAGACCTCCCCGATCCCGACCAGCAGACCGTCGGGGCGGGACACCCAGCCCGAGAGCCCGTCGGGGGTGGCGCCGGGCACGAACACGTCCTCGTACGGACGGGTCCAGACCACCTCGCCAGCGTCGTCGGCGTAGCCCAGCTGCCCTTCGAGGTAGAACAGACCAGCGTTCAGCTGTTCGGCACCGGCCGGCACCGGGTTGGCCGGTGCCGGGTCGGGCACCGCGACCAGCGTCCCGGACTCCAGGTCGAGCTCGATCTCGTGGGCGTCGGCCTCCCCGGCGAACGTGCCCTCCAGGCACACGCCGCGCCACGGGTCGGAGTCGCAGCTGTACGGGCGGCTGTTCGCCCACACCGCCGGGCCGTACCGGGTCTCCTTCCCGGTACGCAGGTCAGCCGTGGCCACCAGGGTGCCGTCGGAGTCCGGGTCGCCCACGAGGTAGTCCACGACCGGCGTACCGTCGAGCTCGGTGATATCGATCCGCGGCCCGTACCCGTAGTCTTCGGAGTCGGTCCGCACGTTGCTGCCCGGCACGGCCGCGTGACGCCACAGCTCCTCACCGGTCGCGGCGTCCCAGGCGACGACCACCAGCTGGTCGACGACGACCGGGACGTCGTACTCCACCTCGACGAGCGGCGCGTCGGGGTCCGGCACGGCCAGGTAGGCGACAGCCACACCGTCTTTGACGTGCGGCTGGCTCATCGCCCGGGCCCGCACCTGCCACACCGGTTCGGCCACGTCGCCGACCGCCACAGCGGTCGCCGTCGGCGACGGCTCCGGGTTCGAGCCCTTGCAGCCGACGACGAGCAGCGCCGCCGCGACCGGGACGACCAGTCGCCAGACCATCGGATATCGCATAGATAACCCTCCTTGACCAGCACATCTGCCCCCGCGGCTGGTTACCGGCGGGCCTGTCGACCACCCTAGGAGACGCCCGTTCCCCCAGATGATCGGTTCCACAGAACTGGGGACAGAAGCAGCCCGATGTTCACCTGATCGGAGGAAGGGAGCTGCGCCCGGCCGGGAGTGCGAGTAGGTTCATGGGTCAGGTGGTAAACCCCTTACCCCCTGAGCCCGTGAAGGACGATGGCATGGACAGCGAACGACCGGTGTTCGTCCAGATCATCGAGGTGCTGGAGGACGGCATCCTGGACGGCACCTACGGCGTGGGCGACATGGTGGCCTCGACCAACCAGATCGCCCGGCTCTTCGGGGTCAACCCGGAGACCGCCGTCAAGGCGCTGCGCACCCTGGCCGACCGCGGGGTCGTGGAGCGGCGCCGGGGCCTGGGCATGGCGGTCCTGCCCCCGGCCCGGGAGACGATCCTGGCCCGCCGTCGGCAGGAGTTCTTCGACCACCTGGCTCCGCGGTTCGTCGCGGAGGCCCGCAAGCTCGGCATCAGCCGGGACCAGCTCACCGCGCTCTGGACAGCACCACCGAAGGAGGACGACCATGACCAGCGAGTCGATCAGGTGTGAGGGCGTCACCAAGCGCTACGGCGCGACGCGGGCGCTGGACGACCTGACCCTGCAGATCGACCAGCCCGGTATCTACTGCCTGCTGGGACGTAACGGGGCCGGGAAGACCACCCTGTTCCGCACCCTGGCCGGCCGGACCGACGCCACCGCCGGGCGCGTGGTGGTAGCCGGGCACTGCGCCAGCCTCGCCGCCCCGCCGCCCGGGCTGCGGTTCGTCGAGGCCACCGCACCCCAGTTCAACCTGCGGCTGCGTGACCTGCTGCGCTACGCGGCGCAGCTGTCCGACGGGTTCGACCAGGCCTACGCCCAACAGCTGGCCGAACGGTTCGAGCTGGACACCCGCAAACGGTTCCGCCAGCTGTCGTTCGGCATGACGTCCATGGTCAACGCGATCCTGCTGCTGGCCAGCGACGCGTCGGTGCTGCTGTTCGACGAGCCGACGCTCGGCTTCGACCCGATCGTGCGGCGGCGGTTCTACGACGCGCTGCGCGCCGACTACGACGACCGCCCCCGCACCATGGTCGTGGCCACCCACGTGGTGGACGAGCTGGCCCGGGTCGCCAGCGAGGTCCTGGTCATCGACCGCGGCGCCGTCGCGCTGCGCGCACCCATGACCGACCTCGAGGAACGCTCGTACCGGCTGGTCGGCCCGACCGGGCTGGTCGAACCGCTGCTGGCGGACCTGAACGTGCTGTCCACCACCACGGCCGCCGGGCTGACCTCGGCCGCCGTCCTCGACCGGCGCATCGCCACGCCCGACGGCGTGCGCACCGAGCCCCAGTCTCTGGCCGACCTGTTCGTCGCCCTCGTGGAAGGACCCGACCATGTCTGAGCCCCGATCGACCACGACCACCCCAGAGCCCAGCCTCGAACCCACAGGACCGGCCATGACTGCACCGACCCTCGCCGCGCCCCGCGAGACCGTCTCCACCACCTGGCGCCGGGCGCTGCGCCTGGTGTCCCTCAACCTGTCCGGACGCACCTTCCTCGCCGGGTATGCCACCCTCGGGATCGTCACGGCGATGATGGCTGCCAGCTACGTGACGCCGCTGTTCGAGGACGCGTCCGACAACGTCATCGTGTCCCTGGGCAGCGCCCTGTGGGCCTGGCCGCTGCTCGCCGCTGTGCTCGTCCCCGCCCGCAACTATGCGCGGACGCTGCACCTGGGCGCCCGCCCCGGAGACTTCTACCGCGGGGCGCTGCTCACCGTGGGTGTCTTCAGCCTCGGCGTGGGAGTGGCCACCACCGGGCTGCACTACACCCTGGACGCGGTGACGCTGCACCACGTCGAAGACATCGCCGGGATCTCCGAGGCCATGGGCCACTTCGACCACCTGCCGGCCCTCGCCTGGCTGGCCACCGCCACCGCCGTCCTGGTCATGGCGCTGATCGCCCAGACGGTCGTCCTGGTGCAGACCCGGTGGGCGGCCCGGCCGGGCCTGCTCGTCACGGTCGACGCGGTCCTCGTCGCCGCCCTGGTCGTCACGCTCTCCGTCGCACCGCTGCGGCACGGCCTGCACACGGTGCTCTGGTGGACCATGAGCGGCCCCAACCCGTTGGTCCAGGTCCCGCTCGGCCTGGCCGCCGCCGCCGGGCTGGCCCTGCTCGGCTGGGTCCTGCTGCGCCGCCGCACCTACTGACCCGATCCGGCGCCTGGTGCGAGGTTCCGCACCGGGCGCTGTCGGCGTCAGAAGGCGATGTAGCCCGTGGTCGGGTTGACGTAGAACGTCTCCGGCAGATCGGCATGACCGGTGGGATAGGGCACACCGGGCTCGATCCCGACGCCCCTGGCACAGCTCAGACGGTCCGCGGGGGTGCTCATATCTGCGCAGCTGGTGATGAACCGGTCGAGCGGCCTGGGTTCTGGTGCGACCGGCGGTGCGCCGCCACCGCCAGCCCCGCCACCGCCAGCCCCGCCACCGCCGGGAGCAGGTGGCGGCGCCGCGGGTGGCGCTTCGGCAGGCGGGGTCGTGGGAGCGCTGTCGGCGTCGTCGGTCTCTGGCGGGCTGGTCGCACGGTCCGTCGGCGGCGCCGACGACGACGGCGCGCTCGTGCTCGGCGTGGCCGTCGCGGGAGGCAGGACGGGAGCCGAGGGGGTGCAGCCGACCACCAGGCCGACAGCGAGGGCTCCGCCCGCGAAGGCGACGCGCGGCCTGCCCACCAGACCGGCCAGCAGGCCGGTCAGCGTGAGCCAGGCGCCGTGCAGCCGCCCTGCTTCTCGATCTACAGAGCTCGGCACAGTCTTTCCTCCGGTCGAGCGCCGTACCACGCAGGATGTCCCTGCCTGGCCGGGCACAGTCATCCTACGTCACCGCCCGCGGTACTCGGTCCACCCTGGGTTGGCGCATCAGGACACGGCCCAGGACCGTTCGGACGGCATCAGCTCGACCCAGGTGTTCCCCGGGGCCAGCATGATGGTCGCACCGTCCGCGGTGGTCAGCACCAGGGGGTCGGTGGTGCTGGCCTTGGTCCAGACCGCGGCGACCGTCTGGCCGCCGGTAGCGACGAGGGCCTCGCCGCTGCCCTCGAGCTTGGTGTCGGGCACCCGGGCACCTGCCGGGTCGCGGTCCTCGGTCAGCACCACCTCGACACTGAGCACGACGACGTTCGTCGCGGCCAGGCGCACCCCGGCCCGCGACGACGACGCCGTGGCGCCTTCCGAGCGCAACCAGGTGCCGCTGGCCGCGTCCCAGGCCCAGGTCGGTTTCGACACGTTCGAAATCGTCACCTCGACCGTCGCGGCGGGCGTCCCGGCTGTCACCGCGGAGGCCCGGTCCGCCGTCCGGGCGAAGGCCGGCTGCTCCGGCGGGTTGGCGGCGTGGGACTCGTCGGCAACCTCCCACCAGACCGACGGTCGGCCGTAGACGTTGTGCGGGATGCCGATACCGCTCTTGCGGAAGAAGCCGGGCGTGCCGCCGTCCTCGCTGAGCACCTGCAGCCCGGCGTCACGCAGCAGCTGCGTGTACTGCCCGCCGGAGAAGGCGACGAGGCCCTCGGTCGGGCCGACGATCCGGGCGTCCATCGGCCGGTTAGACCGTATCGGGCCGACCTCTTCGGGCACCTGCGAGTGGTACACCGCCACGAAGCGGGTGAGCCCGCCCTCGACCATCTCTTCCCACACGACGTCGGCCTGCTCCAGACCGGTCTGCGGCCGGGCGGCCCTGTCGTTCTCGATCTTCACCGCCAGCGCGGGACGGACCACACCGTCGTCGCCCACCGGCAGGCCGGTGAGCGGCCAGGTCTCGGGGAGCTGCGGGTCCGGGACCACGCCCTTGGTCGCCGTGATGTCGTCCGACGCGGTCACCGTCGGCGCGGCACCACCACCGCAGGCGGTCAGGGCCAGGCTGGCTGCGGCGAGCAGCACCCACCCGCTGTGGCGGACGAGACCGGGAACACGTCCTGGAGGTAGCGACACGATGGCTCCTTCGACAGTCGACTTCGAACACTGTACGTCGGGGGGACGGGCAGCTGTATGCACTCCGCGCCGACAGCCGCGACCGCTACTCTGTCCGGGTGTCCCGGCCGCTGCACGACGTCCCGGCGGCAGACCTGGCGCGGGCCCTGCCGTCGGCGCTCGACGGTACCGGTCCGGCGCTCGCCCTGGGCACCGCACCGATCCCCGACCGGACGGTGCCCGACGATGTGGCCGTCGTCGTCCGGACCTCGGGTTCCACCGGCGAACCGCGGGACGTCATGCTCACCGCGGCGGCGCTGCTGACGTCCGCGCGGGCTTCCGCGGACCGGCTGGGCGGCACCGGGACATGGCTGCTGGCACTGCCGACGACGCATATCGCCGGGCTGCAGGTGCTGGTCCGGTCGCGGCTCGCGGGCACCACCCCGGTGCCGCTGCCGCCCGGACCGTTCCGGGCCGGAGGGTTCGTCGCTGCCGCCCAGCAGCTGGCCGGACCGTCGTACTGCTCCCTGGTGCCCACCCAGCTGGTCCGGCTGCTGGACGATCCGGCGGCCACCGCGGCGCTGGCGTCGTTCGCCGCGGTGCTGGTCGGCGGTGCAGGCCTACCCGACGGCCTCCTGGCCCGGACCGCCGCGGCCGGGGTGCGGGCGGTCACCACCTACGGGGCGACGGAGACCGGCGGCGGGGCGGTGTACGACGGCAGACCGCTGGACGGGGTCGAGACGGCCCTGACCGCCGACGGCCGGATCATGCTGACCGGCCCGGTGCTGGCCCGCGGCTACCTGGACCGGCCCGACCTGGACGCCCAGGTGCTGCCGGTCCGGGCCGGACGACGCTGGTTCGTGACCTCCGACCTGGGCCGGACCACCGCCGACGGCCGTCTGGAGGTGCTGGGCCGGGCCGACGACGTCCTGGTCAGCGGCGGGACCAAGATCGCCCCGCTGGCCGTGGAACGGGTGCTGGCCGACTGCCCCGGGGTGAGCGAGGCGCTGGTGGTCGGCGTGAGCGACCCGCACTGGGGCCAGGCGGTGACCGCACTGGTCGTGCCCGCCGGGGACCCCCCTACCCTGGCCGACCTGCGCGCGCACGTCACGGACCGGCTGGGCGCCCCGGCCGCCCCCCGGCACCTGGTGCTGCTCGACGCGCTGCCGCTGCTGGGTTCCGGTAAACCGGACCGACGGTCGGCGACCGCCCTGGCCGCCCGGCACTCAGGCCCGACCGATACGACGGAGGTGAGCCGTGGCGACAGCGGCTGAATGGTGGTCCGCGGCCCGGCCGCGCACCCTGCCCGCGGCGACCGCCCCGGTGCTCGTCGGCACCGGGGCGGCGGCCCAGGTCGGCGGGGCGCACCTGGGCCGGGCCGCGCTGGCCCTGGGGGTGGGCCTGGCTATCCAGGTGGGCGCCAACTACGCCAACGACTACTCCGACGGGGTGCGCGGCACCGATGTCGACCGGATCGGCCCGATGCGGCTGGTCGCCTCCGGTGCCGCCCCGCCGGCCCAGGTCAAGGCCGCCGCGGCCGCCGCGCTGGGCGTCGGGGCGCTGCTCGGGCTGTGGCTGGTGGCCTGGTCGGGAGTGTGGTGGCTGCTCGCCGTGGGTATCGCGGCGGTGGTCGCGGCCTGGACCTACACCGGCGGACGGCACCCGTACGGGTACGTCGGGCTGGGCGAGGTCGGTGTCTTCGCCTTCTTCGGGCTGTTCGCGGTGCTGGGCACCACGATCACCCAGGCCGGGCGGGCGACCTGGCCCGCCTGGCTGGGGGCGGTGGCGATCGGGCTGCTGGCCTGCGCCCTCATCATGGCGAACAACCTGCGCGACGTGCCGACCGACGTCCTGGCCGGCAAGCGCACCCTGGCGGTGCGGCTGGGCGAGAGAAGGGCCCGTCGGCTGTACGCGGCCTTCGTCGGGCTGCCCGTCCCGCTCGGGGCGGCCTGCGCCTTCGCCGCCCCGTGGTCGCTGCTGGTGGTGCTGTGCCTCGGACCGGCGGCGGCCCTGGCCGGGATGGTGCTGCTGCGGGCGCGGGGTCGGGCCCTGGTCCCGGTGCTGGTGTTCACCGGTCAGCTGGAACTGACCTTCGCCGTCCTGCTCGGCCTCGGCCTGGCGGTGTGACCGTCCTGCTACCAGTATCGGTACGAGACCGTCACGGCGGACCGCCGATCAGCGGACGGGGCGAGCCTAGACTGGTCGCGTGAGCCTCCCACCCGATGACCCCCGCCGACCGACCGCAGGTTCGGGCGACGACTGGGACGCCCCAGAGTCCTGGCTCTCCGACGCCCTCCCCGCAGGCACCTGGACGCCCACGGAACCGTCGGACCCCGTGCTGCTCTACCAGACCGGCCCCGCCCCGGCCGGGCCGCCGCCCCAGCCGACGGCACCCCAGCCCCAGCTGGTGGCACCTCAGCCCCAGCCGTGGCAGACCGGGCCTGCGCCGCCCTACTATCCGACCGGCCCCCAGCCGTCGTGGGCACCAGAACCCCCGCAGCGGCGGCGGACAGGTCTGGTGGTCGGGCTCTGCGTCGGCGCCGTCGTGGTGGTCGGGCTGGTCGTCGTCGCGGTGCTGCTGCTGGGCCGAGGCTCCGGCCCGGACCCGGTCGCCTCGACGACGCACCAGAGGACCGGCCCCAGCCCGGAACCGACCGACGAGGTGGAGAACCTGTACGAGGCCACCCGCCTCACCAGCGTCGAACGCTCCGTCCTCGGCCAGCTGGCCAAGGGTGACTGCTTCGACGAGATACCCGACCTGGAGCAGGCCCTGACCACACCGACCGTCGTCGATACCACCTCCTGCGCCGACCCGCACCGCTTCCAGGTCGTCGGCTTCGTCGATATCACCGATATCAGCACCAGCATCTCCGAGAGCAGCCAGCTGGTCAGGTACACGGACCGCTGCGAGAACCTGATGGCCGCCACGGACGTGCCGGAGGGCCTGCGTCACTACCAAGGCGAACCCGTCTACTTCTACCCGTCCCAGGAAGAGCTGGACGCCGGCGTCGGGGTAGTGATGTGCCTGGTGGCCAGCGACAGCACCTGGACCGGTTCCGCGCTGGACGGCACCGCCAAGGGCTACTGACCCGACCGGCTCAGGCTCCGGGAGTGGTGGCAGCCCGGGCGGTCAGGGCCGCGGCGGGCTCCCGGTAGCCGACGCCGACCAGCCGGTCGTCGTCGAAGCGCAGCGTCGTCAACGATGCCAGGGTGCACTGGCGACGACGCGGGTCGTGCCACAGCCGACGGCCCTCGGCGGCCAGCCGGGTGACCCAGATCGGCAGCTGGTGCGACACCAGCACCGCCTCGCGCCCGGGCACCGCCCGCCGGACCCGCTCGACCACCGTCCGCATCCGGGTGACCTGCTCGACGTACGGTTCGCCCCACGACGGGCGCACCGGGTTACGCAGGTACGGCCAGTGCCGGGGATTGGCCAGCGACCCCTCGCCGACGCCGAACCGCATCCCCTCGAAGTGGTTGCCGGCCTCGATCAGCCGGTCGTCGGTGCCCACGTCCAGACCGAAGGCCGCCGCCAGCGGGGCGGCCGTCTGCTGGGCACGCTCCAGCGGCGAGGCGACGACGAGGGCGATATCGTGCCGCGGTTCGCCCGACCGGCCCGCCAGGTCGTCGGCCACCGTCTGGGCCATCCGCTCCCCCAGGCTGGAGAGCCGGTACCCGGGCAGCCGCCCGTAGAGCACACCCTCGGGATTGTGCACCTCGCCGTGGCGCAGCAGGTGCACCGTCGTCATCACCATGCCCCCATCCTCCCACCTGTGCCTTCCACCCCACACCAGGTAGAGGTGCAACCACGGTCGCCGAACGCGCCGACGGCTCGCCGCACGGCTGGTCGGCGAGCCAGTGCACAGCCCGGCCAAGCCCCCCGCAGGCTGCTACTTGCGGTTGCGACGCTGGTGGCGCGTCTTGCGCAGCAGCTTACGGTGCTTCTTCTTGGCCATCCGCTTGCGGCGCTTCTTGATGACGGAACCCATGCAGACCTCATTCGTGATTCGTACGGTCACAGACGACCGTCGGACGGATACCGCCAGGCATCAGCCAGGCAGCGGCCAGGCTCGCAGCAGGGCCTCGGCCTTGCCCACCTGTTCCTCCGGCGGCCATGCTACGCGATCAGCGCTGACACCGGTGCACCGGAAGCCCCAGACGAGCACCACAGACCGGTCAGGCCGACCGGCCGGTCTCGGTCGCGGCGGAGCGCAGGTAGGCCTCCAGCGCGGCGTCGGACACCCGGAACGACCGTCCGACGCGCAGCCCCGGCAGCTCGCCGGAGTGCAGCAGCCGGTACACGGTCATCTTCGACACCCGCATGAGGTTCGCGACCTCCATGACGGTGAGGAAGCGCGTCGACGTCTCGGCCTGGTCCACCCTGGGCACTCCCTCCTGGTCGAGGCCACCGTAGCGGTCCATGGGCCCTGACGGAAAGAGCGGACGGACGTGAACACCCCGACTGGCACCAGACCTTCGCCCGTCCGCGGGAACCCGCCTGGTCGCAACCCGCAGAGCCCGCGAGGACCCGGGACGTGCCACAGTGGTGCCCGACGAGAGGGTGCCCGACGAGATCGGACCAGGGCGCGCCTCCCAGCCCGGCGAAGGAGGTCAGGTGGCGAGCAAGGGCCTGGCCGCACGCTGGCGCGACTACGTCGACCGTTCCGCGCGCCAGTCCCCGGCCCGCCTGGCGCTGGGCGTCTTCGCGTTGGTCATCCTGACGTTCACGGTGCTGCTGAGCGCCCCCTGGGCGACGGTCGGCGGCCACAGCGCACCACCGGTGACCGCGCTGTTCACGGCGACGTCGGCCACGACCGTGACGGGGCTGGTCGTCGTGCCGACCGGCACCTACTGGTCCGGGTGGGGCCTGGTGGTGATCCTCGTCGCGATCAAGGTGGGCGGGCTGGGGGTGATGACGCTGGCGTCGCTGCTCGGCCTGGCGGTGTCCCGCCGGGTGGGGCTGACGCAGCGGCTGCTGGTGTCGTCGGAGACGCATTTCACCCGGCTGGGCGAGGTCGGGTCGCTGCTGCGCACCGTGATCGTGACGTCCACGGCGCTCGAGGTCGTCATCGCGACGGTGCTGTTCCCCCGGTTCCTGGCCGACGGCGAGGGGGTCGGCCCGGCGGCCTGGCACTCGATCTTCTACGCGATCTCGGCGTTCAACAACGCCGGGTTCGTGCCCACGGCGGACGGTCTGACCCCGTACGCCTCGGACTGGTGGGTGCTGCTGCCGCTGATCGTCGGGGTGTTCATCGGGTCGCTCGGCTTCCCGGTGATCCTCGACGTGATGCGCCGTCTGCGCCGTCCGGCGACCTGGTCGCTGCACTCCAAGCTGACGATCGTCACCAGCCTGGTACTGGTGGTGGCCGGGTCGGTGCTGGTCGCGGCGTTCGAGTGGAACAACCCGGACACCTTCGCGGCCCAGTCGGGCAGCGGCACGGTGCTGGCTTCGCTGTTCGCCGGGGTGATGCCGCGTTCGGCGGGGCTGTCCACCGTGAACGTGTCCGAGATGCACGAGAGCACCTGGCTGCTCATGGACGCGCTGATGTTCGCCGGGGGCGGTTCGGCGTCCACCGCAGGCGGGATCAAGGTGACGACGCTGGCGGTCATGATGCTGGCCATCGTCGCCGAGGCGCGCGGCGACCGGGACCTGGAGGCCTTCGGTCGGCGCATCCCGCGCGACACGCTCCAGGTGGCTGTCGCGGTGGTCTTCATCTCCGCGACAGTGGTGCTCGCGGCCAGCCTGCTGCTGCTGGCGCTGACCAGCCTGAGCCTGGACGTCATCTTGTTCGAGGTGATCTCCGCCTACGCCACCTGCGGGCTGACCACCGGGATCACCCCTGGTCTGCCCGAGCACGCCCAGCTGGTGCTCGTCGCCCTGATGTTCGTCGGCCGGACTGGCACGATGACCATTGCCGCGGCGCTGGCGCTGCGCAACCGTCGTCGTGTGGTCCGGTACCCCGAGGAGAGGCCGATCATTGGCTGAGAAGCACAACCCCCGCAAGCCCGCCCCGGCCCCGGGTGACGGCGGGATACTCGTCATCGGCCTGGGCCGGTTCGGCTCGGCCATCGCCGAGACGCTGGCCCGGTCAGAACGTGACGTGCTGGCCGTGGAACGCTCCCCCGAGCTGGTCGCGCACTGGGCGGGCCGGATCGCCCTGGTCGAGGCCGACGCCACCAACCCGGTCGCCCTGGAGCAGGTCGGGGTGCGCGACTACCCGACGGCGGTGGTCGCGGTCGGGTCGCACCTGGAGGCGTCGGTGCTGATCACCGCCAACCTGGTGGACCTGGGGGTGCCGCAGATCTGGGCCAAGGCCATCAGCAACGAGCACGCCCGGATCCTGGAACGGATCGGCGCCCACCACGTGGTCCGTCCCGAGTCGGAGGCCGGCGAGCGCGTCGCCCACCTGGTCTCCGGCAAGCTGCTGGACTACATCGAGGTCGAGGACGGGTTCACCATCGTCAAGATGCGTCCCCCGCGCGAGCTGGAGGGCTTCACCCTGGCCCAGTCGCACGTGCGCACCAAGTACGGGGTGACGGTGATCGGCGTGAAGAGCCCCGGCCTGGACTTCCGCTACGCCCAGCCCGACACCCGCATCTCCGTCAACGACACCCTCATCGTGGCCGGGCACCCCGACCTGCTGGAACGCTTCTCCCGGCGGCCCTGACGCATCAGGAGCGGAAGCTGACCAGGCCCGGGGCGACGATCTCCAGCTGGGCGGCCAGCTCGCGGTGACGCTGGGTGGGGACCTGGTCCAGGGCGTTCTCCAGGTGGGGCAGGGCCCGTTCGTCGTGGTAGTCCCAGACGGCCAGGGCAGCGGCGACGGCGCGGTCGGTCGGACGGGCGCGAGCGTCGGCGGCGAAGGTGACCAGGGTGGACAGGTCGTCCATACCGTGCCGGTGCAGCCGGGCGTCCCACTCGGTGGCCGCCTCCAGGCCGTGCCGCGGGGCGATACGGGCCGCGGCGGCCAGCACGGCCGGGTCGCCGGGCCGGTAGGAGTTCATCAGCTCGAGCACCCGCAGGGCCGGCCGGGAGCCGTCCTTGGCCGCCAGCTGGGTCCAGCGCTCCCACTGGAAGTCGGACAGGTCCGGCAGGACGGCCCGGACCGCGTCCTCGCCGAGCTCGCGCACCACGACCGGCGGCACGTCCACCCGTCCGGCGCGCAGGGCGGCCTGCACCGCGGCGACCGCGTCGTGCTGGCGGCCCGCCCGGGCCAGCAGGCTGGACTCCACGTCGATCGCGGCGTCACGACGGCGCGAACGCCCGGCACCGTCGGTGAACACCGCCGGTACCCGGGCCAGCGCGGCCAGACCGGCGTCGACATCGCCGACCTGGGCGGCCACCCGGGCCGCCACTACGTCCACCAAGGCGTTGCGCGGCTGGGCCTCGCGCCAGCGCGCCACCCAGCGCGAAGCACTCTCGGTGTCACCCATCGCCAGCCGGGTGACGATCTGGGTGCGGGCCACGGACTGGATCTCGGCGTCGCTCAGCCACCCGGCCGCGGCCCAGGCCTGCTCGGCGACCTGCGCCGACTCTCCGGTCTGGTACCGCCTGGCCAGCCACCGGGCCAGCCTCACCCGCACCGACGCGATCCAGGCCGGGTCTTCGGCCGTCTGGGCGCTGGCCAGCTCTTCACGGGCCAGGGCGACGTTGCGGTCCACCTTCTTCATGCTGGTCCGGCCGGCGTCGGCGTAGCCGCCGCGCCGCGGCCGGACACCGCCCAGCAGGCTCCGCTCGGCCGCACCCCGCGGCACGGCCGACACGACAGCGACGGTCAGACGATGGTTCTTCATCGCACGCTCCCTCAAGACCTGGGCGTCTTTCACCCTCCATCGGCGTGACGGGCGGGCTTCTTGAGCGCTACGGCGCTTTTGATACAAAATTACGGCCGTCTGCCTGGGCGAAGGGCCGCCCGGGTGACAGCGGCACCAGACGTCTCCTCTTTCCCGCCTGTCGGTCGATAGACGCGACGAACTCCCACCACCCAGGAGGAAGACCCGCATGTCTGAACGCAGCCTAGTCACGTCCGGGGCTGCGCTCGTCCACCAGCCGGTGACCGACGCCGAGGGGCGCGTCGCCGCCTACACGCTGCACGACATCGCGCTGCACCAGCGGCCCGGCCCGGTCGCCGAGCCGGCAGCCACCGAGGAGAGCCTGGACGCGGAGTACGACCAGACCGACCTGACGTCCCTGGCCGCCGGGCGCCCGTTGCTGCTCCAGGCCACCCGGCGGGTGCTGACCGGCGATGACGAGTCCGTCGTCGCGTACCTGTCCGCCGAGCAGGCCGAGAGCCCGCAGGTCGCGGCCCTGGTGTCATCCCGGCACGCGCGCAACCTGCGCACGTCTATGACCGGGTTCACCGGCACCGAGGCCGAGGTGGTGCTGCTGCCCAGGCTGACCGTGGTCGGGATCGACACGGCCGCCCCGGACAACCGGCTCGGCGAGCTCATCGACCTGGCGCACAGCCTGGACGTCAAGGTCATCGCCGAGCGGGTCCGCACCGTCGAGGGCCACCGACGGGCCTTCGGCCTGGGGGCCGACCTGGTCGAAGGCCGCCTCCTGCCCGCCGGGGAGCCGGAGCGCGGCGGGCTGTCCGCCAGCGATATCAGCTGCCTGGAGCTGCTGGCCCTGCTGACCGAGGAACCGGTGGACTACGACGCGGTGACCGGTCTGGTCGCCGCCGACCCGAACCTGGCCGTCGGGGTGCTGCACCTGGTCAACTCCGCGGTGTTCGCCCTGCCCCAGCCGGTCGACTCGGTGCGCCGGGCCGTCGTCCTGGTCGGTCCCCGGCTGCTGCGGGCGCTGGCCACCACCTCGCTGAACCAGTCGACCCGCACCAGCACCGACGAGCTGTGGCACGTCCTGGCCCGGGCCACGGCCTGCTGGAACCTGGCCGGAGACGATATCGGGTACACCGTCGGGCTGCTGTCCGCCGTGGTCGACCAGCGCCGGGTCGACCCCGCCTGGCTGGCGCGGATGGCCGGTATGTCCGACAGCGCGACCGAGGCGCTGGTGCGGCTCAAGGGCCCGGTCGGTGCAGCGCTCGCCTCGGTGCGGGCCCACGAGTATGGTGACCCGCGAGTGGCGCTCGGGTTCGGTATCGACCCGCACCAGGTGTCCCGCGCCTGGTTGGACGCTCTGCCCGAGGCTCGCGGGATCGCGGCGGCCCTGACCGCCGAAGGATGACCAGGAGACGCCTTAGTCATGGCCGTTCAGTGGCAGGTCCCGGTGCTGGTCCGGTGCCACCTCACCGACCGGTCCGGCCGTGTCGCCGGGTACGCGCTGCGGATGGACGCCCCCTACGACGTGGACCCGGCGCGACCGGCGACCGCCGACGACCTCTCCCCGGGAGCGCCTGACGACCGAAGGTCGCCCCTGAGCCCGGACACCGTGCTCGCCGCGCTCGACGAGGAGTACCGCAGCACCGATCTGGCCACGCTGGCCGAGGCCCGGCTGTTCTGCGTGCAGGCCACCCCCGCGCTGCTGGCCGGGGCGGGCGACCTGCTCGACGAGATCGACCACCTCGTCGTCGAGGTGCCGTCCTGGCTGCTGACCACCCCGGGGGTGGACCAGCTCATGGCCCAGCAGCGGGACCAGGGGGTGCGGTTCGCCCTCGGCGGCTTCCGCGGTACGCCCGAGCAGGTCCAGGCGCTGGACGTGGCCGATATGGTCATGGTCGACGCCCAGGACCCCCGGCTGGCCGAGACGATAGCCGCCCGCGGGTCGGCCCAGGTCGTCGTCCGCGGACCGGTCAGCCGGGCCGGGGTCGACCTGGCCGTCGACGCCGGGGCCGACCTGGTCGAGACCGCCTGGGTCTACCCCGACGACGACCGTGACCCCGGAGTGCTCGACGCCGTGGAGGCCCAGTGCCTGGCCCTGCTGTCGGCGCTCGACCGGCAGCCCGCCGAGCCGGAGCAGGTCGCCGAGGTCATCTCCGCGTCCCCCGAGCTGTCCGTGGCCGTGCTGCGCCAGGTCAACTCCTCGGCCGTGGCGCTGCGCCACCGGGTCGACTCGGTGCGGCACGCCACGGTGCTGGCCGGGCCTCGTCGGCTGCGCACCGTGGCCGTGGCCGCGCTGGCCGGAGCCCGACGGGACGGGATCGACGCGCTGTGGGCGGTCCTGGCCCGGGCCCGCGCCGTCGCCGACCTCACCGGGAGAGAAACCGGCTACACCGCCGGCCTGCTGTCCGGCCTGGCCGACGTCCGCCGTTTCCCGCTCGACTGGCTGGCCACACGCGCCGGGGTGTCACCCCAGGTCAGCGCGGCCCTGCTGGCCCGCCGCGGAGCGCTGGGCGCGGCCGTGGCGGCCGTCGCGGCCCACGAGGCCGGCAACCCCGCCGAGGTCGCGGCACTGGGCATGGACCCGTGGGTGGTCTCCCGCGCCTGGCTGGCCGCCGTCGCGCAGACCCGCACCCTGCTACCCGACCTGGTCTGAACCGGTTCCTGTCTCCGAGTCACCGCCAAGACCCGGCCAAAACTGGAACCCGGAGACCTCGGAGGGGCTGGGGACGGACGCTGGGTGCACACGCCAGGACGCCCGCACACCGTGTGGTGTGCGGGCGTCGGGGGCTGGGTCAGGCGCTGGCGCGCTCCAGCTCGGCGTGCCGGACCGGGGTGAGCCGCTGGGCGGGCACCCGGTCGAGCATGGGCTGGCCCGAGGCCTGGGCGGCGACCGCGGCGAAGTAGTTCTGGCGACGACGTTCGGCCACGCCCTCGTGCTGGGGGGCGGGCACCAGGTCAGGGTCCAGGGAGTGGTTCATCCCGTCGCGCAGCAGGCCCAGGGCTTCGGTACGCATCTGGGAGATCCGCGACTGGGTGACGCCCAGCTCTTCGGCCAGCTCGGCGACGGACCGCTCCTGCAGGAACAGGCCCTCGACCACCGTGCGCAGCCGGTCGGGCAGGCAGCCCACCGCGGACCGCAGCCAGTGGATGCGCTCCCCGGCGAGCAGGGACTCCTCCGGGGTGTCGTCGTCGTCGCGGATGGTCTCGGCCACCGGGTGCTCGGTCGCATCGATCGACAGGACCCGCCGCTCGGCGTCCATCCGGGCCGCGTCCACCGCGGCGGTGTCGGTCCCCATCGACTCGGCGAGCTCTTCGCGGGTCGGGGTACGGCCGAGCGTGGCACGCAGGGAGTCCGCGGCGTTGCCCAGCTCGCGGGCCCGGCGGCGGGCGCCCCGGGTGGCCCAGTCCATCGAGCGCAGCTCGTCGAGCAGCGCACCGGCGATCCGCAGCGCCGCGTAGCGCGCGAACGGCACGCCGGTGGTCGGGTCGTACGCCTTTGCGGCCAGCACCAGGGCCAGGTTCCCGGCCGACGCCAGCTCATCGCGCGAGACGGTCGGCGGTACACGGTGCAGCATCTCTGTTACGTGGTACCCGACGAGCGGCAGGTGGTTGAGGATCAGCTCTTCGGCAGTGGGCAGTTCAGCGGTAGCAGCATTGGTCACGGCTGGTCTTTCGTCGCGTCCGGGCACGGACTTGAGCCCCGTCTTGTGACGACTATCGGGCTAGCTGGTCACCCGCACAGTCGCAACTCGGGCGAACCGGTCGGTGAGATCCGGACGATTCACGTATTTGCGGACGAGTGGACGGTGTCCGTGCATGAACCACCCCCATGACCCGTGCGCTCCTTTCACCCGTCGGCTCACCCTCGTAGACCATCCGGTAGGCCCACCACGACCGGGGGATCACACGGTCGGCCCCACCGTCGCCGACGGTTCGTCATAACCCCCTGGGCCCGACCGATGGGGGGGCAAGGTCATCGAGGGACCCAAGGAGGGCGACCAATGCTAAGCGACCTGTCAGAGGTTCTCTGGCGCGAACGACACCTGCTGGAGCTGCTGGTGTTCAAGCTGGAAGAAGAACAGCTCGTCATCACGTCGGGCCGTACCCGTTGGCTGGCGCACGCCGCCCGGGAGGTCGAGAACGTGCTGGACGAGATCCGGGCCGCAGACCTGGGCCGGGCCATCGAGGCCGACGAGGTCGCCGTCACCCTCGGCCTGGAACCGGGCGCCAGCCTCAACCAGCTCGCCTCGGCCGCCCCGGCGCCCTGGGACGAGCTGCTGCGCGCCCACCGCGATGCCTTCTGCACGCTGACCTCGGAGATCAACTCGCTGTCGTCCGGTAACCGGGACCTGCTGGCGATCTCCTACCGTGCCACCCAGGAGGCCCTGGCGGGCCTGCAGAAGTCCGTGATGACCTACGACGGGTCCGGCCAGAGCGCAGCCCAGGTGGCGGTGGCGCAGCTGGTCGACCGGGCGATGTGATAAGCTCATGAGCACCTTCTCGGGAATCAGTACTGCGCTCTCCTCCCTCATCGCCCAGCGCCAGGCCATCAACGTCGCCGCGCAGAACCTGGCGAACGTGAACACTGTCGGGTACACCCGGCAGCGCGCGAATATGGTGGCGGCCGCCGGCACCGACACCGCCGCGTTCTTCTCCAGGACCGACGGGGTCGGCAACGGCGTCCGTATCAACAGCATCGACCGCCTGGCCGACGCCTTCGTCGACGCCCGGCTGCGCAGCGCCACCGGCTCCGCCGGGTATCTCATGTCGCGGGCCCAGGCATACGTCACGCTGGAGAGCTCCTTCGGCGAGGGGTCCGGGGCGAAGGACGCGCTGTCCGCCCAGCTGGGGCAGATGTGGAACGCCTGGCAAGAAGCGGCGAACAACCCCGCCGAGGCGTCGAACAAGGCCGTCCTGCTGACCCAGTCCCAGCAGGTCGTGGACAAGCTGCACACCTTGTCCCAGTCGATCTCCACCCAGTGGAAGAACACCCACTCGTCGGTCTCGAACATGGTCGACCAGGTGAACTCGACCGCGGCGTCCATCGCCGACCTCAACGCCAAGATCCTCGCCCTGCAGGCCAACGGCCAGCCCGCCGGGGAGCTCCAGGACCTGCGCGACCAGCTCATCACCCAGCTGTCGGACTCGGTCGGGGCGACCACCTCGACCCGGCCCGACGGGCAGATCGACGTCATGGTGGGCGGCAACGCCCTGGTCTCCGGCAACCGGGTGTCCCAGCTGTCGCTGTCCGGCGCGACCACCTACGCCGAGGCCGCCGCGGGTACCGGTATCACCCTGCAGTGGAGCGACCACCCGAGCGTCCCCGTGGCCCTGACCGGCGGCGCTGTCGCCGGGCACCTGTCCACCCTGGCGCCCGCCACCGACGGTGGCATCCTGGCCTCGGCCGGCGCCCAGCTGGACGCGGTCGCGATGAAGCTGATGAACGACGTCAACGCCCTGCACCAGACCGCGGTCACCGTGGGCGGCAGCGCGGGCGGCGCGTTCTTCTCCGGGACCTCCGCGGCGGACATCCGCCTGGTCGTCACCGACCCGGCGGACGTGGCCGTGGCCGACCCGGCGATCGGCGGGTACGACGGCACCATCGGCCTGGCCATCTCCCGGCTGGCCACCGCGCCCGGCGGCGCCGACGACCTGTGGGGCCGTCTGGTCGTCGACACCGGTTCGAGGACCGCCGCCGCGATCTCCTCGGCCACGGTGGCCGAGCAGGCCCGGTCCTCGATCGAGTCCGAGCAGATCGCCGGCGCCTCGGTCGACGCCGACGAGGAGACGGTGAACCTCATGACCTTCCAGCGGGCCTACCAGGCCGCCGCCCGGGTCATGACCACGATCGACGAAATCCTGGACACACTCATCAACCGAATGGCGGTGTGAGCATGATCGGGCGCGTCACTTCCCAGACCATCCAGCGTTCGACGCTGGCCAACCTGCAGACCAACCTGTCGTCAGTCGCCAAGCTGCAGGGTCAGCTGTCCAGCGGCAAGAAGGTCACCAAGGCGTCCGACGACCCCGTGCACGCCGCCCAGCTGATGTCTCTGCGCGGGGAGCAGACCCGCAACGACCAGTACGAACGCAACGTCCAGGACGCCCAGAGCTGGCTGAACACCATCGACAGCGCGCTGCAGACCGCGTCCACCAACCTGCGCCGGGCCCGCGACCTGGTCATACAGGGCGGCAACACCGGACTGCCGCAGATCGCCAAGGACGCGCTGGCCACCGAGATCCGCGAGCTGCAGGCCGGGATGCTGCAGACCGCGAACACCACGTTCCTGGGCCGCACCGTGTTCGCCGGGACGTCCGCCGCCGGCGAGGCCTTCGACGCCACGACGTTCACCTGGACCGGCAACGACGCCGGGCGTGTCGAACGGGCGGTGGCCGACACCGCCGAGGTGCGCGTCGACTCCAACGGCAAGTCCGTGTTCGGCGAGGGCGCCGGCTCGCTGTTCGCGCTGCTCGGCGAGATCGCCACCACCCTGGAGTCCGGCGGGAACCCGGCACCGCTCTACCTGGACCGGATCGACGGCTTCTCGGACAGCATCCGCACCGAGCTGGCGTCCGTCGGAGCCCGGCAGCGCACTGTCGAGAACGCGACCGTCCGGCTGTCCGACGCCGGGCTGAACCTGACCACGCAGGTCGCCAGCATCGAGGACATCGACCTCGCCCAGGTGATCCTGCAGCTGCAGTCCCAGCACGTGGCATACCAGGCGTCCCTGGGCGCCGCCACCAAGGCCCTGACCCCGAGCCTGATGGAGTTCTTGAGGTGAAGACACAGGTCAAGCAGGTACTCACCACCGCTCCGACCGACCAGACCGGCGACGACCTGGCCGTGGCCACCCCGTCCGGCAGCCGGGCGGTACCGACCCACCTGGACCTCGTCGAACCGCTGCCCGGGCTGCCCGGCCGCACCGCCTACGACTTGCAGGCTCTCGACGATCTTGGTGTGCTGTTCTCGATCCGCAGCAACCCGCTGGACGGACCGCAGATCCGCTTGTTCCTGGTAAGCCCGTACGTGTTCTTCCCGTCGTACGCTCCGACCATCCCCACCGACGCACTGGGCGAGGTCGGCAGCGACGACGAGGTCCTGTTCGTCGTCGTGCGCCCCGCCGACACCGAAGGCGAGGTGCCGACCGCGAACCTGCTCGCCCCGCTGGTCGTCGACCCGACGACCGGGCGCTGCGCGCAGGTCGTGCTCGACGGGGACCACCCGCTGCGGGCACCGGTGGGCTGACAGCCGGGCGTCCGGCGGACTCGGCGAGCGGGGTGTCCGGCGGACCCTACGGCACGCGGGTGGTAGGCGCACCCGCGGTGGAGGAGACCATGACCGACGTTCACGATGAGACCCCGATGCGACGGTGGAGCGCGCCCGCGATCGGCCGTCAGCCGGTGGTCCGCCCCGACCGGTCGATCTTCGCCTGGGCGCTGCGCGCCGAGTCCATGCCCGTCCCCGACGACAGCGACGACGCCGCCGACCAGGTGGACCGGGCCATCGAGGCCGAGTACGCCCTGCTGGACCTCGCCGCGCTCACCGGCGACCGGCCGCTGCTGGTGCGCTGCACCCCGCGGATGCTGTCCGGCGAACGACCGCTGACCTCCGACAGCGTCGAGATCGTCCTGGAGCTGCCCGGCCCGCTGGCGGCCGACCCTCAGACCGTCGCGCACGTCGCCCGGCTGCGCGGCCAGGGCACCCGGCTGGTCGTCGGCGACTACACCGGAGCACCCGAGCACGACGCCCTGCTCGACGACGTCCACATCGTCAAGGTCGGCGCCGACGCCCCCGACCTGGCCGACCTGGTGAAGCACGCCCACAAGGCCGGGGCCACCGTCATCGCCGAGCACGCCGATTCGCGGGCCGATATCGACCGCGCCCTGGAGGCCGGGGTGGACCTGCTGCAGGGCCCCATGTTCGAGCGCGGCGGCGATGTCATGGAGCACGAGTTCACCGCCGGCGAGCTGCAGTGCCTAGAGCTCATGGCCCTGCTGTCCGACGACTCGATCGACCAGGCGGCGGTGATCGGCCTGGTCGCCGCCGACCCGATGCTCAGCGTGCGGGTGCTGCACCTGGTCAACTCCTCGGCCTTCGGGCTGCCCCGGGAGGTCGACTCGGTCCGCCAGGCCGTCGTCCTCGTCGGCCCGCACCACCTGTCGGCGCTGGCCGTCTCGTCGCTGATCGGCTCGCGGCCCTCCACGGTCGCCGAGCTGTGGGGCATCCTGACCCGGGCCCTGGCCTGCTGGGACCTAGCCGGCTCCGACGCCGGGTACACCGTCGGCCTGCTGTCCGCGGTCGCCGAGCAGCGCCACCTGGCCATCGAGTCGCTGATCGCGCGCACCGGGGTCTCCCAGGAGGTCGCCGACGCCCTGTTCTTCCACGCCGGCCCCCTAGGCGAGTCGCTGTCCGCGATCGTCGCCCACGAGGCCAACGACATGATGGGCGTCCTGGCCGCCGGCCGAGACCCCCACGACGTGTCCGCCGCGCTGCTGGCCGCCGTCCCCGAAGCCCTCGCCATCGCCTCGTCCCTGGCCCTCGACCCCTGAACCCGCACCCTCGCGCCAGTAGAGTGGGGGGACGGTTCGTCGTCGAGAACGAGGAGGCGACTCTGGTGCCTGCGTCATCGCCATGGTCTGCTGTGTGGGCGAACAACGTGCGCCAGGCCGGGCAGACCAGCTCACGGTGGGCCAAGGAGCTGGCGGTTGAGACACGCAGCGAGGACGAGATCGAACACGACCTGCTCACGCAGCTGGGGCTGCCTCGATGACCCAGGCGGCACGGTCGGTAGCGGCACCGCTGGACGTGCCCATGAGCACCATCGCCAAGATCGGGACGAGCCTGTGGGCCCTGGGGCTCGCCGTCACCACCATCGCCTGGGCCACCGGTCATCTGCCCGGCGTCGTCCCGGTGACCTGCCTCGCCGGCATCCTGTTCGGCCTGAGCCTTCTCTGGTGGCTGCACCGCCACCCTGACCAGAGCGATCGCCGCCAGTCCGACGTAGAGACGGCCGGGTGAAGGAGCTGAGCGCCACAGAGAACGAGCTGCTGACCAGGGCGATAGAAGGACCGGGCCACGCAGGTGAACCTCCGTTGCCCGACGATGTTGCCCAGCTCCTGCGGGACGGGGATGCTGCGCCCCGGCTGGCTGCGCACCTGCGGCTGGTACGGGCAGCGGCGGTCCGGCTGGTCGACTGGCTTGCTGCGGAGTTCGGCTCTGTCCCGGCCGACCGCGAGGCTGTGCTGTTCGGCGCAGCGACGCACGACATCGGCAAGACGGTCTTTCCCGGCGAGCTGTCAGGCCCTGGAAAGGAGCATGAACCGGCAGGTCGGCGCCTGCTCCTCGAACACGGATACCCCGAGCGACTGGCTCGTTTCGCCGGAACGCACGGGACCTGGACGGCACCAGAGATCACCCTCGACGACCTCTTGGTATCGCTGGCCGACAAGGCGTGGAAAGGTGCCCGCGTCGACGAGCTCGAACGCCTGACCATCACCGCCGTCGCCACACTGGCCGGTCGAGAGGAATGGGAGGTCATGCTCTCCCTCGACGACGTTCTCACCTCGATCGGCGACGACGCCGACGACCGGCTGAGGTTCCAGGGGGCGTTCCCGACGACGCACTAGCTAGCCGCCAGCCGATGGGTCAGGCTCATGAAGTCGTTCATTCATCACAAAATCGTTCATGGGACTGAACGATTTTGTGATGAATGAACGACTTCGCGGGCAGCAAGGGGTTGGGTCAGCCGGAGGCTCAGGTGAATGCCTGGTCCAGCAGGGCCTCGGGGGCGCGGGTGGGGTCGGTCAGGACCGCTTCGACCGCCCAGCGGTCGGGCCACCGGTCGGTGACCTGGGCCAGGCCGGCCGCGAGCCCCGCCAGGTGGACGGCGTGGACGGTGCCGTCAGTGTCCACCCACCACTCGACCTCGAACCCGTCCACGGTCAGCTCGTCGTGGACCTGCCAGGACGTCGGGACATCTGGGGCCCCCAGCAGGGCGGCCACCTCGGCGGGGACGGGTTCTGCCGTCCCTGGAGCGTCCACCCGGGCGGGGAACCCGCACCGCGTCGGGCACCAGGCTCCCGACTGGTCCCCGGCCAGCGGCCGGTCGAGCCGGTCGGCCAGGGCGGCGGCGGTCGCCGCCGGGGCCGGGAGCACAGCGCCGAGGTCGGTGCGCTGGCACCACATGGGCGAGCCGGCGACGACCACGCAGTCACGGCGGACCAGCACCGCCCGGTCGGCACCGACCAGGGCGGGCAGGACCGGGGGCAGGTCGGACGAGGCGCCCGGTGGGTCTTGGGCCAGGGTGGCGAACGCGCGCCAGACCTCGACCGCGCGGTTCAGGTCCACCGGTTCGCCCGCCCGGGAAGCGTCCAGCACCTGGGCCCAGCCGGATAGGCCCAGCTCGTCCGGACCGCCGATACCGCCCAGGGCGCGGCGCACCGCGTCGTCGAGCCCGTCCAGCACCGCGGGCGGGTCGGGCAGCCAGCCGGGCAAGACGTGCGGGTGCAGGGCGAACGGTGCGTCCAGGCCCAGGCCGGCCCGACGGGTCAGCCACCAGGCCGAGTAGGACGGTGCCGAGCCCTCCGGGGCGCGGACCGGGTCGAGCAGCGCGGTGCGCAGGTCACGGTCGCCCGCGATGGTGGCGAGCATGGTCGGCCAGGCGTCGGCGGCCACGGCGTCCAGGTCTGCGATGCAGTGCAGGTCGCCGATCCACGCGCCCGGACCGAACCGGTCGGCCAGCCAGGCCAGGTAGTCGGGCCAGGCGTCCAGGGTGGCGGAGAGCAGCGCGGCGTCGTCGGTGCCGTCGAGGTCGCCTACCGCCGGGTCGGCGACGACGTCCGGGACCCGCACCACCACCGGGGCGCTGCGTACTCCCAGCGTCCGCAGCACCGGCCGGCCGACCCGTTCGGCCAGCGCGGTCGAGACCGGGGCCATCACCCGGTCGTCGAACAGCCGGTGCGCCAGGGAACCGGGCACGACCAGGCCGTGGGCGGGGGTCGGCTCGCCGTCGGCGGCAGGCAGCTCGACCAGGCCCAGGACGGGCGGGGCGGGATCGGGCGGGTCGAGGCCGACCAGCTCGACCACGGCGGCGGCCACCTCACCCAGCGCGTCGTCGCCCGGGTCGTCCTGCCGCCGCAGGATGGCTTCGCGGACCTCGGGCAGGGCCAGCAGACCCGGCCCGTCGAGCGCCACCGCACCGAGACGTTCCAGGACCGGGTGGACGCCGGTCGGGTCGACCAGGCGCACCCCCCACTCCCCCAGGGCCGCGACCGTGGCTGGGGACAGGCGGTCGGTCAGCGCCCCGTCGAGCACGACGGTCCCGCGCCCGCCCCGGACCACCCGGCCGTCGGCCAGCCGCACGGGAAGCGCGGCCAGCGACTCGGCCTGCTCGGGCAGCACGGTCGCGACAGCGTCGTACAGGTCGGTCCACGGCGGCTCAGTCCCAGGCCCCGGCTCGGCCGGCAGGGCCTCGACCACCTCGGCCAGGTCACGCACCGGCACGTCCAGGACCCGCAGGGGCGCGGTCCCGCCGGACGGCAGGCCGACCAGTCCGGGCACCCACCGGCTCAGGCTCTCCACCAGGTGCGGGACACGCCCGGCCGGGGCCGCCAGAGCGACCGCCTGGTCTGGCGCGACCGGACCGTGCGGGCCTGCCAGCACCGGCGCACGACGCAGCGCCGCGACGACCAGCTGGCGCAGCTGGGCGTCGAGCGGGCCCGCCGCCAGACCGGTCGGGACCATATCGACCGGGGCGTTGGCGGCGCCGTCGGCCACGATCGCCGCGGCCAGCGCGGCGTAGACGGCGGCGGCGTGGGCCAGCACCGCGTCAGCCGCCCGGCCGGGCGCGACGTGGCGGCGGGTGGGGTCCAGCGGCAGGGTCGCGACGAGCAGAGCGGGCAGGGAGCAGGGGTCGTCGGTCGGGGTCGGGGCGTGCACCACCCGTGACCAGCCGGGGCGGTCGGTCGTCTCGGTGGTACCAGCCAGGTCGTGGGTCTCCTGGCTCGGTTGCGGCAGCGCCCAGGTCACCCGCCAGCCGGTGCGGTCGCGTTCCTCCACCGGGCGGTCGGCCAGCAGGGCGGCGTCCAGGGTGCCGGCGGCGGTCCGTACCCGCCACCGGTCGGTGACGTCGGCGACGCGGCGCGAACCGTCGGGCGTCTCGACGACGATCTCGACCAGCCCGGGCAGGCCGAGCAGCATGGGGTCGCCGACGTCGTCCAACTGGGCCCGGACCGCGGCGACCGCGGCGTCGTCCCGCAACCAGGCGACGACGGCTGTGTCGTACCCGGGCCACGGGTCGACCGGCCCGGCCAGGGGCAGACGCAGCACCGGTAGCGCGTCCCCGCGCCGCGCGACCTCGTCCGCCAGCTGGCCGGGCCCACCGGCGGTCTGGTCGAGCAGCGCCCGGGTGGCGGTCAGGCAGAACCGCACGGTCCCGGTGGTGGACCGCACCTCGACCGTGTCGGCGACGGCCCGGACCGCGGCGAACCCCACCCCGAACCGGCCCACCACCGCGCTGTCCTCCGGGACGGGACCGGGGGTGCGTTTGGCCGAGGCGCGCATCGAGGCCAGGGCGGCAACCCCGGCGGCGTCCAGCGGCGTCCCGGTGTTCGCGACGACCAGACGGGTGGCGTCACCGTCGGGTTCCAGCCGGACGAGCAGCCGCCCAGGACGACCAGCCCGGACCGCGGCGTCGGCGCCGTTCTGCGCCAGGTCCACCAGCACCCGGTCCCGGTAGTAGCCGCGGGCGTAGTCCTCTTCGGTGTTGGCGTCCTCGCGGAACCGGGCGGGCGAGGCACACCAGGTCCGCAGGACGGTGTCGCGCAGACCCGCCGTGCCGAACGGGTCGGCGTTCACCCCTCGGGCGACGGGTCGGCCGACGCCTCGGCCACAGGCTCCGGCGCGTCGTCGGTGACGGTCGCGGGCGCGCCGTCGTCCGACCCGCCCACGGCCTCGGGTCCGTCAGCTGTCGGTTCCGCGATCTCGGCCACAGGCTCGGTCTCGTCGGGCACGACCTCGGACGCTGGTCCGTCAGCCTCGACCGGCTCGTCGACCTGGGTCGCGACCGGCTCGGCCGGTTCGTCAGCGGCCTTCGCGTCGGGTTCGTCCGACGCTGCCGTCTCACCGGACGTCTCGGTCGCGCCGGGCTCGACCGCCCCGTCGGGTTCAGCCCGTTCGACGGTCACGACGTCGACCCGGCTGTCGTCGATCAGCGGGTCGGGGGCGGGCCACTGCGACGGTTCGGGGTCGGCATCGGTCTGGGAGTGCGCGCCGCACCCGTGGTCGAGGCTGACGACGGCCCCGTCGTCGGGCGACCACTCGTTGGCGCAGACCCCGAACACCTGGCCCAGCACGCCGCGCACCGGTACCAGGAAACCGCAGGTCGCACAGGCGGCCGTGGCGGCGAGCGCCCCGGCGGAGGTCGGTCCGTGCGTACCCCGGTACCAGCGGGCGGCGGTCTCGTTGCGGCCCAGCGGGGCCAGCACCCGTTCCCGGGCCAGCGCCAGCTCTTCGACCGGGACCAGCGCGGCGTCGTCGGCGTCGGGCTCGCCGGACGGCCGCCAGCCGGGTTCCAGACGCGGGTCGTCGGGGCGGAAGGGCAGCACGTCGCCGACGCCCAGGTCGCCGGGGCGCAGCCGTTCGGCCCAGGGCACCCACGGCCGGGCCAGCAGCGCACCGTCACCGGGCTGCAGCACCGCCTCGCACACCGTGGCGGACCGGCCGCGCGGCACCCGGGCCACGACGACGGTCCACTGCCAGCCCCGGTAGCCGCGGGCGGCGCAGGCGAACCGGTGGGTGACCAGCCGGTCAGCCTCCCAGGTGGCACCCAGGTGCTCACCGACATCGTCGGGCTGGTCGGCGACGTCCTCGGCCGCCGCCCGCGCCAGGTCGACCGCCCGGTCCAGCACCGCGTCCTTGGTCATCGTCAGGCCTCGATATCGTCGGCGACGGCCCGCAACAGCTGAGCGGTCTGGGTACCCCGGTGCTTGTCCGGGTAGCGGCCGCGGCGCAGGTCGTTGCCGATCCGGTCGAGCACCTTGATGAGGTCCTCGACGACGACGGCCATCTCCTCGGCCGGGCGACGTTTCGCCTTCGCCACCGACGGCATCGGGTCGAGCACCTTGACCGACAGCGCCTGCGGGCCCCGCTTGCCGTCGGCGACGCCGAAGTCCACGCGGGTGCCCGGCCGGGGGGCCGCGACGGCCGTGGGCAGGGCGGAGGCGTGCAGGAAGACCTCACCGCCGTCGTCGCCGGTGATGAAACCGAAGCCGCGGTCGGCGTCGAACCACTTGACCTTGCCGGTAGGCACCTGGCACCTCTTCTGCTTCTGCGTTCCGGTCGGCAAATCGGGCGACCGCGTCCAGAAGGGCGCAGCCTCGACCCCAGCGTACCGGTGCGGCACCGGTTGGCTCATCCCCATTCGTCCGGACCCGGCTGGGAAGGCGCACCGGCCGCCCGCCGGTCGTCGGCCAGGCGGGACCGGTCAGCCCTCCGGCTGGCGGGGCTGAGGCACGGTGTCGAGCAGGTCCCGGGCGTCGCGCAGACCGTGCAGCCAGGCCATCGACACCTGCAGCGAGGTGAACCCCGCGGGCAGGACGGGCGCCGCCGCGCGGTCCACGGCCTCCAGGTAGCGGTCCAGGGCGTCGCAGGCGACGGTCGCCTGGGGCGGGGCCGGTGCGGCGCGGGGCAGCCAGTCGGCAACCTCGGCCTCGCTCATCCCGAGGACCGTCGTGCACAGCCGGGCCAGCGCCTCCGTCGCCGCGACCAGCGGTTCGTCGGGGGCCAGGGACTCTACGGCCCGGGTACGGGCCAGGGCCAGCAGCGGGACCTCCGGGTCCTGGTAGCCGGTGGAGTGCATGAGCTCGAGCATGAGCAGCGCCCGCAGCCGGCTGCGGCCCAGCAGGTCGAGAGACTGGACGATGTCCGTCACCTCGTGGCGCGTCTTGGACGCCGAGCTGACCTGCCGCATGACCGCACGGGTCAGGGCCGCGTCGGAGAGCACCAGCTCGGCCAGGTCGACCATGTTCGTCGTCGGGTCGAACAGCTGGGCGACCAGCTTGACGGCGATCCGGGTCTGCGGGCGCAGCGACTCGCGCACCAGCGTGGTGGGCCGGTTGATCAGGTAGCCCTGGAACAGGTCGAACCCAGCCGACCGGGCCAGCGCCATCTGCTCCGGCGTCTCGACCCGTTCGGCGACCAGGAGCACCCCCGGAGCGACGGCCCGCACCTGCTCGACCAGGGCGAACACGCGGTCGGCCCGTACCTGCTGCACGTCGACCTTGACGAAGGCGCACCGGTCGACGTGCGTCAGCCGCGGGTCGCCGGGCACCACGTCGTCGAAGGCGAAGACGAACCCCTCGTCCAGCAGCCGGTCCATCCCGGCCAGCGCCTCGTCGTCGATCGTGACGCGCTCCACCAGCTCCAGCACGACCGAGTCGGCGTCGAGCGGGATCAGGTCGGGACGCACCAGGAACGACCGGGGCAGGTTGACGAACACCAGGCCGTCCCCGGAGACGTCGTGCATGTCGAACTCGGCGGCCACCGCCGTCAGGACGCGCGCAGTGGCGACGTCGTCGTCGAACGACCACCCCTCCGCGGCGGACTGCGCGTTCTCGTGCGGGCGGAACAGCACCTCGAACCCGATGGCGCGCCCGCTGCCGTCCTCGATGCGCTGACGCGCCACGCACACCGTGGTGGCGATCTCGCTCAGTGCGCCCAGCATGCCTGCACCGGGGCTCATAGGACCCCTTTCGTCGATCGATCCATCCACCTTCCCATCGGCCCGACTGCCCGGCTGTTGAACATGCTGGTCTGCTGTCCTGGTCGTCCGGCGCGGTCCGCGGTGTCCCGCGCCGGACGCGATGCCCACCTTAGTACGAACATCTGTACGACGCCAGCCGACGCCGCTCCCAGTTCGTGGTCTTCACGCCGTTCCACCGTTTCGAAACGGTGGAACGGCGTGAAGACCACGAACCGCCTCGCAATTATCGGTCGGTAGCGGTGGGCGACGGGGTGGGCGGGAGGGGGGGGGGGGGGGGCGGGGACGGGGGG